>OJLA01000396.1_pt1 | contig 37996 bp, 58 predicted proteins | sample 1596611 | NCBI WGS metagenome assembly OJLA01 (sample SAMEA4350168, study PRJEB24818) | metagenome | biome: human; feature: gut; material: faeces | place: Denmark | collected 2013-09
GCCCAGGTGGCAGGAGATCAGCTTCAGCTCCTCGGGCTTCTTGCCCAGAAGCTCGTACTTCTTGGCAACGGTCAGCAGCTCGCGGTTTTCCGCATCCTGGCGGAACTTGCGCAGCTCTGCGATCTCCTTTGCCACTTCGGGATGGATGCCCTTGTAAATATCCTCCTCGCCGCCCGCGGTGTTATCTGCGGGGGTGGCAGGGGCGGACTTCTCAACGCCTGCGGGCGTGGCGGGCGCTGCCTGGGCCGGAATACCGGCCTTCTTCTCGATTGCTTCCAGCTGCGCCACTTCCTCGGGGGACAGCTTGCTCTTGTCGATTTCCATGTCAAATGCTCCTTTCTGCACGGGTTCTTCCTCCTGCTGCGGTTCAGCGGGAGGCGTCGGGTCGGTGCCCTCTTTCGGGGGCTCCGGCGGTGTATCTTTGGTCGTGGGCTTCGGCTCCGCCTTGGAGATCATCTCGTCCAGACGGGCGCGGGCTGCTTTGGCGTTCTCGATTCTGTCGGGTGTCAGAGGCGCGGGGGCTGCCTTTTCCAACTTCACGGGAATGCCGCCGGACCATTTCGGGATTGCCGCTTCGGTCGCCGCTGCGAACTCTGCGCAGCTCTGGGCCATGAGGGCCTTTTTGTCCTCGGCTGTAATGTCGGCATTTGCCACAATGCCGCACAGGCTGTCATTCAGGGCGTAACAGTAATCCCAGATTTCTTCCGTGGTCTGGCGCATCCGGCGGCGGGCCATAGCGTCGCCAAAGGTGGGGACGTCCGCGTTCTTGGAAACTTCCTCAACGGCCGCAGCTGCCTGCGCATCGGTGGCGCCGATACTCTTGGCAATGGCGTGAACAATCCGCTTCAAAATAGATTCCTCGGGCGGGGTGTCCTCCTTGGGCTGCACAGCAGGCGTTTCCCCTTCCGCAGGCTTGCTCTTGTACAGGGCAATACTCGCGCCAGGGTTCGCGCCGTTGTCCACGAAGTCCACTTTCTTGATTTTCAGGTTTTTAAGTTTGGTGGCCATTTGCGTTTCCTCCTTTCTTTGAAGATTTTTTATAAACAACAAAGCCCCGGCGGGTGCCGAGGCTTTGGTTTATCGGTATTTAGTTCTCGGGCTCCTCGTCGTCCACTTCCTCGCGGACGGCCTCGCCCTCAATGGAAAACATGGGATAGGTGCCGTCTTTGACCTTCTCCCAAACCTCATCGTCCGTCACCTTAAAGCCGATCCACCAGCCTTCCGGGACAACGCCCTCCGGGATGCCCATAGCGGCCATTTTTTCCTTGGTGAAAATTACGCTCTCCACCAGGACGGCACAGCCGCCGCGCTCGTGCATTTCGCCGCCCTCGCGGTAGAACTGTACAAAGTTATAGGCAGCCTGTTCCAGCTCGTCGGGCTCGATGATGTCCTCGTAGTAGTCCGTCACGGTATCGCCCGCGGCCGTGGCTGCCACGCTGGCCCAGCCAAAGGCCAGGCGCTTTTCGTCAACGGATTTCTGGATCTTGAAGGTGCCAGCAATGCGGCCGTTCGGCTCTTTGCCGGGTGGCTTCTTGCCGGTGAGTGCTTCGTTAAAAGTAACCATGGCTTTCTCCTTATTCGCTGAATTTGCAGGATTTTTGCAAAAATCAGCGTAAATTTCAGCGTATTCCGAATTTTAAGCGTAAGCAATTCGGAATTTTGAATGAACTATTCGGAATTTATGCGGGGATAGCAAAGCCCGGCGGCCTCGCAATACCTCTTGCGATACCATTCGTGAAGGTCCACCGTGCTGCGGATCACCTGGGCAATGTAGTTGCCGCCTTCCACGATTTTGTATGTTTCGCGCCGGAAGCGCTCAATGGTCAGCTTTTCAAACCGCCAGGCTCCGGGCGCGTAGCCCTCCGAAGTAAACGTGAAGGCGTCCTCTCCGTCCTCCGTCACCTTGCCGGGGATCTCGTGGCCGTGCTCCATGTCGAAGTAGCGGAAGGCCCCGTGCCAAAGGTGGCAGTTCAGGGCAAGGCCGGTGGGCTTCTTGTCGCCCGGGCGCTTGATGGTGTAAACAAGCCGTCTATTCATAGCAGATCGCCAACCTCCACAAAATCCTCAATGGGCACTCCGTTCACTTCCGTTATTCCCGCATTGCGGAACGCTTGCAGCAGCCTGCCGCGCTCACGCTCGCCCGGGCAGCGAATCTTTTGTATGGACGTGGCCGGGATGCCCTGGCGGAACATGATTTCATTGCCGGACTGGTAACAACCCTCTTTTTGTCCTCTCACGAACTCCTCGGAGCCTTGGCGGCTGTGGAAGGTGCTCGGCTGGGTCGTTCCGAAGTTGTCCCCGGTATATGCGTACCAGTCTGTGCGGCCCAGCTCCGCTTCGTCAATAATAAGGCGATAGCCGCTGCCACAGAAAGATTTATCATATCGCACTTTCCCGTGAACATTCTTCACTCCAATTCTGGTGAAAACATTATCTGCGCCGCCGGTGCGCATATCCTGGCTTGGGCTTGCGCCGGTCAGCCTGATGCCGGAAAGGCAGCGCCGGTTTGTGCTGCGAAGGCCTCCGCTCTGAATGATAGAAACAACGCTGTCAGCGCTTCCAACGCCGCACCAAACGTAATCCGCACCCGCAGCCTTTAAGGCTTTGGCCTGCGCCGGGTCGTAATAGACGGCGTAACCGTCGCATACCTTGCGCAGCTCCACGCCGTCCACCCGCTTCTGGTCAATGCCCAGGTCTTTTAGGATCTCGTCCAGCTTCTTGTCCAGGGCGTCGCTGGTCAGATTTTCATACTCTGGGGCGCGGGAAGGGGCGTTCTGCCAGACAAGGCGGGACTTTATAAGGCGTTTTTCGGCCTCCACTGTCGGCGTTTCCGTCAGGTCGTCAAGGCCTGCCGTCTTCAACAGTTTTTTCATTTCCCGGGCATCAAAGCCGCCGTCTGCCGTCACCGGAACACGGGCCCGAAAAAAGCCCTGCCAGGAGTAATATTCGCCGCCCTCGTGGGTGTAGATCTGCAAGGTCTTTTCGCCATCGTGGACAGCCCTGCACTTCGTGTTTACTCCAAGGCTCAAACCGCTGGAACTGAAAAAGGCGCTCGTCTTGGAGGCTTCCTCAAATTCCAGCGCTTCGGTTGCACTGCTGGGCTTGATTGTTTTCAACGCCCGCGCCCAGGTCCCTTGCGTCAGCTTTCCGCTCACCTCGTAGACCTCGGCGCCGTCAATGTTCATCCGCCGGGCGCGAAGGACAAGGCCCTCCACGCTGCCGCGGTCGGAAGCAATGGGGATTCCTTCCTGTGTGGTGGGCACCTTGGACAGGTCGGAGAAGATTTCTCCGGCACCCTTAACGCCCTTCGGGATTGTTGCCTGCGGGGCTGTGTACTGGGCTTTTGCCTTTCTGGCGGCTGCATTTGCGGCGGCCTTTGCCTTTACCTCCTGGGAAAGCTCTGCGGCTTTCACGGGGTCCGTCACAGCCTGCACCAGCTGGGCCTTGCTCATTTTGCTGTAGTAGGCAACGCCCTGGCTCTTTGCAATCTGTTTCAGGTCTTGGACGGTCATGCCTTTAGCCGCCTGCGGGGTGATTTGCACGGCCGCAAGGGGCTGCTTCGCAACGGCCGCGGCCTCGTCCGCCCAAACAAAAGAAGCCTTCGTGCCGGTGCGTTCCGTCAGAAGGCTTTCGTAAAACGTGCGGTAAGTTTCGCGGAGGGTGCTTTTGCGCTCCACGATCTCGTCCAGCAGCTTTTCCGCCTCTTTTCCTTGGCCGTGTAGAGCCTCGGCATAGGGGCGGAAGATCTCGCGGTATTCTTTATCTGGGATGCTCTCAACCCGCTTTATATACGGCAAAGTGTCTTGGAGGTTCAGGTCTATATCTTCCTCCGCAAACCGGCGGAAAAGGGTGTTGTAGACCGGCTCCGTTTCGCCGTATGCGCTGTTCGGGTGGTATGTGTAGCTCATTACATGGCTTTTGGCGTCGCCCATGTAGCGGAAGGCCTGCTCTTTGTCAATGCCAACGATTCGGCCCTCCTGGTCTGTCAGGAAGTTTTCGCCGTGGGCATCGAAGTTGCCCAGAAGCCAGTCCGTGACGTGCTCGCGCTGGATCTGCGCCGTCACCTCCGGCGGAAGGTCGGAAGCCGCGCCAAGCTGCCAGGCTTCAAGGTCGATTCCTCCGGCGGAGGTCTTTACCTTCTCCTGGAAAGCTCCAAACTTTCCGTCAATAGTGCCAACGCCCACCGGGACGGCCGTGTCCGGGTCCACGATGGACTGCACCTTGTAGCCCGCCTCCTGCGCATAGGCCCGGAACGGCTCATACTGCCCGCCCTTGCTCTGGGCAGGCTTAAAATACCACTCCCAGCCGTTGGCGTCGGTGTAATCGTACATCTTGCCAGTGTTGCCCAGGTGGACGGGGCCGTTTGAGGTCATGCCATCCGGCACTTTCAAGCTGCCCGCCACAAAGGCCTGGCCTTCGTCCTCTGCCCTTTCGCTCGGGTCTGGCAAATTACCCGGCCATGGCTGGATAACGTCCTGTGCGGGCTGCTGGGGCAGAAAGACGGGCGGTTCCTTCTCCTCGAAGTATTCGGCACACCGGCAGCGCGGATGCACCGGCGGGTGTGGGCCCATCTTGAAGGCCATTTTTGTTGTGCCGATGTGGTAACTTCCCTCGGCGTCGGTTTCGGTGCCGTTCAGGGCGCTGCACACCGGGCAGACGTCTTCATCGTCGGCGGTCGCAAAAACATACACACCCTTCCCAAGGTAGCCTTGCGCCTGGGCTTGGGCCGCGCCCTCACGATACCCGGCGCAGTACGCTGCGGCGTTCTCGGTGATGGCAATGGTATAGGCTCTCTGCCGGAGCTGTTTATCGGCGTACTTATAGGCCTGCTCCCTGGCCTTCTTGGTGGCCGCATCCGCTTTCACGCCGTTGTCAAGGAGGCTTTTCTTAACGCTGGCGTAATATTTCAGGTTTGCGGCCGCCTGGGGCTCTGTCAGGCCGATAAGCGGCCGGATCGCCCGGGAAAGCTCGTCCACCGTGAACTGGCCCTTTGTGCTGGCCTCGATCATGGCGCGCATGGCATCCCGGGTTTCATCGTTTATTTTCGTTACCCACTCGGCGCCGTGGTCTTTGATCCAGGCCGTCATGGCGTCGCTCATGGGGTCAAAAACCCATCCGCCGGAAGCCGACGCCGCCAGGGCATCGGCTCCGGCTTTGGCTGCCTGCTGCCAGATGGGTTCAAGGTGGCTTTTCACAAAGAGGGAGTAATCTTGCTGCCACGCTTGGAGGGTCGCTTCGTCAAGGTAGCCGTTCATAATGGCTTCACGAAGTTCTTTGTAGGTGATGGCGTTGCTCTGGGCCTTCCAAAAGTTGTGAAGGAAGTACATCGGCTCACTGGAAGCCGAGTTCAGGTAGTCGTTCAGCTTTTTAAGGGCGTCTTTCCCTGCTTTCGACTTCTTGGGCTTGGATTTTGCCACGAAGTCGTGGGGCGTCGGCGCCCGCGCCTTGCGAATACTAAACATTTTAGTCCCTCCCCAGGTCCTTTCTCGCCTTTTCTACCGCCTCCGGGTCTTCTTCCGGCTCCTCGTCGTCAAGGCCGCCCATCTTGTCGCCGGTGTCTTTCTTCGGCTTCTGGGTGGTTCTCACCTTGCCCGGCTCCCGGTCCTCGCCCGGCATCGGCACATAGTCGTCAAGCCGCTTCGGCAGCCCGGCGGCTTCCCGGATGTAGTCTTCCACGCCCTCGTCGGGCACCAGGAGGCCGGAGGTCGTGACGTTCTTCAAGTAGTTGCCCAGCTTGTCCAGGTCCACGTCCTCCACGTCGCCGTGGGTAAGGTGCGGGTAGTCAGTAAGACCCGCGAAGTGCTCACCGTTCATTTTCATAAGATCGGGAATCGCCTTGTTGTTGAACTGCTCGCAGATCACGTCCAGGAAAGCTTCGATTGCCATAGAAAAAATATGCGTTTTGTTGTCGCTCAACGCAAAGGAGCCGGTCTGCTGGTGGCCCAGCAGAACAAAATCCGCCATAACTGTCATGGCGATTCGGGTGTCGTAGCGGTCAATAACCTTGTTCGTGTCAAACTGCCGGTCGCCGCCGCTGCTTAAAAGTTCCAGCTTCCAGCCGGACGGAAGCACCAGGCCTTCCAGGTGGTCCCGGCGGATGTTCTGGACGATGGCCTGGGCATTGTTCAGGATTGCGACCATTTCCGGGTCGTTCTGGTCCCAAATGTCCGTGCCTTCCGGCGCGGTAAGCACAGGAAAGCCCGCAAGGTCGCGTTCAATGCCAATGCCTTCAATTTCCTGGATTCTCCGTTTGAAATACCAGGAACGGTAGGCGTTGCGCAGGATGCTGCGGCCTTCCGGGTTGCCCTTGCTGCTCTCCGTGCGGAAGAAAAGCAGCTTTTCCGCCGGAATCGTGATAAGCTCAAAATTCGGCGGTGGCATCTGGGTCATGGCGATAAGGTTGTCGTTCTCGTCATACTCCCATTGGTAAAGGCTCTCTTGGGAACGGATGGGAAGTTTCATCCAGCCGACCAAGCTGTCGTTGTACTTGCTGTTCAGGCGCGGGTCCCGGCTGCTGCCGCACCGGCGCTTGTAAACGATCTCGTGGGCAGACCAGCCGAAAGTCAGGAAGGACAAAATTTCGCTGATCGTGTCCGTCCAGGTGTCTTGCATATCGGCCATACATTCCAGCACGAAGTCCGCGGCTTCCTGGTCTTTCTCGGAAGCACCGCCGGGGGCCACGTTCCAGTCAACTTGCCGGATCAGCATCTTTATTGCGTACAGAATGGCGCCCACAAGGTCGTCATTTGCCGCCATTTCGCTATATGCTGCCATGCCGCGGCGGCCGCGCAGCTCCGGCAAAAATTCTTCGTAGAAGACGCCGCCATAGCGTTTCTGGCCTATGCGGCCGACTTCTCCTTTTCGGGTTGTCACGCGTTTTCCTCCTTCTGTTTATCTCCGCCAATAGCTGTCTTTGGAAAGCAACGCTTCTGCCTTTGGCGGGCTCTTTGCGGGCTTGTCCATCAAGTACAAAATAGCCTGCACAAGTGCGTCTATATCGTCCTTGTATTCGCCCTTGGGGAACATCAATAGATCCTGGATGGTGTCATGCACCCAGGGCGCCGTTTCCGGCTTCGGGAAATGAATATTCCCGGCTTCAAAGTAGGGCGTAACGGAAAGGGCGCGTTCTTGCTTGCTGCCCTTCGGGTTGAACTCCACCATGCCAGGAATCTGCTTTTTCAACAGGTCAACGATTGCGGGGCCGTTGGCCTTGTTCTCTATAACCTTCGCCCTGGCCTTCGGCCATTTGCCCGTCAGGGTGCGCACGGCCGCCACGCTCTCGGTAAAGGTCATTTTTTCGTTTACCAGGTCCCAAATGTAAATGTCTGCGCCGCTCCGGCCCACAATGTAGCCCGCCACCTTGGCGCTGCCTTCGCTCTTGGTGAAGGCCATATCCCAGGACTGGATAAGCATACTTTGGTGGGGTGCCGCTTTGGGGTCGAAGAAGTTTTGCAGCCATTCGCGCTTAAAAATCAGGCCGTCCGCCGGGGCGGGGGTCTGTTCATACTGGCCCGCGTACTGCAAGGAGCCCATGGACTTTTTAAGGCTTGCCAAGGTTTCTTTGTCGAAACGCTGCGGGTTCAGGATGTCGCCTTCCTCGCGGATCACCTCGCGGCCGCTCACCGGGAAGGTGATTATTGTGCGCTGCGGCGCCTCCGCCGGGAGGCAAAGGTGTGTATAGCCCAGGTCCTCGGCCAAAATATGGCCGGTCAGGTCCTTTTCGTGAAGGCGCTGCATCACAATAATAAAAACGCCCGTCTTCGGGTCGTTCAAACGGGATTGCAGGGTGTTTTTGAAGAAGGCTATGGTTGCTTCTCTCTCGGTTTCGCTGTTGGCTTGTAAGGGGTTCTGCGGGTCGTCCAGGATGATGCAGTCGCCGCCTTCGCCGGTCAGCGCGCCGCCGACAGAGGTTGAAAACATCAAGCCTTGGTGCGTGTTCTTAAACTCGTTTTGCCGGTTCACGTCGTCCTTTAGGCTGAATCGGTCCCCCCAGTTGGCCGTATACCATGGGGATTGTATGATGTCACGGGTCAAAACATTGTGCTTGCGGCTCAAACTGTCGGAATAGCTAACCTTTATGAATCGCCGTTCCGGGTGTTTTACCCACGTCCAGGCCGGATAGCACACTGTAATTTCCAGGGACTTCATGTGGCGGGGCGGCATATTTACGATCAGGCGCGTTATCTGGCCGCGGTTCACCGCTTCCAAATATTCACCGATACAGTCTATATGCCAGTTGTCAATAAACGTCGTGCCGGGCTCAATGACGGGCCAGGCCTGGCGGATGAACTCGGGGAGGTTCCGTTCCGCCTGTTCCCGGCGGACCTGTCGGAGAAGCGCCGCTGGGTCAACCCGGGCTAGATTTTTCCAGTAGTCCGGCAAGCTGGCTCAATTCCTCGTCAGAAAGGTCGGAAAGGTCTGCGCGCTGGGTGCTCTCCACTTCCAGGGCGCCGCCATGAGTAACGGTGCGGTTCTCCGTGGGCTCTCCCCGGCTCAACCGCTCCACTTTTACGCCAATATCAACCATACGAACAACGGCGTTTGCGTCCACGTCCTCGTCCGCCAGGGTCAACAGGCGGTGAGTGGCTTTGCGTAACATCTGTTCCGCAATGGCCGCGTGTTTCTCGTGCATCTTCACGATGTTGGCCGTGTTCTTGGCCGCCACGCAGTCCAAAATATAGTTGTCGTACTCCTCCGCCCTCGCTACCCAGTCAAACTTCGCGCTCATGGGCTCCAAGCTCTTGCGGGTAACTCCCAGCTGTTCAGCTAGTCCGCGAATACTGCGGCGGACGGTAAAATCCGGCCGGACAACGTCGCCGGGCTTCTTCGGCTTCTCCAGATACCGCATATCACGGTAGGCGCAAAAGCACTCATACTGCCGGGCTGTTTCACCGGGCAGCTTTTCCCAGGGGTCCCGCTGTCCTGTGTGTGCCATGGTCTTTCCTCCTTCCTGGCAAAAAGTAAGGCCCGGGATTGTTCCCGGGCCTCCTGCGCTGTTATTCGTCCCCGGTATCTTCTCCGAGAATTTCTTTTAATAGGGCCGTGTTGTCGTACTGGTCGGCTTCCTCTGCGGTTTCCGGCGTTCCGATGATCTCCGCGGCCTTCTTCGGATCGCCCTTGGCGAAAACCAGGACTTTTTCGTGGTTCACGCCAAGTTTTCCCGCTCCGACTTTCAGATAGTCGTTTATGTCCTCTGTGTATTCCTGCGGGTCTTCCGTGCGGAAGGCTGCGCTTTGGGCAGGGTCGCCGTTGCAGAATACAAGGACGTTCTGGTGGTCTTTTCCCATCTTCCGGCTGTGTTCAAACTGCTTGCCCACACGGATTGCAGTCCTCCGGCCGTGTTTACCAGAATCGCTTCGTTGTAAAGCATCAGGCCCACGTCCTGGAAGGCGTCGATGGTGTCAGAAATGAAATTGCGGTAAAAGCCCTTCTTGTCCCGAAGGTCGCTCACCACAATAACGGCAAAGCTGTTAGGTTTCAGCATAGCGGTTGCCCGGCGGATCACATTGCGGTAAAGCTGCAAGAACTCGGGGTAATCCTTGTTTGAAAGGTCCTCGAGCTTGTCGCTGTACACTTCAAGATCCGCGTAGGGCGGACAAGTGAAAAAGAGGTCATATTCTCCCGGCGCCAGCTCGTCAATGTGGGAACTGTCGCCGTTTATCCAGGTGGGCGGTGTCGCCTCGGGCGCATCGTCCAGGACGCTAATGTGGGAGATTTCTTCCCAGTTGTTCACGTTGGCCTCAATCTGGCGGCTGCTTAAATCGCAGCCGGTGTATTTCCGGCCGGTAAGGGCCGCCACCACGCCGCGGACGCTGCCGCCTGCAAAGGGATCAATAATCGTGCCACCCTGCGGGCAAAACCAGCGGTAGGCCAGCTCACACAAAACCGGGTCAAAAATGGACGTGGCACTGTACGCCATGGCATCCGGGAAAAGCTCTGCGAACTCCTCCCAGCTTATTTTCTGCCCGATTTTTTCTTCATAGGCGTTCTTGGCCTTGTAGGCGCCCGGCGGCTGGCTACTTATGTTATAAGTCAAGCCCGCCTTTGTGTTGTCGTCGTCAGCTCCACGGCCAACTTCGGAACGAATACCAAGGCGCTTCCATGCTTTCTTCCGCTCGGCCCATACACCGCCCCGTGAATCCAGGACGGTGAAAGGTGGAATAAGGAATCTTTCTCCCAAGGTCAGGCGCGCGGCCTGTTCCTCGGCTTCCCTGTCGGGTTTGCTGCCCGCGATCATGTCTTCGATCTGCTCCATCGAAAAGCCGGACAGCTCCGGGTCAAGGTCGTCGGTGTTCTCTTTGAGTTCGGCCAGAATCCCGGCTATGGCGTCCTGGTCCAGGACAGCAAGCTCGGCGATTCGGTTGTCTGCGACAAGGTCCGCCATTTCGGCGCTGTCGCTGTCGTAGTCCTGCCACTCAATGGGGGCATACTGGCTGCCCGCCTCGTAGCCCGCAAGGCGTCTGGCGTGGCCGCGTACAATGTAGCCGCTGTGCCTGCTCACGGTGATGGGGGCTCGCCACCCCTGTTCCCCGATTATGCGGGCCAGCATCTTCACTTGTGCCTCCGGGTGCCTGTTGGGGTTCCGGGGGTTCGGTTTCAGGCTGTCGATCTCCACGATCTCGTCATACGCACAGTATACTTTGAAGCCGTCAGGCGTTACCTCGCGGGGGGGGGTGCCGTTATAGGGTTTTTCATTCATCCTCAAGCCTCCATGCTAGTATTATATATCTTTCAAAGTGCCCTGTCAGTGCCCAATTTGTGCACCCTGGTGCACGTTAGGCAGCCTTTACGGCGTCGATGCCGAAAAACAAGGCGGTAAGCGGCTGAATCGCTGCATTGATGTCCTTGTACACGGTGCGCCGCTCAATGCCAAAAGTGCCCGCGATTTCCTGTACACTTTTTTTCGGCTCCCGGATGTAGGTTTCCATGACCACCTCGTAGCGCCTCACGTCCTCCTCTGTGCCGTTCTGCTGGCACCAAACGTGGTAAAGCTCCAACATCTTCTCAATGTGGGCCAGAATAATCAACGTGCGCTCCTGGCTGCGCTTGATGCTCTCAATATAAAGGCTGTCGTCCCGGGTGTAGCTTTCCAGGCCGTCCAGGATGCTTGCTGCGCTCTCTTTCTCCTTGGCCTGCTTGGCGTTGTAGATGGCGCCTGCGGTGTGCCGCTTCAAAAGCCGGTAGTTTTTCAGCAGGAGCCGGGTGTTATGGAGGCGCCGGTCGGTGCGCTCCTTGGCCTCCTTCTGGTGCTCCTCCTCAATGTGTGCGGCTGCTGTGCTCACGCCTGCGGCAACGCCGGTGCGGATCGCGGTCTGCATAAGGGCCTGGCCCATGTTGGCAATACGGGTGCCTAGGGCGCCCATGTTCTCGCGGCTGTTCATTCTGCATCGTCCTTTCTTCTCGGGCACCAGTCCGGGGACTGGCGGTTTCCTCTGGTCGGAATGTGGCGGGCTCCTCCGTCTTCGTACCCTTCGGCCGTCCATCCAATGGCACAGTCTTTCCGGGTACCTCTCTGGCCCTCCCGGGTCTTAATACAGTGCTCGCACTCTGCGCAGTGCGGCGTGGGGCGGTCTTTTGGGTGTTTGAGCGCATCCGGCAAGGCCTGGGCTGGTTCTCCGCCTATCACGGCGCGGATCTCCTCGCTGTCTTTGGTCCACAGCGGAACGCCTGCCCTTCGTGCTGCGGCTGCCAGTTCTTCCAGCCAGCCTTCTTCCGGGGTGATCTTCCCTGCCCTGTGGCCGGTTTCGGCTCCTGCAATGATCCAGTCAACCTTCCGGGCGGCGTCCTCGTCGGCAATGCCCAGGGGTTTGAGCATGGGTTCATAGCTCACGAAGGTGTGGTGGTATTCGCTCCACCAAAACCAGTTATCCGGGCCGGTGATGCTGCTGCCATACCAGAAGTTCGGAAGCTCGGGCAGCTTTCCCGCCGCTGCTAGGGTCTGGTAACGGCCGGGGCTCTTGGTCAGGAATAAGTAATTGTGCTGGGGCGCTGCCTTGCAGGCCTCAAAAACAGCCTCGATCCATTCATCTGGAATCCAGTTGCCGAAAAGGTCCGCCATGCTGCAAACAAAAATATTCGCAGACTTCTTTTTCTTCGCCGGGTCGCCCAGACGGTATTTGTGGAAGGTCGGGGCGAAACCGGCCGGGAACGGAAGAACGGCGCCGGTGTAGTTCTAGAAGGGCTGTTCCAGAACGTAAAGCCCGGCGGTTTCGGTTTTAAGCTGTTCGCTCGTCATGTTCATGCGGATGTTTCCGGCAAAGCGGGTGGCCTGGCGCTGCGCATAGCAGTATTCACAGCCAAAATTGCAGCCGGTGACGGGGTTCCACGAAAAATCGCACCAATCGATTGCGCTCTTGTTCATCATTTTTGTGTGTCCTCTCCCTGTTTCAAAAGGTCCGGGTCGTCGTAAATGTTGCCCACGATTTCGTCCGGGTATGCGATCTGGCAGGCGTACCAGGGGCGATCTACCGGGAAGGCTCTAAAAGCACTCCGCTTTTTGTCGTACTTCACCACGGCCAGGCCAACGGGCAGGGGCATTTTGTGGTGAATCTTCAAAATATCGCCCTCGAAAATATCCCGGGCGCGCTTGTCCAAGATGCCGGTAGCCTGGCCCACAGTTTCAGGGTTCACGCGGCCATATTTGCCCACAACGTTTTTGCCGGGGCGGATAATACAGATTCCCTTGCTGTCAACGTTCAGGTTCCCGCTGGCCCATTCGCCGCTTTTCAGCTTCCCGCGGAAAAGAATCCGGCGCGGCAGCTCCCGGGTTTCAGGCTCGCGGCTCTCTTTTGCCGCCAGGCCGAAAAAATCAAAGCCTTCCATTTATCTGTACTCCTTCCCGGTCGCCTTGTGGCGCAGCGGTATGCGGCCGATGATTTCAAAGCCTGCAAGCTCGGCCGTCTGGCGAAGAATCGGCACCAGGGCCGAAACCACAACAAGGCGGGCGGCATCCAGCCGCTTTTCCTCCCTGCGCATATTCTCCCACGCCGTGCCGGGTGTGGGGTCGCTGTAATGTTCGCTGTTTCTGCCCATGTCCATGCGTGGGTCCTCCTTTTCATCGCTCATTCATCAATCACCGCCTTGTTTCAACGGCTCGAACTTACTCCATGCAATCGGCGGCCAGAAACGGCCGTCGTTGTAGGTGATGCAGAACGGGACCTCCGGGGTGTCGGTGTATTCTGTGCGGGTGTGGTAGTTGCCGTAGGCGTCCACGGTCAAAACCGGGTGTTCCAGGGGTGGCAGGGCCTTTTTGACGTCCATCCATACGCCAGCGGGCAGGGTTTCAAATTCTTCCACGGTCATGCGGCGGAAGTCAGGCGCGGGCCCGTCCAGAAGGCGGAAGCCCTCATGGCCCGGTTTTGGCTTCTTATACGGCCAGTGCGGGAAGCGCTCGTGGAGGTCGATTGTCCAAGCCTTAAAAATGGATTCTTTCTCGATCATGGGCGTGCCTTCTCTCAAATGTTCAGGTGAAGCGGCTGGCCTGTCGCAAGCTGCCGATGGATAAATTCTCTTTCAAGGCAGTTGTTCACCATGACCAGAGCTTGCAGTTCACCGGGCAAAATCTTGCCGTCAATGTAAAGCCATTCCATTTCCGGCCGCCGTGCGTGGAGCTCTCGAAGGGCTGCTTCTGCGTTCTCCCATTCGGTCAGGTCGTACAGCTCTCCGAGTGCCTTGTCAAATTCGCTTTTTTCGGGCATTGTCGCCGCCTCCTTCAAGTCAAAATGCAAACAAAAAACGGAAAGGCAAGAATCTGCAAAAAGTCCGCGTTCCCGGTTTTCAGGATGCAGGCAACGGCCACAGCAGCAGATGCCAGCCAGGCGGCAGCCTTCCAAATACCTTCACTACTCATTTTTTCTTCTCCCATTCCCTGTTCCAGGCTTTCACAGTCGGCGCATAGTGGCCGCACGAAACGCATATAACGCCGTGCAGGCTGCCAAGCCAGGCAAGAATCCGGGGTGTTGTGCAGCCGTAGGGCTTCCCGTGCGCCAGGAAGTTGCTTCCGCATTTCGGGCAGGGGTGGACAAGAACGGTTTTCTTTTTCATGTGTGTTCCTCTTTCTGTTCGTTCAGGCGGCAAAGCCAGCGTTCCATTTTCGGCTCCGCGTACTCGCCGCACTCGCTCATAAACTCGTGGTAGTTCTGCGGGTCTTGCTCTGTAAGGGCATCAATGGAGTTCATAACGTCGCCGATTTCCTTTTTCAGGTCCTCCCAGCACTCTTCTAAGGTCTTCGGTGTCGGGTTCTTTCCGTCAATTTTGCGGCGCAGTTTCGAGGCAGCCGCGGAAGCCTCTGCAAGCTCTTCCGCAAGCTGGCCCAGAATTTCAGGTTTCGGCAGAATGTCGGAAACCTTCTTTCTCGGGTAAATCCTGTTAAGCGTGGCCTTCACCTGTTCCTGGAGCTCCTTGTGGCACTCGCCAGGGCCCACAACATAGCACCAGCTTTGCGGCGGCCTGTTAAGCTGCAAGCCATAATTCCCGCAGCAGTTCCCGTTTGCGGGTCGCTCAATGTGCATTGCGCAGCCGCCATTGTTGCACCAGCGCAGGGCGTTTTCACAGCGAAGATGAAAGGATGCCAGGTCAAGCGGCGTTTCATACGTCTTCAACTCGGTAATGTGCCAGGCGTACAAGTCTTTCAAATCCGCATAACTCATCCCGGGCTTCCATCCGGCATAGTCTTTGACTTGCGGTACTGTGAGCAAGCTTCCAGAAATTGCAGACTCGATATCTTCTTTGACGGCACAGTATTCAGGGCCAATGCGTCGGATGTCATCGCAGATAAATTCGCCGACAACCATTCCGTCAGCCCTGCGGTCGAATAGATTATGAGACCCATCGTCGAAATATAAATGGTCAACGGCTTTCCAGCAGAAAAATTTCGTTCCTTTCGTGCAATATATGTAGCACTTAAAAGGTTCTTTCAACGAGACCGGTCTTGTCTTACGGATTTCCACCGTTTTCCAGCCCGAAAAGATACGGCTGCACCATTCAGGCTGGATACTCAAAAGAACGGCAGTTTCTTCCATGCTCATTTCTTTTCCTCCCACGGTAGTTTCGGAAGTGGCATCCAAATCGGGAAGTCTTTTGGAAGTAGTGCGACAGAACCAAAAGGCCATGCTTCCACATTTTTGTGATACCGAGTTCCAATATATCCGGTTGCAACGGCCAGCACCATTCCAAATTTGTTTGCGTCTGCCTCTGTCGGCGGGTTTTCTGCCGTTTTACGCCAGCGCTGGGCGTCCTGGGCTGCTGCCGTCGGAGTGTTTTCCACAACGCAAACAAGCTGCTCCAACTCGTTTTCCATGTCCGGGTTATACCAGCCGCCCAGGATTTCCGGGGCAAGGTCGCGGATTCTCTGAATAACGTCCTCCGCATAGATCATACGTTTTTCGCTCATTTTGTAATCTCCTCCGGCGGCATCGGCATCCAGCCCACCACGGGGCAGTCGATCTTGTTGTTGTAAACGTCGTCCGGGTTGAAGTGGCGGTATTCCCACCAGCCTTCCGGGATTCGGTAGTCGTCCCGTTCCTCGTCGTATGTTCCCCAATCGGGAAGATCTTCCCAATTCCATTCGCTGTCCTGGGAGAAAACATTGCCGTCCTCGTAGTGCGCCGTTGTAATGCCCAGATAGTCATTACGCCGGTACAAAACCAGCACTTCGGTTTCGACCTTTGGAGGGTCCTTGTCGGGGTCACGCCAGGTCGGGATCATCCTCTCCGGGTCAATCACTGGCAGTTTTTTCAACTCCTCGATTTCGTCCTCTGCCGCCTCCTCGACCGTCAGGACTTCCGTTGCGCCTTCCAGATCTTTCAGCTCCTTTTTGAGATCTTCCAGGAGCGGGCCAATATCAGCGATTCTTCTTTCAGCCATTTTCTTTTCCTCCGAATCCATCCCAGCCCATCGGGCTGCCATAAAGTGGGCAAAGCGGTCCTTTGTTGCCTTTGTTGAAGATGCAGCTTTCGCAGCAGCCCACCTTCCGGCGCTTCTCGCAGTAAAGCCGAATGGTTTCCGCGGCCGCCATGGCCTCCTGGTCTTCGTCCGCTCGGTCCCTCCCCTTCCCGCCGGTTGTCAATTCGTCCAGCGCATCAACAACGTGCATAACGGCTTCGGCTGCTTCATGGTAGCCTTGCAGCTCGTAGCCTCCGGCAGCGCCAAGAAGAAGGCGGCGGAAGGAATCGGCTCCAACAAATACGTTCTCGCTCATTTTCGTTCCTCCCGTGCCTTTCGAAGGCACTTCATTTTGTAGGCAGTTGCCTGGTAGCCCTGCCAGCGGTCGGAAAACCATTGCTGCCAGATCGCGCAGCCCGGGAAGGTCTTGCGGTCTCCACCTTTGCCCACAGTAATGCTCGTGCAGCCAGCGGAGGCGCATTTAAGGCAAGGGCTGTCCGCCGGGCGTGGGAGGTTGTCTGTGCTGCTCATTGTGTGTTCTCTCCTTTCGCCTTATTTCCGACCTCTGCGGGCCTTCGGGGGCTCGCTGTTCATGGGCTGGTATCTGTTCTTATTTTCGTTCCATTCAAGCGCCACAGGGGCCTCGCAGTTCAGGCAAGGCATATCAAATGCGGCATCCTGGATGTTCGTGTGGTAGCGGTAAGCGCTGCCGCACTCGCACCAGATCTTGACCTGGCGCATATTTTTGAGCTCCGTTTTCCCGCCGCACTCCCGGCAGTAGCACGAAGAAATAGGCGTTTTTGCACAGAAGCCGCGTTCCTGGCCGCACTTCTCGCAGCGCACATACAAGAAACCGGTAAACTTTGCCGCTGCGGGCGGCTCCGGGGCCCTGTGGGCGCTTTCGGCGGGCGGCGTGGGTTTTGCCTTTGCGGGAATGTCCGGCCGCTGTACAACGCGCTCCTTCGGCGGCGCGGGGCTCTGGAAAACTTTCGGCGCAAAAGGCAGCTTGCCCACCACGTCCTTCAAGGAATCCTCCACAGCCTTTGCCACTGTCTTTTCCAGCGGTTCTTCCTGCTTCTGCCGGGCGGCCGCTGCCTCCTTCTTTTTCAGTTCGCCGAGGATCTCCACGGCCAGGTCGTCCAGCGTTTCCCGCTCTGCGGCCGTGTGGCCCGGGTCGCCAAATGCGGCGCCTGCTTCATAGCAGGCCCGGCGCAGGACGCGCAGTTCTTCAACGTTGAAGGCTTCAAAACGTACTTTTTCCATGTGTTTCTCCTTAAAGCCAGGCTTCCACAATGCTGTCGTCCGGTGCTGCCGGAAGGCGGCTCATTTCGGCCGGAATTGCCTTTCGTAAATCTTCCAGGGTATCTTCCAGGACCATGTATTGGGTGCTCGCCGGGACGCTCATGTCCCAAAGGCGGGCAACATAGCGCCGCGGGTAGTCGTCCTGGTTTGCCGTCACGATAATAACGGGGATCGCGGCCTGCTCCGTCAGCTTCGCATACTCGAAGCGGGCTAAATAAATATCGTCACTCATTCCAGAACTCCTTCCAGCTTTTCAATGGTTTCCAGGTACGGCAGGCCGGTGCGGCCGCCGAGGTGAACTTCCCAGGCCGGAAGAAAATCTTCCGGGGCCGCGCTTGCCATGGGCGGCGGCGTCCAGGTCTGGCCGTAGGCCGTCACGGTGGGCGGTGTGCGTTTCCGCTTGGCCGTTTCCTTCTGGGACGCCCATGCTGTCCTTGCAACCCGCCAGAAGGGCCACGGAACGGCGAAGAAGCGGCGAAGGTTGAAGCTGACCAGAATCATGCCCACCGCTTTGTCGGTCGTCCAGGCGTCCAGGAAGGCCGCCTGGTGGGGCTGTACCGCGTCAAAATCAATTCGGCCGGTGTGGGTCTGCTTCGCCTCCACCGCAACAGGGGTGCCATTGTAGCGTCCCAGGAAGTCAACGCAAGATTTATGTTCCACCTTGCAGCTCTTGATCTGGCCGGTGCTGTCGCGTATCGGCAGGAACTCGGTCGGAACTTTGTAGACCACAGCCTTGCCGCTGCGGGTGTATAGGTCGTTCACCTGGATAACGAAGTCTTCAAAATCACGGCCGCGGTTTGCGAATGTGTTGTAACCTCTCATGCTGTCCTCCCTGGGCTTTAATTTTCTTCTGCCACTCACAGAGGGGGCAGACGTAGGATTTACCGCCGCCTTTTGTTATGCGGCTCACGTTCCAGCGGTTCCCACAGGTCTTACAGATCCGGTAGCACCGGCCATTCTCTGCGCTCATTTTGCCCTCCACGAAGGGCCGTCAAGGGGAACTGCAAGGCACATTTCCCGGAGGCGGTCAATCATCTTCTGGGCGTTCCGTTCGCTGCATCCGGCCGGGGTCAGGCTCCGGGTCAGTTCTTCGGTGCCGCAGTTGGTCGTCACGATCACCGGCATATAGGCTTCATAGCGGGCGTTTACAATGGCGAAGATCATGGATGAAGTCCACTCCGTCGCGGCCTCGCTGCCCAGGTCGTCAATAATCAGCAGCGGGGTTTCGGTGTAGAGCTTCAAAATATCCGCCTCGTCGCCCTGGCCGTTGTAGGTCCGGCGCACGTTTGCCAGAAGGTCGATCATGGTCATGCACAGCGCCGGGGTGCCGTTTCGGATCAGCTCGTTTGCCACGGCTGCGGCCAGATGCGTTTTGCCGGTGCCATAGCCGCCCACCAAGAAAAGGCCGTTGCGCTCCTGCTGCGGCGGAACCGCCTCGCCGTCCTTGCCCTTGCTGGGAAGCATCTGCGCTTTGAAGGCTGCCGCATACTCCTTGCAGGCGGTATAGGCCTTCTGGTTCTCCGGCGTCACCTGGAAGCGGTCAAAGGTCCGGTTCTGGAATCGGGCGCCCATGCCGCTGTCGCCCAGCAGCCGGTTTATACGCCGGTTGAAGGCTGCGGCGGCCTCTGCCGCCGCCTTTGCCTCCTCTGCGGCTTTGTTCTTGGCTTCCGCCCTCTCCCAGTAGGCTTTCGCCCTGGGGCAGTCGCAGCGCTCCGGCTGCGAATCCCAGCCAAAAACGCGGGTCTTAGAAATGGCCGGAAGGAGGAAGCCTCTGTATTGCAGGGTTTTGCCGCAAAATTTACAGTGTTCCGGCTCCGGGGCCGGTTTGTCCATCTTGTAGCCGCGGCGGGTCGCCTCGTCTGCCAGGATGGAGGTTTCACGCGGTGTGGAATCCTGCGAGGTCCTGGGTTGCCGGGACTGCGTCCCGTTGGCGATCATATCGCCCAGCTTTTCCATTTCGTGCTTCCTCCTTTGTCCATTTATCTGCATCCACGGCCGCGTCCAGGTCCTTCACACCCTTGTCCCTATACCGGGCCAGAACACCACGGACGTATTTCCAGTTCGGGGCTTTGTTCCTCTGGGCGATCTCCATTGCGTGGATCACCACGTCGGCGCCGAAGTCCGCGACCGCCTGGGTCAGGTCTTCAAGCTCCCAGCGCGGCGGCGTTGGGTTGATGTTGTTCAAATAAAACTGTCCAGCCCGGGCCAGTTCCGGGTCTGTTCGTGGTTCCGCTTTCTGCGGCGGCTGCGGGGCCACGACAAGCGGTTTTTGTGCTGGCGCAGGAACTTTGTTTGCTTCTTCCCGGGCGGCCTCTGCGGCCTTCTCTGCCCGCTTCCGCTCTTTGAATCTCCGTTGCCGCTCTCGCGCCGCTTCCCGGCGGGCCTCCGCTTCTATCTGGCCTGTGTTTTCCGCCCAGTCATGGAGCCGGAAGCCGTCCGGCGTATGGTCTATGTAACCGGCATCCACCAGGGCCGCCAGAAAGTCGGCCGGTTCGCCTGCCCACCCGGAAACCTCTGCGATCTCCGTTGGCGTCAATCCCACCAGGCTGCCGTTCTTTGCGTTGTTTGCGGCCCAAACCCAAAGCATTGTGAGGTGGCCGACTGCCTGGGCGACGCCTATCCCCAGCAGGCCTTTAAGGCGCAGCGTTTTTCGGTGCGTCAAGGTCCCCTGTTCAATTTTTACCCCGGCCATGTCGTCCTCCATCGTGAAAAATTAACAAACGTACACTTCTGCGCCAGTAAGCCGCTGGATCTCGCGCTTCATTTCGGCTTCGTCCGAATTTTCCGCCGAAAGGTGCACCAGGTAAATTTGTTTCAGGCGCGAAAGGTCGCTGGCCTCCAAAAATTCAACCAGGTGTTGGAGGCTCATGTGGCTGTGCATCAGCCGGGCAGCGCGTACTGTTGGCAGCACGTCTTCCACAAGGTTTTCTTGCACCCTCTCCCGGGTGTAGTTGCACTCGCCCAAAATGTGGGTAATGCCGGAAAACTTATATTTCAGGTAATAGGTATCTGTGAAATAAAGCAGCTTTTCGCCGGTTGCGGTCGATTCCAGCAGGAAACCTTGTGAATCCGGCGCGTCGTGCTCCACATCGAAGGGCAAAACCAGAAAGGTGCCCACGGTAAACTGTTCAAGCGGCCGCGTAACGTGCAGCCTGTGGCCTTCCAGGCGGCAGGCATCAATGGTGCCCTGGCCGGTGTAAACGTCCACGCCGTAGCGCAGAAGGGCGCCTGCTGCCTTGCTGTGGTCCCCGTGGCAGTGCGTAATAAAGCAGCCTTTCAGCTCTCGCACACGGAAGCCGCATCCTATCTGGATTGCCTTTAAGGAAATACCAGCGTCAAGCAGCAGCGGAGTTTTGCCATCGGAGATCCAATAGGCGTTGCCGCTGCTGCCGCTGGCAATGGGCCGAATGTCCACTTAAAAATCCGGCTCCGCAACGTCCCACTGTGCCGGGGCTGCCTTCCGGCCGGTGGGCTGTGCTGCGGATGCCGCCTGGGGTTCCAGAACTTCGCCGGTGCGGCCGTCAATCTGGATCGTTTTCTTGGGCTCCGGCAGGCTGGCGGGTGCTGCGGGCTGCGGGGCGCTGGTGTCGATCAGAACGGTGTTGGCCTGCTCCTGGATCTCGGCCTCTGCCTGGATCTCCACATAGGCAACTTCTCTGGCCTTCATTACGCGGTAATCTTCATCCAGCTTTTCAGGGTCGCGGACGATGTGCTTTGCGCTGAAAACCTCGCGGATCAGTGCCTTGCGGCACATTTCATCCAGCCAGCCTTCCACGGTGGTGTCTTCCTTCTTGCCGGTTTCCTTGTTGTAGACCTGCTTCGTGCCTCCCCAGAACTCGGCACTTGCATACTTGGGCATACGCTTCCGAATGGCAGCCATGGGCATAATAATGAGCTCGTTCTGGGTCGGGTCATCATATTCAAGGTAGCCAAAGCCGCCCACAATGTCGCCGCGGTCAAAGGGGTTCACGACCTCGAACTCGTAGGAAGCGACCGGGTGGCGGCTGTCCTTCGGGTGCGGAGTGAACTTGTCGTTGCTGTAAACAAGCTCGACCGTGTCCGACTTGGGCGGGCGCTGCGCGTATTTCAGGGCAACATAGCGAATGCCGTTATAGCCAGGCATCAGGGTCACGTCATACAGATTCGTTCTGTTGTTCTTGTAGGGAATTGGGAACAACATATTTTCGCACTGCATATCCAGGCCCATGCGGGCATAGCGCACCAGGTCCATTGCCAGGTCTTGGAGGTTGACGAACTTCCACGTTACGGGGAGGGTTTCATCATACTTGTGGTCACGGTTCTTCGCGTTCTTTGCCACACGGTTTTCCTCCGCCGTAGCCAGAGCGCGGTCGATCTGAATAAAATAGCCCTGGATAAGGCGGCGCTGGAAGTCCGTTACTTCCACCTGGCTGCCGGTGCTGTTGGCGAACTGGGCCAGCACCTTTTTGGTGAAGCGGGTGCCGATGCTCTCGGTGACGGTTTCTGCCACCTCGTTTTCGGCTGCGGGGGTCATTGCTGCGTTGTTCTCTGTGTTCATGTGTGTTCCTCCATTTTTATTTCTTGTTGGCCGCGTAGAAGTCTACGGGCGGCAGCTTTACGGATTTTGCAAGCTCGTCCGCCATCTGTGCAGCCGCCGGGTCCTGTTTTGCCAGGCTGGCGGCAATGTGGCGGTGGAGCATAATCAACATGGCGGTGTCCGCCATCGGGTAAGGCCCCAGGGCTTCCGCAATACAGTTGAAGTAGTGTGCAAAGCCTTCCAGAAGCACCCGCAGGCCTTCTTCCGGCTTGTGCTGCTCCATGGTCAGCTCAACGGCCCGGGGCAGATACAGCGAAGTTTCCGGGGCCGCCTTCGGCTCCTCCGGCTTCTTCCAGGGCGGGCGGAACGGAAAATTATTTTTCATGTGCGTTCTCCTCTTTGTCGTTCAGGACATCAAAAACCGTTACCTGGTTCGGGTCCGGCATTTCCCGAAGGGCCTTCATGCGGCAAACGTGGCCGATGCCGTTCCTTACGCCCTCTTTGCTGGTCAGCAGGCCACCACAGCGGCGGCAGCGGCAGGCCTGGATCATAAATGTGCCGGGCTCCCGGTCCTTGTCTGTGGCGCTCATTTCTTCCCTCCCGGAATCGGAATCACAATCGTGGCGGTGTGCCGCAAAATATCGTCTTCCAGCTCCGGGCCGGTCGCGGGCATAACGCCGCGGATGCCGTCGTGAACAGACTTCATAGCTGCAAGGAACATAGGCGCATCCGAGCCCGGAAAGGTCTGGATAAGGTTCTTGAACTGCTGGCCGTAGAAATTCAAGCCCTGCTGCATCGTGCTTTCGGCTGATTCGGCCCCTTCCTCGTAAACCTTCCGCATAAAAGATTCGTTCATTTGTCTACCTCCACGCGCAGGCCCTCATCTTCTGCGCTCACGACCAGGCGGATCACCTGGGAATCAACAGGGAGAAGCTTGGTCACGCTCTCGGCGTTGTCTACCACAATCGGCAGCCGGACGCCGTAGTGATGGGAAAGCGTAGCGATAATTTCCAGGCCAGCGTTTACCACGGCCGCCTTGTTGGCGGTGGAATACGGCACCATGGCGTCGCCCTCACCGGGCACCAGAACTTCGCAGCAGTCAGCAAGGCCGCCGTTCGTCTGTTCCCGGAAAAGCTGGAAACTCACGGACTTAAACTTGCTGTTGATGCGCTCGGTCAGCAGGGCCACTTTGGTTTTTACGAAGACTTCACAGAGATAAACGCCCTGTTCGGTCTTCTCGTACTCCGCAGCCAGGCTCTTTTCCTCGGCTTCAAGTTCTGCAATGCGCTGGCGCTGGCGTTCTGCGGCCGCCGTCTGGCTCTGCATATAGCGGATCTGGCGGCAGTTGTTCATGGCTGCCTGCTGGCGCTCGTTCACCTCACGAAGGGCTGCGCTCTGCTTCTGCTCGGCTGCCTCGATCTGGCCGGAAATCGTCTGGATGGTCTTCGCAATGGCCTGGCCGCGCTCGGTTTCGGAGAAGTCCGGGCGGGGTGGCTCTGCCCGGATGGCCTCTTTGCGGGCGGAATAAATTTCATCGGCGCGGGCCTCGGCCGCTGCTGCTTTTTCTTCGAGGACTGCAATATCCTGTTCAAGCTGGGCAACGGCTTCCTTGCTGGCCTCTTTTTTTCCCTTGGCGTTGATGGCTTCCAGCTTGGCGGACCGGCGCTGGAGAAAGTCTGCGCGGAGCTCCTCCACCTTTTCCTCCGGCAATGCCTGGCCGCAGGTCGGGCAGATCTCGCGGTGCTCGTCCCAGGTTTCGGCCGCCGCTTCCTTGTACTCGTCCAGAATTTCGGCCCGGCGGGCCTTCATGTGTTCCAGGTCCGCTTTTTTGCGCCGGGCGTCTGCGGTAGCGTTGGCGGCCTCCGTCTTGGCCTCCAAAAGCTCGTTTTCCGCCTTTTCCTGGGCCTTGCGGTACTCGGCCCGGGCCTCGCTGCCCTCCTCAATGTACGCGGCTTTTGCCGCTGCATAGTCCGCCTTGGCGTTTGCCAGGGAACTGCGGAGCTCGGAAGTGTCACCGGCCAGAATCGCCCGCTTTTCCTCGGCGATCTTGGCCTCCTCGGCCTCTGCCGCGGCCAGCTTGTCCGCCAGGTCTTCGGCCACCGGGAGGTCTTTGTCGATGGCACGGGTCGCCTCGTCAATGCGGTTCGGGATGGCCTCGATCTTCTTGTTCAGGTCGGTTTTCTTGGCGGCTGCGATTTTGCGGTACTCGTCCACCTTATAAAGTTTGGTCGCACTGCCAGGCATTTTAAGGAACTCGGGCAGCTCTTTGAGCTCCGGGGTGCTGTCGATCACGTCGGCGTCGGAAACGTCGCCGCAAATGTCCAAAAGGATCTCCCGGCGCTTCTGCCAGTCCATAACGGAGGGAAAGTAGTCGGGCATGGTCAGCAGCTTCATGGTTTCCTCGCCGCCGCAATACTCCTGGACGGCCGCCGTGTACTCTTTTTCTTTGCAGGGAACGCCGTTGATCTGGTAGTCAATGGTATTCCCGGAATACTCCTCGGCCGCGCTGCCACGCTTGCGCTTCCAAACCTCGTGGAAGGTCTTTTTCAGGATCACGGTCTGGCCGTCGTCCAGTCGGAAGGTGCCGGTTGCGCTGTGTTCCAGGTTGTGCAAGTCGCCGTTGGGGCCCTTCGTCTTGGGGTCCCAGTTCTTTGCCCATGTGCTCGGCTTGCCGAAAAGCAGCCAGGTGATGGCGTTGAAAATGGTGGTCTTGCCGCTGGCGTTCCGGCCGTAAATGCTGGCGCTGTGGCCGTCCAGCTGGATTTCTTCATGCTTCAAGCCCTGGAAGTTTTCAAGGCTCAACGTCAAAAGCTCCATTGTGTGTCCTCCTTGATTTTGCGTAAAAAACGTGATAAACTGTTGGCGTGTGTTCTGGGGTCGTCAATTTTTGGCGGCCCTTCTCTTTATTGTCCAGGCTGAAAACGCGGCCTCGCGGATGTACTCCGCGGCAAGCTGCGCCATGTAGCCGGGCTGCTCTCTGCATCCGTCATACCCGCAGAACTCTGCGATATGGCGGATTTTTCTTTTGGCCTTCTCCCAGGCTTCCGACCATGTGGAATCGCTCACAGGGTGGCCGAGAATCGCGCTGGTGCGCTTCCGGGTTTCTTCCTCGCTCATAAGCCGCACCGCTCCATGAAATAGCTGCGGGGAACGCGGCCGCGGGGCACTTCGTAGCCCTTGGCGCGGAGCTCATTGTTAAACTTCTGGATGGTGTGGTAAGCGGTGGACTTGGAAACGCTCAAGATTTCCATTGCCTCGTCCACGCGCACCATTTTGGAAGGCTCCCGGGTGCTTTTCTTACTTCTTGCCATTGCAGGCCTCTCCTTTCAGGTTCTTTTTGATCCAAAGCTGCATTGCCTCTGCCGCCGTTGCTACGTTCTTCATGTACGCCAGGATCTCGCCCATCTGTACATCCTCGCCGGGGTCCACGCGGCCGTCCTGGGCAATGGAAATAATAGCGGCGCTGATCTTGTCGGTGCCCTGCAAGGCGGCAAGGGCCTGCATCATAACGCGGTCGAACTCCTGCACGGCGCAGGGCTTCACGTTCTGGCGGCCAATCGGGCAGCACATCGAGCAATAGTAGTTCAAAAGCTGTGGGGGCGTCGTAAGTGTCAGCCAGCAGCAGCACTTCTTCCGGTGTCGGGTTTGCGCTGCCCAGCTCCACGCGGGCCATGCGGGAGCGGTCAATGCCTGTTTCGTCCGCTGCGCCTTCGCGGCTTGCAAGCCGGTCATTGACCTTTGATGCCTCCATTCGTGCCAAATAGAAAGGGCTGTCGGCCGCTTTCGTGGCAAATTTACTCATTTATTCAAACCTCTTTTCATGGTAAAATTTAGGTAGACGGCCACGGCCAATTTGCCGGGGCAAATATCCGGCCTTCCTGCCGGGCCAGCGCCCGGAGGTCCTTTCTGGCCCGGTTTATGCTCACGGTGTTGTCCCAGGCGTAATAGTTGCCGTCCGGGGCCAGAATGTGCCGCTTGCACTTGCCGTTGCACCGGTCAATTATGGCCTGGTAGCTGAAATAGTTTGCCTTTGCGGCCTGGCGGGCACTGGAATAACATTCCAGAAGTTCACCGGCGGCGCTGAATTTCAGCACTGGCCGCCGGGAGCTGTCCGCTCCGGTCATGCGGCCTAATTCCTGCCGGGTGCAGAAAGCCAGGTTCCAAATGGAATTGTCTGCCGGGTTGCCGTTTTTGTGAAAAATCACTTTTCCGGCTGGGACTGGCCCCAGGAATGTTTCTGCCACGATCTTTGCGGCGGAAAATTCCCTCATGTTCCCTTCCAGGTCCGTGAGGTGGACGTAACGTTTCGCACTCTGTAACTTGGCCTTTCCTCTCGGTTTGCGCTTATACTGAGTTAGAATCGTGCGGCCGCCGTTCTTGCGCTTCTGGCCGTGCCAGAAGGTGTTTGCAATGTGGCCCATGTCGCTTGCCTGGTACTTGCCGCCATAGCCGGGCACGTCCCGCCAGGTTTCACTTACGGCCACTGGTCTTCCTCCTTCCAACGGTCTTCTTCCGGGCGGTTCCGCAGGTCCTTGCAGTCTGCGCACCGGGCGGCGGAAACCATGCCCAGCACGAAGAAACCGCCGCAGACGCCAGCTACAAGGCCGCCAATAAACAAAAGAACCATTCCTTGCGCTCTCCTTTCTTTGCGCCTTTGTGGGCCTCGCTCTGGCTTTTCTCGTGTTTGCGCTTGTGAACATTCACCATGCCCATAACGGCGTCCGTGAGCTCCCGGGTCTGCAAGCCAAACTCTCCGGCAGTCAGCTTAATAAACCGCTTGCGGTTCATTTTCACGCTTTTGCTCATGCTCTGCCGCCTCCTTTTCCCCTGCTTTTTCCTCTGCCCGGAGGCTCCGCTCGTCCTGGATGTCCTGGGCAACGTGCTTGGTAAACACCTTTCCGAAAGCCTCCGCCACTTCCTGCGGGTCCGCGTCGTCCTTGGCAACGGAGGCAATCAGCGCAGAAGTTGCCCTAATCAGAAAGAAAATTGCCTCGTGCGAACTGTCCGCAAGTTCGTTAGTCATTTCAAAAGAAAGGGTGTCGCCCTTCTCTGTAATTCGGATGCTGTCAAATTCATTCATGCGTATTCCTCCGGGGCCCCTCTGGACCTCCAAACGCCATAGCTCAAAGGTTCAAGGCCTGCGGCCCGGCGCTGCTCGTTGTATTTCTTCAAGACTTCCAGGTCGTCGTCCAGGTTCCGAGGCTTCGGCTTTGCGGCCTCCGCGGCCAGCCTGGCCCGCTCTGCCTCGTTCGCCTTGCGAACGGATTCCCTGTTGTGGCCCACGCGGCAGACGGCGCAGCGCTTTGTATTGCCCGGCACGTCAACCATAACCGTGCCGCAGTCCACGCATTTCACCGTTGTGTGAAACATGGTCAGCCCGCCTTCCGCTTCGTGCTGGGCTTCACGGTGCCCTTCTGGGCCTTGTGGATCTTGCGCTGCTGCTTTTCCCAGTCGTTCACAACAAAGCTCATGCGGCCCAGGGCCAGCGCGCTCAAGAGCAGGATCATTGCCGCAACAAAGAGGCTGCCGGAGAACTCGCCGCCCGTCTGTACGTTACCCTCGCCGCCCATCCCAAGAAATAAGCCAGCCATGCCGCAGGCAACTGCGGCGTACTGCATAATCATTGCCTTTCTACTCATGTTGCTTCCTCCTGTGGTCTTATGGTCACGCCTTCCGGGTCAACGGTAATCACCGCGCCCAGCCCGGCGGCCAGCTTCATAACGGTGCCCAGCCGGGCCCGTTCAAGTTCTGCGCCCGGCCTGGTCAGTTTGAAAACTGCCCCCATGGAAAGCCCTGCGGCTTCGCACAGCTTCGTCATGGAAAGGCCGCGCAGTATGCGGAGCTCGTCAATCGTCATTTTCCGAGCCTCCAATGTTTCCCAGCGCACCCAGCAGGCGCAGCGCATCAACCTGGGCCTTGCGGTACTTGCGGAAGTTCTTTGCACTGTTGGACGCGCCAACGGGGACGGAGTTTTCAACCTCTGCCGCCATCCGGTCCGCGTAGTAAAGTGCTTCTTTGGCGGCTTCGTCGGCCTGCTTCCGCAGCATAATGGTAAGTTCTGTGGCAACGTTGTCCGGGAGGATCTTTCCCCTTGCCTTTTCCAGGGCGATTTTGTCTTCTGCGGCCTCTTTCCGCGCCTTGGCCTCCATCTGATGGGCCTTCTGTACTTCGGCTTCAAGCTCTGCAACGCGCTTTATACGGTCGTTCAGCTTGCCGATCAGGCCTTCACGGGTTTCTTCATGGGCCTTTTTCTCGGATTCCCAGCGGCCCTTCATGCTGACTGCAAAATCGTTGTCGATGTTCTCCTCGGCGTCCTCCACGCAGCCTTCAAAGGCCATTGCGCAATAGCTGTTCTCGCCCAGACCTTCCAGAATTTCCTTGATCTCGTTCAGGAAAGCCCGTTCCGTATCTTTTGAAACCCCGGCATTTTTCTGGATCAGCTGCACCGTTTTCTTCGCGCAGCCGGTGGCGTCAAACTGCAAAGCGAACTTGGAAGCCCGGTTGAGCGCCCGTTCCTGGTTGATCTCGTAAATCTTCGTCTTGTGGACTGCGCCGTTTTCCAGCGTTGCAGAAATTTCATACAAGTTCATGTGTGTTCCTCCTCTCGCTCGTCCTCAATGTTTGCTAATTGTGAACTTCGTCGGCAAAAAAATTTCGCCGACCTCCACATCAAGGAACCGAGCGATCTTGTTTGCGACCTCTGCGGGAACTCCCCGCAGGCCGGTTTCGTACTGGCAGTATGTCGAGGCGCCAATTCCAACGCCCTTCGCTACCTGTTCCTGCGTGAAGCCCTTTGCCTTTCGGACTTCCTCGATGGTTCGGTTCATCTTTTCACCTCCAAATGTTTGCTGTTTGAACTTCACAGTTTGTGAACTCCACGGCTTGATTATAACTTTGCAAACTGTGAATGTCAAGAGAAAATTTCTCTTTTTGTGAATTTTCCTTTCTGTTAGAGAACTCTGTGCTATAATATTCTCAAAGTGAGAAGGTGGTGGAAAATACGTCAACGAAAATCGGCGTCCAAATAAAACAGCTGCGCCTTGCCGCTGGCATGACCCAACGGGAACTTGCCCAGCGAATCAACGTCGGGAACACAACACTTTCCCAATACGAAAGCGGGGCCCGTGTGCCAAGCGATGAAGTCAAACTTAAAATTGCAATGGTCTTTGGTGTTTCGGTGGACTACCTTCTCGGCGCAACGGACAGCCGCGAGCCTATAAACCCAACACCCGCACCGCCAGCGGCCGCCCGGCGCCCGGCGGAGGCCGCAATCGCCGGGGAGCTCGGCTCCCTGTCTGATCGGCAGCTCGACCGGCTCTTGGGGTATATTCAGGCGTTGAGGGAACTGCCGGAAGGCGCCGCATCGCAGAACACGGCCATTGTGGAGAAGAACGCCTCCGGCGAGAACTCCTCCGCTGCGGGCTGATTTGGTTTCGGAAGTGAAAGGGCAAGCCGCCCAGGGAGGAAAACATGAACACGCTAAAACGAATCTTGAAGGGCATTCTGAAATTTTGCGGAATCTGCCTTTTGATTTTTCTCGCCATGTGCGCTTATAGCATCATCAAGTACAGCGGCAAATATCGCAGCAAGGCGGCCGCATCTTCGGTTTCTGTCGCTTCAAGCGTTGCGGCTTCCGAAAGCGTTTCTAGTTCCGCCGCCCCCGCTTCTTCCGAATCCTCGGAAAGCGTTGCCGCCTCTCTTTCCGCTGCCGTATCGGAAGCGGAGCCCTTCATGCTCGACGCAAGCACTCTCACAACAAGCCGCACCGGTAGAAAGGTCGAAACCCCGGGGCTTTCGCTGTCCTACGGCGAAATTGAAAGTCTCACCGTTGGCGGCGCCTGCGATGGCCAGATCGTGGTGAAGGTTCAGGCCTTCCCGGTCAGCAATTCGGAAAGCCGGGCCTTTGAATCCGTCCAGGATCTAGTCTTGAACCACGGCTTTGATGCTTGCAGGGCCATTGATTACTGGGCCGTGAATCCAACCAGCGGCAATAAGTTTTTGAGCTTCTCGCTCGATTCCACTCTCATTTCCAAAATTGCTTCCGGCTCCATCGGTGCCGAAGAAATGGCGGGCGAAGTTTCCGACCTCTGGGTTGATAGCTCCGTCGTGCAGTAAAAAGCAACGCCCACCAGACCGTCGGAAAGCGGCCTTGTGGGCGTTTTGTTTTTCTTTGTCTAGTTTTCCGCATCGGTTTGTAAAAAGCCGTGACAGGGCTTCCCTGGGGCTTCTGGTGCTTCTCTGGCAAGTTACCGGCAAGTTAAATGGCAGCCCTGGGCGTTATTCGCGCGCCGCGCGTTTTTTCTCGCGCCATTGCACGCGAATTGCACGTTTTTGGCACGAATCGCACGTTTTGCGCGCATTCAATCACAAAAACAGGCCATTTTCGCGCGTTTTCCGGCATCAAGTTCAACTTTTCGGATCGCACGGGTCGAACTCATTTTTCTGGGTTGCTGTCAAGTTGTAAGCAACTGTCAGACCATTTTCGGCACGTCACGAAAAAGGTCTGGGCCATATCTTCGTGGCGCCGCGCAAACGTCCGCCTCTTAATCTAACCCATAAGCTATATATTATATTATTAAGCTATATCTAAGATAATAATATCTAAGATTAAGTTAGATAGACTAGATATACATGGATGTAAGATAGGGGTTGTTAGGGGGAAGAATACGGCAGTTCTGGCCGTTGAAAACCGTGTTGAAAGCATCGTTTTTTGTCGTTGTTCCATCTTGTTTCGGTTGTTGAAAACCGCATTTTGTGGGTGGTAACGCGTTTGCAACGCGTTACCAGCTGCGTTTGTTGAAAACTTGTTGAATCTTTTTCTTTCGCTCATTCGTCAGTTTTTCAAAATGTTACCCAGTGAAGAAAATTCACTTTCAACATGAAATCTTCGTTTTCAACTTTTTATCGGTAACGCGTTTGCAACGCGTTACCTGCGTTACTTGTTGAAAACTATGTTAAAAGCTGTTGAAAAGCAGCAAAATGGAGGGGTGCTCATGTCTGTGTATAAAGATCCGAAAACAGGAAAATGGGAAGTTTCTTTCCGGGTCACGGACTGGACCGGCAAGCGCAAGCAGATTCACAAACGCGGGTTTGCCCGCCGGGCGGATGCCCTGGAATTTGAACGCGAATCTTCGGCGAAAGCTGGGGGGCGAACGGCTCAAATGACTTTCGGCAATCTGGTGGACCTATACATGGCGGACTCCAAAACCAGGCTCAAACTGTCTACCTACGAAAACAAGCAATGGATCTTCAACAAAAAGATACTGCCATACTTCAAGGATCAGTATGTGGAAGAAATCTCGGCGAACTCCATTCGCTCCTGGCAAAATCACCTCATAAAGGCCCAGGGAAAAAGTGGGGAGCCCTACTCGGAAACGTACCTAAAAACCATAAATAACCAAATGAGTGCTGTTTTCAACTTCGCCGTGCGGTACTATGGTCTGAAACAAAACCCGGTTTCCATTGCCGGGTCCATGGGAAGCAGCAGCGCGGACGAAATGCAGTTCTGGACGCTGGAGGAATTTCAGCAGTTCATTGCCGGAATGTCAGATCCTACGGCATACGCCGCGTTCAATATCCTGTATTGGACCGGCATCCGGGAAGGCGAACTGCTGGCCCTCACCCTGGCGGACGTGGATTTTGAAAAGAAGGGCCTTTATGTCCAGCATTCCTATGCCCGCATAAAGGGGGAAGATTTTGTTTGGGACCCGAAGACGCGCCGGTCGAAGCGCTTTGTTTCGGCGCCGGACTTTCTGTTGGAAATCATTCGGGACTATGTCGCCAAGCTCTACGAATACAGCCCGGAAGACAGACTTTTTGAACATACAAAATACTGGCTAAAGCAGCAGTTGGAGCGTTGCTGTCAGCGCACCGGTGTGAAGGTCATTCGCGTTCACGACGTCCGGCACTCCCACGCTTCCCTGCTCATAAGCAAAATGGGTGCAAACGCTGTCCTGGTCCAAAAGCGCCTCGGTCACAAAAAGGTCTCGACCACACTCGGCACCTACGCACACCTATACCCAGACTATACAGAAAGCGTCACGGCGCAGCTGGAATCCCTGGGAGAATCCATTGGAGAAGGTGCCAAAAAAGAAGAAAATCCGTGAAGCTGTTACCAAAGTGTTACCACAAACGAAAAAAGCCCCGCTTTTCAAGGGTTCATTTCCTGAAAAGCGGGGCTTTTATTTGCGTTAGTTCGTTATATTCTCGGAAGGCTTAAAAAGTTGGAAGGAATTTTTTCATTATTCGAGCTCGATTGATGCAGATTATCTTCTGTTATTATAGGCTGTTTTCCGTTCTTTCCAGTTCCTATATTTCCTGCATTTCTTCATTTCTCGTTGGCTCCGGTTTCTCCTGTTACCATTGTGTTACCACTCAGCGCCTCCGGCTCCACCAAACCCAGCTCCACAAGGTAGCGGTTCACGGCCTCGTTGATAAAGTCGCTGCGGCTCATGCGGCCGCTGTCAACGTTCTTTTCGCGGTCGTCAATGTAGTTGTCGATAATGTCCAGGGTGCCGGTGGGAAGGTGTACCGTGGTCGGCACCCTCCGGCTGGCTCCCTTCATAGGCCTTCCGTATGGCATTTTATTCCCTCCTGTTACTTGCTGCGGTGGCTCTCTGCTGCTGCGGCCAGAATATCAAGATCTTGCCGCAGCCCAGGGGCCAAGGCATCCACCCAGCGCGCCGGAATGGCCGAGAAGCCAAACCAGGCGCCCGCCAGGCCGCCGGTAATAGCCGCGTTGGTGTCGGTATCGCCGCCCAGGTTTGCGGCCGCGCAGACGGCTTCCTCGAAGGTCTGGGCGTGTGCAAGGCAGCTCACGGCGGTGCACATACTGTCCACCACATAGCCGCCCGCTGCATACGTCGCGGGCTTCTCCACGGACGCGTCGTAGAACGTGCCCTTTAAGCACCCGTGCAGGAAGTCGGCCACGTTGCCGTCCTGGTACTTATTAACCGCTTCTGTAAGTAAATATACCATTCTCGTGTACAGAATGCAAGCCTCTGTGGACTTGTCGCCGCGGTGGGTCATTTCCGCAAATGCCCGGGCCTGTATTTCTGCGCCGCCCTTCGTGCTGCAATAAAGGCCAGGGTATACGGTGCGCATCAGAGCGCCGTTGCCCTCCACAGGGCGGCCGCCATCCCGCCGGGTCTGCCGCGCTGCTTCTTCCCAGTCCGTAGCCGTAGGAACGCCCTGCAAGCGAAAACGGCCCCGCAGCTTTGCAACGGCAATGCTATGGGAACAGGCACCGCCAATGTCCTTTGGCTTGCTGTCAGCCCATGCAATAAACTGCTGTCCCACAGAAGCGACCAGATCCAGGCCGTTGTCCCCTTCCAGGGCATCCAGGATGCCGCGGGCAACGCAAAGGGTCATTTGTGTGTCGTCTGTCACTTCGCCAGGCTTCAAGTTCAGCCAGCCGCCGCCGATCATGTCGGTAACACGGCCGTATGTGTTGCAGATCTGCCAGTCGCTCATAAATTCCAGGGGGCCGCCTAGGGCATCGCCCACGGCCACGCCGTACAAGGCACCACGGATTCGGTCAAGCTGCTTTTCGTTGATCTTCTTCATTTCTGTTCCTCCTGTCCAGGCATCCGGCCCGTAACCACTCGGCCGTTTTTGTCCAAAAGCGTGTAGCCGCACAACTGTGCGAAGATTTTCGCTGTCTCCTCCGGCTCGTACAGAAGCACCGTCGAAAGGTCTTCCACCGGGTACTCCTCTGGCACCTTCACCACCTGGGCGTAAAAGCTGCCGCCCATGCCCAGGTCGAAAAGCTCCCGGATTATGTCATTCTGGTCGATTTTCTGCTTCTTGGTCTTTCTGTCAAAGCAGAAGGCCGTTCCTTCCGGCACGTTCTCGACCAGCTTCAAATGATCGCCTATCATGTGTCCAACTCCTTACGCATGAACCGCAGGGTTGAACCCCTGGGCCTTTATGTTCTTCGCCCATTCTGTCACCATGGCGGCAAGGTCCTTTTTCATAGCCGGATAGTATTTTGTGGGCTTTCCGTCCACGAAATCTTTGTAAACTTCCCAATAGCGGCCGATGTAGTCGTTCTGGTAGGTCAGCGGCTCCACGGTACCGGTTTCCCGGTCAACGCCCATGGTCACATCCGGGTCCCGCATAAGGTCGCCGTTCTGCTCCCCATAGTGGGCCACGGAATACACCGGGCGGCCCTCGTGGTCATTGTAGCCCAAGGCCTCGATGCACAGGTCCATATAGCCCGGGGCCGTGAACTTCAAGGCCTTTTCTTCGGTGCCGTCCACGGCATCGAAGAAGGGCGCCAGGGTCTTGTAAATCGTTTTTGCACTCATGCCTTTTCCTCCCGCTCCATCAAAATTTCAGAATCGCGCGCCACCTTCCGCAGTGCGGTGAGAACCTCCGCAAGCTGGTTTAGTGTGGTCGCGTAATTTGCCACCTCGCCAGCCCAGGCCACATAGTCGTCACCCTCGGAAAGCAGCCGAATTGACTTTGCCAGGTGCTCCGCTTCAAGCTCCGCCATAACAATCTGGCCGTTCAACTGCTGGTTGAAGAATTTAACTTTGTCCATGCTCTGTGCTCCTCTCTGCGGTATGGTTCCCGCGACCTTGCCCGGCTGGCTGCCGGGTGGTTTCGACCTTTTCCTCGGGCCATCATCAGGCGGGTTAAATGTCGGTTTTTCGTGCGCCCTCCTCCGTGTGCTCCCACACGTCTACGGAATAACCAGCCGCGCGGAAGCCGGTAGCAACGCCGCGGGCCTCTTCTTCGGTGGATCTCCAAATGTGGAGCGGGAAGCCGCCTTTGCTATAAACAATCTGATAACGCTTCATCGTTTACGCCTCCTCAACTTTCACGCTCTTGATGCTGTTCTCAACATACCCACGGCCGCGGAGGTGCTCGCAGCTCCAACAAAAGCCGATTCCGCGTTCTCGCAGGAAATAACCGGCCTTGGTGTGGTCCTTGCCGCTGAAAGCGGCTTGAAGTGCCCAGGCCTGGGCATCATCTACCAAGATTGTTGCGCAGGCCTCGCCGCGCTCGCCGTTCTGGATGGTGTCGTAGGTAAAAATAACGTTCTTCATGGGTCAGTCCTCCTCTGGTGCAATAAATCGCGGCTGCGGCTCAATGCCGTTGGCCTTACAATATGCGGAAGCCTCTTTCTTTGCCTTGCAGCTGTAAACCAGCTTGCCTTCCGGGAGGTCGCCGCTCTGACATCGGTGCGAATACTCGTGCACTTCCCAACGTGATTCCATCGAGCCGCTGCCGAAGTAGTGCCGCCTTTCCATGGTGTAGATCATCGTGCCGACCTCCTTAGTGTACCTTAATCAGCGTCCCGCTGTTCAGGATGTACCATTCTTCGCCGTTCTTCACGGTCGTCTTGCAGCCCTGCGCTTTAAGCAGCATCCGCATTTTTGCCAGCTGCTTTTCGGTGCACTGCATCCAGAAGAACCCTGCATAATTGAACCACTCGTTGCTCTGGATGTTCACGGAACGGGCATTCTCAAAAATGCGGTTGAAGGTACTGGTTTTCATGGCTTATTCCTCCTTGCCTTTGGTCTTCTGCTCGATTTCGAGCAGCTCATTGTAAATCCTTTCGGCCTCGTCGCCGGTCAGGTTGAACTGTTCGATCAGGTCGGGAAGGGAATCTGCCCGCCAGCCTCCCGCATAGAGGGAAGCCGCTGTGTATTGGTTGTCGTATTCCTCCCGGCCGCCGCAGCGGAGGTCATCGCGCCAGCTCTCATAATCGGCCTCTGTCATGTTCAGCATCATGGTTGTGTCCTCCCCTCTCATGCCTGGAATACCGGGCACACAGCCCCGCGGAAACGGGTGAGCCGGATTGCGTGGTTCAGTTCCTTTTCGCTCATGCAAGCGGCAGGAATCTTGCTGACAAAGCCAATCGCCCACCAAAGGCCCTGCACCGTCTGGCGGTCCAGAACGGCCCGGCGCTCTGCGTCGGTCTTGGCTGCGTTGTACCGCTTCAAGGTGCTTTCGCAGCTTGCAATGAAGTTGGCCGGAATGTTAATGGAAAGTGCGTTCATGGTTTTGCCCTCCTGTTGTTGTGTGTTGCTGTTCTCTACGCCTTTATTATAAACCGCATCGGTTTATAAGTCAAGAGGGAATTTTGCGCTTTTAGATTATTTTTAGGCAAAAAGAAAAAGCCCCACTTCCAGCGTACTGCCAGAAGTGGGGCTTTCGTGTGCTTTTAGGTGTGGTTCATGCGGGTATTACTGCTGCGCAGCCTTGGCCGCCTTGTTAAGGTCAATCTGGGCCTGGATGCGGGTAGTCAGATAACCCACGGTATCGTCGCCGGAAATTTCCTTGATGTAGTCCAGCGCGTCCTTGCTCAAACTCTTAATTGCTGCGGAAATGGCACCGTTCAGAGCCTTGGCCTGGGCGTCCTTGTCGAAAGAGCCGGACGCTTTCAGGTCGTTTACATAGGTCTGGTTCATGGCTGCCACAGCGTTTGCCACGGCGTCGGTGATCTCGCGGCATACGCGCTGGATGGTTTCGTTCTTCACCTTCTCGGCCGTGGAGGCGTCAATGGCAGCAGCGGCCTTGTGGATGTAAGCGGTCACAAGGGGGGAGCAGATGGTCAGGGCGGCGAAAAGAAGCTGGGTCAAAATCTCTTTCATGGTGTACTCCTTTCAAATTTAGCGGATAACAGAAAGCCCGGCCCTCTGGATGATGGCCGGGTAGTTCTTATAGGCGTGGTTCAGGTCCACGTTGCCGGTAATGCCGGGGATGGTGCCCTCGCTGGTATACTGCCAGATTCCATGCTTGCGGGTGGGGCGCTTGCCGCGGTAGTCCGCGATCCACAGGTCAAAGGCTTTCAGGGCGTCCATGTCCAGCTCCGTGTTGGCGTAGCTGGTATAGGTGTAGACCATGGCGTAAAGGCCCCAGGCCTCGATCTGCTTGGCAGCGCCCGCCACCAGGGCGGACAGTTCCTTGGCCGGGATGGGTTTCAGCTTGTTGTCCTCCACGTCCACCGCGACAGGCAGCTGGAAGGTTTTACCCTGTAAGGCCTGCTTCACCTTCACCAGCTCAACGGCCCGAGCGGCCTCGTTTTGGGCGTAGGTGTAGTAGTAGGCACCCACGGGGATGCCCAGGCGGACACACTCGGAATAGTTGCGCTCAAACTGCGGGTCAATGTAAACGCCGCCAAAGCTCTTATTTGTGGAAACGGTTTTCAGGATTGCGCCGTCAACCTTTCCGCTGCGCTTCACGGCATCCCAGTCAATGGTCCCCTGCCACCGGCTGGCGTCAAGGTATCTGTAAATCATTTTTAGGCCTCCTTAAAGAAAGTCGTGCTTTTCCAGTCGGTCGTCATAGCAGCGCTCAATATTCGCAATAGCATGGGTGCACTTGTTGTTTTTATACTCCTCGTGCGTCCTGCAATACGTTCTGTAAGCGTCTATGATGCCTAAAATCTCGTCGAAGTCCTCTTGGGTGTGGTCGATGCTGCGGACCAGCTCATTGTTAAACCGAAGAATCCGGCTCCGCAGAAGATCCGCGTTGCGTTCATCGTCCATTCGGATGTGCTTGTCCAGAAGGCACCGGGTTTCCTCCTGGTACTGCTTAACCTCCGACCATTTTTCGTCCTGGCTCTTTTGCGCTGCTTCCATCTTTTCGGAAAGCTCCGCGGTCAGGGCGCGGGCAATGGCCTGCACAATGGTCTTCCACGGGTTGATCTCGATTTTCTTTACCTGGAAAATTTTCGCAGCTGCCAGAAGCCCGGCAGCTACAAGCCCGGCGACTGCAAGTATATCTTGGGTGTTCATGCTCCCTTCTTTCTGCACTCGTGCGCCACTATAAAAAGGCAGCAATCATAGGCCACCACCTCCCTTCCTGCTGCTTCCATCAAAGCGAAAACGGTAGCTCGTCCGCACCTAAAAGCCGGCCGATCTGGCCGTCTACGCTGGCGATCTGCTCCTCTGCGCACACCGCACCAACCTGGGCCAGGGCTTCCGCCTGGGTGTGGATGATCTCGTTCTGCTTGCTCACAATGTCGGTTAAAGCTTCGATAATCTGCAAATTACTCAAATCACGCCGCCCTCCGAAGTTTTAGGCCGTATAGGCTTCGCCCGTGATGTCCTTGTAGTCGAACTTGTCTTTGTGCTCCCCGAGGGGCGTGACGGCCTCGGTGTAGGTGACGTGGCCTAAATCGGAGGTCATGACGTGCTGCAGGCGGTCGATCAGGCCCTTGTCGTCGAACTGGTTGAAGAATGCCATCTCCTCCGGTGCGTGGTCGATGACGTAGGCGATGATGAACTTGATCATATCCTCGGCGAGCTTCATGTCGTCGGAGAGGTCGGCGAACGCGATCTC
>OJLA01000399.1_pt1 | contig 37845 bp, 39 predicted proteins | sample 1596611 | NCBI WGS metagenome assembly OJLA01 (sample SAMEA4350168, study PRJEB24818) | metagenome | biome: human; feature: gut; material: faeces | place: Denmark | collected 2013-09
AGCCTAATAGGATATGAAAAATATGCCAAAAACAGAAAAATGACTATTCATCAAGCAGCAAGCTTTGTAATAGCAAGAAGATATCAAGGATTTATTGATAAACTATAAATTAGATAAGTTGTTCTTTTAAGGCAATTATATTACCAAAGGATAATATAATTGTTGCGTAAATGGATATAAAAAATATTAAATAGATTATAAGTTAGTTTTATGTATACCCCAAATAGTAAGACTTTATTAATTGGAGAATAGAATGAAATTATAATCTATAAAAGCCTAACCGTAAGGGCTGAAGTATATGAATTCTATAGTTTTCTATACTTTATTTTATGGTGGAACGAAAATGAATAAGATCTTTATCAGTCTTCATTGAAAAAATAAATCTGTTAGAAAGGGAATTTATATGAAAACAATAAGTACTTATCCTATGAATCATTCGAGTAACATTTGTATCGATGTCACTCTGATGATTGAGTTCGATACAAAGCCAGTTCTAAATCAAAAGGGTTTCATCAGAATCTATGATTATGATACCGATGAGCTTGTGGATGAATTGGATCTGAGTATTCCTTCTGGGCCTACAGCTCCGAGAAAAAATCCGGAGGCTAGATATACTACAGGCTACCGATATAAGAGTGAAAACATCACGAATAAGAATACGAAGGCCGGGAGTCTATCCATGGAATACAGGAGTTCTCCAAATCCTTATCAGCTGACGATCATCGGTGGGTTTAAGGAAGGGTTCCATTTCTATCCTGTCATCATCAAAGATGATAGAGCGATGATCCAGCTTCACCATAATCTTTTAGAATACAGGCATAAATATTATGTCTTGATCGATAAAGAGGTATTCGATGGTTTTGATGGAATCGATCATAAAGACGGGTTCTGCTTCTCCACGAAGAAAGAAAGACCTATCGGAAACAGGTTCGTCGTCGATAAGAATCATGGTGATTTCTATACGGTTCAGGGAGCAATCGACAATATTCCCGATTTTTCAGATGTGAAATACTTCGTCGATATCAAAAACGGTGAATATGAGGAATTGGTCTATTTCAGGAACAAAAGCAATATCGTCATCACCGGAGAAAGTAAGGACGGTGTCTTGATCCATTATGCCAACAATGAGGTATTCAATCCCCATCCGGAATATGTGAAGACGAATGAAAAGGTAGGAACCTTCCCGTCAAGAAGAGCTGCGTTTTTTATGGACAATTGTCATGGTATCGTGATGAGAGATCTAACCGTAAAGACGGATCTGCATGGTCAGGCTGAGGGTCTTCTTGTCAACGGATACGATAACTGTTTTGAGAATATCCATATCATAGGTAGCGGGGATGCGCTTCAGACCAACGGTCCCGCCTATTACAGAAACTGCATCATCGATGGAGAGGGGGATACGATTCTAGGTAGAGGACCAGCTTTCTTTGAGAATACGACACTGAATAGCAAGGGTGCTTTCATGTGGATCAGAAACGGCAAAGAAAACCACGGTAATGTCTTCGTCAACTGCATGTTCAACGGATTGGATGATGATGCTACGATCGTAAGACTTCCCGACAATAAAGGAATCAGTTATCCGGACAGCGAATGCGTATTGATCAACTGCACTCTGAACCATGTTCCAGATATCGGATATGGGCCTATTGAGGGTGACTCTAAAAAGGCAAGATTATGGGAATATGGTAGCAAGGATATTCATGGGAATGAGATTGATGTCACACATCGAAACACTGTAGCTAGAATATTGAGGGATGAGGATAGGGATATCATCGAAAAATACATGGATTATCATTATGTTTTAGGCGATGATTTTAAGATGTCTCTTTAATATGCAAGGACACTTATAAAAAAATCGTAATTATTTGTGTTGGGTACCCAATAATTTGGATTAGATAATTTAATATTGTAATTGTGATAAGGATTGTTGTCTATATTGAATTGGACTCAATCCTTTTCTTTTTACATTTATTCTTTTTCATTGGTAAGCGTGTAATATATTACGGTAAAAAATAAAGCCATAAGTATCTAAAAAACTTATGGCAACACTAAAGCCCTGATTTAATCAGGATTTTAATTTTTATTTTTGAATTTTTAAATTATTAGGTAAAGTACTAGAATATGGTAATAAATTTCTTAATTCATCCTCACCAGATTATTTAATAATGCTAATTCGTTAAAAACGTATTCTAAATACTTTTCCACATTGAGATTGTTAAACTTAGCAGTTTCTACAAAGCTTAATAATATAGCAGATGCATCAGCTCCGACATCACTAAAGCAAAATAATGAATTTTTCCTCATCATAACGTGGCTTTTTGCCTGACGTTTGCTTCTATTATTGTCTATATCAAGCCTTCCATCTAAACAATAATTAGATAAATTCTCAAAATTATATAAACTATAATTTAAAGCTTCTGCTATCTTACTTTTTGGTGGAAAAATTTCACATTGTTTTTCTAACCATTCTTTATATTCAGCTAAAATAGGAATTGATTTTTCTTGATGTGTTTTGTAAATTTGCTCGATAGTATCTTTAGATTTTGTTAACTCGTTTTCAATCTTGTAAAGTTGATTAATATATTTAACAGCGGTATCAACAACTGATATAGTGAATTTAAATCTATCATCATTTTTAGTTATTTTAAGAATATCAGTAAATTTACGTCTAGCATGAGCTAAGCAGCAACAATCAATAACATTAGGAATATCATTATAAGCTTGGTAACAATCACTTTGAACATAATGTCCTTTAAATCCATCTAAAATTTCTAAAGCATTCTTATATTCTCTTGATTCTTTAAAGAAATAAAGAAGAATAGGAATATCATATTTTGATGAATTAATCATCCAAATATAGCATTGGCTACGATTATTAGTTATTACATTAATAGTCGTTTCATCCATTAAAACAATATCATTATTTAGAATATCTTTATGCATTAATTCAAATAGTGGTCTTAAATAATTTGTAGCCATCATTAACCAATTTGACATATTTTTTCTACTTATATCTAACCCTTTAATTGAAAATAATTTTTCTTGACGATATAAAGGAACATATTTCTTAAATTTTTCGGTAATAACATGAGCCACTAAAGAAGAATCAGCCATACATTTAGGAAATGACAAAACATTTCTAGCATTAAAGATTAAAGCTTTTTCACCTTGTTTACTACACTCTTCACATTTGTATGTAGGATAGATATGTTTTTCAATTACAAGCTTACTTGGTATATATTTAAATTTTTTAGTTATATTTTCTCCTATTTTTACTAATTTGTTCCCACATTTAGAACAAGTTTTCTCATTTTCAGGAAGATCATGTAAAATTTCTACAACTTCAATATTTTGAGCTTTATTAATTGAGCTTTTACCTTTTTTCGCTTTGAATTTTACTTCAATTTCGGTAGGCTCTTCCTCTGGTGTTTCTTGATTAATCTCAACCTCGTTAATTACATCCATATTAAATAAATTATAATTATCTTTAGTTATCTTATCTGAGCTCTTACCATATTTTTTATTTTGAAGCAAAGCAACTTCAGCTTTTAAGTATTCAATTTCAAATTTTTGATTTTCAACAAAAGCTTGAGTTTCCTTTAATTTTGTATCAGTATCTTTGAATGTTTTATTTAATTCATTAATCTCTTTTTGAAGTGCTTCAATTATGGCAGCCTGTTGTTTAATTATATCATTTTTGTCCATAAAAAAAGCACCTCCAATTTGATAAAATTTCTTTTAAATACAATACTATTTTACCATAAAATCAAGGTGCTTTCATTAAGATAACATTTCCTGTTTTTAATATTAATAAGCTTTTGAAGCATTACATTTTTTTAAAGCTTTTTGATCTATTTTTAAACCATCAAGTAACCAATTAAATTGCTTAAAATTGATTTTTTTAAATCATTTATATCTTTAGGCCACTTAACTGTTCCAGTTTCAATTCTTTTATAATATAGCCAAAAGCCAGTATCTTCAAAATGTAATATTTTTAATTTATTATGTGCTTTATTACAAAAAATATAAAGTGATTTATCAAATGGATTTTTATGAAAAGCTCCTTGAATAATCATAGAATAGCCATCAATTCCAAGTCTTAAATCAGTAGATCTGGGGGGCTAAATATATTTTATTTATATTACATAAATCAATCATATCTTACCTATTGATGTTAAAACTTTTAAAAGTAATTCTTCATAATAATTGTCAGCAACTGTTATTAAAATATCTTTAATATTTAATGTTAAATTGCAAGTTGAATTATTAGTTTTAATTTCATCCGTAATATCAATAAAAGTATCATTAGAGAATTCTTTTTTCCATTTATAAAACGTAGCTGGTGATAGATTGTTAAGCCTACAGTATTCAAGTGTAGTTCCTTTAAAAGTAGTAGCATTATCAACGTGAGCTTTTTTATCTTTAAGTGTATATTTCATTATTAAAACCTCCATACACTTAAATTATAAAATAAAGTTTACTTACATTAAATCCGTAGTATATTGGACACTTACTTTTCAATTATAACAATTCAAACATTCTTATATTTACCAAATTATATGTAAATACTAATATAAAAGTGTATTGTGCTAAATAACTTTATTTGCCTATTCACAAATTTAGACCTTAAATTAAGTCTCAATATACTTATGTACGGATTAGAACTACGGATTTAAGCACAAAAAAGTTTGAAACAGCATTTTCTACTGTATCAAACCATTACTTCCTATATGTATAATGACAAGTATAGTAATACAAATGAAACACCTCTTAAATTTTGAAATACCCTAACAAAAAGTGAAACACCCTTGAAACACCCTTTCGTGGTTAAGAAAAAGACTCCATTTATCTGGGTTGGAGCCAAACCTGATTAATTGTCTTAGTCTTGCGTACAGCTATCTATTACCGCCCATAGGTACTTGAATGCGGAGCAACACGAATACTTAGTACTATCTTCGGAGCATTTGTAACTGCTCAAATATATTATACTGATTTCACTCCAAAATTTGAATAAGCTGGAAGTAAAAATCAGTTAAATGATATGTTTATAAATACAATATGTTTGTCTCTATAAAAACAAGAGTTTAGTGCTGATAAGTGCCTAAAATATGTTTCCTAAGACATCTCGTTTTTTCGTTGCAACCCTTAGTTGAAACTACTTAAATGCTGACAAACTTATAATATCAATTGAACCGCTACAAACTCCAATTATCCAAAATAAGATGAAAATGCCTTAAAATATGCCATTTTAACCCTATTTTTAGCTATTTTGGCTTATTTCTTTGTCAGCAAACAAACCGTCTCAACATTGGTGCGGTTATAATAAGTGCTGACACCCCCCCTATTTTTCGGGGGGGTGTGCGACTATTGTAATGCTGACAAATTATAACTTTTCTTCTTTAAAGTACCTAATCCAATCGTTAACTATGCTCCAAAAGGCATCTCCAAATTGATGTGGAACGTATAGATGTTGGATTAGTTTTTCATCATATTCATACTTCATAACTGCCAAAGAAAAAGCATATGCATCTATCTCTATATCTTGTTTAAAGTAACCATCATTCTCATTGCCATTTTCATCCAATGCTTTAATATAGTTTTCTTTATTGTCTTCGAATATCCATTGCTCTACCAATTTAGAATCAAATGGCACTTCTCTTCCATTCTGATAATCATCAATAATTAGATGTTGGAATATATGTCTAATTTCGTGAAGCAAAAAGTATTCAATAGTATACAAGTCTTTATTCATATAATGATTCATTACTGAAAATAAATTAATATGAATAACATTATCCTTTCCAACCGCTGCTATTACTGCACTTTCTTCACCATAGTTAAAGGCCCACTTTATGGTTTCTTTGAACATGAAGAATTTAGCATCTTTTTCAATTAAATCTTTAATTATAGGCGCATATGATGTTGATAATAATTGCAATTCATTCTTTTCCATCAATGTTCCTCCAATCAAAACAAAGAATCCATGCCACACTATTACTACAATGGCAAAAATAAAGCTCCATATTAAATTGCCACATTTCGTGAAAATATAACATTATTATATCACATTTATAACATTAGATCTATGGATATGAGAAAACTAGAAATATTACTTTGATACACTTTTTTCTTCGAAAATGCATCAAAACGTTCCCCTCATACCACCCCTCTTTTACTTTTTACCCCATATTAGAAATATTAAAATGATACAATTGTAAGAGGTCTTTAATTAAAGAAAAAGGTAATTCTACCAATATTTGGCAAAAACACCCTTAAAATAAAGAAAAAAGCACCGATAAAGTGTATCAGTGCATTACTTTTCATATGTTTTACACGATAGCCTAGACCTTTCGTGGTCAACAATGAGCTTTCGTGGTTTTTAAAGACCTTTCGTGTAAGCACACTTTATCAGCTTGTTTTCAGCAAATAAAAAAAGGCATTATTATTGGTAACGAGGCTTGAACCGTACCAAAAATACATAAAAATAAAGAAAAAGTGCTGATTTAAGATAAAAATCTCGTATCAACACATTTGTTTCTTATATGTGTAATGTAAGCAATGTTAATACAATGCACCTTTTATAGATGAAGATGCACCTCAAAAAATATTTCTAGATATATACGCTGAGTGACACGTGACTGGCTTGACACTTAGATATGATATGCATATTTTATACAATAAAAGTTTTTTAAAACAGGTTTGATACAAAGCCAAGTTAAGAATGTTATTTTAATCTAATATAATATGTTGACTTACCAATGCCTTCTTTTCTTATTTTCCCTGAATCACATAATTCTTTTAAACTTCTTTCAATACTAGTTGATGATAATGAAGGCACAAGTTCTAGTATATCTCTCTTTGTAAATTTTCCTAGTTTTGAATTGACTGCCATTCTTACCACTTCAATACTAGCTTTCTTATCTGACACTAATTCTACTCTTTCTTCAAAATCATTATATGCACTAACAATTGTACTTAACAAATATTTAATAAAGGGAGTAGCGTCATCTTCATTTTCAAGCCATCCAATTTGAGAATCATATAATGCATCATAATATAAATCTTTATTTTTAGCTATCTTAGCTTCAAGTGATATATACTTTCCTACATAATAACCAGAGCGATATAGAAGCAGTGTCGTTAATAATCTAGACATTCTTCCGTTTCCATCAATAAAAGGGTGGATACATAAAAAGTCATGGATAAATAATGGAATTAAAATAAGCGGATCTACTATGCCTTCACCAAGAGCTCTATTATATTCATCACATAATTCTTGCATTGCGATTGGTGTCTCAAATGGTGATAATGGAGTAAATAAAGTATAAGAGTTCCCATTTTCATTAGTTGCACTAATATAATTTTGAACATTTTTATATTTTCCACCATAAGAAGTTGATGAATGAGACAATAGTACTTTATGTAATTGAAGAATAAAGGTAGGAGTTATCGGTATTGAATCAAAATTTTCATGTACAATGTTTAGTGCATCTCTATATCCTGCGATTTCTTCTTCAGCTCTATTTTTAGGAGCTGTTTTTTTATTCACTAATTGTTTTAGTCTAGTATTAGTCGTCCTAATACCCTCAATTTCATTAGATGATTCAGTACTTTGTATTTTTGCAATAATAACTAATTTTTCTAATTCTTCAGGATTTTGTTTTAAAAACAATTGTTGTTTACCTTTTTCTTCATGAATTTGAGTCAAATAATTAATTATCTTGATATCCCAAGTTTTATTTTTTAAGTTTGAGTAGTTAAATTTCTTCATTTTTCTCACCATCCTTATTGTTTACGCACCAATTATATTACTTTTGGTTAGAAAAATCAATTATTTGCGCCTGTTTGCTTATAATTTATTATATAGATTCTCTCGTTTTAACAATCTTTCTTGTAAAATGAATACCAAATGAGAGAATAAATGAACTTTTTTCTCCTCATATCAGTTGTTTTCTCGTCAATAATATTATTTTTGGTGCGTAAACCTTTTTATACTTATAATTTCTAAACTTTATGTTTATACGTTATCATTGCAAAAAATAAAAATGCTAATTTTCTACTCATATTTAGGCATTAATACTTAAGGACACGAGAATTATGAATGTGACAATATATTAAAAGCCTCTAACATATTTTAGATAGATGCTCAAAATATTATTTTAATTAAAATAGTCATTGAGGTGGTTATTGAAGTAGTACCACTAACTATTAACAAATTATTATTTTACTTCCAAATGGCCGTCCTTATCTGGGCCAATTCTTTTTATTAGATTTTATTCTTTTAATTTTTTATTATATTTGCAATTGTCCTATTTGCTAATCCAGTAATACTGGCTATATCATTTGTTGTCACATAATTGTTATTTAAGATAGTATTATAAACTTTCTGTGCATTTTCTCTGCATTATAATTTGCATTGTAAATTGTTACCATAAAAAATCCATTATTGTTGTAGTATTCAACATGGTAACACTCATCTTTAAATAATCTTCAAGTTTTATCAGTTGTTTTCTTTAAACCAGATCCCCCTCTATCCCTATAATTCATTCTTGAAAATACATCAGCTAAGGTTAGATTTCTTCTTTTTGATTTAACTATAAAATCAACATTCTTTGGTATGTTTTGATTATTATAAGCAATGCCTGGTGATGATATTTCAATCCTATCATCATAAATATCAAGACAAATTTATATATAAACTATCTATATACTACTACTGCTATATTTATTGTAGAAATACCATAAAATCATTAATATTTGTAGTATTTATTCCTAGAAAAAAAATAGCCAATACTTACGTATCAGCTATACTTAACTCTAATGTGTATGGTAAGTATAGCTGATACAATACACCCTCTATAGATGAAGGTGCACCCTCTAACCATTATTTATTGGTATATATACTTTGTGACACGTGACTGGCGTGACAGATGTGACAGTTATTTATCTTCATCAATTTCATTTCTTAGTTTTTCAAACAAATCAGAAAATAAGTCTCCCAATGTAAGGCCTTTGAATTCTTCTTTTTCAAACTTCGATCTTTTTTTCTTTGCCCTTTGTCTTGGCTTTGGTTTCTTATAAAAGCAGCTTGCATTAGGGAAAGGCATTGTGCTTAGTTCTTCCTTAGTTACATTTAGTATTTTAAGTAATTTATCAAATGAAATAATTTTGATATTCTTACCTTCTACTATTGCATCATTAACATGCTTTAATCTAGAACAGTGTCTAATGTTTCCTTCATCATTTGCATCACAAGTTACAAATATATCATTATCAGATGCTCTCATCTTATATGTAGCATTATGATTTGTTAATAATTGAACCAACGATAGCATCTCCTTAAAATGACCAATTTCATAATTTAAACTTACACAAAGTGATTTGCCATTCAAATCTGATTCAACAATATCTCCTTGAGGCTTTACTCCATCTAGAAATTGTAGGAACATTCTATAATTGTGACCTCTAACAGTATTATTGACTCCACTTTTAGCAGCTTCATATCTTTTCTGTTGTCTTATTTCAAAATCGTCATAAGTAATTTGATTATTCTCGCTTTTACCAGAACATGAGTCACATAACTCAATTAATTCTTCTAGCGAACAGCCTAATTGCTTACACATTCCTTTAACAAGATTCATTGTTAATTCCGAATCATCATCACTCTTATGAAAATACTTTGGTTTCTCAACACTTAATGATTCACATGCGTTTTCCAAAGAGATACTCTTTCTGATATTGGAAAACTCAGAAAACATCCTTTGACTATCAGCAAACTTAAAATTGATAGGATTTAAATTATATCTTCTACAAGCACTTCTTAGAAATCCTGCATCACTAGAAATAGCATGTCCAACTATAAGTTGATCTGGATATTCTATTAACTTTTTAATTTTTTTATAAAAATATGGAAATTTATTACTTCTATAATAAGTTGACTCAGGATAATAAAGATATAAATCTCTACCATCAGGTCTCCCTGTAAGATTAAATTTGTTTTCTGGGTTAATTGTAAAATCTTTTTTTTCTAAAATATTAAACTTGTCATCTGTAATAACATAACCAAACTCACATATATTTCTTCCATTACAACATTCAATATCAAAAAATAAGTATCTCATAAATCTTTATCACTTCTTTCATCTTAATTCTACTTCTAATTAAATATTCAGAATAGAACTTAGAATGCACTACTAAAAAAAGAGGAATGAATCCTCTTAGTCTAGTTTATGAACTTAACATTAGAATCGAACATCTTAATTCTTTTTAAAGTTACATCTTTGCAGATATTTGATTCACTATTGGAAATAAGAATATATTTTCTATTTCCAGCATCTTCTTTATTTAAATCGATAACTGCATGACCTGTAGTTCCTGATCCGGCAAAGAAATCTAAAACAGTAGAATCTTTATTCGTTGTTGCTCTTACAAGTTCTTTTAATAGTTTTAAAGGCTTAGGAGTTTGAAAATAAGTTCTATCTCCAAATATAGCTTCGATTTCATCTTTTGCAGATGAATTAGTTCCAAAGCATTTAAATATAGTAGGAACCTTAGCTTCTTTCTCTTTTAAAACATCTCCCTCTAAGTAAGGTTGATTTAAATTATTTAACTTAGATTCTTTAGACTTGAAGCAAATAATAATGTGTTCGTATTTGACAACCATCTTATTTGGATTAACATTTCTATTCTTATCAAAATATGGATGAAGTTTTTCCCATTTGCAGATTTTGACTTTATAAAATAGGTCTTTACATAATTTTGCTAAATTATCTACTTCACCTTCATCAATATTTATTACTAAGAATCCATCATTAGATAATAATTCATATGCTAATTCTATCCTAGATAGCATGAAATTATTATAAGAGCCATCAAATGCATCTTGATAACCAATATAATCAATATGAGAATTATATGGTGGATCAATTAAGATCGATTTGATCTTGCTTTTATATGATTTTGTCATCGATTTTAACGTGAATAAGTTATCTGATTCGATAACATAATTAGATAAGTTTTCTCTTCTGATAATATTAACAGGACTATTCAATGTCGCATTATTATCAATAACGCAATCTTTATATACTGATACTTCTCTTAAATTAGCGCAGTGAGCAAACGCCCATTCACCAATATATGTAACTAAGTCAGAACAGTAAACACTAACTAGCGAATTACAATTTGTAAAACAAGTCTTAGAGATTATAGAAACATTGTGTAAATGAATGCTTGAGAGTTTATCGCATCCAGAAAAAGCGCCACGTTCAAGTGTTATAGTTTCATCAGGAAGATGAACTTCACCAATTGCATATTTTACTGGATAACACACCAACTTTGATTTATCAGCTGTAAATAACGCATTGTTATAAACTATATATTTATCGCTATTTGATTCAAACTCAATATTTGAACAGCTAACAAACGGATTATATCCAACATCCTCTAATGTCTTAGGAAATACGATTTTTCTAATACCTTTACAATTCCAAAAAGAGTTTCTACATATCCTTTTAACATCCTTTAAAACTAAGCAATCAGTATCAATAGAATTTAAGCATCCAATTATTGATGAATAATCTCTATCATAAATAACAGAGTCCTCCATATGATAATATGGTGACTTATTATTTAATGTAATTTGATTACATCCAGAAAAAGGATTGTTTTCTAGTTTTATCACTGATTTAGGAATTTCTACTTCTTTTAAATTATTACAAAGATAAAATGAATGTTTTCCTAATATCTTACATCTAGAATCGATGACATATTTTTCATTAGTATTTGAAATAGGATAATAAATAAGTCTAGTAAAATCTTTGTTATATAAAACACCACTCACTAAATTAAAATATGATGATTCATTCGTAACTTTGATTTTAGGACATCCTGCAAAAGGGTTATTTCCCATGAACTTGCAATTAGCTGGAATATTTACACCCTCTAAATTAGAACAGTTATAAAAGGTATCTCCACTTATACTTATAAGTGAATCAGGTAATCTTACTTCTTTTATATTTTGATTATCCCAAAATAAACATGGAGATAACTCTCTTGCCCCGTCAGGAACACTAACAATCTCGCTACTACCTAAATACTTAGTTACTACTCCTGATTTAATAATAAATTCTTTTGAGTCAATTGAATTAGAATTATCTAAGATATATTTATCTTTTCTTGTCTCGTTTTCAAATATTCCAAGATTATATGTTTTTCCTTCAAAAGTTTTAATAAGTGTTCTTCTTTCAATAACACCACTAATTAATCTTGATGAATACGTAATAGATTTAAAAGCATCTACTTTAAATTCTACGTTATCATTTTTTTCATGATTCCATTCAAAGCATTTAATGTATAAATCTTTGCAATAAATATCATATTCATTGTCTAAATCTAAGATGATTTCGGATATTGAATAACCCATAGACAACAATTTATCTATGCACTCTAGAATAACGAATGATTTATGTGTATCTAATTTAAAACTATCACCATTTACAATAGATAATTTATTATTAAAATCAACTAATCCAAGCTCTGAATTAATTTTTACTATTAAGTTATTATATTTTTTTGAAAAAGTATTCTTTTCTAACTCTTCAAAACTCAAAGCCCAATACAAAGCTTCATATTTCATATCTTTTGCAAGTCTTAAATTATCTACATTCATCCTATTTCAATTCCTCGTTTCTCTTCATTATTAAATCTACTGTTTCTTCTGGAGTCTTATTTGAAGTATCTATAACAATATATTCAAGTTTTTTAGTCTCACAAAAATATATCATTCTCTCGTATGCTTTTTCACTTTTAGATACTTTAGCAATATCAGAATCATTAATATCTCTTTTCTTCAAGCGAGCAAGTATTGATTCTGGTGTAGCATATAAGATCACAGTTAATTTAGGTTTTCCAATTTTCTTTAAAATTAAATTATAAATATCTTTATTATAATCAGTACCACTCCAACAATAATTAGAAACAATATGTCTATCAGTAACTATATTCTGATCTTTGAATTTTTCATAAAGATAGATATTATTTAATCCATAATACCACGCTGTAAAATTTCTATTAGGATTAGCATTTACTCTTTTAGCTACTTTTTGATATTGCTTTATTTCATCATCACTATCATCAAGAAGATAGTGTAATGGCTTTTCTACAAATATATATCCTAATCTTTCAGCTAATAATTTACATGTAGTTGATTTGCCAACTCCATCCATACCCTCAATTGATATATGGTTCATCCTTATTTACCTCCTTTAGATGAATAAGTTCATCTAGTGTTCTTGGTTCAAATTCACATACATCTACTCCACAATTATATGCAGGTAGATTAGCATAATAATCTTTCATCATTTTATAGGCATATCCATTCTTAGGTGTCTTATTATGAATATGTCCATACACTAATATGCCTTCTCTATTAAATTCCATCCAATCCATTAATGGATAATGACAAATACAAACTTTTCTATCTTTATCCATAATTAAATCGATGAAATTGACTGATTCAAATATTTTTAATTTTCTAATCTCCTCTAAGATTAAATGGTCATGATTACCAACTATTAGATGTTTATGGCCTTTTAACTTATTAAAGATTTGAATTGCTGAAATGTCATCATCTTTAGCTACATCGCCAAGCACATAAACAACATCTACATCATTTACTTTATTATTCCATTTACTGATAACTGTTGATTACATTTCATCTAATAATTTAAATGGTCTCTTACATTTATCAAAAATGTCTTGATTTCTAAAATGTGTATCTAAAATGTAATATATCATCTTAGTTTTTCTTCCTATTCTTCTCTTCAGCTTTCTTTCCTTTAGTAAATCCATCTAGAATTTCAAGATATCCAGATACTCTTCTGATTCTTGTAATGTTATGTGATTTACATTTGGGGCAATAATCAAATACGCCTGTGGTTCCACAATCATTACATACATCTTTAGGAAAATTAAATCCTAGATAGTGAACTCCAGCTTCAACTGCAATATTGATATATTCCTCTAGAGATTCTTCATTCCCTAGTGGAGCTTCGCCTAGTTCAATATATGTAATACATCCACCATTACAAATTTCATGAAATAATCCTTCAAGTTGAATCTTCTTATATCCAGGAAGTCCAGAATCAACGTCAATATGGAATGAATTTGTATAGTAACCTTTAGAGAAGATATCTACATCAGGCTTATATAAATCTTTATCGAAATCAATGAATCTACCACTAATTAATTCACCTGAAGTTGCAAGTAATGAGAAATTAAGTTTATATTCATTTTTTAAGAAATCGCAATAATCTCTCATATGTTTAACAAAACCTAAAGTCATAATGTAATTATCCATATTAGAATAATATTTAGCACCTGTTATAACTTCTATAGCTTCACTTAAACCTATGAATCCAAGAGATAATGTACCATGTTTGAATACTTCTTCTAAATCACCTTTGAAGTCTTTACACCATAAGTGATAACTACTATTTGTAGGAAAATCATCAGCTGTTCTTTTACATACTTTATAATATCTATCTAAAAGAATATCTTTAACTACTTTAGCTACTTCATCCCATTTAGCTTGTAATAAATCAAACTTAGCTTCTTTATCTAATTCTTTATGATTCTTATCAATTTCAAGTGCTATTCTAGGTAAGTTAATAGAAATATTAGTAATATTTCCTCTACCCATAGCTCCAGCTTCACCATATAAATCAGATACTACTCTAGTTCTACATCCCATAATAGATAATTTATTTGAATCAGTATCTTTATCACCTTTACAATCACAAAGAAGATATGTAGGTATCATCTTTTTTGCTGTACAAGATAAAGCTAATTTTAATAGATCATAATTAGGATCGCTAGGTTTATTATTAATTCCATCTACAACTTTAAACACGATATTTGGCTTAAATACCATATCACCTAGTTTTAAGAATCTATCTATTACTTCATGTGCAATAAATCTGGAACCCTCAGTTTTAGCAAGGCCAATATTTAAAGTGACATAATATGATGTTTGGCCCATTCTTGAATGATTCCCATTGCACCATAATATTAATTCAGCAATTGAATCACTGATTAAATCTTTATATTTTAGATAGTCAATATTTAATTTAGTCAAAATTTCATCGATTTCATTATCGAAATTAGCAAATGCCATACCACCAGATTGTTCATTACCTAGTTTAGTAAATAGGTTTTTGATGAATTCAAAAAGGTGGATTATCTTTCCTTGTTCACTAAATCCTTCAAATTCAGCATATGGAAACTTATTAATAATATCAAAAGTCAAGCAGTTATAAGTTAAATCATATGCATCTAAATCATGGATATGAATTGCTCCACTTCTATGAAGCTCTGCCCATTCAATTGGCAGCGAATCTAATACTTTATTTTTATAAGCTTTTTCACCAACGTTATATACATAACCTACATAACTTGTTCTATTTGCAGCATTATCATTATTTAATTGTTTCATCCTTATTTGACCTCCTCGAATACTTGATTTTCTGATCCCACAAAAGGTTTAACAGTAGTCTTTAATTCTTGAATAAAATTACCAGTCTTAAGATATTTAACCTTATCTAATAAAATACTTGGAACATCTTCTTTTTGATGACCTGTATATAAAGTAATATCAAATCCTAAATCATTTAGCTTAGTAACAAGTTCTATTAAACCTTCTTTTTGCATTAAAGGTTCACCTCCAGATATTGTAATTTTCTTATTAAACACTTTCTTTGTTAATTCATTTACCAATTCATCAATATCTACTTTTTTACCTTTTTCAATATCCCATGTTGATCTATTTTGGCATCCTTTACAATGAAGATCACAGCCTTGCATAAAGAGAACAGTTCTAATGCCAGGACCATCAACTACGGAATTGTTATATCTAATTGAATTAATACGCATAAACATAATCTGAATCCTCCCAAGAGAGCTTTTCTAATATTTTAGTTTTCTTTATCTTATAAAATACTCTATCAAGTCTTGCTTGCTTGTCATATTTTACCTTTTGACTATGTAAATCATCTTCTAATCTTTCTTCAAGATTATCGATTAACTTTTGTTCTTGTCTTGAATGACATTTTAAATATGGATCGTTACCATTCATTTCAACTATCTCTTGAAATCTCTCACAATCAATCTTACTAACATTTAATATCGCGTCCTTATGGTCATGTTTTACTCTTGGAAAATCTCTAACCATTTTAGCAGCTTCTTTACCATCTTCTGCGATTACTGCAAATTTCACAGGTACATAATGCTTTTTACCTACGTGTCCACATTTAGCGATTACTTCATAATACTTTTTAGTTTCCATCATTGCTCTTTTCCTCCAATTTCACTTATAGTTTATCAAGTAATAATTCTTCTCGATAGGACGCTATTTGCACTACCTCTTTTCCCTTCTCGAATTCACAAAATTATTAACTTTTACAACTAAATTTTATGCTGAAATTGGAGTCCGTCATAGGACACCATTTGCACTATATTTACGCATAAAACGCCTTAATTTAATTGTAATATATATATATATATATATCAGGGCTTAAAACCCAAATTTAGGCGTAAAAAAAGGAGCCTCCTATTTAAGAAGCTCCATAAAATCTATTTCTAAAACCTCAGCAATATAAATAATAGTAGATAAACTATTAACACCATATTTAATCCATCTACGGATTACTGAAGGGTCTTGACCCATACCATCCAAAGCGAAAGAAACCTGTGTTTTATACTTAGATTCAGAAATAAATTTTTTAAGATTTTGACCAACCTTAGCTAGTCTTTCATCTACTTGTGTCATATGCAATACCTCCTTTGCGAAGGTATGTTTGTACCAATGCTCCAGAGTATTCTTCTGACACACTTATATTATATCAAAAAAAGAGCCGAATTTCCACGAATTCAGCCCTTCTAATGTAACACAAATAATAAATATGTTTATATATAATCTTTCATCTTTTCCTTATATTCTTCATAAGGAGCTAACTTTTTTCCAATTACATCGAATATAAGAGTTATTGTTTCAGTATTAGAAGCATTTCTTCCAGTAAATAAAATGAAGTTGCCGTACATGCAAAATAAATTAATATAGGCAAAAAATAATCCAACAGTTATTCCTGCAAATGCAAGTTCAAAAATTGTAGCTGTAATAGCTATAGATCCTTTAGACTGAACCCAAATAACAATTATATTACACATAACTGATACATATGAGATTCTTCTAAACCATCTAAATCTCTTCTTCTCTTTATTAGTATCTCTCCATGTACCATCGGCATCTTGTACAAAGACAGTATTTGAATGATCTCTTAAATCAGAATCCAACATCTTCTTTCTAGCATTTACTGAATGTGAGAACATGATGCATGCAAAGATCAACCAAATATTCTCAAATAAAGTAAATGTAGAATACATCTTAAATGCAATACTTGTAAAAATTGTTGATAATACTCCAACTATTATTAAAGCAACGCATAAGACATTTACAATAGCTTTGGATTTATTAAATTCATTGATTGGGCCAAACCAAACATGCTCTTTTTTTGATTTTTTTACAAATTCTCTTAAGAGCTCTTGATTTGATATCTGAGGTTGTGGTCTAACTCCAGCATTCTGTTTAACAGATTGGCTACTAAGCTTATTTAGCAAATCAAGAATTTGTTCATTTTGAGCTTGTGTAACTGATTGTGAAGCTTCAATGGAATCTAATCTATCAAATACATTTTGAGGCTTATTTTCCATTCTTAATCACCTCCAACTTTAATCTTTCAGCAGCAAGTTCTTCATCTGTAATGTCTCTACCATCAATTAATTTTGATGTTCTTCTAGCAATAATTCTATTTTCTACTAAATAATCCTGCATATTATTAAGCATATCAATAGTCTTATTTAGTTTTTCTTCCATAGAATTTAACTTAATATCTTTTAAAATACTGATTTGAGCTTGTAGCTTTTGGTTTTGTTCATCAAGATTTAAAAGCTCAATATCCTTGATGGATAATAGAGACTTATATTGTTCTAAATCCTGTTCTGATAATTTATTATTATTGTAAGATTCCTTTAATTCTTCTTTTAATCTTAGAACTTCTTCTCTATATTCATTATTTAATCTTTCAGTTTCACCAAATATTGATGTAAAGTACTCTGCATCATATTCAATCTTTATGCCTTTTATAAAGACAATATAATAATTAATCAAATCGTAATAAACTTTTAAATAGTTGATGACACTATCTATTCCTAATGTTTTTTCTTTCTTATGCTTATGGTCATTACATTTCTTAATATAGTCAGGAAGTTTGTTATATGTATAATCATCTAACTTAAGTACATTAATCAAGAAGTTTTTAATTGACTCTTCTTTAACAAGATAGCCACATGTTCTAGAATCATCATATGTTATATTATTTTCATCTAAGAAATACTTAATTGTAGCTTCTAATAGATCAAGATAGGAATCATAAAAAGAATTACTCTTTGATTTTATATTTCTTTCAAGAGTATTAAATCTAGTTATAAGTGATTCATTAAACATTTTCATCTTCTAAAACCTCCTATAGTATCAATATCTATGCTCGAACCATATCTTTCATTAATAATCAAATATAATTCTGTATAATCAACTCTTGGAACAAATGGGTATGAATTAGCTTTCTTATACGAAAATATGCTACCAACAGCTTTGTTTAAAGAAGTAAATCCTACCCAAGTATTAATTCTATCCAAGAATAACTCGTTACAATATCTAGTCTCTCTTCTCGTCAATTTCTTGATTTCATAAATGTATAAATCATCTGGATGATACTTCGGAGAAATACCATCTTGCTTTAAGACATATTTATTTGAATTTGGATAAAATAATTTTTCATTTACAAGTTCAGTTAAATACTTCAAATTAGGCATATCATAATGATCTTTTGCAAAAATTCTAAACTTATAAAAAGGATCAATTTCAACTATCATTCGCTTTGCAGAAATTGGAAACATCATAAAATTTTCACTAAAATTTCGATGTAAATGCATCCATCTAGCTATTTCCATCTTATTTTGCAAATCTTTTTCTTTTTCAAAAACCTCTATAAGGAAGTTTGTCTTTTTAATATTGTGGACTGTTATACCATTCCATCCTTTTTCATTTTCTGATGTCATCCCGACGTCAGTAATTACATATTCATCGTGCACATATTCTGAATCCCAGAATGCAACATAACCATTTTTTATTACTTCAGCCCACCTATGAGCAGGATACGTTTTATCTGGATGTTTTAAAATATCTTCTGGAGTACCATTAGAATCTAAGATAACATTTAATGTTCTCATCCAATATTCAAATGGCGTTTCTCCTTCGATTATTTTTTCTTGAAATGGATGTTCAATAGGTCTAGCTTTTATTTCTTCTTCGCTTAAACCTTTTTCTTTGCCAAATTTAATCCAATGGTCTTTTAAATTATCGTAAAACTTTCGTTCAGTTTGCATAAACTCCTCATTGCCCATGCTCCTAATTGTTGAAATTAATAAAAACTTTTTAATTAAATTTAATTCATCTCTTTTTAATTCAATGGTTCCTTCTGCATTTAGAATTTTGTTTGAAAATAAATTACCAAACTGTGACTCAATTCTTTTATTTAATTTTTCTTCTACTTCGTTAGAATAAAAGTTCTGTTCAGAAAATGTTTTATCAATTTTGACATTTTCCTTATACTTACCAGTTTTAACATTAAAAAGGCAAAGTCTATCAGAAAATCTTCTTAATGTAAGCATAGGTACATAATGTGAATTAGCCATATTCTTTGCCTCCTTATTTTTTCACTCAAACGACTTCATTCAACTAATTTTTGCAGGTTATTTTATCCTTTTTCTGAATTGAGAGTAAAATAACTAGCATTATTTGATTCTCATCTATTTTAAAGTTAATGTAGTAACAACATCTTCATCGCCAAACAAATCAATTAATTCACTTTTCGATAAATTAATGTGTCCTAATTTTGTGTAAGTCCAAGTATTTGAATCATAGAATATTACTATCTAGTTAGATGAATATAGAACTATATCTCCTGGATTAGTAGTTATTCTAGTATCAGATGATGGCAATGTAGAGCTAATTGATCCTACCTGCTCCAATCCACCATACTTACTCATATCTATAAATGCGTAATAAGCAGTAAATACAGCATATACGTAGCTTAGTTCTTTCATAAAGTCAGATAGTTTAATGTTGTTCCGCAAATTGTATAAGGAAAATAATATACTTTTTTTGTTTCATCAAATTTAATATCTTTTAGAAACTCTTTATTCATTCTTTTCCCTCCTAAACATTTCACAATTTTTATAATTAACATTTAGCAAAAGCGATGTTTTTTTAAATACTTTTTCACTTTATTAGCTTGCTTGATATCATTTTAATATTTTTTTAGAAAAATAATAATTTTTAATTGCCACTTTATTGCCATTTTTAAGGTAAAATAATACCAAAAAAAGGCTAAAAGTGGTAAAAATGTTAAAAAAAGCAAAAAAATAGCTCAAGCAACTAGCAATAGAAAAGTTGGATATCTAAGCCATTTTTCAAAAAAATATAGTTAAACGAGTAAAAATAACTCATTAAAAAACTCTAATGACAATGATTAACCATTTTAATACAATTGCGACCCCTTACTATTTTTTGCAACCCCTAAAGAAAAATGCGACCCTTTTAATTAATATTTCTTAGGAAAGTAAAATTTTCCAAATTGCCACAAATACTTGTCCAATTCTTTTAACGAAAATTCTTGTAACCCATAATACTCTCTAAATTTTAATAAAATATTTTTAAACTTACAATAATCTTTCAAATCATCATTTTTAAAATTATAGAATTTATCAGCCTTTCTAAAATATCGTAAAACAATATCAACATATGAGTCATAGATAGGAAATTCCACTTGATTATGATGACTGCAATATTTTGAAGCAAATGAATAAAAATACTTTTTCTTTCCATTAATTGTTACAGTTGCAATATCATTAACCAATTTTATATCTCCATTTGCTAATCTTTCATCAATATCTAATTCTAAAATTCTACAAGCTACTGGATAAATTTTAAAAATATTAGTACTGTAGAAATCATTAAGAATACTACATTTAATCATTATATTTTTTAATTCTTTATTACTTTTATAACTTCCAGCAAAAAGCTCATCAATTGCTTCCTCTTGAATACTATAATCTTCTAATTCATTCCATTTTTCCAACCAATATAATACTTGCACTTTGGTTGGTGATGGAATTAAAGCTTTATCAAGCACAAAACCACCTCATTATAAAGTTATCTTTTAAAATCTGAATATATTTCATCATTTATATCATCTGGGGCATTAAAAAATAACTCTTCTATATCATTAAATATGTTTTCAAAAAAATCAGAAACGTTTTCTAAGACTATTGAAATGTATTCTTCATCACTTTTAAATGTATCTCTAGGATTTGCAAAAATAATACTCTTAGCCATTGCATCATATGACTTTTTCATAACATTATAGCGTCCACCTAAAAGTGGAGTATTCTTCGCAAAATTATGCCATCTAAGCCTTGTAGCCTGATCATCAGATGGACCAATGTATAGCGTTATTTTTACACCATCAGATACAGTATTTTTTATTTCATAAACAACTAAATCTCGAATACCATCCCAGGTACCATTACCTTTTTGACCTACTTTATTTCTAATACTTACACCAGTAAATCTTAAAGAGCCATTACTAAATTTTAAAATATGAATTTTAGATATTTTTTCTTGTTCATCTAGAATGTCTTTAATTTTAATACCAATTAAATCTCTTAAAGGGGTCTTACTATTATCCAAATTTGGAACTGACAAAACATCATCAGGATCTAATTCAGGAGAATTTTCTCTAGGTTCTTTCATAAATTCTAATCCTAATACTCTTAATTTTGATTCTTCATCAAATTTAACATCCCATCTATTTTCTAAGAATTCTAATAATTTAAGGCCTCTTTCTTTAATACATTCTGGAGTCCAATCTTTATATTGAGCCACTTCAACTTCAGAATGTGACCCATTAGAATATCCACGTCTCTTCTTATCTATTGGATTCTTTTTATCTTCAAATTCATCATTTTGAAGAGCAGAATTTACGCTTTGAGAAAGTGCCAACAAATTGCCTAAAGTGTTAGCTAAATAGTGAAATTCTTCACTTGTATAATCTCTAAATTGATTACGCCAATAATATTTAGTTGGTGTTTGTGGAAATATGTGCTCAATAGATATTTTATCTTTTTCACTTTTAGTGAAACTATCCCAATCAGTTAATTTAGGAACAAATGTCTTCTCATATAATGACATTTCATATTCAAATAAGAAATATCTTAAATCTGACCAAGAATAATATCCATTGCTATTTTTAAATAAACCTTGAATTTTAGTGCTAAAAGTCTCAATAGCTTCATCCTTTACATTATTAAATTTATCTTCTAATGATTTAATTATTTCATCAATAGTTCTTTCTTCTTTATATAATTCTCTAGCAAAATTATATGTAATAGTTGATTGATAGCTTGCTTGCCATCTTGCCATACGGAAATACACGAAGATTGATTTTTCAATAATTTTAAATAATTTTACTCTCTTTTCTGGTGTAGTTTCTTTGTTTAAGAATGATGCAACTACTAAAGTTCTAAAATAGTTAATTCCAATCCTATTTAATTTAGAAATCCATTTCTTTTCTTCATCAGTAAATAATTTACATTCATTTGGATTAAATGAATAATACCAATACTGTGCAACAGATTTTAAACTATCAATATATGATTTAATTTCAGTAGGAGTAAGCACACCATCATTTTCATTCATTTCAAAGTTTTGTAATTCTTCTTCATCAAAATCAATATCTTCATCAAGTTGAATTTCATGAGGCTTCTTATGTAGTCCATATACAGCTTTCGCAGTAAAATAATCACCAAGTAAGAAATCGATATAATCATTACCTGTATTTCTTGAATATTTAAAGAATAATGTCCAATGATTTCTTAAATATTCATCATCATTAAGAGGTTTATCTTTATTTCTACCAAGCTCAAAATATACTTCTTTCCAAGCATCATTTATATCTTTTCTAATTTGTTCTTTAGCATCTTTTGGTAATACCTCATCAGGATAAATAGTTGTTAAATAAATCAATCTATTTTTTAAAATTTCAAGATTAGATAATTTTTTACCACGATTATTCATCGTTTCAAAAGCAACGAATACATCAAAATCATCTTCAATATAGTGAATATTAAATTGTAATCTATTAACAAGTTTTCTAAATAATGATTCTATGCCTTCAAGACCTTTTTCTTTAAACAAAGACTCTACATTATCATCAAAGAATTTTTTGGCATTTTCTAAATTTAATGTATAAAAAGTTTCTTGTAATGAGCCAGTTTGTCCCTCACCAAAAATATAATACCTTAGAAATTCAAAACTAGGGTTATCTACTTCATAACCAAATTTAAAGGCTTTATTAATTTTAAAAGGCTTTTTATATTCAACAATATATCTTGATTTAATTTCATCTAAATCATCACCATTTAAATATTCGATATTATTATTAGCTGCAAATTTAATAATAGAGCTTGCCAAAATTATAAAAGTAGTTAATCTTTGTTGACCATCAACAACGTGGAAAGCACTATAGTCTTTTTCTTTTATAATCCATTGCTCTTCATTCCATTTAGAATAAATATCTTCTTTTAAAAGCTTCAAAGATAGCATACCAGTATAATGATATCTATCTTCTGTGAGATTGTTTAAATCATCCCAAAAATCTTCAAGTTGAGAATTTGTCCAGGCATATCCCCTTTGATAATCTGGAATTCTGTATATTCTTTTATCGAACAATTGTGACAATGAAATTAAATCATTCATATTTAATACCTCTCCTAATCAATAACAAAATTTATTTTGTATTTGAGATAATGCTAACCAAAATTGTACCTATATTTACTAGTTTATAATTAACATCTGATTTTAAAATTCTACAAATTATTTATTCAATATCCAATATAAATATTGGTAATTAATTACAATGGCTTAATAAAATTTTCAGCAAGAAAATCATATATTTCTTTTTCTATTGAATCATCGAGTGTAGTCCATACTCTACCAGTTTTCTTTATTTTAATAGGTTTGTCTAATCTTCTTGGATTAATAAAACCATAGGCCCAATATGTAGCATTCATATCTTCTACTTGAAATTGCATACCAGCCCATTTCCTTGTTGCATGCCATTTACAATATTCCTCAGCTGTGATATGTTTAGTTCCTATGAGTTCAACTGTAACAATAATGGCAGATTTCTTTGTACCTACTAAGGCTATTAATCCACGCTTATTAGTATTGTAAGCACGAGCATCATAAAATTTTGTACCATCTAAAATTTCATCTAAATATTCTCTTAACATTATTAATCAATGCATCATAGCTAAACATTCTCCATCTAACTAAAAAACGAGTTCTTTGTGGCATCAAAACTCTAGACCAATCACTGATTCCGTGACCGAATGTGCACTTCCTTTTAACGAGTCCAAGGCACTACGCTCAACTCGGCTCCACGAATACTTAGGAAGCACCTACGAAGTACATGTATTTACTTGTGTATATTTTACCATATACTAAACAAAAATTCTATCAGATGGCATTAACTAATAGACTGTATTAAAGATGTATAGTAACAAAACTAAAAACTAATTACTATATTTATCTTCTATATTAAAATAATTACATAATAATCGATACCTAGCATTCTTCAGCATAATAATCTGATTAGATTTCATAAATTCAAATTCATAAGAGATAATTTTTATAACATATATATTTAAGTACTTAATACCACCCTAAAAATTAAATATTATTACTTATCTTAATACTTTTTTAATTTTCTTTACTTAAAAAATTCATTATAAGTTTAATTATAACTTCTTTTTCTTCCGGATTTGATTCAGCAGTTAAAACGGTAATTGCAACTAATGTATCGTTTGATATTATTATTTTGCCATTTTTAATTAACGCGTGATTTCTATTTAAAAATTCCAAAAATAATGTTGCCGCAATTCTTTTACAACCATCAATAAATGGATGATCTTTTACTATAAAATAGAGCAAATGTGCAGCTTTTTCTTCTAATGAAGGATAAACTTCTAGTCCAAAAATATTTTGATAAATTGCAGCTAGAATTCCTTCTAATTTTCCATTTTCTTTTTCAACACCAAATACAGATGACATATTTTTAAACTTCATCGAATCAATAATAATTTTACAATCAGAGTAGGATAATTTATATAATGTTTCATTACCTTTTGGTTTAACTAAACATTGATGATCATAATCATCTAATAAATCTAAAGCCTTAGTATATTTTTCTATAACATTAACTAATGCTTCTTGGTCAATATTTAATGATGATGCAAGCATCTTATTTTGTACTTCAATTGTTTTATTAAGCACTTCTATTCTTTTTTTATTAATGGAATAACCTTGTATTAAGTATTCTTTTAGAACTTTGTTAGCCCATTTTCTAAAAATAATACCTCTTTGCGATTTTACTCTATAACCAACAGAAATAATCATATCAAGATTATAAATTTTTATGGTACGATTAACTTTTCTATTTCCCTCAATTTGAACTTGTGCGTTTTCCGCACATGTTGAAGCAACATCTAATTCTTTATCTTTATAAATATTATTAATATGTCTAACAATTCTTGTACGATCAACATCAAACAATAAAGCCATTTCTTCTTGAGAAAGCCAAACCGTTTCATTATTAATATCTGCTCTAACATCAATTTCAAAACTATTGTCTACAAATTTTACAATTTTAAATTCATTCATAAAATATCTCGACACTCCTTTCTTGCTTGCAAAAGCTTTATCTAATATCATCATAACTATATTATATATTTTTTTGTATGCTTTATCGACATATTTTTTTATTTTTCAAATTAATCTTTATAGAAATAATAGGTAACTAACTTTTACTTTTTTGCTAATACCTTTCATGCCTAAATGTTATCATTTTAGTTTTTTTAGGAAAACAACAAATTGTTATTGCCACTTTATTGCTATTTTCAAGGTAAATAATACAAAAAATAGCTCAAGCTAACAAGTACATAAAAACTTGATATCTAAGCCATTTTTCAAAAAAAATATAGTTAAATAGCCAAAAAAAATTCATAAAAACAACAATGATTGTCTGATTACAAAAATTGATACAATGCATACCATAAACACCGAAAATTTTCACACCAAACTATTTTTAATTAATTTCTTGTAAAACGATATTCTTTTTTAACTATTACTGAATCAAAAAATCTTTCTTGGGACTCAGTCAATGCGTTAATTGCATCATCTGAATAATCATTCCCATTTTTAGAAACAATAAGTTTTTTATCGTCATCATTAGGCCTATTGCTTCTTCAACGGCATCTATATACCAAATTGTTCCATTATCCACTGGACATCCACATTTTACCACTACCCAGCATTCGCTTACTTTATTGTAATTTTCCTGTAACCATTAACGTAACTCATCACGATTTTTTGCTGGTAATAAATTCTTAAAATTCATTTCTCTTTCATCACAAATTCTAAGTTGTTTATTTCTTCTTTTTCGACTTTGGAGCTGGCAGTTCATCATACATTGCATAAAACAAGCTCGTCAAAAATTCCTTATTATCAACTTCATCTACCAGCAACATCTCTTCAGCTCCTTCATAGGGTAATTCATACGAAGGTGTCGTCATATAACTAATTGCTGATTTTACTGGTTTAACAAGTAATCTATCATCATAGATACCGCCTACAATCTTGCCACGATAATAAATAATAAATTATCCCATCATAGCTCGATAAGTAATTTCTTCTAATTCAGATATCTGTCCTAAAATAAACTTTAAATATTTCTTGCTTGATGCCATATTTTCACCTCAAATTAATGCCTAAAACCGTAGAAAATAATGTCAGTAATATACCTAACATATTTTTCTTTGCTTTTCAATAATGTTAAATATAATGCTAATAATTAAACTAATTAGACTAACAATTAATGTTGGGTCAAAGAGCAAAATAGTTTTTGATATTTCATATTTAAATTGCCCTGGCGAATTAAGCACATGCCTATTAAACTTTAAAAGACCTGGAAAACTATAGTTTAATGAATAATAAAAATTACCAGTTCTAGCACGATAAAAATACATAAAGCACTCAATATTTATAATAACAACTGCTAAAAATATTAAGGTAACAATTAAAAAATCTACTTTATTACGTTTCTTATAATTCACAATTGTAAATACTAAAACAATTAATATCGCTAAAAAGCAAAGTGGATAAATCACGCCATAAACATCTAAAACATCAGCACATAGCCAACCAATTAGAGCAATAACGATACAAATCACAAAAGAGACTAAACTTAATACTAAAGAATAGTGATAAGGTACCGTCCTATGATTTAATAAATTAGATGAATCTAAAGTCTCCATTAAGGTAGAAAAAACAGACTTTAATGCATCATTTTTACTTTCACCATTCTCTAATGATAAATTATAATCATCAAAACAAGTTTGAGTAAACTCTTCAACGATTTTTTTGTCTATAATCCCCCTATTCTTTAACTCATTTTTTACTCTTTTTTTTATCATTTGATATTCAGTCTTCATAGTCATCACCCATCATAATTTGTAATAAATGCAAACTTTTTATATAATCCTTTCTATTTGATAAATAGAAGTTTTTACCCTTTTCTGTTAACGCATAGTACTTTCTTGCTTGATTTTGTGCTGATATCTCGATATCAAAAGCCACTAATTTATCATTTCCCAATTCTTTTATTGCAATAAGAGCAGACGGATTACTTATTTTTATATACCCTTCACCATCTTTTGATATTTTTTTTACTATGTTATATAAATAATCACGTTGTCTAAACAGATAAGCGCATATGATTATTTTTGTATAACCTTTTATGAATTCGCTAGAGCTAATCAATTTCTATTGCCTCCAATATCTTAGTTACTATCATTTTTTACAAATTAGTTTAACTACATAGTTAGTTTAATTTATTATTATATATTTGTCAAGATATTAATATTTACTGATAGACTACTCTTATAAGGTGATTTCTTTACCATTAATAAATTTAAATGTTATTGTTTCATCTCTATTCACAATTGCCTTATCAAGTACTGTCATCCATAAGGCATCATCCCATTCTAGAATCTCAGTATCAGCATTTTCTAATGTTGAAAGGTAAGATTTTAATGTGATTGCTTTAGCTTGTTTATATTTCTTTTCTTCATTTAATTTTTCATATAATTCTTTTGTCTTATTATGCCTATTAACTAATTCTTGATACTTAGTTTCATAGTCATTTTGGTCTTGTAAATGAATGCTATTATCCTTAACTAATTTTTTAACCAATTCGCTAACTATTTCCATTTCATTTTCATATTTAGAAATTTGAGTATCTAATGTTGTAGTATCAGTTAATTTATTAATAACATCTTTAGCATCATTAATTACTGCATCTTTATCAACCATCATTAGATTATAAGCCTTAATAAATTTATCTTTTACTACTTGTTCACTAAATGATGGTGTTTGACATCTAGTTTTTCCTTTGGCAAATTTCTTATTACATTGAAATATCTCTTTTCTCCATGCATCATTTGAGTGCCATACTTTTTTACCATAAAATGCTCCACAATCGCCACATATTAATTTTGATGAGAATACATTACATGAGGAGTATGATGCACCGATTAATTCTCTTCTTTTTAGCTCAGCTTGAACCATCTCCCACATATCTTTTTCAATAATAGCAGGATGACTATTTTCAACATAATACTTTGGAAGTTCACCGTTATTTTTAACAGCTTTATGTTCCAAGAAGTCCTTTATGTAACTCTTTTGCAAAATGGCATCACCTTTATATTTTTCATTTTTTAAGATTGAAAGTATATTTTGTTTAGACCAATTATGACGTCTAGCTGGTGTAAGAACATTATTTGAATTTAAATAATTTGCAATATATGAACAAGTCTTACCATCAACTAAGAACATTTTATAAATAAGTTTTACGATAATTGCTTGGTCATCATCAATTTTGATTTGCCCATCTTCTTTTTTATAGCCAAGGAAATTCTTATATGCAAATTGGACTTTTCCTTCTTGCATCTTCCATCTTTTACCCATTGTAACATTTTGACTTATAGACCTTGATTCCTCTTGAGCTATAGATGACATAATTGCTAATAAGAACTCAGCCTTATCATCAAAAGTCCATAAATTCTCTTTTTCAAAATAAACCTCAATACCATTTGCTTTTAATTTTCTTGTATATGAAATAGTGTCTAAAGTATTTCTTGCAAATCTTGAAATAGACTTTGTTACTATCAAATCAATTTTACCAGCAAGAGCATCATCAATCATTTGATTAAATTGAACTCTATTTTTTGTATTGGTACCAGATATTCCATCATCAGCATAGACTTTTACAAATTCCCAATCAGGTTTACTTTTAATGTAATCTTCATAGACCTTACATTGTGAATCAAATGAAGTAAATTGCTCATCACTATCAGTTGAAACACGAGCATAAGCAGCAACCTTCTTTTTAATAATTTCATTGATTGGAGTTAAGGTTATTGGATTTTTCTTTGAGGGGATAATTGTAACTTTAGCCATTAATATTACCGCCCCTCAAATAATTAACTAATGACTTTTTTATAGCTTGCTCTCTTGCTTTTGCTTTCATTTCATCAGTCCAAGAATTCTTACGTGAGTAGTCATTCCATTTTTCAATTACATTTGTACCATCACGTAAATATATTTTTAACTCATTATTAGGAAATACCTCAACCCAATCAATATTATCTAAACCAACTTTATCAGTTATTCTTTTCAATTCAGCATCAGGTACGCATTTGGAAGGACATACACTTTTACCTTTTTCATTATAAGTAATACATATCCATTTTTGAGAATATTTTGTTGTTCTATGATTAAATGATTTACCACAAATTCCACATTTAATTTTTCCTGATAGTTCATATCTAATTTGAGTTTCTCTAGATGTTTTAAAATACTTAGCTCGACCACGTTTCAAATCCATTGCTTTATTAAATATTTCTTTGGAGATAATAGCTTCGTGGTCATCTTCAACTAAAAATTGGTCTTTAGCTCCTTTGTTTGCTACATATTTTTTAGTTAAGAAGTTCTCACTATATCCTTTTTGTAATAATAAATCTCCTGTGTAATTTATATTACTTATAATATTTTTTACACTAGTTTTATTCCATGCCTTAGCATAAAATGGTTTAATATTTTCACTTTGTAATTTGTTTGAAATTGCTTGAAAACCTAAGCCGTTTATATATAAGTCAAATATGTATTTTACAATTTTAGCCTCTTCAGGAACCACTACATACTTTTTATTAATAACTCTATAGCCATAAGATTTTGTAGCACTCCACTGAACTCCACTTTCAAAGGTCTTTCTAACTTTCCACTTTTGATTTTCTGATACGCTTCTTGCTTCTTCTTGAGCAAATGATGCTAAGAATGTTAATACCATTTCCCCTTCTCCACTTAATGAATGAAGGTTTTGTTCCTCAAAATAAACATCCACACCAATTGCTTTAAGTTTTCTTACTGTTTCAAGCATTGTAACTGTGTTTCTAGCAAATCTTGAAATAGATTTAACAAGTATTAAATCAATTTTACCTTCAACGGCATCCTTAATCAATCTTTGAAATTCATCTCTTGTATCTTTAGTACCACTTAAAGCCTCATCAGCATAAACACCTACAAATGACCATCCTTCAGTTGATCTAATCAAATTATTATAATAACTAACTTGATTAGATAATGATTGTAGCATTGCATCTTTTTCACTTGATACTCTAGCATAAGCAGCTACTCTTAATTTCTTTTCAAGTTTAGGCAACACATCAATTTTAGTAATTTTCGTTTCCATGTTGAACCTCCTTATTTTCCATTACATATATCACTCTAAAGTCCTTTATTATCAAGTTATTTTGACGGTATAAATTACCTTTGTTGATACAGTATTTATTGGCAAGGAGATTCTCACTTTCGTTATATTCTTTGTCACTTAACAAACCCAAATGAAGCATTTGTTTAATTACCATTAATGAAGATAAATATTGCTCGTAATGTTCTCTATTCATAGTGAACACCACCTAGATTATACCTAACATTAATGTAGCATTTATGAGAACAATATTTTCTAGCCGATGAACCATAAGAAATAAATAATTTATTACAGCACTTGCAGCTTATACTTTTTCTTTTATTTGAAGATAAACATTCAGGATGAGCTTTATAATATTTTCTCTTACATTCACTTGAGCAATATTTTTTCTTTTTCTTTTTAGGTGTGTGAACTAGTTTTCTTCCACAATATAAGCAATAACTAATAGCTGGTTCATCTTTATGTCTTAAAAGATAGCTTTTAATAGTACTAACTGATAAATTTAATTCATTTGCTATCTTTTTATAACCATATCCTTGATTCTTTAATTCATAGATTTTTCTAATTTCTTCATTAGTCATAGGGTTCAACTCCTTACGACTATAAAAGGAAGTTGAATTACCTATTTTGGAACCTAGATCATTAGTTCAATTTATTAAATATTCCTTCAATTTTCAAGGCTGCATAATAGTTTTAAAAATTGCACTCTTAGGATTTAAATTGTATTAAAAATAATACTTATGAAAAATAGTGCATCCTTGCAACCTTACTTTTAAAAAACGTGATAGTTAAGCCATTTTAATGCATCAAGAATGCAAATAAACTAAATCTTAAGTATGCAAAATCATAAAATTTATTGCATTGTTACCTAAGGAATTCTCATTATTTAAGAATTTCTTTCTATATCCATTAAACAACAAAAAGAGGCAAATCAATGCCTCAAAAATTACATATTATCTACCATAAAATTTAAATAATATTCTCTATTTATCATAACAATTGCCACTTCAGTATAGATTTAGCGACGTTTTTGTCCTTAATTATGCATCAATTGCATCATGAATAACCAATTAAAGCAATAAAAAAGCGCCTACTTAAGCTACTAAATTTATATAACTCAATGTAAGCAATAATAGCTATTTATTATTTTATTATAGTCAATAAACTAATTAAGCTTCGGCTTCAGTTCTAAAAAGCCTTGATTCTCTTACTCGATAACCACCTCTACCTTGAGGATATCTTACTAAGCAGAAACCTCCAGAAGACTTTATTACATACACTTCTTCAACAAATATGGATGATTCAATAATGAACGCTTTATCGCCTGCTTGGAACTTTGAATTCATTTAATCATCCTTCTTTCTATTATCAATTGAACAAAATAAGAGGCAAATTAATGCCTCAAAATTTGCATATCCTAGAGGCAATTGCATACCCCTATCTAATCGAAAATTGTAATTTATGTTTAAAATTTAATCTTGATTATATATTAATGTTTCAGGATGAGAAAACATTAGTTTAATATTTTTATTAGGATTAGTAAGTAAATTTAAAATCCCTTGTTCTTTGGTTCCTAATCTAGTTTCCATCATTAATTTTCTATATGGTTTGAAACCACATTTTTCTTGGACCTTTTTAGATTGATTATTAAATTCATAATAACCACAAGTCAAGAAATCTAAATTAGCAACATTAAATAAATAATCGATTACTGCTTTAACAGCTTCAGGCATCAATCCTTTACCCCAGTAATCTTTTGAAAGTACAAATCCTATTTCTCTACCTTGATAATCAAAGAATTCAGATAAAACTTTTTCCATTCCATATTTTTCAACACCTAAAGAACCAATTACTTTATTATTATCTTTTAACACAATAGCAAATGTTCTATCATCATTTATAAATAAATCTAATATACTTTGAGACTTTTCTTTATTTTCATGATGTTTCCAACCAGCCATTTCACCAACACCATCAACACTTGCATATTCAAAAAAGTCATCTAAGTCAGTTTGTTTCCAAGGACGAAGAATCAATCTTTCTGTTTCAATTGTTAATCCATTTAGGTAAAAATTAGCATTCATTTGTTGCACCTCCATTTAATCGATAACTTCTTGTTTTATGTTTTAAGCATTCGCAGCTTTTAGTGTGACCTGTATGTAATTTATTAATACTAACCTCTTTCATATTACCGCAATCACATCTACAAAGATAAACTGAATTAGTGAATTCTTTTTTATTAAGTTTTTCAACGACAGTCAATCTGCCGTATCTTTTACCTATTTCGCTCATAATTTTATTATACACCAACCAATCAAATCTAAAAATATCAAATCCAAAGAAAAAAATAAAAAAATGCCTCCAAGATTTTGCTCCTAGAGGCTATATAATTTAAAATTTAATAAAATATTTTCTTCCACACTCTTTGCAAGTATAGACTTTATTCTTTTCTTTTACGAATTCCATCCTCATGCAGTATGAACAGAAAGCTTGGCATTTGGAATTTCATGAACAGATGCCTCTAATGAATCATAGCATCTTAGTATTTACTCCACCTCTTCTTTACTACGTACTCTTTTAAATCCAAAATTTGTTTTAATAAATCTTTTATAAACTACATAATTTTCTTATTCTACATATATTTCTTCTTTTACATACAGTTCATTATTACAACAAATATATTTCAAGTCATCATCATCTTTAATGCTAAAGAATGGAACCCTATTCTTGTTGTAATAATCGAATACACTATCATAAATCACATATTCATTATTTGGATACATCTTTAAAAAATCATCAATGTCATCCTGACGGATAATATAACCAAGTAGTTGTCCTATTCGATTATTATCAACTCTTATATTTTTATCAACATACACGGAGTCATGAAAGGTGAAACTATTAGGTATAGTTTTAACCAAAAATGTTTCATCTGTTTCACTTTTATTGTCACTTGCTTCATTACTATTGTTTTCATAATTAGAATTCTGATTAAAATAGTCTTTAGAAGATATACCAAGTTTCATAAGAATTTCGAGAAATTCATTATCCGATTTTAACGTATCGACATCAAAATTATGAGTTAATTCTTCTTCTTTTGGAGGATTTGATACCCTAGCAACATAAGGAATAGCAAAAGTCTTATTATAAGATTTCAATATTTCTTTCATAGTGTTGATTGGACATGGTAAATCGTCTTGTAGTTTTTTTATTTCATAAGTGGTTTTTAGCATATTGGTACCACCAGTTAAGACGCAAAACCAATCGGAAGACTCTTTCCAAGCATAAACTTCTATGCCTTTCGCAGCTTCTCCATATTGATAATACTCTTTATATTTTTCAATTATTTCAGGATTTTTCAATGTATTACCCTCCATATTATTTCCACAAGAAGAAATTGATAATAATCCTATAATTAAGAATAGACATTTTTTTATTACTCTCATACTTATTCTCCTCATTAAATCATATTACTCACATTAACTTGATAAAAACCTACAAATTCAGAATACGATGGAAAGCCAGTTGTTCTATCACAGGATTCAGGATCATAAATAAGATTACCTTTTCGATCAAGATCTGTAACAGCTGTTCCACCTGGCTTATGTGACCATATTCCATCATAATTTTGCCTATACCAATGATAATCTCGATTTGGAGCTATTACTAAAGCTACCTTATAATATCCTATGTCACAAGCATCATATTTACCAATGGGTTTAAATGAAAAATTGTAGTTTTGTCCATCAAGTAGCACATATTCATATAGTTTTGAGCCTGTTAAATAGTTTGAATCATACGGATTATAGCTTGAATCACTTGCTCCTGGTTGCATAAAACCATGAAGTTTTGTATTTAGAGCATATGCATAGCAATTGTAGTTACTCATACTATTATTATTCCATTCGCTTGGTTTATATTCCAACTCAGAACCATTTAGAGGCATATAATTTTCTGATTGCATCCATACATTCATATTGCCGATACATATCCTACCACGGTTAGAATCTAGAGTTGACGTACCATTATAATGACAAAAAAATCTAAAAACATAAACAGGATGGTCAAAATCAATTGTGTATGTTGTAGGGTTGCTTCTATTAGTTGGTAAGGCTGTTTCTTTTGATAGCAAATCAAATTTATTAGACCACCCTTCACCATTTTTAATTTGCAATACAGCCGATCCATTTGAACTGGATAACCATTCATTAGAAACCGAACGCCAATAAGCTAAATCTACTTCAATACGTGTAACAGGTGAATTAAATGAATATTCAATCATTGCTTCGTTTTTAGGAATTCCCTTGCGAATAGATGACATAACAATATACTCGTTGTGAATATATCCTGTCCTATATCTTCTTGTTCTAAAATCCAAGCCATTATCAAGGCTATGGCTTACAAAAGTGTTTTCAGTATATGAATCAACAGGATAAGCATCAGCATAGTTATAATCTGTAGGTTTAATTTGATAAACCTTATCTCCAGTTACAAAACTATTGAAAAAAGCAAACATAAAACTATCAATTCTAATGCCACCAGTATAAGAATTTCCTACAGAATAAGTATGAATTCCGCAAACGTATGTATTGCCATTTATTGTCACTCTATATGGTGAACCACTTTGTCCACCTTCCGTATCTAAATTTGTTCTATAGTACCAGCCATTATCTTCAAATTTAGTCATAATTCCTGTAGAACTATACATAAAACCATTTTTGCTACCTGGATATCCAAATGTTGTAATTTCATAATTTTTTTCGTAAAAATTGCTTATTTTACCAAACCAACCAGTTTGATTACCTATAGGATTAGATAATTTACAACATCCCCAATCTTTTTGTTGATTTAAATAATATTCTTTTTCAATATATGAACGTTCAATTTTGACTCCACCATATGGATCTACATTTCCATTTCGAGCTGGATAATAATAAATTTCATCAGCGAAACGTGGATTATTTATATGGTCTTCGTAATCGCCACTATTTGTTACATCACCATATAAGCAATGACCGGCAGTAACCAACAAATCGGGCCCTTCTAAAAATCCTGTTCCAATGAAATACATATTATCCTGATTCCCAGTGACATTATTTTGAACAACATATTTTATAACTAATTGTCCAGCCGCTTTATAAGGCCATGAATTAGGGTTAGAAATCAATTGTCTATCATCAGAACCTATTATTGATTTCATTGAATAATTACATTTTTCAGTTCCAACAATATTGTCTGAAGTAACAGAAGATGATTCATCAGTGTTTATTATTTTTGTTTGATTATTTGAATGAACATTTTTACTTATAGACTTTTTTGAATTGCTAGCATTATTTGAATCAAATGCAAATTGCCTATATGAATAATGATTTTGATCAAAATTTATAAATTGTAAAGTGTTGTTAGTATAATTTTTAGTTGCGATATTCCATTCTTGTTCATTACTTTCAATTATACTTTTTGAATAATTACTACTATCATTATTTATAATTGTATCAACTTCCAATGCTTCTTGCCCATCTATATAATAACTTTGATTTATTTTTTCTAGTCTAGGAGCATCATTTGAATAAATAGTATTGTGAGATTCTGAACTAACACTTAAGTGTGCAAAAAGTAAAACAGTTAAACTTAATAAAGCAAAAATTCTTCCTTTCATTTTTTCCTCCACATAATTAAAAAACATAGTTGTTATAGCATTAAATCAATAGATAATTTGAGCATAATTAAAGTTGCCTTAATTATTTTCAAATAATATGTATTTTTCATTCTTTCCATATATGCACCCCCAATACGTTGAATCGACTTGAAAATGTTAAAGTTCATTTAATTTTTTTAGAGTTTAGACAACCCTTCTTTTGATAATATTTTAACACAAATACACCTAAAAAACAAATTTATCTCCAATGCATGCAAATAAATGTATAAAAATGAATATATTTAATTGAAAAGTCAGAATTCTTTTTGCTTATTTATTTTTTAAAATGTTAATTGTAGCCTCAATATTGGTATTTATCCAAGTATCTAAATCACCATAAGTTGAGGTTATATAGTTCTTAACATCATCAGTCATTTGGTTAAGTGCGATATCTCTTGCTTTAAGTAAAGCGAGCTTTTGACTTGCTTCATCAAACTTACCTTCTTTCTTCAAGGCCTCAACATAAGTTTGAAATACTGATCTAACAGCATTAATGATTATCGTTGTTGCTGTAGATAAGAAATTAGCGGCTTTGTTATTGTTAATTTTTGAATTGATTAATTGTACTAATTTTGCTCCTGCTATTGAAAGTAAAGGAATCACAATTGACGTTACTACTACACTTATAATATTGATTAAAATTTCGTTCATGGTTATTTGTCTCCTTTCACATGAATTGAATCATTTTTAATATGGTCATCGACCTTTTGCTCAATCTTAATAATTCTCGAATGTAAGTCGTCATATTTTTCTTCTAGCTTGTCCAGTGTTTTTTCAATTCGATCTATTGATGATTTGATATAACCAACATCAGAAATTAGGACACCTTCATTCTTTCCTTCTTGTTTATGGTCTCCTTTGTTGTTTCTATGGAATGCTAAGAAAGCAAAAAGAATAGATGACATTGTTCCTACAATGCTTATAATTGATAAAACGATATTTGTTGCATCCATTAAGCCTCGGCCTCCTCGTATAATATATTTGTATTAATTATTTAATGATGTTAATACACAAACATCTATTTAATATTCAATTCTTATTGAATACATGTTAATATATTTTTGATAACACTGTAGACTATTGTTTTTC
>OJLA01000400.1_pt1 | contig 37790 bp, 37 predicted proteins | sample 1596611 | NCBI WGS metagenome assembly OJLA01 (sample SAMEA4350168, study PRJEB24818) | metagenome | biome: human; feature: gut; material: faeces | place: Denmark | collected 2013-09
GCTTCAGACTCAGCCTCGGTGACTTTTCCCAAGGCATTATCACGTTCCTTCTTCACAAAGGCTAGCTTAGCCTCATATTCATTACGAGTCTCTTCCTCTATCGCCCTGTTTTCATCCTCCAAGAAACAGACATACTCGTTACGTTTGACCAACTCATTGGTCAAACGAACGTTCTCCATACGTAAAATCTGGAGTTCTAACTGCATGTTGTCTCTTGTTTCCATATATGCAAAGGTACTAAAAATCAGCGAGATACGCAAATGTTCACAGTTAAATATTGTGCACAACAAGCTGATTTTTAATTAGTTATACACTACTACCAATTATCCTTAGAAGCTCGCATTTTCGCTAGGATTCGTTGTTTCTCTGCCTCTGGGAAGTTTGGGGCAGAAATCAACTTTAGCACCTCAGCTTCAACTTTGGAAGCACGATTGCTATACTCTTCCGCCTTACGCTTACTGGCTTCAGCTTCAGCATTAGCCTTGGCAATACGAGCATTGGCGGCTGCTATCTCAGCCTCCAATGCTGCTATTTCATCTTGTATGTTCATATCTTTATTTTCGTCTGAACTGACGTTGACATTAGAAGTATCAAAGTTTGCTTTGATAACTCATGGGTTGTTTTACATTCCTCAAACTCAGGCTTAAGGAACTTACCATCAGTAAACCATTTCGAACAGAGTACCCATCCATTAATATCGTAGTGCAAGATTTTAACCTTGCGATAATCCTTTGAGTAAAAAACAAATGCTTCATTGTAGTTTCTAGGATTACGCCCCATGACATCACGCACTATTGAAGCCAGACCATCATAGCCTTTACGCATATCGGTCGGAGTGGACTTCATAAAAAACTTGGTTTTACCGGAGAAGTTTATCATGGCTGCGACATTTTATGCAGCAATTCTGCCACGACAAACAAACTGTTACTCTTCAGCTCTATCTGTTCTCCATCAGGAGAGTTCAGAATTAAGGTCTCCACTTGCCAGGTTGATGGCTTTGGAGCATCATCCTTTATTGTAATAGGAATAAAAGCATCTTGCGATGGCTCCTGCGGTTTCTCCTGTAAAGGATAGGTCTTCTTGTACTGGATAAGCCAGTCATAGTCGACAGCTTCATCTTTGCAATACTTACGCAGGCTACGCCCCTTTCGGTTCTGGTTGTAGTCCTGCATCACCTTTTCAAAATATTCTTTGCTTTCCATTTTACGTGAATTTTAAAACGGCAGCAAAGATAATATTTTTCATTCAACCCACCTTACGCTGTATTGGTGGTTTACCGCTCCACATCTAGCATGTTATTTGCCAACGCAGACATTTCCACATAAACACCATTACGAATCCGCATAAGCGTTCCGTCTTCTATTGCACGGCGAAGCTGTTCATACTCGCCACGGCTTTTCACTTCGCCTGTGGTTATGAATCCACCTCGTTGTTTGAGCGTGTCGATAATTCTACTTCTATCCATACCACTCTTATTTTCGTGCAAATATACAACTGCTTATTGATAATAAAGAATGTTTTGTGTTAAAAGTTACGGAGAATGCATACAACATCCGTAAAACCTTACATTGCGCCCAAACTTCGTTTTCATTCTTTCCACGATACCATCAGAAGACTCATCCCTTTCTGAATTCACACACTAATCTTCATCGACTTCATTCTATTGAGTTTGCGCTCTACAATTAGCGAACTCTCCCCATCTTCTGGGCTAATAGGTATGGTACATGTCAACTTTTCCGCCAATTCTTTCGATTGCCCATGTGATTGGTCAGCACTAGGTACAATCAAGACGAAATTCCTTTGCTTATGATTCCTAAAGTCAACATGTTCCATCCGAGTAGAAGTGTATGAGACCCCCATAAGTTTAGATTTTTCGCTTATGATTTGGAATAGAATTTGCGGAATCACATATTCTGGTTTGAAAGGTTTCTTCTCATCTTTCACTTTTAGCCCACAGGCAAAGATAAGCGGGTAAAAAAGCACAAGACTATATCTCTCCCAAAAAGACAGATCATAATTAGGCAAAGACAGGTCTGCACAACAAAGCGGTTCAACACTCGTGAAACAAGCAGCAGAATACTCTTTATCATCTATCCTGCATTCAGCCAGAGAAGTTGCAAGGCTGCCTGCCAAATACAAAGACGGATACCCTAATACACTATATCGATAACTACCACAGCAGTTTCTTAGCTCAAAGGGGGTATGAAACAACTCTTGTTGCTTTGTCAGATTCCGTTCACCACGCACCCTGTACAAAGCTCCTTGATACTGTATCTGCGGTAATGTATTCAACAGATGAAAATTTTTCTCCACAAATACCTCTTCGAAGCTATTATACGCGACATTCGGCAAACCATTTAAATAGGCTCTGAGCGATTTTATAATACCATCTGTCACTCTATCATATTCGTTGACGAGATTAAATGCTACCTTCAGTCCCCCGTGATGCTCTATAAAAGCGCTCATGGCAAGGTTCACAAAAGTCCAGGTGTTATCATCTATATCATCGAGGTATTGTCTATATCTTAGAAAGAATTCTTCATAGTACTCCAAAAGGCCTCCTTGGAAAGACTGATAGTCCCCAAAAGGCGGCGCCAGTTCCTTGATACTTCCTTTTGCCAATGCATTAGCAAATCTATCAAATGGCTCTCCCATTCTCCGCATTAATGCATCCAAATCCTCCGCACTCATATCCTTTAGTCTTTGTTCAAATTCGTTGGTATTTATCATCGCCAATGTACTATAATCTTATTTCGTAGGGTCTTTTATATCATCTGTCACTACAGTTGCTTGGCAACATAGTCTCACTATTACATTATCAAAGAAGTGTGCCTGTTCTTTTTTCCATTTCTCTTCAAAACATGACAATTCGCTTTCAGTAAACGTCACTGTCACGTCGTCAATAATTTCTATTCCTAGTTCGTCTATGTATTTTTCTATATCTTCTTCCGATTTGTCCTTGTAATATGTGTTAACCGTTTTTTCAAATGCATGCCTACTATACTTTTTCGAAGCACGAATTGCGTTTACCTTTTCTTCCAGCACCTCGTCGGGAAAAAGTTTTTTCGATCTATTGCAGTAATTATAGATTAACTCTGATATGGCAGCATCATGCCTAAAAAAGTAACGCTTTGCTTTGTCGTTGAAATCTTCTTCTGGTAACATTTTATATACCATTCCCGCTTGGCACCCAGGCCGAGAAAACGGTTGTAATCCTACAGCACTCAACCGATTCTTCTTGGGATCTTCTTCAGGTAACTCTGTATAGATATACACGACTCCGACACCATCACTTCTACAAGGTTTGTACTCTCCATTCTTATATTCTGTTGCAGCGAAAAAAGCCGCAACCCATTTGTCTGCGGTCAAATCCAATACATCTGTTTTTATTCCATAGTGTTGTCCTAATGCTATCGTATCAACATTCAGAAACATTGGCTTTGGGCCATCTGGAGTGTTATACATAAGATTGCCTTCATAAATTTTGGTCAATGGATAGTCAGCTAACAACTCATCCAATTCTGCTTGAGAAAGCCTTTCTTTAAACATTGTAGCCTCAGGCAAACCTCTATATATCGATGGTTTACACTTCTTACCTTCCAAGCGATCTGATTGTCCTCTAAAATATCGCATCGGATACAAGGTACAAGGATAGAGGTGCGTCCGTCCATTAGGCATTAGAACCGCCTCAAACATTCCTTCTTGATAATGAGTTGGGAAAAGCAATCTCATCGTATCTTTTCTCAGATGGAACCATTCTTCATCGTGTGCGATTAATTCAAGTACATCAAGCAGATCCGGTAATTCTTTCTGTTCTCTTTTTGGCACCCAACAGGCAACTGCATGTTCTAAGTCGATTCCCTTAATATAATTGACTCTATTTTGGTCATTCATTTCCCTTGCAGCCTCCTCATAACGTTGAGCGCCATACTTAGCCGCCTCTCGGTCGCCAACTGCCAATGCCGTTTTAATATAGAATTCAGCAGAACGGTATACCTCACCGTAAGCCTTTATGCCTTCAAAAAAATCAATACTCTTTTCTATAAGCTGTAGGTTGTTATTAAGCAATCCTTTGTCTCGATCATACGAATACTGCCCCGCAGGATGCCTGAAGTCCTCTCGCTTTACGTCCTCATTTATCAATCGGAGAGCCTCATTCATGAAGCACACCTCCTTCTGTTGGCTTTTATGGAATAACAGAAAATAAGACAATGCCATCCGAGTTTTACAGAAAGCAACATTCTCTTTATCTGATATTTTTTCATAAAACAAGCGAGCCTTCCATAAAAATGATAGACTCAAAGCCGGAAAATGCAAGCCTATCATCTTTGCCATTTCAAGATAACACATGGCTATCAACGACGGATTACCATCCGCCTCTGCCTCTGCCAATGCCAAACTCAAACAATTGGTGCCAAACACTTGGTGACTCTCATCGCACTCTATCGTACCTTTCGCGATAAGTATCTCCACCTTTTGCGAATGACTAATATCCTTCTTTAGCAAATGGTCACACAACTCCATGGCTTTCTCATTATTGCCAAGTCGGCAACAAGCCACTATTTCACATTTGTCGATTTTGAAATCTATATTACAATGCACCCAAAAGTCCCTTTCTATCATCTTAAACTGTCTGATGATTTCAAGCGCCTCCTTTGTCCGACAAGTATTCAACTGCCAGCAAACAAGCTTCAATAGCAAGGGTAGCACTTCGCCAGGCGTCAAACCGTCAAATACCTTTTCAAACTGTACCTGCGACAACCGTTGTCTATAGCTATCCATTCTCAACAGAACATACAGAGAATTATATATTTCCCCAGCTTTATCCATATTTCCACTATGCATAAACTCATCAGCATAGAGCATTTCCTTTACAAAATTCATTCGTTTTATCATCTTTATCAGTTGTTTGGAGACGTCATTCTATTTTGATCAAACCAACTTGCAACAAGGTTAACACTCCAACCAACAATAGGAGTTGCCAATCGCGAGAGAGACTCTTGAAGCTCAGACAGATCGAATAGGCAATATTGTGACTAGTATTTCATGTTGTCCTTGCGAGTTTCAATGTTCAAAGTTAGTCATTTATTATGAACTGAGCAAAAACTTTTCAAGTTTATTTGCAAATTATCAGTAAATCACCTAGTATTGGGACCACTAATCAAGGCCATGTCACTTCACGAGCCTCTTTCACTTTATTCATTTCCGTCACAAAACCTGGATTATAATCTATTGTCAAGCGTATATATCTAAATCTTTCCTTAGAATACAAATATATCCCTCTATTAACTTTCAGGAACTGCACTTCGTTTTCCGAAAGATCATTTATATCATCAATATTCGAATAAAAGTATTCTTCTTCATTTATCAACTTAAGTTTGGTTTCATCTGTTACCTTTTCTTTTCTTACAAAAGGAATGTCACTTTTCTTCATTACAAGAACACTTTGTTGCGCAGAAAGTATACTATAGATTTTGCTATTTTTGTAAGAGAAGCAACTCTCCATATTGACGAATTTCACATCTTCCTTTTTGCCGTAGGATTCCTCATAATTACCAAGATACACACCGAGAGAGAGTATCGAAAAATCTTCATTCACGCCTATAACATCCATAACACGTTTAAAATCCTTATATGCAATACGTACAGTTCTGACACTCGAATGAATTAGAAACAAGTAATTGTATGCCTTATAAGCCAACTCATTAAGATAATCAATTATGACATCAGGCAGAGCCGAAGCGTTGACGTACGTTCCAGCCTTTAGCACTTCTTTGTCAATTTGCCTGATATAATTGTTTTTAATTTGCTGTTTCTTATACCCACTATCACTCACATCATCAATTATAGGAAGAGCCAAGGGACGATTGCTTAGAGCACTCAAAAGATGCGACTTTATATACTCTCGTTTTCTAGGGTCCACTTTTGACGATTTTCTGAGTTCCTCTATTCGGTCCTCATTTTTTTCTATATATTCATCACACAATCTAAGAACGTCATTCATATCCACCCTACCTTCGCCTATTGTCACATTAATCGCATTCTTTTCACCAAACCATGAAAAGATTTGTTCTTTCAATCGATTTATTATACAAACCTCAGAATTGAGCTTTTCTATGGTGCATGTATTTGGAATATTCGGCAATGCCATCGGTTCACTATCCGTTATATTCCAATTGTTGACTGTAAATAATCGCACAATTAGTAACGAAGCATACTTATATACATAACGTAAAATGAATTTATCCGAACTAACATCCTGGGGAGCACCTATCATCGTGTATCGATTTGTCAAATTAATATAGACATTAGACATTTTAATCATATGCTTCAACCATGAAACGATATCTATGAAGGTGCTTGGAACAAGCGCATAATGGGGAGGTTGTGTATTGCTGAAATACATCAACCTATTCAGCAACACATACCTTTTATTATAAGCAAGCAAGGTACCTATCATAAAATGCTGCTCTTTGAAACGCTCTTGCTGACATCGGTTCTGTTTGTTGCCATCAATCGGATTTTCATAAGTAGATCTAAAATACTGATCGGCAGCGCTCCAATAAGCATACACCCACGACTCATTACCCACATGCAGTACAGCATCTATCGTTTTCCAGATATAAATAAACTCTTCTTCTGTTAACTCTATTCGATCAACATCTGAAAAGAAATAATTAGCAATCAGATTTCGAATCGAAAAGAAATGATTTTCTCTTATAGAATGCTGCTTATATAATTCGCGGTACATTCTCCATATCTCAATAGCAACATCATCAGATTTATTGCTTTTATACGAATGCAGATAGTCTAATACACTTCTAGTTACATCACTAAACAACTCATCATCATCTTTGTCCGATGCGTATTTCTGAATCTGAAATATTTCAACCAACGGCGGATGACTTCCTTTCAGCTTAATCTCTAGGTATTTAAAGAAGCTACTCGGATTCGTTGTCATCATGATATATTTGAACAACACGAAAGTCGACATTGCTAAAGCAAATACAATTATAGCATAGACTGCTGACACTATTAGCATCCAATTATCATTACAAGAACAAAGGAGGAAAGGAACAACTATGGAAATCGGAATTGTTAGCAGCAAAAGACAACTAAATAATCGAAAGTACCATTGCTTTAGAAAGAAAGCTGCCAATTTGGTACTCTTGTACATTTCGTCAATCCTTTGTATAGCTTGCAGTACCAAAGGATACGCAATTCCCATTAAGGCCGCAAATATACTAACGAGTGAACTGAAATTATAATCAAAGAAATCTAACATCACTGTTGTTCTTTAGATTTTGTAAAACATAAAGAATCTTTCTCTGGCAGCTGGATTCTCTTTTTCAATTCTCTTACTTCTGATGTAAGAGAAGAAATTATTCTTTCAATTCTGTGTGTTTTTTTGCTGATCTCCAATAGTTCTTTTGGGGTATTCTCTTTACGCTCAGGCGGCAAAGTGTGTATTATGGTGTCTGTCTTGTGACTATAAACTTTCACCACCATAGAATTCGTTTTCAAGCCGTTATTCTGTTTCGAATTATTGACAACAAGTACATGAGTCAACAAAATAACCACTATCGATACTATCACAAAAATCATTAAACAGAGACAAATCGGAAAATGAAATACCAAGTACCCGAAAAGGCGTTTCCTTGTCGCTCCATGCATTATCGCTTTTGCGACAGATTTCCATTTCCTTTGGATGTATTTCACTATAGTTAATCCCATGCTTGACAATTATGGTATATCTATTCTATATTATTTGTAAATATCATCGTGTCTAAAAATAACTTAAGTTTGCCTTTTTTAGTTATTGCGCTAGCTTCAAAGAGACTTATTTTAAATCACTATTTCCACCATTCACGCGAACAAGACCCACAATAGAGCCTCACTCTCTATTACCTTTAATTATTCTCGCAGGATTCCCCGCAATAATCACATTGTCGGGGAACGTGCCACTCACAACGCTTCCAGCACCAACCACGACGTTCTTTCCCAATGTCGTACCTTTTAATATGATGGAGTTGGCACCAAGGAAGCAGCCTTCTCCTATCACGACGGGACGCTTTTTCAGAAGATCAAGCCGCTCCACAGGATAACGCTCACTATAAGGAAGCGGGTGAAAATCATTATCAATGATTTTACACCCCGAGCCAATATCAGTATTGCGCCCGATGGTGATACTTTCCATAGAGTAGATGGTACACCCACTCATACAGACCCCTTCATTGACAATGATCTTTCCTCCGTTTTTTGCCATTATAATGCAACGCTGCGACAACCCAAACATATTGCTGAATGGATGGGAGAAAATGTTTATTTTACGCCCTCCTTTATTTCTGAAAAGGATATTCGACCCTGTCATAGCGCATACCACGCTGAAGCCCCTAAAGTATATCTGCCTGCGATATATAATGCGGCATTTCAAATACAGCAAGTAAAAGAACACAGTACGAATCAACATTTCCATAATTATATTTTTTTACTCCATATTTCCGAAAGCTGCTTCCAAACGATAGGAATAGAATAAGTACTTAATACTTTTTCTTTAGCCATTTGTCCTAGCTTGCGGCTTCTTTCTTTATCCAGAAGAAGAGCAGACAAGCCATCTGCTATAGACTCTACATTTTGCGGAACCAACTCCACGCCACACGGATGATTACTATCAAAGTCAAGCATTTCAGGTATAGCCCCCACCCTAGTTGCCAAAACAGCACAAGAAGAAGCCATGCTCTCAAGAATAACATTAGGGAATCCTTCCGTATAAGAAGGCAAAACAAAATATCGAGCCGACAACATCTCCTTTACAACATCAGTATGGGACATTGAACCGCGCATTTTTAGCCAAGATCCATTATCACGTTGCTGGGCTATCGCTAGCAGATCAGTTTTAATAGATTCATCCACTGTACCTACAATATGCAGTTCGATTCCTGGCACTTTCAAGCATGCTTTTACCAACTCATAGACACCTTTGGTAACTATCACATGCCCCACAAAGAGTATTTTCTTATCAACACGGTCTACCGCTTTTTCCAGTGTGGCTACCTCTTCTATAATAGACTCAGAGATAGGATTTGGTACATAATGAATATTCGTAAACCCTTTAGCTTCAAGGCATAAATAGGAAGACTTGTCCATCACAATAACAGAATCAGCAGCCCTGCATACCTTCAAGACCATCTTACCTTCCCAATTATTTGCTTTGACGATTTTGGGGATTCGTCCGAAATGGAAATGCACAACAGTCTTCACCCCTTTACGTTTGGCCTTTTTTAGGATATACAAGTCCTTATAAAGGCTCAACTCCGCACTGGTACACAGATGAAGTACGTCAATACCGCCCGTATCAATACGAGCAAATGTATTTCTGATAGCCCCCCAATACTCCTTGAGACCCAAACACAGGCGTTTAATCGCACTGTCGGTTTCTCTTACACGATATTTACGGTCGAAGGAAACGGGTGTTATAGCGATGGAAGACTCTATCTTGCTGTGATAGCTTAAGATATTATTCGCCCATATCACTATTCCCCCAGAAACTACTTCTGGAGACTGCAAATATGGGGTACAAAGTAAAACATTAGTCATAATTTGATTATTTTTTCTAGTTGTTTTCTTGTATATCTTTCATTCTCGGGATACAACATTGCTTCGTGCTCTAGAATTTGCTCAACACTCCAATAAAATTCTATCGGTCTCGCAGGAACACCCACTGCAACACAATAAGGAGGTATAGCCTTTGTCACTACCGCTCCTGCGCCAATAGTTGCACCTCGTCCGATGGTCACCCCTGGCATAACGTGTACATCAAGGCCGAACCACACATCCTCCTCGACAACGACATCTGCATCAAGTTTTTTTGAGTGGTCTTTTTCAGCCTCTGTAATAGTAGCACAAAAACGTCCGATACGACGTTCGTGCGCACCTGTCACTATATGCAATCCCTGAGCAGCGACCACATGTCGTTTAAAGACGATTCGCGCATTAGTGGCATATAACAAAGAATTGGCACCTATCACGCACCCCTCACCCAAAAAGATATTATGAGCCCCACTCACCGCACACGGTGGTGTTATGCGCGCATCATTACCAAACATGCCAAACTGAGATTTGCGGACAAAATAACGGTTAAAAAGGGAGAACACCCCTCTAACCATGAGATTTCGTTTTAGCTTGTAAATAATACTCATATTTCTATTATTTTTACATAGGCATCAACAAAAGCTTCCTTAGACAACTTGCCAAGAGCTATTTGACGACTCTTCTTCTGATATTTTTCAAACTCAAGAGCAGACAAATTCAAGAGCTGTGATATTTTATTTGCCATGTCATTCGGATTATTCGGATCAAAAAGGACGCCATTTTGTCCAGTCATCACATAAATATGATTATCACAAACATCACTGCAAGCAACTGGCAGTCCAGTAGAGATTGCCTCACAAATCACATTAGGCGTACCCTCGTAAAAAGAAGGAAGACAAAACACGTCAGCACTATGATACACATTTTTTATCTGCTTGGTTTTATCTTTCAACTCTATATAATCTTGAATGCCATAATCCTTTATTTTTTGCAGACATGCGTTATAGTACCCCATATTGACATCACTCTTTCCATACCATGAAACATGAAAACTACAATTTCTTTCTGCAAGTTGTTTTACTGCTTCTATAAAACCCAACGTGTTTTTAGAATTCCATATTGAAGCAGCTATGACGATCTCTGGAACATCACTTTTTTTACGTTCTACAAAAGAAAAGAAATCAAGATCCACAAAATTGGTTATTGTTTTCATCTTCTTTTGCATCCATGGATAATGGCTTAGTAGATAATTCTCTTGCGCATAGCTGTTGGGAACGATTGCGTCTGCCCAACGATAAAGAAAGAAGCGAAGACGCTCATTCATGCCTACAGTTTGCGTAGTATTGCGTTCGCTCACTATCAAACGAAACTTACAACCAGTGACCTTAGCCATACAAGCAAGCAAAGATGGTGTTTCTTGATAAGCAACCACCCAATCGGGCTTTTCTTTTTTTAAAAAAGAGCGCACAACCCAAATACGCTTCTTTATATTACTACCATTTGGTATTACAAGATTACGAACGCCCGCATCGTCTAATTGCTTCTTGTAAAAATCTACATTGTGATATGTGACGACAGTCACATTATAGTCTTTTTCCTTAAGCATTATCGCCAATCCAACCAATTGACGCTGCGCCCCTCCCGCCCCAAGACAATCTGTGAATAAAACTATTTTCCTCATTATTCTTTCATTTTTACAAATCACCCTATCGTGTTGGGTAACATCAGTAAATCTCCCAAGCGATTATTCCATTCTTTCGGTGTAAAATCTCCTATACCAGAAGCTGGATAAAATGTTAATTCGCCGAAAAACACTCTATTATCAATAATATAAAGGTCAACACGAACAAAGGGAATATTATTGGACAATATACGACAGATTTTTTGCATCTTTTCAAGATGCTCGGGGCGGGCAACAGGCACTTGACCGTTGCGGGCAACGGGATTTAGTCCCACAAACGGCATATGTTTCCATTTCATATCATAGAAGTCTATCGTTTCTTCACTATGACGGTCGCGAATGACTTGACAATAATGAGGTTCTCCATTGAAACAAAAGAATTTATAGTCGGACAAATCAGAATCAACAATGCTAGAATTAGTTTTACGCTCTGTCATGTATTTCTCAACAATAATTTTTCGTGGAACATTTAAATAAGGCTTTTCTCTATATGATTCACCTGCATTAGTACGCATTGATTCCGTCAACTTCTTAATAGCCTTTTCTTTATCCAGTTTTGATTTATCCGCACAAACAACGACACCACATCCACCACCACCATGGGTGGTTTTTAAAACAAATTGACAAGGAAGTAAATCCCAATCAATTTCTTCAACTTTGTCCCATACTGCTAATGTGGGAATAATAAACTTTTTGCCTATACGTTCTGCTACATACTCTTTGGCTGTAAGTTTGTCAACCATGCGTGTGTACTCAGGCTTATAATTATATACTTTCAACCATTGTATTTTTTCAGTGAATGTCTTAGGATGCTCCCAATCTATCCAATATCCCATCTGGCAACGATATCTGAGCGAAAGATACAATTTGTCCGGTAGAAAACCAAGAAAGTTTTTTACAATTGAATCATACATCTGCATTCTGTTGTGCAGAAGATATTTAAAACCTTTTTTAAATGACACCATATCAATGAGTTTTTCCTTCTGTAATTGGTAAATTTTTAGCTAGGACGAAAACAACAATAGTTATTATAGCTATAATTATGATATGTGAAAATACTGTTGGTTCTGAACAAAGAGATACTATACGTTTCACATACGAATACACCATCAACATCTACTAAGTCAATCTGTTCCATCCTTTTAAACTTTTTCCATAAAACACAACAACAAGAATCTTATTATGCTCCATGATTTTTTGCCACAATATGCACAAGTGCCTATTACCACTGTGATAATGGCAAAACCTCATCGCATCTAAATACCCTATACATTCCTTCAATTTTCCATTCTTAAATTAGACATAAGCACATCTTTATGAGCTTCACACTCAAGTATTGCAGAAATAACTTGTAATCTTGCTCTGTTCAAAAAAGAAGGCAACAATCCCCTATAGTATAAAGCGTTAGCGAGCTGCCCTATATATGGCCGAAACCCTCTATATATAAAATTTCTTTTACTTCTTGCCATATCAATAAATAATTTATTCATTTGAGCATCATTCAAAATTATAGAATTCAAGTTATCAATATCTTTGAAAAAGTCTATTCTATTCTGTCCTGTAAGAAAATATACTCCTGGCCTTTTATAACATTGTTCATAGGGTATTAATTCAAAGTTGATAACATCAGAAAACTCCAACTTAACCATATAGCCATAATTATATGTTTCGTGACGATATTTTATATCGTTATTAGAATCAAAACAAAAATTTCCTAAGCCATAAAAAATAGGTTTCCCTTTATATATATCATATCCCGAATAACAATGTTGATGATGATTAAGAACCACATCAGCACCTTGATCTACAAAAAATCTATATATTTTTTTCATTCGAGGACTTGGAAGCTTATAATGCTCATTGCCACCATGTATTATAACAATTACATAATCAGCATGCTCCTTAGCACATCTTATATCCTTAGACAAATCTATTATATCAAGAGGATTGCACCCTGCTTTTTTTTCTGTAGCAATTGAGAATTCATGCTCACATGCATTTATAAAAGCGACTTCTTTACCGTGAAGTTCAATAACTTTATATTGTCGAGCTTCTGACAAATTTTCACCAGCGCCAACAACGTCAAACCCATATTTAGCAGCTAGTTTTATAGTGTTGGCCATTGCAGTTCTACCATAATCCATAAAATGGTTATTTGCCATTGTCAACATTTTAAATCCTAGATAGTGTAATGGCGCTAAAGAATTTTCCGATGCAGAAAGATGACTTCCTATTTTATTTATGGGTTTAGATTCTGACGTTGGTATTGTAGTTTCAAAATTAATAACAGAATAATCAACCGAAGACAATATGTTCTTCACATTTGGAAACAACTCCTTATATGTTCCGCTATCCAGTTCTTTCTGAAACCGTTCCTTTGGAGAATAATCCCCTGCAATCATTATTGAAATTTTACTCATAGCATTGTTTTTATCGTTCGAATATTCAACAATCCATAAATTGACAAATATAAAAATCCGCCAATAATAAACCGGAGAAACAAACTATCAAATAATAAAGATGCTGTATAAAATAAAAAATAGGCAAGAATAAAAGTTGTAACTGCTGACTTGACTAAAGACTTTACAGCATTACTTATGGAATATCTAAATAGCTTTAAGAAAAACACTTCACTAATAACAAATTCTGCTATTGAGCAACATGTCCAACCTATTACGACCCATTTCAAATCATAATTTATCAAAATTAACACACAAGTTATCCCCATCACCTTTTTCATAACTTCAGCCGTAAGCATGTAATCTCCTCTACCTTTAACTTTCAACATATTCATATTAAGTGCTTGCAAAGGATAGAACATGTATCCAACAGATAAAACCTGTAGTATAAAAGAACATTTAAGCCATTGGGGTCCAAAAAGAGAAAAAACAGTTTCTTTCGCGAAAAAAAACATAAAAGCAGATATCGGAACAATAGCCAAACAGATAACCGAGAAAGACTTGTTGTAAGAGGTCTCTAATGCACAACTATCATTTTGCATCTTTGCCTGAATGGGATAGAGAGCACGGGTATAAAAATCACTGAACCCTACAGGTCCCATACTGCTAAGAGTTTTTCCTCGATCATAGTAACCTAAATCCTGAGATGGGAACCTCTTACCTATCAACAGAGAATATACATTGTTATATATAGCATGAAATAAATAAACCACCAACATTTTCAAGCCAAAAGGTGCCAGCTTTTTTAAAGAGTTTTTGGAAAAAACAAATGAAGGCTTCCACTTAGATTGATTTATAAGCAAGAAAGACGTTATTACTGCACAAATTAAACTCTGACTGACTAAAGCCCAATACCCACAATTATAATAAGCCATGATTATAGCTGGTATTGCAGATAATATCGACGATGAAAATGTAATGACAGCTATTTTCTTAAACTGAAGTTTTTTTGTCAATATCACCCTATGTACCATTGCAAAGGAATTGATGAACAGATTTAGGGAATAAACTTTTGTTACCATTGACAACCCATTGTATTTATAGAATGCCTCTATAAATGGTGCACCAATAAAAAACAAAAGATATACGATACCACCTACAAAGATATTGAAAAAAAACACAGAACAATAGTCTGCCTGGGTACAATTCTGTTTTTGAATAAGAGTTGTTGCAAAACCACTATCAATAAAAGATTGTGAAATGGAAAAGAATATTGCCAGCATAGCTACAACTGCATAGTCGTCAGGACAAAGTAGACGAGCCAAAATAATTTGAATGGCAAAATTAACAACATAAGTACCAACTTTCTCTATTCCACTCCAAATAATTGCTTTTTTAGTTTCGTTTATTACCATTTTGGAAGCATTGAACGGAAAATAGACCAATAGTAACCAATTCCCTTGGGTGTAGGAGGATACTCTCTATTATCACCAAAGTGAATAAAACCTCTTTTCTCCACACAAGGGCGAATCAAATCACTAGGAAACAAATTTTTGTAGTCTTCATAACACTGTCCCCCTCCAAAAAAGCCACCAACGGGATAAACTGTTATTGACTCTTTAACACCATAAACACGCTCCCAGCAATACTTACTTCTCCATGTTGCTCTATTTTCAAAATACCATGCGGATTCATGCGATCTTAAAAGCTTTATCAAATAAGAACGCTTCCATATTCCAAATTGAGTTGTTATACGGAAACTCTTGTTTTTAAGGCAACGCCAAAGTTCTGGGTACTCACAATCCACAACACTTTTCATATCCCTTGCAGAAGTTCTCCCAGGTACAATTTCCTGCTTCAAACAAACATACCCCATGCGTTTGTCTCGTTCCATATAAGAACAGATATTCTCAAATTTCATATTATTTACTGGTGCAGTTAACCAAAAGTCATCAAGAGTAAAGAGGATATACTCTGTGTCAATTTGTTCAAGTATTCTCAACAACCGCTCTGACCATTGATTATAAACAGGACCTTTAGCAAGAGGACATCGTATATCAAGCCCATCAAATTGAAAGGTCTTAGATTCAGCACCAATATATACAGGCATATTAAACTCGGGCCAGTTCATTTTTAGTTGAGTAAAAAAAGGAATCCAAGCATCATCATACTTATCGCATGACGAAAAAAGCATACTAATATTCATAATGTTTATTTATTCTATTATTTAAAATGTAGGCAGTTAAAGCAAAAAGTACAATTGTTGGTTGGGAGAAAATGAACATAGATAGAGACATTTTAACAGACCATATCACAAGAACAGAGGCAAGTATTGCTTTCTCTGTAACATCTCTCCTTTTTATCATCTGCTTAAATAGCGAAACGAATGCTCCAACATAAATAGCAAGTCCTACTATACCTTCACAAGAAAGGACTTCAAGTATATCTGAATGAGCGCGAGTACCTGCAATTTTCAACGTCGCATCAAAACCACCTCCTAATAATTTAACATCAATAGGAGCTTCTAAAAAATAATTCCACAAGCTCGAATAGATGTCATCTCTACCACTACTGTTACCTTCAACTGTTTGTTCAAATCGCCAAGCAAAAAGTTCATTTGTAGCCAAAAAATAATTAAAAGCAAAAAATCCGATTAATGCTGTAAACAATATTGCCAATATAATCCGAAAATCTATTTTCCCTGTAGTTTTAATTTTTATATAGTAGTACACTAGTATCGCTAATATACAAGCAATTATATCACCCCTTTTCATTGATGAAAGTACCAAAAGAAATAGCATAATTGTAATTGTTACCTGTGTATGCAACGTCTTTTCACGAAAAAAATAAAGCAATACTGGTAATGCAACCAAAATCATATAACCTCCACCATAGCTATTCTCATCTTCAAGTTTCATCATTGAATTAGTCACAAAATACATTGCGATAGACACTAATGCCATTATTACAAATAAATATTTTATAGGCTTTGGATTATAACGCATTGAAACAATTGGGGTTGCTGTCAATAATACAAATGTTGATTCTTTAAATTGAGTAGTAGCCGATGACCCCCCTATATAAAAAGCTAGCACTTGAGAAATCCATATTAAAATCAACCAATTAGTCCACGAATTTTTGAGGATTGAAGATTTTATGAGATATAAAAAACATGCTAATAACACAAATACCAACAAGACGTATTGTACAGCAGAAGTAACTCCTAACCCAAACCGTGTCCAAAGAAACTCATACGACATGTATGAAATTAGCACAACAAACAGACTATATATAAAATTATTACTTTGATATGGCATACTATTCTTTAATTTGTGGATTACGCACTAAACAAGCAAAAGGAGCACTAAGTACATAAGAAGCTTTCAACAAGACAGAATGGGTATGACGTAATAAGTCTGACAAGGGTATTTCCAACTTATGCCTAAGAACACTAACTATCGCAATATCTTGAATAAACACACGAGGATTCTTTCGTATATAATCCAATTGCTCATCCAAGGTGTATTTAGTGTTTATAAACATATCCACATAGTGTTGGCGACTCTTTGTACTACGAATTATGCTATTTATCGTATCATGTCTATATTCACGAAGCACAACAAAGTAATAACGACACTGAAACTTTCGAGCAAATCGTCCTTGCCATATTCCTTCTGAGAAAAATTTATGTTGTTCGTACATCCAATAATCCTTAGGAAATAGCTCGACTTCTCGTAAAGCTCCTGTACGATAACAAGTCCAATTTTCAAACCACTCATGCTTAATATAATTACTCTCTAAAGTTGTCTGATCAATTCTTTTACCTATAAGAGTTTCGTCAAATAACTTTCGGGAAACGATACTACCATCCTCTTCCTTTGTTATAGTACGAATTGCACCAATAGCACTATACTTGTTTTCGTCCTTAATTTTCTGCCATTCCCCAAGGAATATACGCACTGCTTCTGATGAATAAATATCATCATCGTCCATACACATGAAATATTCTGTTTGAACTTCCTTGAATGCTGCCTCAAAAGCACGATGTTTTCCACCATTTGCCTTTGATATAAAGAGCATTGGTATCTCATTCTTATTTAGAATTTCACAAACAACTTCATCTGTATTGTCTTTTGAACCATCATTCACCACTATCCAGACGAATCGTTTATCAGTCTGTTCAACTAAACAACTATACACTCTGCCTATAATAGAGGCTCTGTTGTAAGTAGGAGTAAAAATGGTAATACTGTTTATATTACTTTCCTCCTTAAGAAACTCTTTATATTTTTGATTCTTATACTGCATGAGGATTTATAATTTTAATCTATTTTATTCAGAAAACTATTAGTGGGATAATAATAAAACTATTAGAGAAATCCATGTGTTGACATTCATCTAATCTACAGAAACTGCCGTTAAGATATAATGTTTAAAAACCATAAGTTTTTAATTAATACTTACCTAGACCATAAAATATCCATTTATTCTATCATCTAACAAACTATATACCACTACCCAATACCCAAAGCACATTAGAAATAGTACATTTATTTTTTCAGATATACAAGAACTACAGTTATGAATCTTTACGCCACACCATCTTGTTGACGATCCCGACGTAGCTCTGTACGATCTTCACGACCTTCGTGCTGACATTCTCGTCCACATAGTCGGGGACGGGGATGCCATGCTGGCCGTCACGGCAGAGCTCGACGGCGGTGTCAACGGCTTGGAGCAAGGACTTCTCGTCGATACCGGCAATGATGAAGTCGCCCTTGTCGATGGCTTCGGGACGCTCGGTAGAGGTACGGATGCAGATGGCGGGGAAGGGGTGGCCGATGCTGGTGAAGTAGGAGGATTCTTCGGGAAGTGTTCCGCTATCACTGACGACAGCGAAGGCGTTCATCTGAAGGCAGTTGTAATCGTGGAAACCGAGGGGCTCATGCTGAATGACTCGCGGGTCAAGCTGGAAGCCGGAGGCGGCAAGACGATTGCGGGAACGGGGGTGGCAACTGTAGAGGATGGGCATGTCGTACTTCTCCGCCATCTTGTTGATAGCAGTGAAAAGGGAGAGGAAGTTCTTCTCCGTGTCGATATTCTCCTCACGGTGAGCGGACAGGAGAATGTACTTGCCTTTCTCCAGACCGAGGCGCTGGTGGACGTCGCTGGCCTCAATATCAGGGAGGTTGTTGTGGAGGACTTCCGCCATGGGGGACCCTGTGACATAGGTGCGCTCCTTGGGCAGGCCGCAGTCAGCAAGGTATCTTCTTGCGTGCTCAGAGTAGGCCATGTTCACGTCGGAGATGATATCGACGATGCGGCGGTTGGTCTCCTCGGGCAGGCACTCGTCTTTGCAGCGGTTGCCGGCCTCCATGTGGAAAATGGGGATATGGAGTCGCTTGGCTCCGATAACGCTGAGGCAGCTGTTGGTGTCGCCAAGGACCAGTACGCCGTCAGGCTTGGTCTGGGCAAAGAGCTTGTAGGAGCAGTTGATGATGTTGCCGCAAATAGCACCAAGGTCATCACCGACGACATCCATATAGACCTCGGGCTCGGCGAGCTTCAGGTCCTTGAAGAATATGCCGTTGAGGTTGTAGTCGTAGTTCTGGCCTGTATGGGCGAGAATCACGTCGAAGTACTTGCGGCACTTGTTGATGACGGCGGCGAGACGGATGATCTCGGGGCGCGTGCCGACAACGATAATGAGTTTTAGTTTGCCATTATCCTTAAACTTTATATCTGAATAATCAAATTTGGGTTGCTTTTCCATGTTCCTTATCTTTATTTCTGTTCTACCTTATCAAAGTAGGTGTCGGGCCTGTTCGGATCGAATATCTCGTTGCAGTACATGACAGTGACGAGGTCTTCGGTATCGGAGAGGTTGATGATGTTGTGGGTATAGCCGGGGAGCATGATGACGGACTGGATTTTGTCACCACTCACCTCGTAGTTGAGGACTTCGTCAGTGCCTTCCTTGCGAAGCTGGATGAGACCGTGGCCCGAGACGACGACGAACTGTTCCCACTTGGTGTTGTGCCAATGCTCGCCCTTGGTGATGCCGGGCTTGGAGATGTTGATGCTTACCTGTCCGCAGTTGAAGGTGTGGACCAATTCGGTGAACGAACCGCGGGCATCGACATTCATCTTCAAATCGAAGATAGCTTTTTCTTTGGGCAAGTAGCTCAAGAAGGTACTATAGAGACGTTTGGCAAATGAGTCGGCAGGGATTTCGGGAATCATCAATGTCTTGGGCATGTCGGCAAACTTATGGAGCAAGTCCACGATTTCGCCAAGGGTCGCCTTGTGAGTAACGGGGCAGTAGCAGTAGCGACCTTCTGCTGATGGAAGCACTTCCAGACCGTCAAACTCGCAATGGTGCTCCTCGCCCTTCAAGGCGCGGATCATCTCTTCTACAAGGTCATCGATGTAGAGCAGTTCAAGTTCTACACTTGGGTCGTTGACCGTGATGGGGAGGTCATTGGCGATGTTGTTGCAGAAGGTAGCTACGGCACTATTATAATTGGGACGGCACCATTTGCCATAGAGATTGGGGAAACGATAGACCAAGACTTTGGATCCCGTCTCCTTACCATACTCCAAGAACAGGTCCTCGCCAGCTTTCTTGCTGCGACCGTACTCGCTATTACCGAAACGGCCTGTCAAGGACGCTTGCTGAGAGCTGGAGAGCATCACGGGGCAAGTATTCTTATGGGCCTTCAGTGTGTCAAGCAAGGTGGAGGCGAAGCCGAAGTTACCCTTCATGAACTCGTGATTGTCCTTGGGGCGGTTGACGCCAGCGAGATTGAACACGAAGTCACATTCCTTGCACCATGTGTCAAGTTGCTCGGGGGTGGAATCGAGATCGTATTCGAAGACTTCCTCGATCGTCAAGTCGCCGTAGCAACGGGCCTTGCCGTCTTTGATGTTATTGAGTTGGGCGCAAAGGTTCTTGCCGACAAAGCCTTTGGCTCCAGTTACTAATATACGCATGTCGTTTATATTTTGAACACAGATTGAACTGATAACACAGATTCAAAGCTATCTGCTATGTTTTTCGAACACGGATTACACGGATAACACGGATATAATAATGTCACTACCCTATTTCCGGACATGAATAACACGGATTGAGAAATATCTGTTATATCCGTGTTCAAAAAACTCTTGACATCTATGTTCGTAAAACTTTTGAAGTCTGTGTTCGTTACGTTTACTGCACGAAGTTGCCCTCACCTTTCAATTCTTTTTGAATGTATTCCAAGGAGGCGATTTTGGCCTTGGTTTCCTCAAGGTTCAGGCGATAGGTGTTATCGGAGTTGAACTCTTCGATCTCGGAACGCTTGGTGTCGCCCTCCTTGAAGAACTTATCGTAGTTCAGGCCGCGGTTGTCTGCGGGTACACGGTAGAAGTTGCCCATGTCCTCGGCCTTGGCGCACTCCTCCTTGGTGAGCAACGTCTCGTACATCTTCTCTCCGTGGCGGATGCCGATTACTTTGTTTTCCTCCTTCTTACCACCGAAGAGCTCGCAAACGGCCTCAGCCTGGGTCTGGATCGTGCAAGCGGGGGCTTTCTGTACGAGGATATCACCGTTGTGTCCGTGCTCGAAAGCGAAGAGGACGAGATCGACGGCCTCCTCCAGCGACATGATGAAGCGGGTCATCTTGGGTTCGGTCAGCGTGATGGGATTGCCATTGCGAATCTGGTCTATCCACAAGGGAATGACTGAACCACGGGAACACATCACGTTGCCATAGCGGGTGCAGCAAATCTTGGTTTTGCCTGAGTAGCGACTCTTGGCAACGGCGATTTTCTCCTCCACGGCCTTGGTGATACCCATAGCGTTGATGGGATAGGCGGCCTTGTCGGTGGAGAGACAGATGACGGCACCTACGCCAGCCTCGATAGCAGCAGTCAGGACATTGTCCGTACCGATGACATTGGTCTTGACGGCCTCCATCGGGAAGAACTCACAGCTCGGGACCTGCTTCAATGCTGCGGCATGAAAGATGTAATCCACACCGGGCATGGCGTTGCGGCACGACTGCAAGTTGCGTACGTCTCCGATAAAGAATTTGATCTTATGGGCCACGTCAGGGTATTTCATCTGGTACTCGTGGCGCATATCGTCTTGCTTCTTCTCATCGCGGGAGAAGATACGGATTTCTCCGATATCCGTACGGAGAAAGCGGTTCAATACTGCGTTACCGAAGGATCCTGTTCCTCCAGTAATCATTAAAGCTTTTCCTGCAAAAATGCTCATAATATTCTTTGGTTATTTCTTTTCTGTGTCGTAATACTTTGCGTACCATTCAGCAAAGCGTCTCAATCCTTCCCTCAGACTGGTGTTCGGTTTGAAGCAAAAATCCTGCTCCAGAGGTGTAGTGTCGGCATAGGTGACGGGGACATCTCCGGGCTGCATCGGCACGAGTTCCTTATGGGCCTCAAAGTCGTAGTCTTTGGATAGCACGCCAGCGCGCACCAATTCTTCCTGGAGAATCGTGACGAAGTCGAGGAGATTTTCGGGAGAGTTATTGCCGATATTGTACACCTTGTAGGGCGGAATGGGAAGACCGTCTTCGCCGTTCTGCTTCTCGGGTGCATGCTGCATAATGCGGACCACTCCTTCCACTATGTCATCGACATAAGTGAAGTCACGCTTGCAGTTGCCGTAGTTGAAGATTTTGATGGTCTCGCCCTTGACCAATTTGTTGGTGAAGCCAAAGTAGGCCATGTCGGGACGACCTGCAGGGCCATAGACGGTAAAGAAACGCAAACCTGTTGACGGGATGTTATACAGCTTACTGTAGGCGTGCGCCATCAGCTCGTTGCTCTTCTTCGTGGCGGCATAGAGTGATACGGGATTGTCCACCTTGTCATCGGTAGAGTACGGCACCTTCTTGTTGCTGCCATAGACCGAGGAGGAAGAGGCATAGACCAAATGCTCGACTTCGTGGTGACGGCAAGCCTCCAAGATATTGTAGAAACCGATAAGGTTGCTCTGTATGTAAGCGTCAGGATTGGTGATGCTGTAGCGGACTCCAGCCTGAGCGGCAAGATTCACGACAACGGCAATCTTGTTTCCCGTGAAGATTTTCTCTACAGCATCCTTGTCTGCAATGGAGGCGTGAACAAAAGTCCAATCCCCATGCAAGGCTTCGATTTCTTTCAGACGCTCATACTTGATGTTAACATCGTAGTAGTCAGTAATGGAGTCAATACCGATGACCTTGATGTTCTTGACATCGTGGAAAAGACGCTTGACGAGATTGCTACCGATAAAGCCGGCAGCGCCTGTCACGAGGACGGTTTTGCCCTCGAGATTTATGTTAAACTTTACCATGTTTTCTGTTTATGTTTATAGAGGTTATACGTTTAATTCGGAGTCTCGGCACAGGGCCGAGAGACGTTGAGGGTATGGTTGGCAGGCAAGCTGCCAAGGGGGGCACATTAATCGCCGTTAATCGAACATTAATCGATCGTTAATACTTTGCAGAAGCAATCCATTTCTGTAAATGGAATGCTACATACATTTTCTCATTATGACAAAGATCAAGCAAGCTGGCAATGCTCATAGTTTATCGAAAATGTTCCAAATCTTCACTGCTATACATAAATCTATGTTTAAAATTTGGCAGCAAAGTTATACGTTTCAAAATTGAACCCTAATTTGAGTGCTTCCTATTATCATATAAAATCCAAAGTTGATATTTTACTATAACAATAATTACGAGAAGAACGAATCTGAACAAACTTATTTAAACCAGGATATGGTGAATCAGATTTCTCTTTTTCACAATACACCGTTTTTTCACGGGCTATTGAGTCTATAACAAAGACACCTTCATCAATGTGATAATCGGGGACTCTTTCCCGAATTCGTTCCAAAAGAAGGTTTAACAAACGAGTCAACTCCAAAGTCATATCACATATAAGCCTACAATACTCTTTAAACTCATTCAATTGGTTGACATAATCAGGATTGTTTGGAATCTTTTTATAAAAACGATCTATCGTATATTCTTCTGTTCCAAATTCTTTAATATGTTCATTACACAAATCAATATAATCCGAAACAAGAACGCCCAAGTTTCTCAAGAGATTATCATATACCTCATATCCTTGATGATAACTTATACGCTGTAAAAAAGAATTCAGCTCTTCCAATTTATTGTATCTTTCAACAGATATTTTAGAACATCCTTCCATCGCCCAATTGTAAGTCCAATATGGATAGTTCGGCATATCGACAAAAGACAACACCTTATCAAACACAGGAATATAGCATGACAAAAACAAATCTTCTGATGCGGTATCAGCAGAACTTTGTAAAGTATTAACTTTTCTCAAAAACTCATCTCTTAATGTCTCCCAACGACTTTCATTAACACCTTGTCGCTTAAACAATGGAACTAATTTGTTCTTTAGTTCATTTAGACGAGCACCAGCATCATCTACATCCACTTTGACGGAAATGGCTCGTTGGTTAATGACACCTTCCATATCATTGTATTCAAACCCTTTTACTAAAAACGAAAAGAAATCGGTTTTAAGAACCCAAGCAGCTCCCATTTCATTCAAGCTATATGGACTTGAATAATAATTATGTGAGTGAACTATAATGACAAAAAGATTGTAATCATAGAATTGCTTCAAGATATACTCAGCAAAATCTTCTGATGTAGGTATTTGGTATCCTTTAATGGATGAACACAATAGTTTCTGTGGAGTATCTACACCAAGAAACTCCAAAAGTTTCACCAATTCATTAACAAAAGCAACATCTTCACCTGAATGCGAAATGAAAACTTTAAAAGGTTTGTCTTCAGAAACGGTTGTTTTATCTTGTTTTTCTTCAACATGTGGAACCTTTATAATATCTATTCTATCTATATAAGAACGCAAAGTTGTCAAATTAGCATTCATACTATCGATACCAAAGTCCTTGAAAGAGAACCAATTATTTGTTTCTGATAACTTAAATTCATATAAAGGAGATTTCTTCTCTTCACCAAAATAACATTTTAGGACATCATATACGCGACGTTCCCACAATGTCAAATCACTTTTTAAGGCTGTACGTTCTTCGGGATTTATCTGTGGTCTGGGATATGCTCCAATCACAGCCATCCCATCACCATAATTACCCTGACGAACTTTTAACGACTTAAATCTTTCCAATATTGATAAGCCGTTAACTATCTCCTTTTTTATATATTCTACAAAATTTTCTTTATCCATATATTATATAGCATTAGTTAGCAAAGTACCGTTTAAATCTCGTTAACAAGTTTTCATTTGGATGACATACTGCATCGAAATATTCTTCATGAAACACTCTGTTGGAAATATACAATAATGAATATAATGATGTCAAGAATAAAAATATAATATCAATATAATGGAGATTTGATATCCAACACCATTCATTGACCATCTTACATACAGACAAAGTTATAAATCCTATCGGTATGCCAAGCACAAAGAACCTATCCGCTAAGGTCTTCATCCAAGGATATGACTTTAGATAGTAAACTCCTTCACGATTGATTTTAAATCCCGCATAACCTGCACAAAGAGAAGCTTCACACTGATCTAAGTATTTATACATTTTTTCTATTTGTAACACGACCATATAGTATTGTAGCGAAAACCAAAAGAATGCAATGATAAGACCTGTATTAATAAATTCAAAATCAAAAACCAAATTATCAACTTGAGCTTTGATAACTGCATTCAATTTACTACTGATATAGTTAGGATCAAATATCAAACCTATCAATAGAATCGCAAGAGTCAACAGAAGAATAGTAAGGTGATCTCGCTTAGCCAGATACCTCTTTTGTTGTTCAAAGGTATCCTTATAATGGTCATATAAGACTTCTATCCCTTCCATAGTTACCAACCATATTGTGCCTTATGAATAGCAGTCTTTATTGAATCTAACGAAAAGGACATAGCCCAACATACGCCACACCCATATAACAAACTTGGCGAGGAATTTCTACTATCTAGTTTTACCGCAATAATTTTCTTGCCGGCAGCTTTAGCCTGAGCGATTTCAAAGTACTGCCAATTACGATAGCCTATCAAAGCTCTATCCTTATGGGGTGTATCGGCATGTTCACCCACAAGAACAAGTATTGCATCCGACTGATTTATCTTTGTTGTGATAGCAGCTTTGATGCGGCTGATATTCCAAGATTGTATTTCTTGCGTAGAACCATCATTAAAACTGAAATCGATATTAGTATTACTAGCCCACATATTGAGGGTGTATTTATATTGACGATCATTGTCAAAATCAAAGCTTACAAAAATCTTCATATTATACTTTTTAATGTATACCATCAACACAGCGTCCCCGCTATTTTTCAAGCAGTTACGCATATATGTTTAAAAAAAAGAATTACTATCGTTTTTAGGGCGAGGGGGAGCCTAAGCGCACCCCTTCACCTCACTTGTTTTGTCAACATAGAAACATGGAAGCATAGACCGATAAACCTTATCTCCATCTTTCATGCAGGTAAGGATATCCTCTATGTACCTACCAAATTTCAAATTGTTCATCTTGCAGCTTTCATATAGAGAATACATGAAGGCTAGATTATCGGCGGGCAAGCCGCCAGGGCGGACACATTAATCGCCGTTAATGGGTCATCAGTGGTCGTTAATACTTTTAGACTATGCTGGGGGATAGAATCCGTACCGCATTACTCATCACCCATGAAGCGCTGCAAGGCGGACATGATTCTGAGTTCTTTGGCAGAGGGTGCCTTGACACCTTTCATCGCACAGTCTAAGAAGAATGGGAAGTTCGGGGCTAGGGAGTCGCGGAGTTCCGTAGGCATGAGCATGTGCCATTCGTTCTTTTCATCGTCGCAATAAGTGACGACGAGATAGTATTTTTGGAGGATGTAAGGGGTCTTGCGTTGCTTGCGCACCACATAAGTATCGTCGCCTCCACGCACAAACTCGTCGAGGATCAGAAGTTCGGTCTTGCTGAGTCTGCTGAGAATTTCAATGGGGTTGTCCATGACCTCCAAAGCGATTCTGCGACTGGTCTCGTCTTTCCGAAGATTAGGGCTGACGTACAGGTCAAACTTCTTGCAGACCTTAAGCATTTTCACCTTCGTAGTGGAGTTTATGATCTGCTGCAACATTATCTTGGAAGACTTGAAGTCTTTATTGGGAATAGTAATCATTTTTGTGACGTAAATATTTGTGGCGGGAAGCCGCCAAGTTTATCACATTAATCGCCGTTAATCGGACATTAATCTGTCGTTAATATTTTTAGGTACCGTCATTCGGACGGTAATACGACATTGTTCCCCACCGCAGTATCGCTCTGCGCTTTGCCGCCACTCGGATGGGGATAGTTTGTTATTGCAATTCTCTTACTTTACTTATTATTACGTTCTGCATGTCAGACCAAGTTGTCGAATCAAACATTTTTGGCATGGGCTGCACTTCCGCATCTTCAAAATAAGTGAGACTCATCAAAGCCCTAAAGTCGCTATAATTGGGATATTTCGCTTTATAAAACTCTAAGATCTCTTTCAAAGAGTAGTGTTGCAACAGGAAATAAATATCAACAAAATCTTTTCTTGTTCCACGACCCTCAATCGCATTAATTTTCATTGCAGCAATATCCTTGGTCGATGCCAAACGAATTCCATCCTCAAGAACTACCTCAGCAAGCCATGGGTAGCACAAATAATAGACAAAATCTACTTTGATGCCATCTACTGAATAAATACGTATGCGCTGAGTTTCCTTAAGCACCTCTACTTTTCCATATTTGGATAATATTTCTTGAGTTTCTTCCTGCTCGCATCTGAAATCTCCAAAAAAGTCTAAATCAATAGACTGGCGATGCCCGTACTGTAATGCCAAAGCGGTACCACCTACCAAACGCATATCGGCAAAGGCTGGTTCTTGCATCAAAACTTTTAATAAGTCCAGTGTTCTTGGCTCGATTGTTTCATACGATAACATCTGTATTCCTCCTTTTTAGTATTTGAAATAGCACAAATGTACGAAAGGGATATCGAGTCGAGCGTACGCAACCGTTTACAGATTTCCACGATCTGGTCCTTGCCATAGTAGCTCAGCAGAAGTTTCCAATCATTCCAATTGCCATACTCCAGAACCCGCTGAACAAAGAAGGACGGATACCTGTCCATGTCAGCCTGTGATTTGTCTATGTCCCAAAATAGAACAGGAGACAACTTTTTAATACATTCAGCACCGTTCATCGTTATTGCCATTTCTGTTGAGCAGCAAAGGTAAAGCTAATATTTAACATCACAAAGGATTTTAGCGATTTTTGTGATTAGTGTTCATGCGGTGCGTTACTCTTTATAAAAGGGAACGTCCTACATGGATTGGATTTTGGTGGCGGGCAGGCCGCCAGGGCTTTTCACATTCATCGCCGTTAATCGGACATGAATTGGTCGTTAATATTTAACTTACATATCAATCCTTTTCCCCATTCAATGCGCGTCTTGGTTGAGCGTTATACACTGGGCGAATAAAGCCATTGCCGTCCTTGCTGCGTCTTCAAGCTGACATAGGGAAAACAACTAGAACAACAAGTACAATATATAACAACGCCTTTGGCAAGGCACTGGGTGGACAGAAATCCTGCTGCAAGGGAAACAACATGAACAAGGCTTCGCAAGGACAATGTCCTAGCACTTCCCTTAAGTCCATGCCAATGCTTTTTGAACGGATTGACGCTCACGAATAACGGCCAACATTGCTTTGCTGGCACCTGCAGCATCTGCCATTTCATACATCGTGATCTTTGTATCCTCGCCAGTTTTATCTGCTTGTCGCTTTGCGCGCTTCCATGCTTTGTCCTCATGTGACTTGTCTGACAAATCAAAGGAATCTACGCCTTTGCATTTGTCAATCCACTTATCAAGCATCTTGACGTCAGCTACTGAGAGTTCATCCATATCGCAAACAGCTTGCTTTGAAGCAAGAATAAGTTGATGACCGTCCTGTGATAGTTCTATCTTCAATGAGTCGGCGAAGTCTTTCAACTCCGGTGAAGATATCTCAGCCTTTCCTTCTACTCCACGCAACACCTTGTAGGTCAATGTCGGAACAGGGCCATGCTTCCGTGCTACAAAAGTATCATAGATGATGGGTAAGCCGTACTCTTTCAGCTGGTTTTGCTGGGCAAAGTACATGACCTTAAAGAGGTGGATGTAGTCCACTCCCTCTGGGAATGCCTTCAGGATGTAAAGCACAACTGCTTTTATCTTTAGTATCTGATCTATTGTCTTCATGACGATTATTCCTTTCTTTAATTTGGCAAAAGTACGACTTTATTCCTAAACGACCAAGGGTTTCTCGGTTTTTAACGCGCGCTTATAGCATAAGGGGTGTTGGTGGCGGGCAAGCCGCCAGGGCTTTTTACATGAATCGCCGTTAATCGGACATGAATCGGTCGTTAATACTTCTTGTCATGGGCGGGACCTGTGACGGGCCTCCAAGGCATCGTTGATGCGGGCGCGAATGTTGCTCATGCTTCTTCCCGTGGTGATGTTGATGGCGAAAGGAAGCAGGCATTGGATGAAGCTCTCCTTGACAATGGTCTCTTCGGTGAGCTTGGACTCTTGATCCAACAGGGAGACGACGACCTGGGCCAAATCGGTGGCGTTGTTGCACGCGCGAATCTTGTTGAGGTGCTCCGGGATGTGGTCCTTGTCGATGTAGCGAGAAAGCTTTTCTGCCTCGGAAGAAAGCGCGTCGCTGGTAGTCTGGACGACCTGCAGTTTGTTGGCATGATCATAGACATAGAGGTTTTGTACAGCCTCGGTGGCGTTGGGCAGAATTTGGTTGTTTCCGCCGTAAATGTTGATGGTCAAATCACACATAAAAGGTTATATATTTGTTTTGGATGATGAATACTCGATAGAGGGGCTGAAGTACGCTGCTTGATGAAGTTAACTTCGAAGCCCGATGAAGTTAACTTCGTAGGCCGATGAATATAACTTCGTAGGCCGATGAATATAACTTCATTTTTTGGGGTGGTTGGGGAGGTTTTTCTCCTTATCTATATATAGGCACCGAGAAATCCGTCTTTCACGTCCGTCGAGGGGGATTTCTGAGCAAAATCAGACCGATTATGAACGGATTGTGAATGGATTGTAAACGGATTGTAAACGGTTATGAATAGATTTGATTTCGGCATCTCAACTTAGTACCTTTGCATCGCAGTCAGGGAACAACAACCAATTCAGTCGGGCGCAATGACTGCTTGCGTAAACATCAAGTCCCATACCGACGATGGGCAAGCGTATGATCAATTACAGTGTGTACATGATGCGTAATTCGTTGAAGCCGAATCTCCCCGAGAAGGCGTATGCCAAGGCGCAGGTGAAGGAGGTGATGTCGTTTCGCGACTTCGTGGCCCACATCGCCGAGCATGGTGGCTACAAGCGTGGACAGGTGAAGGGCGTGCTGAGCGACATGTGCTCGTGTCTCGTGGAGCAACTGCTGGAGGGCAAGAAGGTGATGCTCGATGAGCTCGGCAACTTCTGGTTGTCCATCAGCAGCGAAGGGGCGGAGAGCTGTGAGACGTTCACGTCGAAGAACATCACGGCAGTGAACATCATCTTCACGCCGGGTACGGACTTCGAGAACCTCATCGGACGCGCGGCCTTCAACCCGGTAGCGAGCCGATCGCTGCAAACTGCTGCCTTGAAGGCGGAGAAGAAGGGTGAGAACGTGATCGACATCGAGGCCGTGAAGAAGGGTCCTGGCAACGGTGGTGGCAACACGGGAAAGCCTTCTAACCCTTCTGAGGGTACGGGAGAGAACACCGGTGAGCCTTCCAACCCGTCGGGTGGCGCAGGAAGCAACACGGGTGAGGACGGCAAGACGGACACGGGAATCACCAATCCGCCGAGCAGTGGCGAGGACGGTGGCACCTTGGGTGACTAATCAAGCAGTGTATGAAGTTTATTCTATTCATCTATCTTAAAACATCGCATATGAAAGTGAACTGGAAACGTGTGGCACTGTATGTGCTGCGAATCATTGAAATGGTGATCACCGGCGCAGCGGGTGGAGCCATCACGCAACTCTAAACCCTAACTCGTGGTCACGGCCTCTGCGCATCGGCCCTCAACTCGTTGACGGAAGATGGAGGGGTCGTGACCTCTCACTTGAATTTTTATGAGAACTATCACTTTGATCATTATTCATTGCTCGGCGGTACGGCCCAGCCAGACGTCGAGCGCGCAACAGATAGACTCTTGGCACCGCAAACGGGGCTGGAGTGGTATCGGCTACCACTATGTAGTGCGGCGGGACGGAACCGTAGAGCGGGGACGACCCGAGGCAAAGGTTGGGGCGCACTGCCTGAACCACAACAGGCATAGCATCGGGGTGTGCTACGAGGGAGGCTTGGACGCCCAGGGCAGGCCGGCGGACACGCGGACGGAGGCGCAGAAGCGTGCGCTGCTCACGTTGGTGCGGGAGCTCAAAGGGCGGTACCCCCGGGCGATCGTCGTGTCGCATCATACGTTCGATCCGCGCAAGGCGTGTCCTTGCTTTTATGCGGAGCGGGAGTATAGGGACGTAACTTGCTGATAGAGGGAAAACAACTAAAACAACAAGTACAACATGTAACAATCTGTGATTCAGACAATCCTGCTGAAAGGGAAACAACAAAGAACAACTTTTTGCGGCCGCTTTTTCAAGAAAAGCGGCTCGCCCTTGCTGGGGCTTCTTGCTGATGAAGCTGCTGATATAGGGAAAACAACCAGAACAACAAGTACAACTTATAACTATGCTTCGCCGGGACAACACGCTACGCGTGATACAAACCTGCTGCAGGGGAAACAACAAAGAACAACGAGGCGGTCGTTAGAACTCCCTTGCTTCGGGGATTAGGGCGCGGATGCTACAGACGGCTACAGCGTGGCCTTGCAGCGGTGGGCATAGACGGCGTAGGCGGTCACGACCACGAAGCAGAAAGCGGGGACGGCGTAGGAGGTATAGATGTTGGTGTGGTCGGAGACCATACCCTGGAGCGGGGTGAGGAGGGCGCCTCCGAGGATGGACATGATCAGGCCGCTGGCTCCGATCTTGGAGTCGCCGGGGTGCTCGCCTCGCATGATGCCGCCAAGGGCGATGCCGTAGATGGTGGGGAACATCAGGCTCATGAAGGAGCTGATGAGGACCAGCGAGGTGATGCAGATCCAGCCCGTGCCGGCGCTCAGGACGACCGTGAGGCTCAGCAGCGCGGACATCACGCCGCCGAAGGTGAGGAGGCGCGAGGGGGAGAACCAGCGCATCAGCCCGGTGTAGATGAAGCGGGAGAGGCAGTGGCCGACGATGGAGATCAGGTAGATGCTGCTGGCGGCGGCCTCTAAGCGGCCCGTCTCCTGCATCACCAGGCGGATGGTGAAGCTCCACACGCCGATCTGGGCGCCGACGTAGAAGAACTGGGCGACCACGCCACGGCGGTAGAGACGGTTGGAGAGGAGGCGGCGGAAGCTCGCCCCGACGCTGTCGCTGCGGTCGTCGTCCTTGCCCGAGGGCATGCGGGCGAAGAGCATCACCACGAGGATGCCGAGCAGGACGAGGCCGAGGGCGGCGTAGGTGCCGCTGATGGAGTAGAGGCTGATGTCGTCGAGGATGAAGTACTTGCTCATCAGGATGCCGAGGATGGAGCCGACGGGATTGAAGCTCTGCGCGATGTTGAGGCGGCGCGTGGCGGTGCGCGGGTCGCCCATGCTCATGACGTAGGGGTTGGCCGTGGTCTCCAGGACGCTGCAGCCGCCGGCCATCACGTAGATGGCGACGAGGTAGAAGCCGTAGCTCGCGACGCGGGCGGCAGGCAGGAAGAGCATCGCGCCGGCGGCGTAGAGAAGCAGGCCGAGGATGATGCCCGACTTGAAGCTCCGGCGACGGATGAAGAGGGCCGCGGGCAGGGCGAAGCAGAAGTAGCTGCCGTAGAAGGCAAACTGGATGAGGGAGGTCTGCGTGTCGCTCATGGACATGATGCGCTTGAAGGCGGCAAGCAGCGTATCGGTCATGTTGTTGGCAAGCCCCCAGAGGAGGAACATGCTCGTGACCAGCGCGAAGGGGACGGCGTGGCGTCTGTCGATCGTTTTCATCATTTCACGATGCCTTTCTCCAGGTATTCGGCGAGGTTCATGCGCACCTTGGCGGCGGCGCCCTCGGAGGCGACCTTCGCCATGTCGTGATCGACCATGATCTTCACCAGTTCCTCGAAGGTAGTGGTGTTGGGGTTCCAGCCGAGTTTGGCGCGGGCCTTCGTGGGATCGCCCCAGAGGTTGACGACGTCGGTGGGGCGGTAGAAGTCGGGGGAGACTTCGACGAGGGTCTTGCCAACGAGGTGGTCGGGGCCGCTGACGCAGATGCCCTTCTCGTGCTCGGCTTCGCCCTCCCATTGAAGTTCGATGCCGACATAGTGGAAGGCGAGCTGGGCAAACTCGCGGACGCTGTGCTGCACGCCCGTGGCGATGACGTAGTCCTCGGGCTGGCGGGCCTGGAGGATGAGCCACATACACTCGACGTAGTCCTTGGCGTAGCCCCAGTCGCGCAGCGAGTCGAGGTTGCCGAGGTAGAGTTTGTCCTGCAGGCCCTGGGCGATGCGGGCGGCGGCGAGGGTGATCTTGCGGGTGACGAAGGTCTCGCCACGGCGCTCGCTCTCGTGGTTGAAGAGGATGCCGTTGCAGCAGAACATGCCGTAGGCGTCGCGGTACTCCTTGATGATCCAAAAGCCGTACTGCTTGGCGACGGCGTAAGGGCTGAAGGGGTGGAAGGGGGTGTTCTCGTTCTGCGGCACTTCCTCGACCTTGCCGTAGAGTTCGGAGGTGGAGGCCTGGTAGATCTTGCAGCTATTGGCGAGGCCTACCTTGCGGACGGCCTCGATGATGCGGAGCACGCCGACGGCATCGACATCGGCGGTGAACTCGGGGGAGTCGAAGCTGACCTGCACGTGGCTCTGGGCGGCGAGGTTGTAGATCTCCGTGGGGCGCACGTCGGCGACGACGCCGACAATGGACATGGAGTCGCCGAGGTCGGCGTAGTGGAGGTGGAAGTGGGGGCGGCCCTCGAGGTGGGCGATGCGCTCGCGGTAATCGACGGAGGAGCGGCGGATGACGCCGTGGACGTCGTAGCCTTTGTCGAGGAGGAGTTCGGCGAGGTAGGAGCCGTCCTGGCCGGTCACGCCCGTGATGAGGGCAATGTTTTGTTTGCTCATAAAATTCGTTTTTTGGGATAGTGGTTGGCAGGCGAGCTGCCGTTTTACATGAATCGCCGTTAATCGGGCGTTAATTGATTCGCTAATATCTTATGCTGCGGCTTCTTGCTGGGTCTTCTTGCTGATATAGGGAAAACAACTAAAACAACAAGTACAACATGTAACAACCTGTGAATCAGACAAGCCTGCTGCAAGGGAAACAACAAAGAACAACTTTTGCGGGCAGCATTTTCAGGAAAAGCTGCCAGTCGCTGCTGAGTCTTCTTGCGGACATAGGGAAAACAACTTGAACAACAAGTACAACGTATAACAACCTGTGAGCTCAGACAAGCCTGCTGAAAGGGAAACAACAAAGAACAACTTTTGTGGCAGCTTTTTCAGGAAAAACAGCCCGTCGTTGCTGCGCCTTCTTGCTGATGAAGCTGCTGACATAGGGAAAACAACTTGAACAACAAGTACAACTTATAACAACCTGTGACTCAGACAAGCCTGCTGAAAGGGAAACAACAAAGAACAACTTTTGCGGCAGCTTTTTCAGGAAAAGCAGCCCGTCGTTACTGAGTCTTCTTGCGGACATAGGGAAAACAACTTGAACATCAGGTACAACGTATAACAACCTGAGAGCTCAGACAAGCCTGCTGAAAGGGAAACAACAAAGAACAACAAAGAGGACAGTTTGCACTATCATTTCCTGCTAAGGTTTCTTGGTTGTAAAAGTTGATTTATTCGTTGATACGTTTTGTTCCCCTCCGAAGTATCGCTCTTCGCATGCCGTCATTCGGGAGGGGATATGATTGCCCGTTAGGGGTTCAAAGGGACGTCGATGGGGGTATCGTCGGACGTGTTGAAGTTGAAGGTGGTAGTGGTGGAGTTCGTGAAGAACGTACCTGTGGCGCGTGTCTCCTTGTGGCGATAGAAGGTGAGATTGCTAAGAGTACGCGTGTAGAGGACCTCGTCGTTATCGTTTAGCATGTCGATGACAATGTCCATCTGCTGCTCGTCTTTGGTAAGGAAGAAGTGGAGTCCTATTTCCTTTCCCGTGAAACTAGAGAGGTTGTTTTCTGCACGGGAAATGGTATTCGTGTAGCTGAGGGCTGACGGGGCAAAACCCGTGGCGGGACTGAATGCGAAGGGGGTCGTCGCCTTGGGCTTGGAGGCATCGGCGGTGAGACGCACCTTCGTGACTTCATCGGGATAGGCATCCGTGACTTTCAGCCTGAAACTGGAAGTGATGCGCTTGTCAAAGTCCATCGTGACATTCTGGGTGGTATTGCCTGCTACGGTCACGTCCATGGTTTTGGCATAGACAAGTTTCGGGACGTAGCTTTCTGTCAGGAGGGCCTCGCCGGCGGAGGTGACAGTTGCTACGGGGGAATCAAGGTTTTTGGCCTTGTGGGCTACGGCAACAAAGGTGTATTTGCCGACATGGAGCGGGCAGACGACATGGTCGAAGTCGTTGTCGGAGCCGACATTCTTGTCTTCGCTATAGACCTCCTTGCCAGTGGCATCAAGGACCTTGAAGGCAATGCGTGTGACGCCCGACTGCGTGGCGGAGGCGCGCAAGGGGGCGTTGGCTTTCTGGTCGGGGGTGATAGAAATGTCAAGGCCCGTGAAGGTCACGTTCACAGTAGTGGGTTCGAGCTCTGTGGCGGTCGTGGCGTCCTCGTTGGAGGAGCAGGAGAAGAGGGCCGTCAGGGAAAGGAACAGAAGTGCGTGGGTTATTCTCATTGTTTTAAACTTTAATTGCCGTTAATCATAGATTAATCGGGCGTTAATACTTGTTTTTAGTTATTTATAAAATTACATTCCAATATGGGACATTTTCTAAATCATACTTTTGATTTCTTCCTCACTCAAGCCGGTCGCCTTCATGATACTTTCAATAGGTGTACCAATTGACAAGAGGTTTTTGGCAACCTCAACAAGAGTTTCCGAACGACCTTCAGCACGACCTTTAGCAAGACCTTCGGCACGACCTTCAACAAGACCTTCGGCGTGACCTTCAACACGGCCCTTACCAAATCCTTCCGCAAGGCCTTCAGCTTTTGCGGTATCCAGCGAGTTTTTGATATCGCGATAGGCTTTGAGGCTGTCCTCATATTCGCGGAGCTCCACTTTGGAGAAGTGAGCTATCTCGGCTTCAGAGAACAGACGGTTGAAAATCTCATTGCGCAAATAGTCGGGTTGGCTATCGAGGCGGGAAAGGTTGCGAAGGACATAGAGCCACTTGTCGTAATTGGACTCTAGTTCTTCCAAACACTTGTCAAACTTCGAGATTTCGACGTATTTGAAGGTTAGTTTGTCGTTGAACACGCGATGAGTCTGCTTGTCAAGCAGGCCAATATCGTGGTTGATAGTGTCAGGAGAGAAGGCGGAGTCGCTCATCTTATAGTTGAGCAAAGCTACCACATAGACGTGTTTGAGCTGGTAGTCCCATACGTCACCCTTCTCGGCTTGCTCACGAATCGGGAAGGTTGCGTAGTAGAGAGAACGGTCTTTAAAAAAAGTCTGATAGGCATTCTGCATCTCGACGATAAACTTCTCGCCTTGCTCGTTCTCACAATAGACGTCGAAAATGGCCTTGCGGTCGGAACTGATATCCCCGACATGCTCGCTATTGAGGAACGTCACGTCCTTTACGACCTGCTCGCCATCAAAGAGGGAGTTGAGAAAGTCGATGAGTAAGTCCTTGTTGGGAACAGTGCCGAAGACGCGCTTGAAACCGAAATCGGTCAGCAAACTGATATATCGTTCTTCTGAATTTCGCATAACTTTGATTTTTTTACAAAGGTATGGGATTTATATGACAACGGCAAATTTTGGAGGGAAAATCCGAGAGAAACTCTGAATACTTCCTTTTTTATACACGTTTAGAGATCATGCTACCGCTGTTTTTGTTTGACTCGCACGGAGGTGACGAGGCGGAGGTGGTAGTCGCGGACGCTGGCGCCGGCCTCTTTGATGGCGTTGTAGGCAGAGCCGGGCTTGAAGCTATAGGTATGGCGTGCCTCGGCGCAGAGGTAACGGATGTTGTTGCCCTTGCCGTCCGTGATGGCTACAGGGTCGCCACCGGACTGAGCGAGCAGGTCTTCGAAGGAATCGGGATGGGCAAGGTAGGCGGCGCGCAACTGGCGGGCTTCATCTTCGGTGGGGATGCGCCAGGAGGCGAGGACGCCCTCTTGGTAGTCGGTAGCCAGGCCGGAGGCCATGCCTGGGGTCTCGGCATTGAGGGCGGAGGTGAGGCCGTCATAATCGGCGACGGAGAGTAGCAGGAGGGTACTGCTATTGTCGCCACACAAGGTGGTATCGACAACGACATGGCCGTCCCAGAGCGAGAGCGGGGCGGGAAGGGTTTCCACCTCATAGGGAGTGTCGCCGGGGGTGGTACCTCCAATAACGGTCGGGACATCGGGGGAGAAGGTGAAAGAGAGCGACTCGGGGGTGCCCCATTGGGCGGGAGTGACACTGCCCGTGACTTCGAGGGTACCGCCCGAGAGGGATCCGTTGAGTTCGTAGGGGACGCCGGCACGCAAAGGGGCTTGGTAGGTGACTTGCGCATACTGCTCCTCGGCGTCATCTTCGTAGGCAATGGTAAAAACGGTCTGGGCGCCCGTGGTGGGGAAGAGGAAAGCCTCATTAGAGACCCAGCGGCCTTCGGCGGAGCGGGTCAGAGGCACCACGGACTTCTGTGATCCCGTGAGTTCGCCACTGAGCGCAAGGGCCTCGTAGGGGGAGGCGACACGGACGTAGGCTTTGCCGCAGGAGGCAGGGAGGCCGGAGAGCGTGAAGCGGACGGAGGCCATCTGGTAGTGGAGTTGCATGCTGAGCGCGGCGGTGGGGGAACTGGGCGAGAGGTCGGCGAGGG
>OJLA01000413.1_pt1 | contig 37270 bp, 24 predicted proteins | sample 1596611 | NCBI WGS metagenome assembly OJLA01 (sample SAMEA4350168, study PRJEB24818) | metagenome | biome: human; feature: gut; material: faeces | place: Denmark | collected 2013-09
TCTCCCTTGTTATTGCAGCTTCAGGGCGCCGTCCTTGATCCAGCCCCACTTGCGCAGGAAGAAGGCGAACAGCAGCGTCAGCACGGCGGGGAGAACGAAGCAAATCAGGATAAGCCCAACCCAGTCCATCGGCAGAATCGCGGCTTTCGTGCCGGCGGCAATGTCGTTCAGCCAGCCGGTGTAAACGCCAATCTGCCCGACCAAACCGCAAGTGCCCATGCCGCTGGAAACCGCCGGGCCGTTCATTTCGAGGTGGAACAGGCACGTCGCAATCGGGCCGGTGATGGCGGAAGCAAGCGTCGGGGGAATCCAAGTGCGCGGATTGCGGATGATGTTGGGCATTTGCAGCATCGACGTGCCCAGCCCCTGACTGACCAAGCCGCCCACGCCGTTCTCGCGGAAGGACATGACCGCGAAGCCGACCATCTGCGCGCAGCAGCCCGCAACCGCCGCGCCGCCCGCAAGCCCCGTCAGCGAGAGCGCCGCGCAAATCGCCGCGCTGGAAATCGGCAGCGTCAGCGCCATGCCGACGACGACGGATACCAGAATGCCCATCAGCAGCGGCTGAAGGTTCGTTGCCCACTTGATGAAATCGCCGACCGAGCTGGCAGCCGCGCCAATCGCGGGCGCGCACAGCACGGACAGCCCAACGCCGACAAGAATCGTGACCGCCGGGGTGACGAGGATATCCACCTTCGTCTCCTTGCTGACGATTTTGCCGCATTCGGACGCGACAATCGTGATGAAGTAGACCGCCAGCGGGCCGCCCGCGCCGCCGAGCTTATTTGCCGCCATGCCGACGGCAATCAGGCTGTACAGCACCAATTGCGGGGCAGAGAGCGCCGCGCCGATGGATACCGCCATGGCCGGCCCCGCAACCTGCTGGGCGAAGTTGCCCGCGTCAATTAGGAACTGCACGTTCAGCTGCTGACCGAGCGTCTTGATGATTGTGCCAATCAGCAGCGAGGCGAACAGTCCCTGCGCCATGGCGCCCATGGCGTCTATCCCGTAGCGTTTTGCGGAAAACAGAACGTTCTTCCGCTTCAGAAACGCGCTGACCTTTCCCATGTCCTCCAAATCTCCCTTGTACGGGGAAGCCCCGCGAAATTTCCGCCGAAAAACGGCGGATTGCATTTTATTATAGCATATTGACAAGAAAGAAACAAGCATATATCACAGAATGTGTGGATTGCGTGAACAAAGTGCGGAATTTCGCGCAAAACCGATGATAACAGTCGTTTTTGTTGCAAGGCAATCGTAACCGTGATATAATGGGGCGATTGCAAACGGCTCACGCGCTTGCAGTCAGCGCAGGAGAGGAGGCATCCGGTCAGTCAGCGCCGGAAGAGCACGGATGAGAAAGAAAAACTCCATCATCAATATGATTGTCGGGCTGGTGGGGCAGCTGCTGAACATGCTGCTGTCCTTCGGCGGACGCATGGTGTTTGTCCACTACCTGTCGCAGGAATATCTCGGCGTGAACGGCCTCTTCGGCGATGTGCTGGGAATGCTGAATCTGGCGGAATTGGGCATCGGCTCGGCGATGATTTTCAGCATGTACCGCCCGGCGGCGCAGAACGACGAGAAGCAGCTGGCGCGCCTGATGAACCTCTATCGCACGCTGTACCGCATCGTTGCGCTGGCGGTGCTGGGCATCGGGCTGGCGCTCATGCCGTTCCTGCCGCGGCTGATGAAGGGCGGCGAGGGCATCGAGAATTTGCAGCTGATTTATCTGCTGTACCTCCTGCAAGCTGTCACGTCATACCTGCTGTCCTACAAGAACGCCATCTATCAGGCGTACCAGAAGGCATACATCCGCAAGGCGGTTGACCAAATCATCGGCATCGTGCGCGTGATTCTGCAAATCGTTGTGCTGGTGACGACGCGGAATTTCATCCTCTACCTGATTATCCAGCTTTTTATGCCGATGCTCACCAGCGCTATCATCTGGGCGCGCGCGGACAGGGAGTTCCCGTACCTCAAGCAGTACAAGGAGCTGCCCGAACCGCAGGAGCGCAAGGCGATTTTCAAGAACGTCGGCGCGCTGAGCCTGCATAAGCTGGCGACGGTTATCGTCCGCAGCACGGATAACCTGATTATGTCCGCGTTTGACGGGCTGGCTACGGTCGGCATATACTCCAACTACAAGCTCGTTTTGATGAACGTCAACAACCTGCTGGGGCATGTGACGGGCGCATTCACCGCCAGCATCGGCAACCTGAACGCGCTGGAGGGCAGAAAGCGCGTCTACGAAATCTTCCGCATCCTCGATTTCGCCGCTTTCCTGCTCTACGGCTACCTCTCCGGCGGACTGGTGACGCTGATTAACTTCTTCATCCGCATGATTTTCGGCGAAGAGTACCTTTTCTCGATGACGGTCGTCGTCATTATCATGGCGGAGTTTTTCATCAGCGGCCTCCGTCAGATGGGGCTGCAGTTCCGCGAGGCGCTGGGGCTGTTCTGGTATGACCGCTACAAGGCGCTGGCGGAGGCCATCATCAACCTTGTTGTATCGCTGATTCTGGTGCGACGCTTTGGCGTGGCGGGCATCATCGGCGGCACGATTATCTCCAGCCTGCTGACGTGCGTTTGGTTCGAGCCGTATGTGCTGATGCGTTACGGCATTGAGGAGGACTGGCAGAAGAAGCTGCGCCGCTACTTCATGGATTACATCGTCCGCTGGGTGGTGGTCGCGGGGGTCAGCGCCGTGTCCTACTGGATTTTCCAGCTGATGCCGCAGACAAATTTCCTCTGGTTCATCGTCCAAGGGCTGATTTATACCGCGATTTTCGCCGCGGTCGTGCTGGTGGTTTACGGCAGAACGCCGGAATTCCAGTACCTGCTGGAAATGACCGTCCGCAAGCTCAGGAAGAAACTGCGCGGCGGGGCGTAAGCCGGCTTGGAATCGCGAAAAGGGGTCAATGTGGGGAACTTCGTCCCGTTTCATTCGCCCCTTGGGTTCCAACAATAAACACGCGGGCAAAGCATGAAAGTGTCACCAACTGAATCGCGAAAAAGGGAGTCCAGAGGGTCGAAGACCCTTTGGCTGGGTCAAGGGGCAGCGCCCCTTGGGTTCCCCCAATCAACACGCGGACACAGCATGAAAGTGTCACCAACTGAATCGCGCGAAAGGGTCAAGGGACGAAGTCCCTTGCGGAGTCCAGAGGCAGAGCCTCTGGTGCCTCCCGCAATCAATGTGGAAGGGAAGGAAACCGATGAAAATCCTGATGGTCAATAAGTTTTTGTACCCGCGCGGCGGGGCAGAGACGTATATGCTCCGCATTGGGGAAGAACTGACGAGACGCGGTCATCAGGTGGAATATTTCGGCATGTACGACGAAAAAAACACCGTCGGGAACGCCGAAGGGCTGACGACTGTCAACATGGACTTCCACGCGTCCGGCGCGGAAAAGCTGCTCTACCCCTTCCGCATCATCTATTCCGGCGAGGCGCGGCGCAAAATGCGGCAGGTTATCGACCGCTTCCACCCGGACATCATCCACTTCAACAACATCAATTTCCAGCTTACCCCGTCCGTGATTCTGGCGGGGGCAGAGAAAAATATCCCGATGGTGCAGACCGTCCACGATTTGCAGATGCTCTGCCCGAACCACATGATGATGGAATTCGGCACATGGAAACTCTGCGAGGAATGCAGCGGGAAGAAGTGCAAAATGGCGTGCGTGCGCAAAAAGTGCATCCACGGGTCGCGCGCAAAGAGCCTCATCGGCGCGATAGAAGGCACGATTTATACCAGCAGCCATGTGTATGACCGCGTGGCGCGCTATATCTGCCCCAGCCGCTTCATCGAGGAAAAACTGCTGACCGTTCTGCGTTACGCCGGAAAAACCACCATGATTCATAACTTCTTGAGCAAGACGGCGGAGATCGACGTGCCCAAGGGCGATTACGTCCTGTATTTCGGGCGCTTGTCGGAGGAAAAGGGCATCGACCGCATCCTTGCCGCCTGCCGCCTGCTGCCGGAGATTCCGTTCGTCATTGCGGGCGGCGGGCCGCTGGAGGAACTCTGCCGAACATGCGATCTGCCCAACGTCCGCTTCGTCGGCTTCAAGACTGGAAAAGAACTGCAGGAGCTTGTCGCGGCGGCGCGCTTCACCCTCCACCTCTCCCTGTGGTACGAAAACTGTCCGCTGGCGCTGCTGGAATCGCAGTCGCTGGGCACGCCTGTGCTGTGCAACCGCATCGGCGGAATGCCGGAGCTGGTGGAAGAGGGCAAAACGGGCATCCTCAACGACACCTTCACGCCCGAAGCGTACGCGGAGAAGATTCGCGCGCTGTATAGCGATTCGGCGCTGCTGGATGAAATGGCGCGCAACTGCCGCGCGAAGAAGGAAAGCATGATGACGCTCGACCGCTACTGCGACCGGCTGCTGGCAATCTACATGGAGGAAATCGGAGGAAAACGCGCGTGATGGATGGCAAAAAGCGCAAAGTAATGTTCCTGATTTACAGCCTGTGCGGGGGCGGCGCGGAGCGGGTGCTGGTGGAAACAGTCAACCGCCTCCCCAAAGACCGCTACGACGTGACGCTCATGACGCTTTTCCACGACGATACCCGCGCCGGGATGCTGTCGCCGGAGGTGCATTACCGCCCGGCGCTGCGCGTGAAGAACGGCAGGGCGCAGAAAATCCTCAGCGGCATCATGCAGTACATCATCCCGTCGAAATGGCTGTATCGCTGGTTCTTCAGGAGCGACGCGGATGTGGAAGTCGCCTTCATGGAGGCGTTCCCGACAAAAATCCTCGCGTACTCCACCAATCAGCACGCGAAAAAGTACGCGTGGGTGCATATCGACGTGCAGACGTACACCAAGCAGGATCGCCTGTTCCGCTCCATGCGGCATCAAAAGGCGTGCTATGAGCGGTTTGACGGCATCTACTGTGTGTCGGAGAACGTACAGGAAGCGTTTTCCGCGAAATTCGGCTTGACGGAGCGCGTCCATGTCGCCTATAATATGCTGGATGAGCAGGCAATCCGCCGCCGGAAGGACGAGCCGGTGGACGACATTCCGAAGGGCGAGTTCCTGATGGTCAGCGTCGGCAGCCTGATTCCGCGCAAGGGGTTTGAGCGGCTGATTCATGTCTGCGGGCTGCTCAAAAGCCGTGGCTACCACTTCCACCTGCTGATTCTGGGCAAGGGGGAGCTGTACGAAGATCTGGCGGAGCAGGTGATTGACGAGCATTTGCAGGATAGCGTGCAGCTGCTGGGCTTCCGCGATAACCCATACCCGTATATGGCGGCGGCGGATTTGTACGTCTGCCCGTCCTACGTCGAGGGGTTCAGCACGGTGGTGAGCGAAGCCGTTGTGCTGGAAACGCCCGTCGTGACGACGGACTGCTCCGGAATGCGCGAGATTCTGGGCGACAGCGAGTACGGCCTGATTACGCAGAACACTGAGGAATCGCTCTTCGAGGGCTTGCGGACGATGCTGGACAAGCCGGAAGTCTACCAATACTACCAGCAGCGCGTCCGCGAGCGCGCACCGTTCTTCTATATGGAAGAAAGACTGAAGGCGTATGAGGAGATTCTTGACCAGTAAGGAAAACATGTTATGAGCGACATCCTGCGAAAATTCCGCCGCGGCGTCACCCTGCTGGGCGAACTCATCAAGTACGAGGCGGCAGCCCTCTGCGCCGGCGTGCTGAAGGTCACCAATCCGCGGTACCGCCACGTTTGGCTTGTGTCCGAGCGCGGCAGGGAAGCCCGTGACAACGGCTACCACTATTTCGCGTATCTTCGGCAGGCGCACCCCGAAATCAACGCCGTCTACGTTGCAGACCCCAAGCTGCCCGACTATGGCCGCGTGGCGCAGCTGGGCAGCGTCGTGCCGTATCGCAGCTGGCGGCACTACCTGCTCTGCGCCGCGTCGGAAATGAAGGTTTCCACCCATGTTTCCGGTTATACGCCTGATATTGAACGCTATTATATGCTCGATAAGCTCCACATCGTGCGCGGGAAAAAGGTATTTTTGCAGCATGGCATCATGATTGACGACATGAAGTGGTACCATTACCCCAACGTCGTCATGGATTTGTTTGTCACGACGCTGCAAAAGGAGCGTGATTTCGTCGAGTCGGCGTTCGGGTATCCGAAAGGCGTCGTCCGCCGATTGGGACTGTGCCGATATGACGCGCTTCTGCATCCGCACGAGACGAAGCGGCAGGTGCTGTTTATGCCGACGTGGCGGACGTACGCCGTGGAGGGCAAAACACAGGCGGAGTTTGAGCAGACGGACTATTTCCAGCACTGGCAGGCGGTCATTTCCGACCCGAAGCTGGAGAAGCTGCTGACGAAATACGGCTATGACGCCGTGTTCTACCCGCATTTTGAGGTGCAGCGCTTCCTGTCCGCCTTCCACACGGAGAATCCGCACGTCAAAATCGGCGCGCTGGGGCAGATGGATGTGCAGACGCTGCTGATGGCCTCCGCGCTGCTGATAACGGACTTCTCCAGCATTCAGTTCGACTTCGCGTATATGCTCAAGCCCGAAATCTACTACCAGTTTGACGAGGCGCGGTACTGGGGCACGCACCACGACCGCGGCTATTTCGACTATCGCGTGGACGGCTTCGGGGAGGTCGTGACGACGCAGGAGGCGCTGTTGCAAGCCATCGAAACCGCGCTTGCGTCGGAGTGCGCCGTCACGCCGGAAATGCAGAAGCACATCCGCGATACCTTCGGCGCGCTCGACGACCACAACTGCGAGCGAAATCATCAGGCAATCAGGGAGCTGATGTCATGAAAGCAAACGACGGGCAGGCAAACCTCATTCTGCTGGACAGCGCGCCGCAGCCGGAATGGAACTTTGCGGCGCTGATGGAAGCGGAGACAGGGGAAAAGTGGAACATTTGGCATATTGACAGCCATTTTTCGGACAGCGCATGGAAGAAGAAGGCGAAATTCTTCCTTTTTCCGCTCAAAGTCCTGCGCCACCGCAAGGAATTTGGCACCATTCTGTCCTACCAGCAGTTTTACGGGCTGTTTTTCGCTTTTTACAGCGCCATTTTCCACCTGAAAAAGCACTGCCATCTCATCGTCACCACGTTTATCTACCGCCCCAAGCAGGGCTGGAAGGGCAAACTGTACGCGTGGTTCATGCGCAAGGCGGTGAACAGCCCCGCGCTGGACAAAATCGTCTGCTTTTCCAGCAGCGAACCGGCGTATTACCAGTCCATTTTCGGCACGGACAAGTTCACCTATGTGCCGCTGGGGCTGGGCGATTTGAACCGCGGCGGGCACATTCCGCAGGGGGAGGAGCGATTCATCCTTGCGGCGGGAAAGAGCAACCGCGACTATGACTTCCTTGTGGATGCGCTGAAGGACACGCCGTATCAGGTGCGCATTCTGTCCGACGCGTACAACCACCCGAACCCCGGCAGCAACATCCGCATTTATCACGATGTGTTCGGCGAAAAGTACTATCAAATGCTGTCGGAATGCTGCTGTGTGATTGTGCCGCTTGCCGATGCGCGCATTTCGGCGGGGCAGCTGGTGTTCCTGCAGGCGATGATGTTCGCCAAGCCGATTATCACCACGGAATCGGACACCGTGCGCGACTACATTGAATCGGGCAAAAACGGTCTGATCATTCCCAAACAGCGTGATGCGCTGCGGGACGCGGTTCGTCGGATCTACGAGGATGAAGCGCTGTACCGCGGCATGGCAAAGGAGGGCAGATGCCGATTCTTGGAAAACTATTCTGTGGCAAGCATGGCGCGGCGAATTGGGTCAATCTGGCGGAAGCTGGACGAAAAGAAATGCTGAAAAAGGAAATTCAACCGCGCCCGGCGTATCTGAAATGGGTGTATATCGGCATGATGACCATCGCCTTCTGGAATGGTGGGCTGGGGCTGCCGTGGTTCACGAAATATGTGCTGCAAGTCGGCGTGCTGGGCATGGCGCTGCTGTTTATGCTGGTGACGGGCGACTTCCGGCGGCTGAAAACGGTGGGGCAGTTTGCGGTGATGTTCGGGCTGCCGTTTGTGATGATGGCGGCACTGTCAATGCTGTACTGGGCATTGGATTTTCAGCAGCTTAACTACATGTCGCGCGGCTGCTCGACGATTCTCTACCATGTCATATCGCTCAGCGCAATGTGCAGCGCGGTGTACCTCTTCGGCCGCAGGAGCATTGATTATACGCTCTACGGCATGTGCGGCGCGAACTGCTGCATTGTGCTGGGATCCATCAAGGAGAACGGCATCGGGGCGTTTGTAACGGGGCTGATTGCGTTTGCAAAGTCCGGCGGGATTGACACGAACGCCGCCATCAAGGCGCTGGAAGTGCATGACCTGACGTTTGCCTTCGGGCTGATGCTGCTGTTCGCCCTGTGCTGCGAGCGAGGCAAAAAACGCCTGCTTTACGCTGCCTTATCGGGGCTGTTCTTCTTTCTGGGCCTCAAACGCATCGCGCTGATTGGCTTGGTCGGCGTGTTTTTGATGGGCGAGTTTATCCGCAGGAGAAAACCGAAAGTCCAAAGCATCCTGATTCTCCTCATTTCCATTGGCGCCATTGTCATTTGCTTCGGGTATGTGTACCTGATTCAGTCGGGGCTGTTCAACGAAATCGTCCATGCGCTGGAAATTGACACGATGGGGCGCGACAAGCTCTATGCCGCGTTTCAGGAGGTCTACGATTTTTCCCCCGCCTTCCGAGGGTATGGCATTGGCTATGTTACACGCTATATCAGCATCATGACGGAAGCAGGCGTTGGCGTATTCGGCACGCACAGCTTCGGCGGAATGCACAACGATATTGTTACCATGTACATCGAGTTAGGCTTCTGGGGCTTCGCGTTCTGGATTTGGTACAGCTGGAACGGGCGCATTGTGTGGTGCCAGAAGGAGTTCGGGATGCAGACAGCCCTGCTGCTGCTGTACGAAACGATTTACGGCTTCATTACCTACGCCACCGACAACACGGTGTTCTACTGCTATATCAACACGGTCTTTATGCTGCTGCCGATTGCGATGGCGATTGGCGAGCAGGAACAAGGCGAGGAGAAAGGCAAGCATGAAAGAAAAGAACCGGAAACGAGCAAGGAGCGGCGTGTGGTCGCTTCTTGAGCGGATGCTGCAGGGTGTGTGGAGATACCGCCTGCTTTGCCTGCTGCTGATCATCGCGGCGATGGTGACCACCAGCGCCCTGATGCATCCGGGAAAGATGCAGTCGGCAACCGCCCTCATTGCCCTGAACTATGAGGAAGCGACAAGGGGACTTTATCCGAATCAGACGCGATTCAACATTTCGCTGCTCAAGTCTGATGAGGTGCTTTCGCGTGCGCTCGAAAAGGCGGGCGTGACGAACATGGAGCCCCTTGCGCTGGCGGAGCACATCAGCGTAAGCGCGTCAAGCGTCGGCGGTATGTCGATTGATTCCGGCAGCGCCAGCGCCTACAAGATTGCCACCACCTACACCGTCTCCTACAAGCGCAATGAGGAGCTGCCGGCAAGCATCAGCACCGGCGACATGCTCCAGCTGATTATCGAGGCGTACAAGGAAGTGTTCTACGAGAACTACACCTACGTCGATACGGCGCTCAATCCGAACTGGAATGAACTGGATGAACTGGAGTATGTGGAAATCGGCACATTCTTCGAGAAAGAAATCGGCAAAGTCAGCCGCTTTTTGAAGAGCCGCGCGAACGAGAACGGCACGTTCCGTTCCTCGGCTAACAACGAGACGTTTACCTCTTTGCAGAAGAAGGCACAGAATTTCTCTAACATTGACCTTGAAAAGTACAACGCGTATGTGCGGCAGAGCGGGTTATCCAAAAATCGCGACCGCTATGTGTCCAAGCTGAAATATCAGAATCAGCTGCGCAACATTGAGTATCAGAAATTCATGAGCCACTATCAGAACCATCTGGCAACGATTGATATGTACGATTCCGCGCTGACAAGCGTTGTGCTGATTCCGACGCTGGATACGCAGGCAAACTTCTATATGTCGCGCACGAAGGTGGCGATTGACTATCAGGCAAGCTCCGCTGAGACGGAAAACTTCCATGCCCATGATACAAAGGAGAAAATCAAGGACAATGAGTACACCATCGAGAAGATGCTCGCGGAAGACGCTAATGCGGCGGAGAACATCGTCACGGCGGAGATGCTGATTGATACCATGAAGACCAAATTGGCGGATTTGATTGAACGCACAAATGTCATCAACCGCGAGTATGTCCGCTATAAGACGCGCAATTACCTTACCGTGTCCTATGAGCAGATGAGCGCGATGGATGAATACAGCATCAAGTGGTCGATCTTGATGGGCGGCGTGACGTTCTGCGTCTGCTGCGTGCTGTTGCTGGTGATTGAGGGCAGAAAAAAGCATGAAAAAGTTTAACATCATCCGCTACTTAAAGCGCTGGTGGCCGCTGATTGCGCTGATGTCCATCTTTGCCGGCGCGTTCTTCATGCGCTATGCCAGCAACAATCAGGCATACACGGCGCAGGCCGTCATTAAGTACACCTACGACGCGGCGTCGGAGGGCTTGACCCCGAACGGCGAGCCGCTGGACGTTTCCGAAATCTTCTCTTCGACCGTCGTCAAGGAAGCGATTGAGCGCCTCGGCTATTCCGTCAACGTCGATACCATCCGTTCCGGCGGCACGGTGACGGGCATCACCCCTGCCGATGTGCAGACGCGGCAGGATGCGCTGGCGGAAAAAGGCGAAGAGGTGGAGGAATACTATCCGACGGAATACACCGTCAAGCTGACCGTTGGCAGCAGCCGAAGCGCTGAGTTCGCGCGCTTGATGCTGGATGAAATTTTGAGCTGCTATTTTGCCAGCTTCGGGGAGAAATATGTGGATTACTCCACCATCCCCAACAACGCGGAAAACGTGCTGGCGGGCGGTTATGATTACATTGAGCAGGCGGAAATTCTCAGCAATTCGGTGGAGGAGATTATCGCGCAGTTAGGCAACCGCCAAAGCGCTGCGCCGGATTTCACCTCGTCGCGCACGGGTCTGTCCGTCTCCGACCTGTTTGATGAATACAGCTATATCCAGTCGGTGCGGATTCCGTACCTGTTTTCGGAGATTTTGGGCGAAAGGCTGACGCAGAACCGCGAAATCCTGCTGAAAAAGTATCAGGAGCGGTATGCGAATTACATGCTGACAAGCGGCACCGATGGCGACAAGGTGGCAAGCGTCAAGGAAGTCATTGAAAGCTATGGCAATAAGAATAAGGAAGGCTCGCTGTACTATGCCGGAACGAACGGCACGGACACAAACGGGCAGAACGGCCTTGTGCTGAATGACGTCTATGAGGAGCATGATGAGGATGGCAAGATTAAAGACCGCACCACCGTTTACGATACGCTCATCAGCGACTATGTGACGCTGCTCAACCGCAAGTCCGACAGCCTGATTGATGCGGCGTACTGCCAGTACATCATCGACACCTTCTCCAAGGCGCCGGACGCGACGGAGAACACCGCCGAAGCCCGCGCGTCGGTGGAGGCGGAAATCAGCGCGCTGCAAACCCGGCTGGATGACCTCTATCAGGTGCTGCTGGTGACGATGGAGGAGTACAACGAGTACATGGGCGCGGTGAACGTGGGCGTGCTGTCCACCACAGCGGTGAGCGCGCGCGTCAACGTCAAGCTGTACATGATGTTGGGCGTTGTCGTGTTCTTCATCCTCGGCGTCTGCGGCGCCATCCTGCTGGGGCGAATCCAGGACTTCGTGGAGTACCTGTTCTTCACCGAGCAGTCGCTGGAAATGCCGAACCGTACGGCGTGCGACCTGTACATCAAGAACAACACCGAGCGCGTGCTTGGCGACGACAACGTGTGCGTTGTGCTGGAACTGACGAACCTGAGCCACATCAACAACGAGCTGGGGCGCGTGAAGGGCAACGAAGTGCTGCGCCGGTTCGCGGACTTCATCAAGGAAGCGTCTGCAACCTGCGGTACGGTGTATTACAACGGCGGCTGGCAGTTCATCGGCTTCTTCGAGCAGTGCCGCCGCGAGGACGCGGAGAGCTTTGCGGACTACATGCACCGCCTCGTGCACGCCTACAACGAGGAAAGCGGCGACGCGAAGATGGAATACAGCCTTGGCATGGCGGAAAGCCGCACCGCCAACGCCCATACGCTGCGTACCCTGCTGCGCGGCGCAATGATGGACCGCAGAAAGCAGGAGGACTAAGCCATGAAAAAGTGGAAAAAAGTACTGCTGTATGTGCTGACTGTGCTGCTGGTGATGGCGGGCGTTTGCGGATACTTCCTCTTCCTGTATCCGCATGAGCAGGACTTTGTGGAAAGCTACTACAAAGTGCAGTCGGATCAGCTGACGAGCCATCTGCGGATTGTGCAGCTGTCCGACCTGCACCTGCGGGAGTTCGGCGAGAACAACTGCGATTTGGTGGCGCGGATTCGTGCCTTGAAGCCGGACATCATCGCCATCACGGGCGATATGAACGACAAGAAAAGCGACGACACGCACGTCGTGACGGACTTGTGTGCGCAGCTGGTGGAAATTGCCCCGGTGTACTATGTGCCGGGCAACCACGAGTGGCCGAAAATCGTGTTCGAGGGTAGCACACTCGCGTCGGATTTGGAAGCGCTGGGGGTGCACTTTCTGGCGGATAAGTACGAAACTGTGACCATCGGCAGCAATACGTTGCTCATCGGCGGCATTGCGGAAGCGCCGGTATCCTATGAGAAGTACGCCAGCGGATTTCTGGAGGATTTCGCCGCCCAGCCGGGCTACAAGATGCTGCTCGTCCACTATCCGGAATACTACGCGGAGGATACGGGCGCGCTGATTGGCAAGGACATCGACATGGCGCTCTGCGGCCATGCGCACGGCGGTCAGGTTCGGCTGCCGTTCCTCGGCGCGCTCTACACGCCGGATCAGGGCTTCCTGCCCGATTTGACCGAAGGCGTGCAGACGATTTCCGGCACGAAGGTCATCATCAGCCGCGGACTGGGGGACGACGTGGGGCAGATTCTGCCGCGCATCAATAATCCGCCGGAACTGGTGATTATTGACGCGAACTGGTATTGATACCTTCATTTTCAGGAGGATGGAATCAATATGCATGAAGCAGACAAACTCGTCAGCGTCATTATCCCGGTTTACAAGGTGGAAACGTACCTGCCGATGTGCGTGGACAGCGTGCTGAATCAGACATATCAGAACTTGGAGGTTATTCTGGTGGACGACGGTTCGCCGGACGACTGCCCCGCCATCTGCGACGAATATGCCAAAAAGGACAAGCGAATCCGCGTCATCCACCAGAAAAACGCGGGGTTGTCAATGGCACGCAATGCCGGATTGGACATCTGCACAGGCGACTATATCACCTTTGTGGACAGCGACGACGCGCTGCATGTTGCCTTTGTGGCGCGCTTGCTGGCGGCGTGCGAGGAGAACGGCGCGGAAATCGCTGTCGGGGATTTCATGAAGGCGACACCAGCGGAATATCTGCCGAAAATAGCCGCGCCGCTGGCGAATAAGCCTGTGCGCGTGGTGGATGGGCGCGAGGCAAACATAATGCTTTACCGCAGGTCGGAATGGGTGCGGATGGTGACGGCGTGGGGGAAGCTGTTTCGGCGCGAAATGCTGGAAACGGAACGCTTCCCGGACGTGAAGCTGCATGAGGACGAGGCGCTGATATACAAGCTGCTTTACCGAAGCCGGCGGGTGGCAATGGTGGATGGCGCCCTGTACCTCTACACGGCGAATCAGGCCGGCCTGATGGCGAACCGCTTTACCCCGGAGCGCATGACGATGCTGGATATTCTCGATGAGCGGCTGGCGTTCTACCGCGAAAACGGCGAAACCGGCGACTTAATCCGCTTTACGCAAAACCGGCAGTTTATGTTTGCGGCAGAATACTATCTGTATACGGCGGATAACAAGCCCTTCCGCCGCAAGGCGCGCAAAAAGCAGTGGGCGCTGTATTGGCCGCTGATGCGCTCCTCGTACTGGCTGCGCAGGAAACTTGTGTATACCTATGCCATGCTGCTGCCCGGACATTTCAAGAAGCTGTATTTCTAAGGCACCACCTCATTTGTGCGGTGTTACCCTAATGCAGCGGCTGGAATCCACGAAAGGAAGAAAAAGGATGAATCAAGTCAGCATCATCATTCCCGTGCACAACACGCCGGAGGAATACCTGCGCGAATGCTTGCATTCCGTCCTGCGGCAGGATTACACGAATTGGGAAGCCATCCTGATTGACGACGGCTCGACCAGCGGCGCGGAGCGTATCTGTGATGAATACGCGGCGAAGGATGCGCGCTTTTGCGTGATTCATCAGCGGCAAAGCGGCGTTTCGGCAGCGCGCAATGCGGGCATGGCGGCGGCAAATGGCGACTGGCTGATTTTTCTGGATTCCGACGACTGGTGGGAGGACAATCTGCTGTCATCCGCAATGAAAAAGCTGGCGGAGGAACCGGCGGATCTGCTGGTGTTTAATTTCAAAACGTTTTCGCAGCAGAAAACGGACGAGACAGCACCGCCCGCAGAAAAGAAGCGGCACGCAGGCACCTCCATAATGGAGGAAATGCAGCTGGGCTTGCTGGATCGGAATGAACGGTATGCTGCAAACTACTTTGGCGGACCGTGCATACAGCTGATTCGCCGGACAATCGTCGTCGAGCATCAGCTTGCGTTTCCGGAAGCGATTCATCAAAGCGAAGATGCGCTGTTCAATATGCAGATGCTGGAGTACGTCAAGTCCGTGGATTTTCTGCATGAAACGCTGATAACGTACAGGGTTTGGGGCATGTCATCGTTTCAGCGGTTTCATGCGGATTTGCCGCAGCAGATGGAGCAGGTGAATCAGCAATTCCTGACATTCGGGAAGGTACACCACAAGGGCGATTTCTATTGGAATGCCTATGAAGTGTGGCTGATGGAAACCTACATCCGCCTGCTGAAGCGCTACTTTTATCACCCGAATAATCCGCAGTCGGAGGCGGAAAAGAAGCGGGCATGGAAGGCGCTGCTGACAACCTGCCCGTCGCTGAAGCAGCTGCGCCGCGCAAGCTGGAAGAAGATGTACCAGTCGCGCAAGTCGTATCCGCTGCTGCTGTTTTTCCTGCTGTACTGCCGCTGCTACGCGCTCAATCGGCGCGTGACGGAATGGCTTCTGCGGACGGACAGATACTGACAAAAAGGGTTCTTCGCGGAAAGTTGGGGGAGCAAACAAGGGCTTCGGTGAAGCACTAAAAAGCTGCACGCGGAAGGAGTATGAAAGTGCGACCAACTCAATCGCGAAAAGGGGTCAAGGGGGGACTTCGTCCCTTTTCGTCTGCCCCTTGCAGGGTCAAGGGACAGCGTCCCTTGTGGGGTTTGGGGCAACGCCCCAACTGTTCCGCGTCCGACCAATCCCAAGGAAGCTACCAACAAAGGCGCAGGCAGCGAAGTGTCCCTGCCAGTATCTTTGCGCGTCCGCAGACGCGCCCCCAAGCTGCTCCCCCCAAGATTCCGTGAAGAACCCAAAAAATACTTTTTCGCGGGCGGGAACAATCCGCCCGCCTTTTTCGTCTGTTAGAGTGCAGGGCAAAAGAAGCCCTGACATTCCCCCACAAGGAGAAACACGAATATGAAGAAGATGCTTGCAATCCTGATGGCGCTGCTGATGGCGGCGCTGCTGCTGCCCGCTTATGCCGAGGAAGGCGACGTGGCGGAAATCGCGGAAATTGCCGGGACGGTGCTGGAAATCGGCGAAGAATCCATCCTGCTGGAAACGCCCGAAGGTCAGCTGATTGAGGCGATTCTGACGGCGGACACCATCCGCGAGGGCAAGGAAATCGCGGTGGGCGACTTCATCCACGTCATGTACAACGGACAGATGACCCGCTCCTACCCCGCGCAGGTGACGGCGCAGCACATTGGCTGCTACGTCCTCACGGGCACGGTCAGCGACATCACCGACGAGGGCTTCACCCTCACCACCGACGAGACGACTTACATCGTTCACGCGACGGCGGAACAGCTGGCGCAAATCACCGATGGCGCGGAAATCAACGTGTATTTCAGCGGCGTGATCGCGATGAGCCTGCCGGGACAGATCAGCGCCGAGCAGATTACCGCGGTGGAGGAGGAAGCCGTCCTCACCGGCACGGTCGTCGAGGCGTACATCACCATGGAAACCGCGGATGGTCAGCAGATTCAGGTCAACCTGACCTCCCTGACGCAGCTGCCGGAGGGCATTCCGGACTTGGGCGACACGGTTCGCGTGACCTACAATGGGCAGATGACCAGCTCCATTCCCGCGCAGGTGACGGCGGATACGATTGATATTGCCGCGACCATCGACGAGCTGGCGGGCGAAATTGTCGAAATCACGGGCGACGGCATCCTCCTCCAGACGAAGGACATGCAGGTGCTGGTCAACGTGGACGAGGGCACGGTCTACGAGACGGACGGCGAACTCGCGGTGGGCGACTACATCCACGTCTTCTACGACGGCATCATGACCCGCTCGCTGCCGGCGCAGGTGTACGCGCAGAAAATCGGCTGCTACAAGACCACCGGCACGGTCAGCGAACTGACGGAATCTGGCTTCCTGCTGACGACGGAAACCGACGTGGTGCAAGTCAACGCGGACGCGGCGCTGCTGGACGGCATGGAGAACGGCATGACCGTGACGGTCTACTCCAACGGCGCGATGACGATGAGCCTGCCGGGGCAAATCAGCGCGGAAAAGATTGTTAAGGCGGAATAATTGCATCCATTGAAAAACGGCGCTCAGCAGGGGAGAAATCCCGCTGAGCGCCGTTTTCTGTCAGTCCTCCGGAATATTGATGCACGCGCCTTGCTTGAAGTCGCTCGGCGCAAGGCACGGATTCGCCCGCAGCAGCGCCGACAGCGACACGTTCAGCAGCAGCGCCGTCGTCTCCATTGTCTCGTCCTTGTCCAGCGTGTATGTGTTGCCCGGCGGGCACGCCTGATTTTCCGGCACGCACAGCACCTGCCCTGCCTGCAGCGCGTCCAGGTTCACATCCGGATTCGCGGTTTCCAGCGTATGGCGGTTGACGTCCTTTTTCAGCTGCACATCCGCCGCCGTTTCGCCCTGCAGCACCGTGTAGCGGTCAATCTCCGGGCAAAAGCTGATGTCAGGCGTTTCGCCGCCGGGGGTCGCGGGGGCGTTCATGTCGGCGGCGGGGGTATCCAGCGCGTCGTTCGTCGTGGTGTCAGAGGCGTCGGGGGTGGTCGGCGCCGTGATGCTGGTATCGGGCGTTTCCGCCGCCGCGCCGGGGATGCACAGCACGTCACCCACCATCAGCCGCGCCGGGTTGATGTCGCTGTTCGCCTCCAGCAGATCCTTCAGCGGCACGCCCAGGCGATGCGCAATCAGGTAGAAGCTGTCCCCACGGCGGACGGTGTACTCATACGCGCACGTTTGACTTGTTGTCTGCGACATAAACTTTCTCCTCCTCGTTCAAGAGTCGGTTCAGTCTATGCGCGGGAAGCGGCGTTATGCCTGCAAAATCAGATTCGTGACTTCTTCCATGCGGCGGATGTCGCCCGTCAGCACCGCGCCGACCAGCTTTCCGCCCGCGGAATAGTACCGCGCGCCGGGCATTTCGCCGATTTCGTACGCGGTATTCGCTTGACGGCCCGCATCGCCGAACGCAAACAGCGCCGTGCCGAAGCCGTGGAAGATGAGCGGACGCGGCAGCGCCTGATACGCCGCGTCGCCGCCCGCCGCGTTGATGCCCGCGATGCGCCCCATGTCCGCCGCTTCCGTCCACAGCGCGTAGCTCACGCCCATCGACGCGCAGTCGCCCGCCGCGTACACGTCCGGGAGGTTCGTGCGCATGTGGTCATCGACGGTGATGTGGCGCTCGGCCGCAATGCCCGCGTCCTTGGCGAGGCGGATATTTGCCCGCACGCCCGCTGATACGATAACCAGCTCCGCCGGAATGCGCGTGCCGTCCACGAGGGTGACGCCGGATGCGTCGATGCGCGCGGAATCCGCGTTTTTCAGTAGCTTCACGCCTTTGCCCGCCATGGCGGATTCAAGGTGCTGCGCCGCCTGCGCGTCAATCTGCCGCTTCATCAGCTGATCGCCGTGCTCCAGCACGGTCACAGACAAGCCCGCTTCCGCCAAGGACGATGCCGCTTCCAGCCCCAGCACGCCGCCGCCGATAACCGCCGCGTTTTTTGCCGTTTTCGCGATTTCCCGCACGCGCGCCACATCGCCAAAGGTTCGCACGGCAACGACGTTCGCGCCGTCCGCGCCCGGAATCGGCGGCACGAAGCAGCTTGCGCCTGTCGCCAGAATGAGGGAATCCCAATGGAAGGGGGTACCGCCCGCCACGAGCGTTTTGCCGACGGGGTCGATGGCAGTCACGGTTCGCCCGGTAAGGACGACAATATCCTTTTCGTCATACCACGCGGCAGATTCAACCGCCAAATCCTGCGCCGTCACCTTGCCCGTGAGCTGTTTGGTGAGCATCGGGCGGCTGTAGGGAAGGAAATTCTCGGCGGAAATGAGGACAATCAGCGCGTCTCGCTGGGTGCTGCGGGCGGATTTTGCCGCTTCGAGGGCGGCGATGCCTCCGCCGATGATGAAAATCTTTTTCATGTTGATGTATCCTTCTTTGTTTATTGCGTTTATTTGTTGCAGGGGGAATCGCCGCTGCGGCGGCGACCAAAGGGCAATGAAAACAGACGAACGTCTGCGATCGCCCTTTGGAAACCTTCGGTGCCCCTTCGGATGTTACTTGATTCATATTGGAAGTTTTTTAGTTTGTGTACCTTTCGTTCTTCCAATAAACATAACCATATAGTAACATGGGAGTGCGCTGCGAAGGGGTCAAGGGGGCGACCGCAGACATTCGTCTGTTTTCATTGCCCCCTTGTCGCGTCCGCAGGCGCGAAATCCTCTGCAATATAAGTATACGCTGCCTTGTCTCAAATTGAAACAAAGCAGCGTAAAAAAATCAGAACAAGCCCACAATTTCGCCGTTTTCGTCCACATCAATCGCTTCGGCGGCGGGAACCTTCGGCAGCCCCGGCATGGCGATAATATCCCCCGCGAACGCCACCACAAAGCCCGCGCCCGCGTTCAGCCGCACTTGCCGAATGTGCAGCGTGTGCCCCACCGGCGCGCCCAGCAGCTTCGCATCATCGGAGAAGGAATACTGCGTTTTCGCAATGCAAACCGGGCATTCGCGCCAGCCTTCGTCCTCCAGCTTTTGCAGCTGCTTCAGTACGCTGCCGGCGAATTCCACCTTCGCTGCGCCGTAAATGCGCGTCGCAATCGCCTCAATCTTGTCCTTCAGCGGCAGGGTGATGTCGTAGGTGTAGCACGGCTCGGATTTCGGCGCGCTGTCCACAATGCCGCACACCCGCGCCGCCAGCTCCTTCACACCGTCGCCGCCCTTCGCCCAGCCGTCGCAAAGCTCCACCGGCGCGCCCGCATCCGCGCACGCCTGACGCAGCAGCGCCATTTCCGCCTCCGTGTCGCTGACGAAGCGGTTCAGCGCGACGACGACCGGGCGCTTCCACACATTGCGGATGTGGTCGATGTGCGCCAGCAGATTCGGCAAGCCCTTGCGCAGCGCCTCGACATTCTCGTGCGACAAGTCCGCCTTCGGGCAGCCGCCATGGGATTTTAGCGCGCGTACCGTCGCCACCAGCACCACCGCGTCCGGAAAAATGCCGCTCATCCGGCACTTGATGTCCATGAACTTCTCCGCGCCGAGGTCAGCGCCGAAGCCTGCTTCGGTCACGACGTAATCCGCCAGACGCATTGCCGTCGTCGTTGCAATCACGGAGTTGCAGCCGTGGGCGATATTCGCGAACGGGCCGCCGTGCATCAGGCAGGGCGTGCCGTCAATGGTCTGCACGAGGTTGGGCTGAAGCGCGTCGCGCAGGAGCGCCGTCATGGCGCCCGCCGCGTGCAAATCAGCCGCCGTAACGGGCTTGCCGCTGTACGTCCGCGCGACTTGCAGGCGGGATAAACGCGCCTTCAAGTCCTGCAAATCCTTCGCCAGGCAGAAAACCGCCATCACTTCGCTTGCGGCGGTAATGTCGAAGCCGTCCTCGCGGGGGCTGCCGTTGGGCTTGCCGCCCAGCCCGCTGACGATGGCGCGCAATTGCCGGTCGTTGACGTCCAGACAGCGCCGCCACGTCACCTGACGCGGGTCAATGCCCAGCGCGTTGCCCTGCTGGATGTGGTTGTCCACCATCGCGGCAAGCAGGTTGTTCGCGGCGGTGATGGCGTGCAAATCGCCCGTGAAGTGCAGGTTAATCTGCTCCATCGGCAGCACCTGCGCCCTGCCGCCGCCTGCCGCGCCGCCCTTCATGCCGAACACCGGGCCGAGCGACGGTTCGCGCAGCGCCAGCATCGCCCGTTTGCCGATTTTCGTCATGCCGTCCGCCAAGCCGACGGAAACGGTCGTTTTGCCCTCGCCCGCGGGGGTCGGGTTGATGGCGGTGACGAGAATGAGCTTGGCGCGCATCTCGCTGCCCACGCCTAACTGCATGGGGTCAACCTTCGCGATATACTGCCCATAGGGGCTGATGGCACCCTCGGGAATGCCCGCTTTTTCCGCAATCTCCTGAATCCGCTTCGGCTGTGCCGCCTGTGCAATCTCCAAATCCGTCGGCATGATGATGATCCTCCTGATTTTTTCCGCATGAAATTCAGCTATCCTACATTATTATACTGAATTATGCCGTACATTGCAACAGTAAATCCGCAAAAAGTTTCGGATAATGACGAAAAGGGGACTGCCCGCCCGGACAATCCCCCTCTGCTCATTTCGCCTCCGCGAAGTATTCCAGCGCCTCGCGAACATCCGCAATCAGCCCATGCCGCGCCAGCACCTGCGCCAAGATGCCGAACTGGTCGAGCGTCAGCCGCCAGCGCATCGTCTCCTGCACGCGCGGACGCGTGCTGTTCTCCATCGCGTACCCATACGCCCGCACCGCCGTTTCCAGTGCGCCAATCATCGGGTACTGCGCCCGCAGTTCCCGGTCAAGCGCATCGCAATTCTGATACCAAGCATGTGTGCTGCACACGTCGTCGGGCATCTCCTCTCGCATCCGCCGCACCTGCTGCCAATCGCACCGCGCCGCCATTTCTCCCGGCGTCAGCAGAAGCTCCTCTGCCTGCCGTTCCCTCTGCCGCTGAAACGTAACCACCTGCATTCCTCCCTTCATCATAGGGTATGCGGGAGAATGCGCAAAAAGAATGCGCCGGACGGAATTTCTGCGGAAAAAAATTGCAGAAAAATACCGGAAAAGTCCGGAAACCCCTTGACGAAAACAAGAAAAACAACTATGATAATATATGTGTGCTTTGCGTCAAAGTAAAGGGGGGAAGGTGGATGTATATGGTCGATTACGAGGGTACTATGCCCATTTTTGCCTACGCCTACCTGACCCACGACCGCCGCTGGACAGGCCCGCGCGCCTACCGCATCACCATCTATCAGGACGACACGCTGATGTTCCGCACGTTCAACGAGCGGGAAGAGGTGCTGGATACCGATTTCTTCTATCTTGTGCCGGGAACGGCGGCAAAGCTGACCGTGCAGATTGAACACGAAGGCTGGTGGATGGGCACGGTTCCGCTGCTGATTCAGGCGGATTCCAAGCCGCATAGCACGAGCATGTTCGGCTTTTCGGGGCATCCGATGTTCCGCTGCGAGGATTTAGGGAACATGATTGCGCGTGATTTCGGCAGCCACCGCGGGCAGCTGGCGCGTGGATTGTATTTTATGCTGGAAAACACGGCGATTCTGCTGCGGCAGAGTAATTTGATATTGAAGCTGGATAGTTTCGAGTGGGACTGGGCGAAGGCGCAGATATTTACGCCGGCATACGCACCGCCGGAGACGACCGCGCCGACGGTTCCGCAGAAGGAAAATGTCGGTTAAGGGCAAAAAAGCCGCTTAGCCCCAAAAGCAGGGTAACGCGCTCAAGCCGGGCGACAAAAAAAGGGTCAAGGGGCAATGCCCCTTGCAGGGTCAAGGGACAGCGTCCCTTGCGGGGCTTGGGGCAGCGCCCCAACCGTTCCGCGGGCGACCAGTATGCCAAACGTGTCCAACAAAGGCGCAGGCAGCGAAGCGTCCCTGCCAGTAACTTCGCGCGTCCTCAGACGCGCCCCCAACTTGCTCTTTTCAACATTTATGCTGTGTCGCGCCAGATGGGCGCGACAAGGGGGCAATGAAAACAGACGAATGTCTGCGGTCGCCCCTTTGAACCCTTCGCAGTGCACTCCCATGTTACTTGATTTTTATCGAAGATAGTAAGCCGATGTTTCGCGCAAAAGCGCGTGTCAACATTCCGCAAATCAGCAGTATTCGCTTCGGCGCACCCAATCTGCGCTCAATCGGCGCATACTGCTTTTTGATTCGCAAGCAAATCAGCATAAGGAGGAAAAAAAGATGGGTGAACGTTCGATTCAGGAGAAGTATCAGGCGTGGCGGAAGTGCCCCGGCATGAATGAGGAGCTGCACAATCAGCTCAAAGCCATGTCGCCGGATGAACTGAATGACAGCTTCTATCGTTCGCTGGCGTTCGGCACGGGCGGTCTGCGCGGGGTCTTAGGCGCGGGCGAAAACCGCATGAACCTCTACACCGTGTCCAAGGCGACGCGCGGGCTGGGACGTTACCTGCTGGAGACGTGCGAGAAGCCGTCCTGCGCTGTCAGCTGCGACAGCCGCATCCATAGCCGCGATTTTGCCGAGCTGACCGCCGCGACGCTGGCGGAAATGGGCATCCGCGTCTACCTCTACCGCACGCTCATGCCGACCCCCATGCTGTCCTACGCGGTGCGCCACCTGCACACCAGCGCGGGCGTGATGGTGACGGCGAGCCATAATCCCGCGAAATTCAACGGCTATAAGGTCTATGGCGCGGATGGCTGCCAGATTACGATTGAAGCCGCCGACCGCATCTATTCCTTCATCAGCGCCGAACAGACGCTCCAGCCCTCCCTGCCGAGCTTCCAGAAGTACCTTGATAACGGCATGGTCAGCTACATCGACGATGAAACCATCGAGAGCTATTACCAGATGATTAACGGCCTGCGCATCGCCCCCACCGACGAGCGCCTGCACATCGTCTACAGCCCGCTCAACGGCACGGGCAATGTGCCGGTGCGTGAAATGCTGAAGCGCATGGGCAATATCGACGTGGATGTCGTCGCGGAGCAGGAGATGCCCGACGGCCATTTCCCGACCTGCCCGTACCCGAACCCTGAAATCCGCGAGGCGATGAAGCTGGCGATTGAAAAGACCATCGCCACCGGGGCGGATATGTGCGTCGCCACCGACCCCGACTGCGACCGCATCGGCGCGGGTGTGCGGCAGGGCGATACCGTCACGCTGATTTCCGGCAACGACATGGGCGTGCTGCTGTTGGACTATGTGTGCAGCCACCGCAAGGCGCAGAAGGGCGAACTGCCGCCCGTCGCCGTCAAGACCATCGTGACCACCGAGATGGCTGTGCCGATTTGCAAGAAGTACGGCGTGGAGCTGCGCAACGTGCTCACCGGCTTCAAGTTCATCGGCGAGCAGATTGGGCTGCTGGAAAAGGAAGGCCACACCGAGCGCTACATCTTCGGCTTCGAGGAAAGCTACGGCTACCTGTCCGGCACGTCCGTGCGCGATAAGGACGCCGTCAACGCGGCGGTGCTGGTTTGCGAAATGGCGGCGAATTACAAGGCGCAGGGGCTGACGCTGCTGGATAAGCTGGAGCAGCTGCGCGAGGAGTTCGGCTTCTATGCCCAGCGCCTGCTGACCTTCCAGTACGAGGGCGAATCCGGCGCGGCGAAGATGGCGGACATCATGCGCAAGCTCCGCGCCCCGCTGGATACCTTTCAGGATGCGCATTTCCCGACCGCGACCCGCATCGACTACCAGAACGATGAAACGGGTCTGCCCAAGAGCGACGTGCTGTCCTTCGCGCTGGCGGATGGCAGCAAGATTATCGTCCGCCCCTCCGGCACGGAGCCGAAGCTGAAAGCCTACCTCTTCGCGCGCGGCGAAAATCAGGCAGCCGCCGAAAAGGTGCTGGATGAACTTGAAACGCTGATGAACGGGTACTGCAAGGAGTAAACTTTCAACGGGCTGTCCCACACGGGCAGCCTGTTTTTTGGTTCTTCACGGACTCTTGGGGGAAGAGCAGCTTGGGGGCGCGTCTGCGGACGCGCGAAGTTACTGGCAGGGACGCTTCGCTGCCTGCACCTTTGTTGAGCGCGTTTGGCATACTGGTCGCCCGTGGAACTGTTGGGGCGTTGCCCCAAACCCCACAAGGGACGCTGTCCCTTGACCCTGCAAGGGGCAATTGCCCCTTGACCCCTCTTCGCGATTGAGTTGGTCGCGCTTTCATGCTCCTTTCGCGTGCAGCTTTTGGTGCTTCGCCTAAGCCCTTGTTTGCTCCCCCAAAACTTTCCGTGAAGAGCCTGTTTTTTGTTTGTCCTGCTTTGCATTTCTGGTGTACTTTGCGCCCGTTTTCCTTCAAAACGTGCTATAATCGTCCCGAAAATCGTTTGAAGGAGCGGATGCCCTATGGACACGCGCGATTTCCTTGTGCCGGATAATTACGCCGATTTCCACTGCAAGTGCGGCAAGTGCCGCCATACCTGCTGCGACGGGTGGGCAGTCACCTTCCCGCGCGAGGATTATTTCCGCCTGCTGAGCGTGCCGTGTTCGCCGGAACTGCGCCGCAAGCTGGATACATCGCTGCATCTGGCGGATGACCCCACCCCGGAGCGCTACGCCGAACTTCTGCCGAACTGGGAGGGGCACTGCCCGCTCCAGCGCGCGGATGGACTCTGCGCCCTGCAAGCCGAGTGCGGCGAGGAAGCCATCTCCTCCACCTGCCGCTATTATCCCCGCGGCATCCGTACGATGGATGATGACGAGTGCGCGTGCAGTGCCTCCTGCGAGCGCGTGGTGGAAATGCTGCTGCACCGCCTGCCGCCGATGACCTTCCGGCGGATGCGGCTGTCCTTTGCCATGCCGCTGCCGCCGCGCGAGACGGACGCGGCGCTGACGGCGGAAACGCGGCAATTGCGCCGGGATGTCGTCACCATGCTGCAAGCGCGGGAAGTTCCGCTTGCAAGCCGCATGATGGGGATTCGCGCGGCGCTCGTGCTGGAGGAATCCGGGCGTCAAACGAGTGAAAGCCGCTTGGCAGCGTTCCGCGCGGCGGCGAAAGTCGCGATTCCCCCGGCGGATTGGGCGCTTCGGGCGAATATCCTGCGGACGCTGATGGAAGAACTGCTGGCGGATACCATCAGCATGGGCGGAATCGCGGCGGAAATCCTGCCGCTCCTGCGCGGGGAACAGGCGGGCACAGTTTTGCAGCAGGCGGCGGGCACGTTTCAGGCGGATACGCCGGATTGGATGATTGGCACGGAGCAGCTGATGGTCAACCATGTGTTCTACGAGGGCTTCCCGTACGGCGCGCATCAGGAGCGCCCGGCGACGGCAGCGGTTTCGCTGTGCGCGGAGTACGCGGTGCTGCGCGGTACGGCGGTGCTCTACCATCAGCTGCATCCGGATGAAACGGCACTGGTGGATGCCATTGCCGCGCTCTTCCGCGTGATGGAGCACAGCGCGTTCGGCTGGAACGCGGCGGTTGTGCTGGAGCGTGAAGGCAAGGCGGGGGAGGATGTTATCGGGCAAATCGTCGGAATATAAGGTTCTTCACGGAAAATTTGGGGGCAAACAAGGGGCTGAGGCGAAGCGCCAAAAAGCTGCACGCGGAAGGAGCATGAAAGCGCGACCAACTCAATCGCGAAAAGGGGTCAAGGGGCAATGCCCCTTGCGGAGTCCAGAGGCGGTGCCTCTGGTGGGGTTTGGGGCAACGCCCCAACTGTTCCACGGGCGACCAATTCAAAGGACGAAGTCAACAAGGGCGCAGGCAGCGAAGCGTCCCTGCCAGTAACTTTGCGCTTCCTCAGAAGCGCCCCCAAGCTGCTTTACCTACCACTTGCATATTGTCGCGCCGATGGGCGCGACCGACCAGTATCGAGAGAAGTTTTTTCTTGCTGCTGGTCTTTTTTGTTGCAGGGGGACGCGCCTGCGGGTGCGACAAGGGGGCAATGGAAACAGACGAAGTCTGCGGTCGCCCCCTTGACCCCTTCGCAGTGCGCTCCCATGTTTATTGTTTTTTTCGTTGCAGGGAGGAACGAAAGGTACACTAAATTATAGTAATGATAAAAGCCAACTATGGGGGCGTGCAACCGAAGGAGTCCAGAGGGCGATCGGAAAGCCCTCTGGAACTATGCCAATGACCCGTTTAGAAAAGAAGTCAACCCTGCTTACCTGAAAATCCAGACATCAAAAAGCACCGCCCTGCCCGACCATCAACGCCGGACAAGGCGGTGCATTCATGCACCATTACAGATTGTTTACGAGGTCGTACAGGTCGCGGCGGAAGTGCTTTTCCACCTTCAGCGCGTCCACGATGGGCATGTTGAACACCTTGCCCTGCCGCACGCCGATGACCTGATTGGAAATGCCGTCGCGCAGCAGACGAACCGCGAGGTTGCCTGCCTCAAAGGCGAAGGCGCTGTCCTTGGCAACCGGCAGCGCGCCGCGCTGGGTGTAGCCGACAACCGTCGAACGTGCTTCCACCATGCCGCACATCCGCTTCATGATGGAGGCAAAACGCATGGCGCTCATGGGTTCGCCCTCGAAGCACTGCTTGCCGTGGCTGGTCAGGAAGCCGTACATGTCAAACGGCGCCATGGATTCCCAGCAGCCCTCCGCCAGCACGATGGTCGAGCGGTAGTTGCCCTTGGCAATCTGCTTATTCAGGCGGGACGCCACTTCTTCCACGCTCCACGGCACTTCCGGCACAACCACGATTTCCGAGCCCGTGGCGCAGGCGGCCTTCAGGGCGATGTCACCGCAGTGGCGGCCCATGCACTCCACCACATGCGGGCGGTCGTGGGAGCGGCTGGTGGCGCGGATGGCGCGGATGGCTTCGGTGCAGACCTGCACAGCCGTCTCGTAGCCCAGCGTCATCTCAGTGTAGGCAAGGTCGTTGTCAATCGTGCCGGGGATGCCGATGCAGGGGATGCCCAGCTCGCACAGACGCATTGCGCCCTGGAAGGAGCCGTCGCCGCCGATGACAACCAAACCGTCGATTTCCATCGCCTTCAGCGTCTGCACGGCGATTTCGCGCCACTTGGGGTCCTTGAACTCCTCGCAGCGCGCGGTGCGCAGATAAGTGCCGGGCTGGTCGGCAATATCCAGCACGGTGTCCAGATACAGCTCCTGCAGGTCATCCTTGATGCTGGTGGACTTGCGCAGCAGACCGTTGTAGCCGTGCTTGATGCCAATCAGGGGCATACCATAAGCCGCAGCACTGCGGGCAATGGACATAACGGCTGCATTCATGCCCGGCGCATCGCCGCCGGAAGTCAAGACGCCGATTTTTCTCATCATGGGAACATTCCACTCCTTTTCAGAAGGTTATGATGGCGGGCAAGCCCGGCGAATCCGGAAATTGCCCTGCGAAACGGTACGCGGAATGCGTGGCCGTATGCTTTCATCCTGCATTATACCACAATTGATAGGAAAAAGACAAGCCGTGCAAACGCTTACATCAAACGTTTTCGGACGAAATTTCACGAAAAGGCGACGAACCTTCCAGAAATAGGATTGGGAAATGTGCAACTGTCCTTGACAGACCGGATTGCCCGTGATATGATGAAAAAAACGAGGAAAGGCGGCGAGCAGGCAGAATGGGCAGGGACGAGCGGCAGCTGCGTCGGATGCGCGGCGAAGCGCTGTCCCGATTGCTGCAGGGGCTGACGTACAGCGGCTGTCTGGTGATTTTCTACGCGCTGATGGCGATTCCGAACTGGCCGCTGCGGAATCTGTCGCGCACGAGCGCAACGACGCTGGTGACATGGGTCGCCATGGGCGCGGCGATGCTGGCGGTGTTCGGACGCATGACGGTGCGGCGCGGGAAGCATCAGCAGCAGGCGGCAGGGCAGTGCATGGGCGTGCTCATCACGGACGCGGTGACGTATCTGCAATTGCAGATTATGAACGTCAATCCTAATAACCGCACGCACTTGACGCTCTTCGGGGCGGATTTCGCGTATCTGCTGATTGCTGCCGCGATGCAGATGGCGCTCGTGCTGCTGGCAATGTCCTTCGGTGCGCGTGTGCTGCCAAAATTACAGAAACCCGCGCGGCTGCTGCTGATTACCGAGGCGGATGCGGACGAAATTCGGCAGAAGCTGGCGAAGGAGCGCACTTTCGGGCAGCTGAATGATGTTTGCAGCTGGCAAGCGGCGGAATTGCCCGCGTTTTTGGCGCAGAACGATGCAGTGCTCATTGCATCGGATGTGCCGGATGAAAACCGGATGGCGCTGATGAAGGCGTGCTATGCGCTGAAGCGGACGGTGTTGGTCAGCCCGCGCGTGCAGGAAATCATGCTGTCCAGTGCGAATCAGGTGATACTGGATGATGCGCCGCTGCTGGAAATGCGCGCGGACGGCATGACGCTGGGGCAGAAAATCATCAAGCGTGGGGCGGATATTGTGCTGTCGGCGCTGGCACTGCTGGTGCTTAGCCCGCTGATGCTGCTGATTGCGCTCGCGATTCGCGTGGAGGACGGCGGAAACGTCATCTTCCGGCAGAAGCGGCTGACGGCGGACGGAAAGACCTTCACCATCTGCAAATTCCGCACGATGCGGCGGGGCAGCGGAGGCGCGTCCGCACGGGACGCGGATAATCGTGTGACGCATGTCGGGCGTTTCCTGCGCCGGTGGCGGCTGGATGAGCTGCCGCAGTTCTGGAACATTCTGCGCGGGGATATGTCGCTGGTCGGCCCGCGCCCGGAAATGCTGGAAAACATCACACGCTATAAGCGTGACCTGCCGGAATTCCAGTTCCGGGAACGCATGAAGGCGGGTTTGACCGGCTATGCGCAGATTGAAGGGCGCTACAATACCTCGCCGGAGGATAAACTCGCGCTCGACCTATTCTACATCGAGGGGTTCTCTCTCTGGACGGACATGAAGCTGCTTCTGCGGACAGTGACGGTCTTTTTCCGCCCTGACGCGACGCAGGGATTTCCGCCGGAGGATTCATCATTCATTCCCAAACACGACAAAACACAGGAGGAAGAGCAATGAAAACGACGCTTTTGATTATGGCAGCAGGACTGGGCAGCCGTTACGGCGGCAACAAGCAGATTGACCACATCGGCCCGCACGGCGAAATTCTGCTGGAGTATTCCATCTATGACGCAATGGCGGCAGGGTTTGATAAGGTGGTTTTCGTCATCAAGCGCAGCATGGCGGACACCTTCCGCGAACTGATTGGCGACAAGATTGCCAAGAAGGTCGAGGTAGAATACGCCTATCAGGAATATGATTCCCTGCCGGACGGCTTTGTTCCGCCGGAAGGGCGCACGAAGCCCTATGGCACGGTTCATGCCGTGCTGGTGGCGAAAGACTTGATTCACGAGCCGTTCGCCGTTATCAACGCCGACGACTACTACGGCAAGGACGCTTTCGCGACGATGGCGAAAAGCCTGAAGGAAATGCAGGGCAAGACGAACGTCGCGTCGATGGTGGCATACCGCTTGAAGAACACCGTGTCCGAGAACGGGCATGTGACCCGCGGCGTGTGCGCGCGCGACGATAAGAATCATCTGGTGAAGGTGCAGGAGACGTACAAGATTAAGCCCTTCCCGGACGGCACGATTCGCGACGTGAACTTCCGCGAAGAGGGGGATATCCTCGATCCGGAAGCGCTGGTGTCCATGAACTTCTGGGGGCTGACCCCGTGGTTCTTTGGCGCCGCAGCGCGTGATTTCGCTGCCTTCCTCCGCGCCGATAACGGCGACCCGATGAAGAAGGAGTTCGTCCTGCCGACCGAAATTGACGCGCTGATGCACTCCGACGGTCTGACGGTGGATGTGCTGAGCACGGACGCGGTGTGGTTCGGCGTGACGTATCGCGAGGACAAGCCGTATGTCATGGGCGAACTGAAGAAGCTGCATGACGCGGGGCAGTACCCCGAATCCCTGTAATTTTACAGAAAAGCGCCGTAAGCACTTGCCTACGGCGCGTTTTTGTCGTACAATAGGGATGGGGGACAGTCTGTCCCTATCAGAAGGAAAGAGGAGAGCGATTCCCATGAAGATTTTGCTGACCGGCGGTGCCGGATTTATCGCGACGCACACCTGTGTGGAACTGATGGCAGCGGGGCACGATGTGGTTGTTGTCGATAATTATGTGAATTCTCAGCCCGAAGCGCTGCGCCGCGTGGAGGAAATCGCGGGCCGCCCGGTGAAGGCGTATGAAGCCGATGTATGCGATCGCGCCGCAATGGACAAGATTTTCAGTGAGAACCGCTTTGATGCCGTGATTCACTTCGCGGGGCTCAAGGCCGTGGGCGAGTCTGTCCACAAGCCGCTGGAATACTACCGCAACAACCTTGACTCCACCCTGACGCTGTGCGAAACCATGCGCCGCCACGGCTGCAAGCGCATTGTGTTCTCGTCCTCTGCGACGGTCTACGGTGTGCCGGACGAAGTGCCGCTGCGGGAGGATATGTTCTGCAAGGGCTGCACGAATCCCTACGGCTGGACGAAGTACATGATTGAGAAAATCCTGCAGGGCATTGTAACCGCTGATCCGGAATGGTCGGTGGTGCTGCTGCGCTACTTTAACCCCATTGGTGCGCACGAATCCGGACGCATGGGCGAAAATCCCAACGGCATTCCGAACAACCTGATGCCCTACATCACCAAGGTCGCCGCTGGACAGCTCGATCACCTGACCGTGTTCGGCAATGATTACAACACGCCGGACGGCACGGGTGTGCGCGATTACATCCACGTCGTCGATTTGGCGAAGGGACATGTCGCCGCGTGTGACTATGCCGCGAAGCACAACGGCTGCGAAATTATCAACCTTGGTACGGGCGTGGGCTACTCGGTGCTGGATATTGTGAACACGTTCAGCCGCGTGAACAAGGTTCCCGTGCCATATGTGATTGGCCCGCGCCGCGACGGCGATGTGGATGCCTGCTATGCCGACCCGACGAAGGCGAAGGAGCTGCTCGGCTGGACGGCAACCAAGACGCTGGAAGACATGTGCCGCGACTCGTGGCGCTGGCAGAAAGCGAACCCGAACGGCTATCAGGACAAATGAGCAATGGGGCGCGGCAGTTCCCGGAGACAGGGGACTTCGCGCCCTTTTGCGCGAATCGGTTCTGTGCCGATGGCTTATTCTACTTCCATGTAGAGCTGTTTCGCTGCGCAGGGGAATCGCCTCTGCGGAGGCGACCAAAGGGCATGAAAACAAACGAAGTTTGCGATCGCCCTTTGGAAACCTTCGGTGCGCACCCATGTTTCTGGGCTTTTATTGCGGCTTGAAAATGCGGCTCCATGCTTCTGGGGTTTTATCATAGCTTGGAAAATGCGGCTCCATGTTTCTGAGCTTTGTTGCAGCTTGGAAGGATGTAAGGAACACTAACTAAAAAGCCGCGATAACAGCCAATAAACTTAGTTGGGGGGGCGAAGCAGTCCAGAGGGCGACCGCAAAGCCCTCTGGTCGCCTCCGCAGAGGCGAAATCCCCCCATAAACACGCGGAAGTTGTATGAAGAAGTCACCAACTGAATCGCGCGAAAGGGTCAAGGGACGAAGTCCCTTGCGGAGTCCAGAGGCAGAGCCTCTGGTAGGAGTGCAGAGGGCGAAGCCCTTTGCAAGGAGAGTGGTTATGAAAAGAAAGGTGTTCCTGTTTGGAGGAAGCGGCGGACGGATGCTCGAAGCGCTGCTGTTTATGGCGTTCGCGGGCATTACGCCGGAGGAAACGCTGGATTTGGTGCTGTGCGACCCTGATGGCGACGGGATGCACGGCGCTGTTCAGCTGCGTCAGGAATTGGCGGATTATCAGCGCATCTGGGCGTCCCGGACGTATATCGGCACGGGGAACCCTGCCTTCCAGACCGAAATCAACCTCCGCACATGGTGCGACCCGTTGCCCATGAACGCGAAAACGCTCGCGGACTGGACGCAGGACGAAAAGCAGGATGCCCTGCTCTGTCAGGCACTTTTTCCGGCGGATACCGCGTCTCTTGACCTCCGGCAGGGCTTCCATGACCACCCCGAACTCGCGCGCGTGGCGTTCGCAGCGATGCTCAGCGAATGCGAAAACGACCCCGATGATGCCATGCACCGCACGCTTGATGAGATTCAGTCCGCCTTGAATGCGGGCGAGGAAGTCCGCGTTGTGCTGGCTGGTTCGCTCTGCGGCGGCACGGGCGCGGCGGGCATTGAAAGTGTCGCAGCCCTCCTCCAGAACCGCTTCGGGCAGAATGACAATTTCCGCATGGCCGCGGTGCTGATGCTCCCTTGCGCCGACGGGGAATCGCCCGCGCGCGCACAGGCGGCGTTGGAGAGAATCAGCATAGAAAACGCCCTCCAAACTGTCTGCCTGATTGGACTTCCGCAGAGTGCGCAATCCTCCGGCGGCAACGATTTGCCCCGCCTGACCGACTGGCTTGGCGCGTACTGCATGGATGTGCTGCTGCACCGCCCGACGTGGCTGACGGGCACATTCACGGTACAGAGCGCAGACGGCGCGGCAAATTGGGCGCTGTTCGGCAAGGGGGATGAACGTTATCGCGTGGCGTTTGGCGGATTGCTCAAAGGCGCGCTGCTCTGGCAGCGGAAGATTCTTCCGACGCTGGAAAAACGGCTTGCGAAGGGGAATGCGCTCAAAAGCGGGTGGATTGGCTGGTATCCGCATTATTTCCGCGGCGCGGCGGAGAATATCGAGGATGTTCGCGCCGATGCACAGGCCATTGACCGCCTGACGCAGGTCGCGCTGCTGTATCTGGCGGGCATCATCCGTTCGCTGCCGCTGGATCTGCGCTATGCGTCCGTGCTGGAAACGGCGCGGGAGCAGGGCAGGGAACATTATGATATGCAGATTCGCCGCGCGGGGGAGCTGGCCGTTCTGCGCTACGATGCCGAGCAGAACGGAATGCAGGAGGACAACGACGTCCACCGCGAAAACGCCGACACCGACCCGGAAGCGGCGGCGGCGCTGGAACGCATTGCGCGGATGGCGGAGAGCATACAGAACGAGGACTCCGTGCAGAAAACGTTCAACCGACAAATGGGCGGTCAGGCGGCAATGAAAATGGTGCTGGATGCGCTGGAAAAGGCGGAGAGCGAGAATGACCGTCTGATTCGCGACTACGCTGAGGCGATTCGCCGCATTGCGCAGGCGGAAGCTGTCGTCAAGCCGTCCGAGCGCTTCCGCATTGACGACGCGAAGACGAAGCTCAAGCGCATGGAACGCCACAAGCAGATGACGGCTGGCATGTGCGAGATGCTGCGCCACGACGCGCAGGAGATGCGCGATGGTCAGCTGCGGTTCGAGAAGCCGACGCTGATTTCCGCCGCGCCGGAGAACGGGCTGTTTTTGCAGGAAGCGATGGATCGGCTGCTGCGCGGCGAAAAAGAAGGGCGGAAGGAACTCGCAGCGTGGTTCCCCGTCTTGGTTCAGGGCGGCAAAACGGCGGATTTGCGCAGGACGATGAAGCAGCTGGGGCGCGGGGCGAAGGAAAAGGATGCGCCCGCTGTGCAGCTGCTGCTTGTTGCCATGGAAACCGCCATGCAGGAGGAAAACGCATGAGCAAACTGCTTTTTCTGCCCGATCGAAACGGCAGGGAGAAGGAATCGGAGGGGGCAGGGCTTGTCCGGCTGAGCGCTGACACGTCGGAAATGGCGGCGCTGGCGAAACGGATGGTCATCCGGCAGGAAACGGACGAAATCACCCCCGACGCGGCATATCAGGGCGCAATGGCGCTGGCGCTGCTGCTGGACAGCTGGCAGGGGACAGATGTGCGCCTTGCAGTGCGGACGATTGACGCGCAAAAGTCGCGCTTTGCATCGTGGGTGATGGCGGCGCGCCCGATGGAGCAGCGCAATCAGCCGATCCGCCTGCTGATGCTTGTCAAAGATCAGCAGGAAGCGCTGCTGGGGCTTGTGGACGCGGAAAACGGCTTGACGCTCGCAGCGCAGATGGGCGACATCTGGGACATGCTGCCGGAACGCGCAACATGGGTGAATCGGGAGGATAAGTGTTTCCGCAGCCCGCTGCCGCTGCTCAACGAGGCGGATTGCGACCTGCTGCTCCGCCGCCTGCACCGGATGAATCTGCCGGGCGACCGCGCGAAGTCCTTCCGGGCGGCGCTGAATCAGCGGCTGACGCAGGAGCGCGAGATGCTCTCCCATAGCGAGGAAGAAACGCTGGCGCGGCTGGCGATTCGCGCGCAGGCAGCGCTGGGGATGATGAAAGTGCCGGGCTTTGCGGTGCTGGAAGAAAATTCGCTGATGGACACGGAAAATCCGCTGATGCAGTGCTTCACGTCGGAAACGGTCGGGGCGAGCGAGGGTCTTAAACGTCAGCAGGTACTTTTGTGGCACGGCAAGGCGTTCGGGCGCAGCAGCAAGGTACTGGGCTGGACGGACACGAACTGGCCGGATGAAGCGGAGACGCTGAATGGCGTGGAGCAGGAAATTGCTCTGATGGCGGACGGCTCGGTTTGGTGGAACAAGAAGCTGGCGGATGCGCTGAATGCGTACCTGCGTGAGCGGAGCGACAAGGCGCTTTTGCCCGCGGCGCGTGAATACCTGACGCTGGTCAAGGGGCAGGCGGAGCAGAATGCGCGGCAGGTGCAGGGCACGGTGACGCTGCAATTCCCGTGGCGGGCGGACAGCGGCGCGGTGCAATCGCTCCTGCAGGAAGCCTTGGGCGACGGCTGGCAGGAAGCCGCGAAGCAGCCGTTTTCGCAGCGCCTGACGTGCCTGACCGGGGTGCAGCTCGGCGACCAGGCATTGCGAACCGGCTGCATCCTCGAAAACGCGACGATGCTGCCGCCGCTGTCTATGGAAATGGCGAAAACGATCGCGGAGAACCCGACCGCGCTGGCGCTGGATGCTTTCCGCTATCAGGTGGAGGAAGACGGCAGCGTTACTGCGTCGTATCTGCTCAGGGCGCGGGGCGAAGTGCGGTTTGTGCGCACCTACGCGCCGGACGAGCAGCTGTATCTGGAAAATCCGCCGATGGTGGCGGTGTACCCGTGTGCGCCGATGGTGTTCTGGCATCAGTATCAGGTGCTGGTGAAGGGCGGCGACGCGAAGGTGTGCGCGCTGTCCGACGGGCAGTGGCAGGACGTGGAAAATCGGGAGAACTGGACGGCGCTGCTGACGGCGCAGTACCCATCCTGCCTGACGCTGGAAAAGGACGGCGAGAGCCTCGGCGCACTGCCGAACATCCTCGACAAAGAGCCGGACGCGGGCGGAAATCAGCCTGCGATTGCGTCCATTGACCTCGGTACGGCGGTCACAGCGGTGACGCTGACCATCGGCGGACGGGAGATTCCGGCGACGCACCGTCCGCTCCTGCGGATGCTGCTGACCCTATCCGACACGCCGATGGACGACATGATGACGAGCCTGACGATGGCGGCGAACCTCATCCCGACGGCGGTGGTGCTGACGGGCGCGGGCGATGTGCCGGGTCGGGACGGCTATGTGTACCGCCCGGCGGACATGGCTGCGCTGGCGGCGAAGGAGGAAAATCGTCTGCTGACCGGCTTCAAGTGGCGCAGCGACGCGGCGGGCGTTCGGGCGCGGACGCTGCTGATTCAGCAGATGATGCTGGATACGGCGCTAAGTGCCGTCTTGCAAGGCGCGGGAAGCCTGTCGTGGCGCATTGCCATGGAGGATGACATGGGCGAAGGCGGACGACGCGCGGTGCTGGATGCGGCGGAAAGCGGCGCGGCGGCGGCGACGATTGCATCCGGGCTTGCGCCTGTCCCCGGCACGGAGCGTGTTTCGTGGACGCCGGAGACGGCGGCGCTGGGCGCGTACCTGCGAGGCGAGGGCGGAATCCACGGCGGATGTGCGGCACTGGACATTGGCGCGGGCAGCATCCGCGCGGCAATCTACTTGCAGAACCGCACGACCCCGGAGCGCAGCGCGAACATCCCGTATGGCACGCAGCTGACGCTCTACGAGACGTACGCGAATCACCCGGAACGTATCGAATATGATTTTGGCGGCAGCTCAATGGGGAGCTTATCGCTGGCGAAAGATGCGCTGACGGCGGCGTTCTCCGTTGCGTCGGATACGCAGGCGCACGTCGGCAAAACGTGCATGATGCTCGACCTCCTGCTGACTGAGAACGCCGCGCCGCTGGCGATGCACTTGAACGCGCGCGCAAACGCCGGGCAGGTGACATTCTTACAGAGCGTAGCGGCGGAATATCTGGCAGGGACCCTGTTCGCTGCGGGCCTGCTGACGGCGGACGTGCAGGCGGATTCGATGCAGAATCACTATCTGCCCGCGTCGCTGCCGGTAGCGCTGACGGGCGGAGGAGCGCTGCTTGTGAACCTGCTGCCGTCGGGAATGGTGGGTAATCTGAACCAGTTCGTATCCGTCGCAACGGGGCGGACGTATGCGGCGGGAAACATCCAAGTGCAGCTGATGCGCGAAGGCAAATGGGCGTTGAGCCGGGGGCTAAGTGCGCTGAAAACGCTGGAAATGCCGCCGGAAACGCCGGATTTGACGCGGCATCAGTCCTTCTCCGAGCAAATGCTGCACCTGATGCAGACGCTCTGCACAGTCTGTCCGGCGCACATGTGGCTGCTGCATCCCGGACTGTTTGACAGCATGGGGCGGATGACGCCCGCGGGCATTGACACGGTGCGGCGTGTTTCCGCGCGTACCTTCGGCGCGGACGACGATATGCCCGCGTCGGTGATGCAGTTCCTTTCGGAGCTGCGAAGGTCGCCGATTGTCGCGGATCAGCTGACGCCGCCGGGAAACTGATTTTTGCACAACAAAACCCGCGCTTCGGCAGGAATGCATCCTGTCAAAGCACGGGTTTTTGATTCGCTTTATTCCACCAATTTGAACCCTTGTTCCTTTAACTTTGCTTTAATTTCCTCAATCTGCGCAAAATCACGCGTTTCCATACTAATCCGCAGCAAACAGCTCGTCACCGCATATGCCGCGTCCGACCGTTCATGCGTCACGCCCACAATGTTCGCGCCGCACTCCGAAATCACCTGCGTCACGCCCAGCAGCTGTCCCGGCTTATCGTCCAGCGCAATCGTCAGCAGGCAGTTGCGTCCTTCGCGCTGCAAACCGCGCGTGATGACGCGGCTCAAAATGTTCACGTCAATGTTGCCGCCGGAAATCAGGCAGCAGACCTTTTTGCCGGCAATCGGCAGCTTGCCGAACATGGCCGCAGCGACCGTCAC
>OJLA01000424.1_pt1 | contig 36489 bp, 25 predicted proteins | sample 1596611 | NCBI WGS metagenome assembly OJLA01 (sample SAMEA4350168, study PRJEB24818) | metagenome | biome: human; feature: gut; material: faeces | place: Denmark | collected 2013-09
ACCCTGTACCGGTCTCTGCTGTCCCTGTGCGGGTCTCTGCTGGCCCGCCGCCTGTCCGTTTCTGTGGGAGTAGTTCCCGCGCGGCGCGGTGTTCTGTGTTCTGTTGTCCGCCCGGTCCTGCCGGTCGTTTCTGTACCCGCCTGTGTTGTTCAAACCGGCACCTCCCTGTTATAGTTTTTTTACAGACCGAGAAGAGATATGGCTCCCGCGATCAGGGTTATCAGCGAGAATACGCCGACGATCTTTATCTCGCTCCAGCCGCACTTCTCGAAATGGTGATGTATCGGCGCCATCTTGAAGAGGCGTTTTCCGTGCGTCAGCTTGAAATACCCGACCTGCAAAATGACCGACGCCGCCTCGCAGATATACACGATGCCGACGACGATGATGCCCATGAGCGCCAGCGCCATCTTCAGCAGCAGGTCAACGTTTTTCTGCGGCACAGCGACGTCCATGACAGTCTGGGTGATTTTCGGCACGGCGAGGCTCGTTACCGATGCCAAGGCGGACAGAAGCAGCGCCAGCAGCATCTTCCACTTGTGCTTGCCGATGTAAACGCCCACGCGCTTCAAGTGCCGGAAGTCAAACGGGGTTTCCAAGCGCTCGTCTACGTCAAATTTGTTGCGCGCCATGTTACATCACCTCCTGCGGAGCGGTGTCGGGCGTGATGCCGTTTTGCAGGCAGTACGTTTCGTAGTAGTAGCCGCGCTGACGCAGCAGTTCCTGATGCGTGCCGCGCTCGGTCACGACGCCGTCCTTCAAAATCAGGATGAGGTCAGCATCCTTGACGGAGGAAATGCGCTGGGCAATGATCAGCTTCGTGCAGTCGTAGGGGAGCTGACGCAGCTGCGCCTGAATGTACTTCTCCGTCTCCATATCGACAGCGGAAGTCGTGTCGTCCATGACGAGGATACCGGGCTTGACCGCCAGCGCGCGCGCCAAGGCAATGCGCTGCTTCTGCCCGCCGGAAAGCCCCACGCCGCGTTCGCCGATAATCGTGTCGTAGCCCTCGGACAAGCCCTTGATGAAGTCGTCCGCAGCCGCGCGGCGGGCGAAGTCGTGCACTTCATCCTCCGTCAGCGTCTGGTCGCCGAAAGCAATGTTGCCTTCCACCGTGTCGGAAAAGAGGAAAACATCCTGCGTCGCCGTACCGATGCCGTCGCGGAGCTGTTGCAGCTTCCACTTGCGCACATTGCAGCCGTCAACGGAAATGCTGCCGCTGGTCACGTCGTAGCAGCGGGCGAGCAGCTGAATCAGCGTCGTTTTGCCGGAACCGGTCGGCCCCATGATGGCGACGGTCTGCCCCGGCTTGGCGGAGAACGTTACGTCGGACAGCACCGGCTGCGAGCCGTAAGCGAAGGACACATGGTCAAAGGAAATCGCACCCTCGATGTGGTCGTGATTCACCGCGCAGGAGCTGTCCACAATCTCCGGGCGGGAGACTTCAATCTCCATGACCTTGTTCGAGCAGGTGATGAAGCGCTGCCAGTCGTTGAGCAGGTTGCCCAGCTGCCGCATGGGGACGCTCAGCGTCCACGCCAGCTGGGTGAAAATCGTCAGTTCGCCCGCCGTCATGCCGTCGGTAATCATCAGGTAGCCGCCGAAAAAGACGGTCAGCAGCGTCATGGCGTTCGCCAGAATCTCGATGAAGGGGTAGAATGACAGCCAGCGCTTGTTGATATCCAGATTCGCATCGCGGAAGGCGCGGGAACGCTCGTCGAAGCGGTTCTCCTCGTATTCCTCACGCGCAAACGCCTTCACCACGCGGTTTGCCGCAATGTTCTCCTGCGCCTTCGCGTTCATGTCGCTCATCTTGTCGCGCATGTCCACGAACATCCGCCGCGCGCCCTTGGAGTACACTTTCGTGATAATCATCAGCAGCGGCGTGACGCAGACCATCGCCAGCGCGAGCTTCCAGTTCACCGAGAACAGGTAAATCGACGACGACACGAACATGACGATGCTGTCTACCGCCACATAGTCTATGTATGCCAGAAAATGGCGGCACCAGTCCGTGTCGGCGGACAGGCGCGTCATCAGGTCGCCGGTGCGGTGAATGTCGAAGAAGCGCATGTCCTGATACTGCAGACGCGTGAACAGCCGCATGCGCAGGTTCATCAGCGTGTTCTGGGAGGAATGCTCCAGCAGGACAACCATCAGGTAGCGCAGACCTTCGCGCGTAACCTTGACAATCAGCATCGCCAGCAGCAAGCCGACGAGCGGTTCGGGGTTCTGCGCGACAATGACGTCATCCATCAGGCGCATCGTCAGGTAGGGGTTGATGAGCAGCATCAGCGACGTGACGGCACTGATGATGAGGCCAAGAATGTGCCACTTGTGGTAGCGCTTGTCCATTACGCCCCACAGCCATTTGATATTCTCCATCGGTTACTCCTTATACAGGGTCGATTCGATTTCCTTTGTCACAAAGTCAGCAATGCGGATTTTCCATTCCTCGTCCGGGTGGACTTCGCCGTGAGAGCGGGCAACGCTGCGGTCAAAGCCGCTTCCATAGAAGCTGTCGATGCAGTGCACGCCCGTTTTCTGCGCGACTTTCTGGATGACGCTGCGCTTGAGCAGCCCGTGAGATTCGTCCATCCATTCCTGCGGGGTGTATGTTTGCAGCGGCGTGGCGAGGAAAATCGCCGCGTTTGGGCAGACGGTCTGCAATGTCCGCACCGCCCAGAGCAGCGCAGATGCCATCGACGTGCGGGTCAGGGCGGCGTAGGGGAGTTCACAGACAGCCGCAAAGTCATCCGCCGGGGCATTTTCCGGTTGATTGCCGTCATTGCTGGAGATGGCGATGTAGATGACGTCCGGCGTGCTCAGCGTGCCTGTGCCGATACCGATTTCCGCCGGAATCGCATACTCGATGCCATCCACCGTCCAGCGGATGATGCTGCCCTTCGGAGTAAGCGCCTGCAAAACGCGCCGCACCTGATTGGACAGCACGTTGTCCGCCGTGTTCGTGTTCGGCGGCTCGATGAGCGTTACAGGCGTGATGTTCCTATCGCCTTCGTGCCAGTCGGAGCAGGTTGCATACCCGCAGGCGGCATTCAGCACCTCCTGCGCGTTCAGCCGATGCGCCACCATCGTGCCGATACCGCTGACCTGGTCGCTGGTGATGCTGTCGCCCATGCAGCAGAAGCAGCGGATGTTCATGGGGTTGTCCTCCCTTGGAGAAAGACGGGTCGTTCAATCGTAAAGCCTCATTAGAAACGGTTTGATGATAGCACGGTTTTTTCCTTGTTTCAAGGGGGCTTTTGGAAAGATTTCGACAATATTTCTTGCCCATCAGTTAAGTAACAAAAAACCGGGAAATGCAAGGACAAAAGGCACAATGCAGCAATAAAAACCAGCGACAGGAGTGGCGAAACCGAAGGTGCCCAGCAGACGACCGCGGACTTCGTCCGTTTTCATTGCCCTCTGGAAGCATGGAAAAGACCAGTTCAACCATGCCCATCAGCATAGAATCAGAAAAAACCACCCAACGAAACCATTTTCGTTCTGGCAAAAATTCAGACATTCTTGACAAAACACAATTTTTGTGTATAATTAAATTATTGCATCATCCATTCCATAGACCCCCAAGACGCTAAGGGAGGAAATTAAACATGAAACACTGGGTCGCACAAGCGCTTTCTCTGCTGATGGCACTCTGCTTGTTTCTGCCCTGCTTCGCCGCAGCGGAAGAAGCCGCGCAGAACGCCGTCACCATCGACTTTGAGGATGGCAACGCCGCCGCATTCAGCCAGTCTGGCTCCTGCACCGTCGGCGTGACGGAATCGCAGGCACACAGCGGTAAGCAGAGCCTGCGAGTTTCTGGACGCGGCAGCAATAACTGGGACGCCGTTGACCTCTCCGCTGCGTCGCTTGGCATCGAGGCCGGCGCGAAAGTCCACCTGTCCGCCTGCGTCTACGTCGAAAGCTCGGAAGACGGCGTTATGGCGATTGGCAAGGCGGGCGGCGATTACGCCTACTACGCGCAGGTAAACGTCAAGGGCAAGGAGTGGACGGAAATCTCCTGCGATTTCGAGGCGGACGCGGGCGTCAACATCCGCTTCCTCACGGCGTCGGATAACTATCTGGGCGAAAACTACTGCCTTGATGACGTTACGCTGACCATCACCGCGCCCGAAAAAGTGGATTACTCCGACGCGCCGCAGATTCACTACACGTCGGACTTTACCAGCGGCACGGACGGCTGGTATGCGCGTTCTGCGGGCGGCGCCGCCATCGAGACGACTGCCGACGGGCTGTACATCACCGGGCGTACCGCGACGTGGAACTCTCCCGGCCGCGACTTCGACCTTGTGCCGGGGCGCGCCTACAACCTGTCCGTGCAGGTGAAGCAGGACGAGATGGATTCGTGCAGCTTCATCCTGTCCGTCGCCCATACCCGCGACGGCGAGGAATCCTATGAGAACATTGTCACCGGCACGGCGAAGAAGGGCGAATGGGCAATGCTGTCCGGCGCTTACATTCCCGGTCGGTATGACAAGTATGTGCTGTACGTTGAGGGTGCGGGCAAGGAAACGTCCTTCACCATCCGCAATTTCACCTGCGACGAGAAGATTGACTCCTTCGACACCACTTCGCTGCCTGTCCTCAAGACGCTCTATGCGGATAAGTTCGATTTCGGCACGGCAGTTGTTGCCAGTGAAGTGGCGGACAGCAAACGCATGGCGTTCTACGGCAGCCAGTTCACCATCATGACCGCGGGAAACGAGATGAAGCCGGATTCGCTGCTGGATATGGCGGAATGCCGCAAGCTCAGCCGCACGGACGACACGGCCGTCGCTGTGAAGTTCGACAGCTGCATTCCGTTCCTCGATTGGTGCCGCGACAATGGCGTGAAGGTGCATGGGCATGTGCTGGTGTGGCACTCCCAGACGCCCGAAGCCTTCTTCCATGAGGGCTACGCGACCCACAAACCGCTGTGCAGCCGCGAAACCATGCTCGCCCGCATGGAAAGCTACATCCAGCAGGTGCTGACGTGGACGAACGAGAATTATCCGGGGCTGATTGTCTCGTGGGATGTTGTAAACGAAGCCGTGGCGGACGGCAGCGATCAGCTGCGCGAATCCAACTGGACAAAGACAATCGGTCAGGATTTCGTGAACCGCGCGTTTGAGTACGCCCGCAAGTACGCCGCGGACGGCGTGAAGCTGTACTACAACGATTACAACACCCCCCTTGACCCCAAGCTGCACGGCATCTGCGTCCTGCTGGACAGCCTGATTGCGGATGGCACGATTGACGGCTACGGCTTCCAGGCACACTACTCCGTCGGCAGTCCGACGATTGACCGCGTGGATTGGGCGTTCCAGCAAATTGCCAAGCGTGATTTGCTCCTGCGCGTGTCCGAACTTGACGTGGGCATTGACGATACGAGCGAGGAAAATCTGCAGAAGCAGGCGAAGTATTACGGCAACCTGATGAAGATTTTCCTGCGTTACGCCGACCGCATCGAAGCGGTGCAGGTATGGGGCACGGTGGACGACCTGAGCTGGCGCGCGGACAAGTACCCGCTCCTGTTCGACAAGGATGCCCAGCCGAAGCCCGCGTTTGACACGCTGGTGGAACTGGCACAGTAAATCCATCATAAAGGCAACACTGCACAACTCGGCGGCGCGTCGGGCGATGTCTTTTCCGCCATCTGCGGCATGCAAATTTCTCGATTTACTGCCAGTAAACCTGACGAAAAATCCATTTGCCAGCCGACCACCTCATTTGTGCGGTGTTACCCTAACTTTAAGGAGGCGACGAAGATGAAGAAGAAGAGTTTTGCCATATTGCTGGCTGCGGCGCTGCTGCTGTGCCTGCTGCCGAGAATGGCGCCGGAAGCGAAGGCGGAAACCATCCGCGACATATGTTCTTTCTGTAACACGCGGGCATATCATGAGATTACAGGATTCGAGCGATACAACGACGATCAGCATTGGGTAATTCACAAATGTCCAAACTGCGGTGAAAGTGAACGTACCATATTTCTTGGCAATCCAATCAGCTATCACTCTGGCGGCACCGAAACGCCGACCTGCACCACGGGCAAAACCTGCGCCAAGTGCGGCGCTCAATACGGCAAACTCGGTCACGACTGGGGCGCATGGCAATCCAGGGGCAACAACAGTGAGCATTTCCGCACCTGCCAGCGCGACGGCTGCGATGCGGTCGACACCGCAAGCTGCTCCGGCGACAGCAGTGCGACCTGCATCACCCTGGGAACATGCACTACCTGCGGCGGGCAGTACTACAGCGCACATACCTTCCCTGCGAATCAGGGCTGGGATTCGGATGCTGAAAACCACTGGGTTAGCTGCACCGTCTGCCACGAAGCGAAAACGAAGGTGGGCGCACATTTCTTCGTTCAGGGCAACGATAGCTCGTGCCTTAAGTCCGCAGCCACCTGCGTTTCTCCGCCCGTGTACTACACAAACTGCGCTTACTGCTACCGCAAGGGAACGGATACTTATGTACACCCATGGTATGGACCTGACCCGAACAACCACGACCTGGTGCACCACGACGCCAAGGCGCCCACCTGCACCGAAATTGGCTGGGATGCATATGACGCCTGCCAGCGCGAGGGCTGCACTTACACCACCAAGGTGGAAATCCCTGCGCTGAAACACAAGCTGGTGCATCACGACGCCAAGGCGCCCACCTGCACCGAGACTGGCTGGGAGGAATACGATACCTGCTCCCGCTGCGATTACACCACCAAGGTGGAACTGCCTGCGCTGAAACACAATCTGGTGCACCACGACGCGAAAGCGCCCACCTGCACCGAAATCGGCTGGGATGAATATGACGCCTGCCAGCGTGAGGGCTGCGATTACACCACCAAGGTGGAAATCCCTGCCCCCGGGCACGATTATACCGAAAAGGTCGTCAAGCCCACCTGCGAAAAGGTCGGCTACACGCTGCACACCTGCAAAAAATGCAATGACAGCTATAAGGATCACCAGACGAAGACGCTGCTGCACTGGTATGGCGAATGGACGAGTAACGGCGACGGCACGCACAGCGCGACCTGCAAGCGCAAGGATTGCAAGCACGTCGGCAAGACCGAATGCGCCATCGTCGAATTCAAGCAGGATGAAGCAACGCGCACGCTCTGCCCCGTATGCGGCAATGTAAGCGATGGCACGCATCTGGCGCTGGTTGAAGAAGTGAAGGCGGAGGGCGAGCATCTGCCCTATGGCGAGCTGGTGCTGCGCATGGGTGAAACTGCGAACGGCAATACGCTGCTGAGCGTCTGCTTTGAAGTTTCCGGCAAGCTCACCCGTCCGAAGGGCGAGGTAAAAATCACGATGCCCGCCGAGCTGCTGAACGGCGTTACCCTGGCGCTGCTGAATGCCGACGGTACGGAAATTGATCTGCCCTACATCGTGGAAGGTGAAAACGCAGTGTTCACGCTGAATTTCACCGATGCAGAGCTTCCCACCGCGCTGATTCGCCTGATACCGACAGCGGAATAATCTTATTTCCATTTCATAGCGTTTTTAAAAATTTGAGGAGGAGAAAAACATGAAAAAATGGTTGGTTACATGTCTCCTGGCGATTGCGCTGCTCTTTGTAGCAACCACGGCGATGGCTGCGCATATCAGGTTGAACGGCGACTATTGCGAAGGGAATACCTTTGAAATACGCAAAAGAGAAAAAGATTACCATACGCTGTACTGTTACCGCTGCTATGATGAGTTTACAGAGAATCATTGGAGCATAGATACACCCCAGTACAAAGCCACTTGCACGAAAGTTGCGGTATGTACTTCTTGTCTTATGTCCTACGGTGAATACGGGCCGCACGACTGGGGCGCATGGCAATCCAGGGGTAACAACAGTGAGCATATCCGCCACTGCCAGCGTGACGGCTGCGATGCGGTGGACACCGCAAGCTGCTCCGGCGACAGCAGCGCGACCTGCATTACGCTGGGAACATGCAGCACCTGCGGCGGGCAGTACTACAGCGCACATGCATTCCCTGCGGGGCAGAACTGGCATTCGGACGACAAAAACCACTGGCTTAGCTGCACCGTCTGCCACGAAGCGAAAACTAAGATGGGCGCACATTGGTTCGTTCAGGGCGCCGTTAGCGTGTGCCTTAAGTCCGCAGCCACCTGCGTTGCTCCGGCCGTGTACTACACAAACTGCGACTACTGCTACCACAAGGGAACGGATACTTATGTAGACCCATATAATGGACCTGACCCGAACAACCACGACCTGGTGCACCACGACGCCAAGGCGCCCACCTGCACCGAAATTGGCTGGGATGAATATGACGCCTGCCAGCGCGAGGGCTGCGATTACACCACCAAGGTGGAAATCCCTGCGCTGAAACACAAGCTGGTGCACCACGACGCCAAAGCGCCCACCTGCACCGAGACCGGCTGGGAGGAATACGATACCTGCTCCCGCTGCGATTACACCACCAAGGTGGAACTGCCTGCGCTGAAACACAAGCTGGTGCATCACGACGCCAAAGCGCCCACCTGCACCGAGACCGGCTGGGAGGAATACGATACCTGCTCCCGCTGCGATTATACCACCAAGGTGGAAATCCCTGCCCCCGGGCACGATTATACCGAAAAGGTCGTCAAGCCTACCTGCGAAAAGGGCGGCTACACGCTGCACACCTGCAAAAACTGCAATGACAGCTATAAGGATCACCAGACGAAGACGCTGCTGCACTGGTATGGCGAATGGACGAGTAACGGCGACGGCACGCACAGCGCGACCTGCAAGCGCAAGGATTGCAAGCACGTCAGCAAGACCGAATGCGCCATCGTCGAATTCAAGCAGGATGAAGCGACGCGCACGCTCTGCCCCGTATGCGGCAATGTGAGCGATAGCACACATCTGGCGCTGGTTGAAGAAGTGACGGCGGAGGGCGAGCATCTGCCCTATGGCGAGCTGGTGCTGCGCATGGGTGAAACTGCGAACGGCAATACGCTGCTGAGCGTCTGCTTTGAAGTTTCCGGCAAGCTCACCCGTCCGAAGGGCGAGGTAAAAATCACGATGCCCGCCGAGCTGCTGAACGGCGTTACCCTGGCGCTGCTGAATGCCGACGGTACGGAAATTGATCTGCCCTACATCGTGGAAGGTGAAAACGCAGTGTTCACGCTGAATTTCACCGATGCAGAGCTTCCCACCGCGCTGATTCGCCTGATACCGACAGCGGAATAATCTTATTTCCATTTCATAGCGTTTTTAAAAATTTGAGGAGGAGAAAAACATGAAAAAATGGTTGGTTACATGTCTCCTGGCGATTGCGCTGCTCTTTGTAGCAACCACGGCGATGGCTGGACATACCAAGGCGAACGGCGAGTATTGTTTAGGCGGTTCCTATGCTCTGCTAAAAGAGTACGAAAATCAGCATCTGCTGAGGTGCAATGACTGCCAGGAAGAGATCTTGGAGAATCACTGGATTGGACAGGAGGCCACGTGCATACGGAAAGCACAATGCGGCGGCTGTACTGCACGCTTCGGCGATTACGGGCCGCACGACTGGGGCGAGTGGAAGTCCAACGGCAACGGCACCCACACCCGCGTCTGCAAGCATAATGCTTCACACACCGAAACGAAGGATTGTACCTTCAGCGCAGCGCCCTGCACCGTACCTGCCGCCTGCACTGAGTGCGGTGCGGTTTACAAGCTGGGTCATGACTGGGGCGCATGGACATCCAACGGAAATAAAACCCACACCCATACCTGCAAACGCGACGCCAGCCATATAGAGACGGAAAACTGCAACATTCGGGAGGCCACCTGCGTAGACCCCGCCCGGTGCCGGGATTGCTATGGCGAATATGGCAGTGCAGACCCGAGCAAGCACAAATGGATGCTCTGTCACTCCAATGGCAACGGCACCCACACCCGTGTGTGTTCTTGGGATTTCACCCACACAGAAACGAGCGATTGCTCCGGCGTGCGCTGCGGGGAAACGGGCTGGTGCGACGAGTGTAACGGAAGATACACGGCAAGCCACAAGTTTAACGGCCCCTGGTTGAGCAATCCCGACAAGCACTGGCGCGCCTGTATCTACTGTAATGAGGCGGGGAGCAGAGCTTCCCATTCGTTCGTGGAACAGCCCGACGCCCGGTATCTGAAGTCCGAGGCCACCTGCGCATCTCCGGCCGTGTATTACAAGGTCTGTTCCGACTGCGGCTACCAGACGCCGAGCACTTTTGAAAGCGGCGATATTGATCCGAACAACCATGATCTGCAGCGCCATGAAGAGGTGAAAGCCCCCACCTGCACGGAAAAGGGCTGGAGCGCCTATTATACCTGCTCCCGCTGCGATTACACCGCCTATCAGGAAACGGACGCGCTGGATCACGACTGGAACAATTGGATATCCAATGGAAACAAAACCCATACCCGCACCTGCAAGCGCGATCCCAGCCACACCGAAACGGAAGCCTGCTCCGGCGTGAGCTGCGGGGATACGGGCGCATGCTCCGTCTGCGGCGGAGCATATACGGTGGAGCACAAGTATGATGAAAGCTCATGGTCGTGCGATGATGCTGGGCATTGGCGCAATTGCGTCTATTGCCATGAAAAAGGGGAAACAGCTTCCCATTCCTTCGAAATGCATGAGCAGACTGCAGCCACCTGCGTATCTAAGGCTGTGTATGCCAGGGTCTGTTCCGATTGCGATTACCATGGTGGTAACTTTATTTTCGGCAATATAAATCCGGACAACCACGACCTGATCCCCCATGCCGGCAAGGCCGCTACCTGCACCGAAAAGGGCTGGAAGGCCTATAACACCTGCTCCCGCTGCGACTACAGCGCCTATGAGGAGCTGGCGGCGCTGGGACATGACCCGATTCCCCATGCCGGCAAGGCCGCTACCTGCACCGAGTCCGGCTGGGAGGCCTACGATACCTGCAAGCGCTGCGACTACAGTACCTATGTGGAACTGGCCATTGATCCGGACAACCACGATCTGGTGCATCACGAAGCGCAAGCGCCGACCTGTACGGAAGTCGGCTGGGAGGCCTACGATACCTGCTCCCGCTGCAACTACAGTACCTATGTGGAACTGCCCATCGATCCGGACAACCACGATCTGGTGCATCACGAAGCGAAAGCTCCGACCTGCACGGAAATCGGCTGGGAGGCCTACGATACCTGCTCCCGCTGCGACTACAGTACCTATGTGGAACTGGCCATCGATCCGGATAACCACGATCTGGTGCATCACGAAGCGAAAGCTCCGACCTGCACGGAAATCGGCTGGGACGCCTACGATACATGCAAGCGCTGCAACTACAGTACCTATGTGAAACTGGCCATTGATCCGGACAATCACGATCTGGTGCATCACGAAGCGAAAGCTCCGACCTGCACGGAAATCGGCTGGGATGCCTACGATACCTGCTCCCGCTGCGACTACAGTACCTATGTGGAACTGGCCATCGATCCGGACAATCACAATCTGGTGCATCACGAAGCGAAAGCTCCGACCTGCACGGAAATCGGCTGGGATGCCTACGATACCTGCTCCCGCTGCGACTACACCACCAAGGTGGAACTGCCTGCGCTGAAACACAATCTGGTGCACCACGACGCCAAGGCGCCCGCCTGCACCGAAATTGGCTGGGACGAATACGATACCTGCTCCCGCTGCGATTACACCACCTATCAGGAAATCCCTGCACTGAAACACAATCTGGTACACCACGATGCGAAGGCGCCCACCTGCACCGAAATTGGCTGGGATGAATACGATACCTGCTCCCGCTGCGATTACACCACCAAGGTGGAAATTCCCGCACTCGAGCACGATTATACCGAAAAGGTCGTCAAGCCCACCTGCGAAAAGGTCGGCTACACGCTGCACACCTGCAAAAAATGCCAGGACAGCTATAAGGATCAGCAGACGAAGAAGCTGCTGCACTGGTATGGCGAATGGACGAATAACGGCGACGGCACGCACAGCGCAGCCTGCAAGCGCGAGGATTGCAAGCGCGTCAGCAAGACCGAATGCGCCATCGTCGAATTCAAGCAGGATGAAGCGACGCTCATGCTCTGCCCTGTATGCGGCAATGTGAGCGATGGCACGCATCTGGCGCTGGTTGAAGAAGTGAAGGCGGAGGGCGAGCATCTGCCCTATGGCGAGCTGGCGCTGCGCATGGGTGAAATGGCGAACGGCAATACGCTGCTGAGCGTCTGCTTTGAAGTTTCCGGCAAGCTCACCCGGCCGAAGGGCGAGGTAAAAATCACGCTGCCCGCTGAGCTGCTGAACGGCGTTACCTTGGCGCTGCTGAATGCCGACGGTACGGAAATTGATCTGCCCTACATCGTGGAAGGTGAAAACGCAGTGTTCACGCTGGATTTCACCGATGCAGAGCTTCCCACCGTGCTGATTCGCCTGATACCGACAGCGGAATAATCCCATTTCATAGCGTTTTTAAGGCCGTTGCAGAAGATGAATCCTGCAACGGCCGTTACGGTGCGCCCGGCTTAGCCGAAGGCAAGGGTGTCCATCGAAAGGCGGAGTCTGAAGGAAGCCGGATGCCAGCGGGCAAACTCCCGAACCGACGAACAGAAATCACATAGTAGACCGTAGAGGGGCGGACGAGTGTGCCGAGCAACACAAAGTCCAAGGCTGCCCGAATCCCGTGCGGTAAATATGGCGGTTATGTGGAAGAAAAAAAGGCGGCTGCCAGGTTTATCCCCTGACAGTCGCCTCACTGCTTACTTCTTTTCTACTTTGCTGCTGCCGCGGATGGTCGCATCCGGCTTGGCGGCCTGCTTCATGAACGCCGACGGGCTGATGCCGACGATGTTCTTGAACTGCTTGGAGAAGTGGTACGGATCCTGCATCCCGACTTCGATGCCCGCCTGACGAACCGTGTGCCCTTCCTCGCGCAGCAGCTCCTTCGCGCGCTCCATCTTGCAGTGCAGCACATACGACAGCGGCGGCATGCCCACTTCGCTCACGAAGCGCTTGCGGAACGTTTCCATCGGCATACGGGAAATTGCCGCCATCTCCGCCAGAGAGAAGTTGTCCTTGTACTGATTCGCGCGCAGAGTGTCCACGACCTTCGCAATCTCGTGCGAAAGCATCGCGTCCATGGCGACCGGCTGACCCCAGTGGCTTGCCAGCATCCCGTACATCAGGTGCTGCAGCTGATATGTCGCGTCGCTGGTGTCCGTGTGGCGGACGATGACCTGCACAATCTGCTTCGCCAAGTACATCTGGCTCGGCAGCGCCCCCTGCTTCAGCGGCATATGCAGCAGCGCGCCCATCTTGCGTACGACCATCGGCGCAAGCGGGCCTTCCAGCGCAATCCACACGCAGCGGACGCTCTCGTCAATCTGCAGGGCAGCGTCGCGGTTGCCGGCGGGCAGGAAGCACGTTTCCTGCTGTTTCAGCGTCAGCTCATGCCCCTGCCAAACCAGCGTCGCTTCGCCTGCCTCCACCGCGAACCAAATCCACTGGTCATGCGGCTTAATGGGGCGTCTCCCTGCCTCAAACATCGCCGTGCCTGCCGCGTGAATCCACGCACCGCTGGAGCGGGTCAAGCTGCCCGGCTTGTGGTATCCTTCCACCACCATAGTATCCGCCGCAGCCTCTACGTCTGCGAACAGGTAAGACTCCATGCCCTTCATCCTCCTTTAACCAAATGGCACAATTGTCATTATGGCTATTATAATGCCCAAATCGGTTGATTGTCAAGAGGATTACACGATTTTCCCGAAATTTTTCTGAAGGATAGCTGTGCGTGCCCGAGGATAGATGAATGCCATTCGATACAGGTTAGCTTTGGCAAACTTTTTGCCCGAAAAACAGCAAATGTACAATCCTGCCCTTGACAAGCGCGGGATGAGCGGACTATAATAAACGCGGATATGCGGCAATGATGCCGCCGAACGGAGGAATTTTCTCCATGATGCTGTCTGTGCTGTTTCCGTTTACGCTCCCGGCGTTTTTCGCCGGGCAAATTGACGTACCGTGAAGCAGCAGCCGCAGCGATTGAGGAAAACATCAGGCGCGGAAGCTCTTTTGCGGGCTTCCGTGCTTTTTTTCGTCCATTTGAGCCAATAATGATTTTGAGCCAATAATGATTGACGCAGGAGGTTGAACACCATGATTATCGTCTTGAAGCAGGGCACGACCCAGCAGGAAATCGACACCGTCACCAATGCCGTGGTTGCGCGCGGCGTATCCGTCAGCCCGATTGTAGGCACGGAGATGACCATCCTCGGTCTGACTGGCGACACGAGCCGCATTGACCCCGACCAGCTGGAATCCTTCCACTGCGTCGAACGCATCATGAAGGTTGCCGAGCCGTTCAAGAAGGCAAACCGCGCGTTCCATCCCGCGCCGAGCGAAATCAAAATCGGGAACACGGTTGTCGGCGGCAAGAAACTGGCGATTATGGCGGGTCCCTGCTCCGTGGAGAGCAACGAGCAGATTACCGCTGTGGCGCAGGCGGTGAAGGACGCGGGCGCGACGGTGCTGCGCGGTGGTGCGTTCAAGCCGCGCACGTCCCCGTACTCCTTCCAAGGACTGGCATACGAGGGGCTGGACATGCTCTGCCATGCCCGCGAGCAGACCGGGCTGCCCATCGTGACCGAGCTGATGTCTCCCTACGACATTGATACCTTCGTGGATAAGGTGGACTGCATTCAGGTCGGCGCGCGCAACATGCAGAATTTCGACCTGCTGAAACAATTGGGGAAGATTCGCAAGCCGATTCTGCTTAAGCGCGGTTTGTCCGCCACCATCGAGGAGTGGCTGATGAGCGCGGAGTACATCATGGCGGGCGGCAATGAGCAGGTGATTCTGTGCGAGCGCGGCATCCGCACGTTCGAGACGTACACGCGCAACACACTCGACTTGTCCGCCATCTGCGCGGTGAAGAAGCTGAGCCATCTGCCGGTGATTGTTGATCCGAGCCATTCGACCGGTAAGAGCTGGATGGTGCAGCCGATTGCGCGCGCGGCGATTGCGGTTGGCGCGGACGGCGTGATGATTGAGGTGCACAACGACCCGGCGCACGCTTTGTGCGACGGTGCGCAGTCGATTACGCCCGCTGCGTTTGTGGACGTGATGGCGGATATTCGGAAGATTGCAGAAGCTGTTGGGCGCGAGGTGTGATGATGCAAAAACTCCCCTGCTTGATATGGACAGGGGAGTTTTGAGTATTGACCTTTTTGTTTATTGCGTGATGTTGCCGCAGGGGGAATCGCCGCTGCGGCGGCGACAAGGGGGCTTTCCGGTCGCCCCCTTGACCCCTTCGGCGCGGTCACTCCCATGTTGCTTGGTTTCTACCGGAAATTTAGCGAACCGTAGGTTCGCTGGATAAACACGCGGACACTGTATGCAGAAGTCACCAACTGAATCGCGCGAAAGGGTCAAGGGAGGAACTCCCTTGCAGGGTGCAGGGGCAGCGCCCCTGCCGGAGTCCAGAGGCAGAGCCTCTGGCGCCTCCCTTACCCCCGTAAGAACCCAATTACTTCCGGCACATACTTCTCCATCACATCGTTCGTGGACATGTAGATTTCGTGCTTCGCGGGATAAACGGAAAGTTTCGCACCGGAGACTTGTGCGACGAATTGTTTCTGCTCCGGCAGACAGACTGTCTTGTCCAGTGACGCTTGGCAGAGCAGCAGCGGCGTGGTAATCTGCTTGTCCTTTACCGGGTCAAGCAGTACTTGCGTCACGCCAATCGCTTCTTGTACCCAGCCATAAGTGGGTGAACAATTCTGCAAGTGCGCGTTGTCGATGCGCTTGCGCTCGTAGTAGTCAAAGCGGACGCGGCTGGTGGCGCAGGATGTCTCGAACGGCTCGTTCTCCGGGCTGAACGGCTTGCCGATGAACGCGCGGTCTTCCCGCTTGCCGATGGTGCACATGAAGTCCGCCGCGAGTTTGCCCGCCCAGCGCGGCAGCGGCGCACTCGATGGCGCAATCATCGGCGCAGTCAGCACCGCCCGCGCGAAATACTCCGGGTGATTCATCAGCGTCATGCCGCCAATCGCGCCGCCCATCGAGTGCGCATACAGCACGCGCGGCAGATGAGCTGTTCGCGGCAGGACGACACCCGACATGAACTCCTCCAAATCGCGCAGATAATCCGAAAACGCATCGACGTGCGTGATGGAGGTGTCAGAAATTTTGCGGACGGATTTGCCGTGCCCGCGGTGGTCGATGGCGTAGACGTTGAACTTCTCGTTCAGAAAATACCACGTCATTTCGCGGAATTTCTCGGCGGATTCCGTGTAGCCGTGCAGGATGACGACGGCGCAGGTCGCATCCGGCTGCTCGTAAACCTCTGCGTGCAGCGTTCCGCCCGTGGAGAGCGGCATGTCCATCTCCTGGCGGCGCGAATCCAGATACGGCTCAACCGTCTCGGTCATGACGGCGGCATAGTTGCTTTCGGGCAGAATGGAAATCATAGCGTCCTCCTGTGATAATAATGCTTGACATGTCTATTATATCAGAAAAAGAACGCAAAATGCAAGGGCTGCACCGACTTTTCCGGTACAGCCCTTGATGTTATTTGTTGATTTCCTGCTGAAGCACGTCAAGGAACGCTTGACGGCGGCAGTTCTTGAACGAATAGGTAAATCCATCTGACGTAAAGCGGAACGTGTAGCCCTTGAGAATTTCGCCCATCAGGCTGGTGGTGCTGAAGTCGGTCACGCCTTTGAGCGGGATGGTGTGCATCAGCTTGAGCGGCTCGGACTTCATGTTCGTGTCGTAGATGAGCAGGTCATTGCCCTTCACACCGAGCAGCACCATGCCGAAGCTCCCGTCCGGCAGCTCCTTCACCGTGGCGCAGAGCGCCGCCCCGCGCGAATCGCAAACGCCCGCGTCCTGCATCTGCTGGGCGTATTTCTCCTGATTTGCCATGAAAAATCAAACCCCTTTCGTTGGCTTTGCGCCTATCTCCATGATAGGACGATGCGGTTGATTTGTCAAGCGAACGCGGGAAAATTTACAAGTGGAATTAGTTTGGCACATACATCGGTGTCAGCCCCATTTCGAGATACACCGTGTTGACATGCTCCTGACACGCGCGGGCGAACCCCTCTGCGTCGAACGCACCGTTCAGGTAGCGCTGCATGAGCGTCTTGAGGGCATCGTCGAAGGTGACGGGGGAGTCGCCGGGGATGTAGGCATACTGGACGAGGTTTTGATAGTAGGCAATGTCCTCCGGGGAGACGGAATAGGGGTGTTCGGTGATATAGTCCAAACCGCTGCGGGCGTAATCAAGGTCGCTTTCGTCCTGCGTGGTGCGGTTCTCTTTCGCTTCCAGGCGGGCGATTTCCCCTTGGTATCGCGCAACTAACTCGTCGTAATCAGAGCGGATAACGGGCTGATTCAGCGACGCATCCCAAAGGTAGGATGTTGCGGATTCATAGGTCGCCAGATAGTGCATTAGGTCAATCGCACCGTCGATGTTGTTGGAATAGGGATTGATGACGGCGACGACGGTCAGATAATACAGACCGGAAGGCGCATCATCGAGGACGGAGGGAATCAATTCGATGTACGTGGAAGGCGTGACAGAAGCGGCAGACGAAGTAAAGACTTCGTAGTCTGCGAATAAATTTTCCTTCGATGTTTCAGGCACAGTATTCCTGATTTTTTCGGCAATACGAGCAAATTCGGGACGCAGAAAATTGATTTGCCCATCCACTCGTTCAGAAGCAATCAAGAACTGGCGCAAATAGAACGTGAGCATATCCTGCTGCGTGTACCTGTATTCGAGCATCAGCACATAGTCACGGCTCAAAAGACCGCTGTCGAACAGCACTTTACTAACGTCTAACAACTCATCAAAGGTTGTTGGTGCGGAAAGTGCCAATTCTTCCAGCAAATCAGGGGAAAGAACTTGCCACCCCCACGGCTGTGCATCAACATACCAGCCGACCAGATTGCCATTGTCCATGAGCGCATTCTGAAAGGCAGGATACAAGTCGCCGAGTTTATCCATCAAATCGCTGGCATCGGTCAGTGGATAGTAATAGTGTTGCTTCTTGATTTGATCCAGTCCAGAACGCGTTTGAAAAACAAAAACGTCGATATCGGGATCGCGGGATGCAAGTGCGGTGGCAATGTCGTTTATGCTGCCATTTCGGAAATTAACGTCATGCCCTGCGGCAGCATAATCTTGAAAAGCGCTATAATTGTAATCCGTGCAGAGAATGCGAACACTTGATACATTCTCTGCGGAACTTACGGAGAGCAGCAACAAAAAAAACAGAAATAAAGCAAAAACTTTTTTCAACTAAACTCCTCCTCTTTTTAGTATTTAATCCTTCAGGCATTTTCATGCCTGAAGGATTGGTAAGACTTACGGTGCCCAAGAGAAATTAATTGTAACTGAAGTCGTCTGAGCAGATTGCGTTTGTACGCGTGCGAAGAAAGAAGAATCAACAGCGTTGAAACCATCAGCATTCAAGTAATAAACAGTACGGGGACCTGTACCAGAAAAAGTATAATTCGATGTTGCGGCAGTGCCGTTGGAGTAGCGAATGCGGAAATTTAGAAGCAGAGTATCTTGCAAACCAGTGAGTGAATTGATAGTGACAGAGGGATCACCAGTTTTGGTTTTCTTTACGTAACCAGTTTGTGCAGTTCCTCCGTGGGACATGGCGGTCAACTCGGCGGTGGCGGCGATTGCCGGAGCAAGGCACGCGAGGATAAGAACAAGCATCAAGGTAAAGGCGATGAATTTTTTCATATATTGTGTACTCCTTCTTCATTCGTCGGTCGTTACAGTTCCATAGCGTGACGGGACGTGCGCCAACGGTATCACCTCCACTTTCTATCAATCTCTCCACTGATATAATACCACAGGCTGTTCTTATTGTCAAGATACTGACATAAAAAGTACATGCGAAAATTTCCCGAAAATATCAGTTCGGCACATGTATCGGCGTGAGCCAACATGAAAAACAAATCCCCCCGACCGCCTTGCAGCAATCGGGGGAATGAATCAGCATCTTATGCGTTGAAATTCAGGTACTCTTCCGCGGGCGGGGGGACAATCTCCGCGCGGGCTTCCTGCAGCATCAGCATCTTTTCGCCCTGCGCGTCCACCGCCTTGCACTGCGCGGTCAGGCGGAAATATGTCTTCGTGCTGGGCTTCTGGATGCCCTGCGTAATCCAACCGATGGGCTGAATGTCGTTCGCGCAGCACGTCATCGCCATCCGCCCGAACATGTAGTAGCCCTTGGGCAGCGAGCGGTCAGCGAACGCCTGCCCCACCAAGCGCACGGTCTTGCGGTCGTAGCGGTCGGCATGATCAAGCGAATCCAGATAGAAGGTCGGAATGTCCTCGTCCTTGATTTCGATGACGGCGGACTTCATGTCGTAGGGGAGGTCTTCGTCCGCCACGCCGTCTTCGCTCGTGCCATCGGTGTTCTCGAAGATGATGTTCGTCTTCGGGTTGACCGCTTTGAGCTGGCGACGCCACGGGCTTTTGTTTGCGCCGGGCTGGCAGCGGTTGACCAGAATCAGGTCAGCGACCTTCATCGGGTCGGTCAGCATCTGGCGCATGTTGGTGAAGTAATTGTCGAAGGTGTTCGCGTCCACCGTCGTGATAATCTGCACGACTTCCCACTTGCGCGGCAGCATACAGCTGCCCAGCCGTTCAATCGTCCAGATGCTGTTGTACTCGATGATGACGCGCTCCGGCTGATACTCCTTGTCCAGCGCTTCCATCTTCTTCGTGTTCATCTCGTCCGCTTCGTCGAGGACGACAACGGTCGTGTTCTTCGCCGTTTCGTATTCCTCAACGCCCTCTTCGCAGCAGATGACCAGCGTCTTCTGTCCGCGCGAAAAGTTGTCGTCCGTCAGCATGGAGTTGATGAGCTGGGTTTTGCCGCTTTCGAGGAAGCCGGTAATCAGGTAAACTGGCGTAAATTCCTGTTCGCTCATGCCTTGAACAGCTCCCGCAGTGCTTTTTCGTCGATGTGCGCACCGATGACGCACAGGCGGCCGGTGTAATCCGGCGTACCCGGACGGAACTGGCTCTCGCCCGGCACATAGTCAAACTGGAACCAGTCGCCCGCCGCGTTCTGCAGCACGCCCTTGGCGCGCAGCACCGTGCCGTACTCTTCTTCGTCGGACAGCTTGTCCAGCATCGCCTTGACCTCGTCCTGCTCGTAACGGTTCGCAGTTTCTACGCCGACAGACACGAACACTTCGTCCGCGTCATGCCCGTGATGATGATGGTGATGATGTCCGCAGGAGCAAGTTTCGCCGTCCTCGTGGTCGTGATGATGATGTTCGTGCTCATCCTCGTCATGGTCATCGTGATCATGATGGTGATGATGCTCATGGTCGTGGTCGTCATCATCATCGTCGTCATGGTGACCGCCGCAGCACGGGCACACGCCGTCCTCGTGGTCATGGTCATCATGGTCGTGGTGGTGATGATGATGCTCGTGTTCGTCCTCGTCGTCGTCATCATCGTCGTCATCGAGGTGGATTTCCATCGGCTTGCCGGATTCAATGACTTCCAGCAGCGTATCAGCGGACAGGTCATCCCACGGCGTCGTCACGATGCGGACGCCCGGATGCTGTTCTTCCACCAGCGCGCGGCTCTTCTCGATGCGCTCCGCGGACAGCAGCTGCGTGCGGCTGAAAATCACCGTCGCGCTCGTCTTAATCTGGTCGAGGAAGAACTCGCCGAAGTTCTTCATATACATGCGGCACTTGCCCGCGTCCACAACGGTCGCGCAGCCGGTCACAACGAGGTCGCTGTGGCGTTCCTTCGCGCGCTCGACGGCGGCGAGGATTTCGCTCAGCTTGCCCACGCCGGACGGCTCAATCAGCAGGCGGTCAGGATGATACTTCGCAATCAGATCATCGACCGCCTTCTGGAAGTCGCCCACCAGCGTGCAGCAGATGCAGCCGGAATTCAGCTCATCAACGATGATGCCCGAATCCTTCATAAAGCTGCCATCCACGCCGACTTCACCATATTCATTTTCCAGCAGGATGATTTTTTCCTTCGCAACGCTGCCCGTCAGCAGCTTCTTGATGAGCGTCGTTTTGCCCGCGCCCAGAAAACCCGAAATAATGTTGACCTTAACCATAGCTGTTTTTCTCCTATTCCTCAGGGTCTGGCGGCTCATTCCGCCACACGCTATTATACCACATTCGTCAAGGTCTAACAAGGGGAAAATTCGCAAAAAACGCCAAAAGCAGCGCTGTCCCAAACGCGCCTGCAGGCGCAAGTTCCTTCTGTAACAATAATACTATTTCCAGATTCAACTGCACCATCTGCTTGCGCCTTTTCCTTTCTGGCGTCCGCTCATTCCACTTAGCGTAGCGCTGCTACGCTGCGTTTCATTCACGTTAGCCAGAATGAAAAATTCGCGGCGCATCTTGGTGCATTTTTATCTGGAAATAGTATAAAAATCAAGAAACATGGGAGTGCGCTGCGAAGGGGTCAAGGGGGCGACCGCAAAGCCCCCTTGTCGCGCCCACAGGCGCGATTCCCTTTGCAACAAATGGAACCAAGCAACAAAAGAAAAAAAGGATGCCGCTCATCCACTGACAAGCAGCACCCAAGGTTGCTTATACCTTTCTCACCGGATGCCGAATCACGGTTTTCCTTTTCTCCGCCGCTGTTTTCCGCGGGTCGGAAAGATAAATCTCATGATGCAGCCGCTCCGCCGTGAAGTCATTTTCATACCCGTTTTCGCGCAGAAACGCATTCATCTGCGCCACCGACGCGGGTTCGTCGTCGTATGCGCCGATGTGCATCATCTGCACACAAAGTCCTTCGCGAATCGTGCGCAGTTCAGCGCGGGAGCAGTCCAGCTTCTTCTTTTCTGACGCCGTTTCCACCGCCCAGCGGAAATCCTCCGCCGTCACGAAATCCGGTACGCGAATCACGGACAGCCAGCGGAAATCCGCCTTGCGCCCGTAATCCACACCCGAAACGCCGTCCTGCTGCCAGAAGCCTTCCAGCGGCGGCACGACGTAATCGAAAAAGCCGTCCATCAGGTGTCCAGCACGCGGACTCATCTTCAACGTATAGCTGACCGCGTACAGCACGCCGAGCGCCTGCTGATACGCGCCGCCCTCCTCGTTCGGGTCGCCCGTACCGGATACGCACACGAACTGCATTTCCGGCACGTCGATGATCTCTGGCACTTTCGGCGGCTGGTAGAACGCACGGTACTCCTTCTTGTAGTCAAACGGCATTACGCTTGCTCCTTCCTTGCCAGCTCGTTCGTGTCAATCGTCCCGCGATAGACCACAAACTTCTGGAACAAAAACTCGGTCACGAAGTTGACGAGCATGTTGATGACTTCAATCAGCCAGTCATGTACGCCGACTGCAACCAATTCCGTGCTCCACCATCTGGAAAGCGTGATGAACACGACGTAGTACAGCGCGACCAGCAGCATCGCGCGCTTGACGTTGCTGTCCGAGCGGAAGGTGTAGCGGCGGTTGAACGTGAAGTTCCACAGGACGGACAGAATCAGCGAGGGAAGGTAACAGGCGTTGTAATCGGGAATCTTGAACACATCATGCAGCAGGGCGAAGCTGATGAGCTGAATGAGCCCGGCGGATGCGCTGAACAGCGTGAATTTGACCGCCTGCCAGACGTTTTTGTTCTTCATGCGGAATCCTCCTTGGTTGGAATGAATGATGAATGGGATGATTCGCTGCCGTGAAAAATTTCTTCATAATTATAATAGGCTTATACTATTTTCAAATGAGAATGCGCCAAGATGCGCCGCGAATTTTTCGTTCTGGCTAACGGGAGTGAAATGCAGCGTAGCAGCGCTACGCTAAATGGAACGACCGGACGCCAGAGCGGAAAAGGCGCAAGCAGATGGCGCAGACGAATGCAGGAAATAGTATTATACCAGCCGAAGCGACGGCGTGGCGTTGAGCGTCAGGGGCGCAAGCTCGCCCTTCTTCATCCGGTAGTATGCCGCAGAGCCAATCATCGCCGCGTTGTCGGTGCACAGGTCGAGGCGCGGCATGTACAGCGGCAGGTGCGCCTTGTCGGCGGCCTCCTGCATCATCCGGCGCAGCAGACGATTCGCGGAAACGCCGCCCGCCATCGCAAGCGCGGGGGCGTGAGTATCCTTCGCCGCCAGCATCGCCTTTTCCACCAGCGCCGAAACGACGGCGTAGCGGAACGACGCCGCCATATCCGCCTTCGGGAGCGGTTCGCCCTTCATCTCCATCTTGTTCGCCGCGTTCAGGAACGCCGTTTTCATGCCGGAGAAGGAATAGTCGTACTTGCCGGGGGTGTGCGGATGCGGGAGCGAGAGGAAATGCGGGTCGCCCTCCTCCGCCAGTGCGTCGATGCGTGGGCCGCCGGGGTAGGGGAGCGTCAGCACGCGCGCCGCTTTGTCGAACGCTTCGCCCGCCGCGTCGTCCATCGTCTGACCAAGCAGGGTGTAATCGCCGTAGTCGTTCACGCGGACGATGTGGCTGTGTCCGCCCGATACGACAAGGCACAGGAATGGCGGCTTCAAGTCCGGATTGGAGATGTAGTTCGCGGACACATGCCCTTCGATGTGGTTGACGGGGATGAGCGGCTTGTTTGCGGCGTAGCTCAAGCCCTTCATGCAGCTGACGCCGGTGAGCAGCGCGCCGACAAGCCCCGGCCCGTAGGTGACGGCGAGGGCATCGACATCCTGCAAGCGCATGTCCGCCGCCCGGAGCGCCTCGTCAATCACGCGGTCGCAGGCTTCGACGTGCGCACGGCTGGCGATTTCCGGGACGACGCCGCCATAGAGCGCGTGGAGGTCAATCTGGCTGAAAACGATGTTGGAGACGATGGTGCGCCCGTCCTCGATGATGGCGGCGGCGGTTTCGTCGCAGGACGTTTCCAGCGCCAGAATGCGAACGTGGTCTTTCACCTGCAAGGCATCAAGCTGCGCGCGGGCAGATTCAGTGTAGGTCATGGGAATACGCCCCTTATTGTTGATTTCGTAGCTTCACGGTGGCAATGATGAGCAGAATCCCCATCAGTGCCGCCCAGACAATGCCGATGATTTGCGCATAGTCAATGAACAATTGCGTCGGCATTAAACGGATGAGCAAATCCGTTTGCGGATTGAGCAGCCACAGGTTGTTTGTGAAGGCGATTTGATGGAAGAGGATGAACAGCCGGTCAAAATCCATCGCCGCCAGCAGCGCAAGGAGGGCGACAACCGCCAGTATACAGCAGGCGGTTCGCCGGACGATTCGCCAGAAGAACCGCTGTTTCCGGGAATAGAGCCAACCGACCAGCGTCAGGAGGATGCTGCCCAGCGAAAAACGACGGCACAGGCTGAACAGCGTCCGCACGTCCGCCATATGCGTTTGCTCACGCTCGTTAAAAGCGTTGTATGCTATGCCGTTCATGGAAAATACGAGCTGGAAGTCGCCCTCGCCCTTGAGGTAATCGGTAATCAGCTTGGCGGCGGCACCGTATTGCTCCGCCGGAAAGCCGGTTGCTTCAGGCGGAGCGGTGCGCAGCATGATCGTTTGCATCAGGGCAGGCTGCGTACCGACCCCGTAAACGATGGCTGCCAGCATGGTCAGGCAAAGCAGAAGCGCCGACAGGATGGAAACGAGTTGATAACGCACCGGAAAATCTCCTTTCCGGGGAAAGCAATATAACGGCGAGAACCCTCCCAGCAGACACTGAGAGGGTTTCGGCATTACTGCATCTTCAAATAGGCGGTGATGAAGCCCTCAAGGTTGCCGTCCATCACGTCGTCAATGTTGCCGGATTCGTAGTTCGTGCGGTGATCCTTGACCATCGTGTAGGGCTGGAAGACGTAGGAGCGAATCTGGCTGCCCCATTCAATCTTCTTCATTTCGCCCTTGATGTTCGCCATTTCCTCTTCCTTGGCGCGTTCACGCAGTTCCAGCAGTTTCGCCTTCAGCATCTTAATACACGTCGCTCGGTTCTGCACCTGATCGCGCTCGGTCTGGCAGGAGACGACGATGCCGGTCGGGTAGTGCGTCATGCGGACGGCGGAAGAGGTTTTGTTGACGTTCTGTCCGCCTGCGCCGCTGGAGTGGTAGGTGTCCACGCGGACATCCTTCATGTTGATTTCGATGTCGGAATCATCGTCCTCCAGCATGGGGGCGACGTCCAGCGACGCGAAGGACGTGTGGCGGCGGGCGTTTGCGTCGAACGGGGAGATGCGGACGAGGCGGTGCACGCCCTTTTCGCCGCGGAGGTAGCCATAGGCGTGGTCGCCGCTGACCTCGAAGGTGACGGACTTGATGCCCGCTTCGTCGCCGTCCAGCAAATCCAGCACCTTGACGGTGAAGCCCATCTTTTCACAGTAGCGGGTATACATGCGGTAAAGCATGGACGTCCAGTCCTGCGCTTCCGTTCCGCCCGCGCCTGCGTGGAGGGACAGCACCGCGTCATTGTCGTCATAGTCGCCGCGCATGAGGGTTTCCAGCTCCAGCGCGTCGGTATGCTCTTTGAGCGTCGCCAGCTCATTCACCGCTTCGGTGACGGTGTCTTCGTCCTTTTCTTCTTCCGCCATTTCGAGCATGACCTCGATATCATCGGCGGAAGAAAGCAGCTTTTCGTAGTGTTCGAGTTTGCCTTTGAGGTTGGAAACCTTCTGGTTGACCTTCGCGGAGTGATCCGGGTCATTCCAGAATTCGGGCTGATTCATTTCCTCGGTCAGCTCATCCAGCTGTTCGCGGATATGGTCAATGTGGAGGGCATCGCCCGCGGCAAGCAGGGATTTGCGAATCTCTGCCAGTTCGCTGCGATACTGGGGAATATCTATGAGCGCCATGTTTAATCTCCTTCAATCGTCAGGAAAGGCTTTTTTCTGGTTGATGATTTTGCTTTTGGGGTGGATTGATGCTTGATTTTTTATGTTGCGGGGGTTTCGCTCCTGCGGGAGCGACAAGGGGGCATGAAAACAGACGAAGTCTGCGGTCGCCCCCTTGACCCCTTCGCATTCGCCCTCCGGATGTTACTGGTTGGTTTATGTTAGTTGGGCACGAAAGGTACACTAACTAAAAAGCAACAATTACAACCTACTATGCAAGAGGGCACCGAAGGGGTGGAGGAGGCGATCGGAAAGCCCCCTCCTCGCGTCCGCAGACGCGAAATCCCTGCATAAACACGCGAAAATTACATTGGAATTGCCACCTACTCAATCGCGAAAATGGGTCAAGGGAGTTACTCCCTTGTTTCTTTGTCCTTCCCGCAGCAGTTCTTGTACTTCAAGCCCGAACCGCAGGGGCAGGGATCGTTGCGGCCAACGCGCTCCGACGGCTTCAACCGCTTGGGCTGGCGCGGCTGACCGTTGCCGGGCACAATCGGCTTGCCCTCGACGGGGCGAACCGCTGCCTGCACACGTTCCGGCGTGCGCTCAATGCGCAGCTGATACATGCGGCGCACCGTGTCCTCGCGAATCAGGTGATTCAGCTCGTCGAACATGTAGCCCGCTTCAATCTGATACTCGGTGACGGGGTTCTTGCCGCTGTACGCGCGGAAGCCGATGCCATCGCGCAGACGATCCATTGCGTCAATGTGATCCATCCAGCGCACATCCACCGCGCGCAGCAGCACAACGCGCTCCACTTCGCGCATGTCCAGCCCGATTTCCGCCAGCGCCGTCTCGCGCTCCTCGTAGAACGCCTTCGCGTCGTCCTTGAGCGCCTGCGCCAGCGCGTCGCGGTCACCGGAGCGGACGACATCCTCCAATTCGGCAATCTTGCCGTGGTGGATGCACAGGTTTTCCAGATAATTCGTCAGCTGCGGAATATCCCAATCCGTGCCGTCGTCAGACGCGCAGTGGCGGGAGAGCGCGGCGTCAATCAGCTTGTACGCCATGCCGATAATGTTGTCGCGGACGTTCTCGCCCATCAGCACGCGGCGGCGCTGACCGTAGATAATCTCGCGCTGGCGGTTCATCACGTTGTCGTATTCCAGAACGTGCTTGCGGATCTCGAAGTTGCGACCCTCGATGCGCTTCTGCGCGGATTCAATCTGCTTGGTGAGCATTCCCGCCTGAAGCGGCTCGTCGTCCTTGAGCCCCAGACGCTCGACCATCGGCATGATGCGGTCGCCGCCGAAGAGACGCATCAGGTCGTCCTCCAGCGAAATAAAGAACTGGGTCGAACCGGGGTCGCCCTGACGACCCGCACGGCCGCGCAGCTGATTGTCAATGCGGCGGGATTCATGGCGTTCCGTGCCGATGATATGCAGGCCGCCGGTTTGCAGCACGCGGTCATGCGCTTCGTCGGTGGTGCGCTTGAAGTCCTTGTAGAGGGACTGGTACTTTTCGCGCGCGACGAGAATTTCGTCGGACACATCCTCGGCGTGACCGGTCGCGGCTTCAATAATTTCCTCGTCATAGCCGTCCTGACGCATGGCGCGGCGGGCGAGAAACTCCGGGTTGCCGCCCAGCAGAATGTCCGTGCCGCGGCCAGCCATGTTGGTGGCAATGGTGACGGCGCCCCAGTGGCCTGCCTGCGCGACGATTTCAGCTTCCTTGGCGTGGTTCTTGGCGTTCAGCACCTCATGCTGGATGCCGCGGCGCTGGAGCATGGCGGAGAGCATTTCGCTCGTTTCAACCGTGACCGTGCCGACCAGCACGGGCTGACCGTTGGCGTGCACCTGCGCAATCGCGTCCACAACGGCGTTGAACTTCGCCTTCTTCGTCTTGTAGACCATGTCGTCCAAGTCCTTGCGGATGTTGGGCTTGTTGGTGGGAATCTGCACGACGTCCAGCGAGTAGATGTTCTGGAACTCGTCCTCTTCCGTCTTCGCCGTACCCGTCATGCCGGAGAGCTTGTGGTACATGCGGAAATAGTTCTGGAAGGTGATGGTCGCCAGTGTGCGGCTTTCGCGCTCAATGGTCACATGCTCCTTGGCTTCAATCGCCTGATGCAGACCCTCGGAGTAGCGGCGGCCAATCATCAGGCGGCCCGTGAATTCATCAACGATGATGACCTGATCGTCCTTGACGACGTAGTCCACGTCGCGCTTCATCAGGAAGTTGGCGCGCAGGGCGCAGCTGACGTGGTGGTTCAGCTCGGCATTTTCCGCATCATTGATGTTGGTGATGCCGAACGCGGCTTCGACGCGCTGGGCGCCCTCGTCGGTCAGGCTGATGGCCTTTTTCTTCTCTTCAATCTCGAAGTGAACGTCACGCTTGAGCGTGCGGACGACCGCGTCCACCTTTGCGTAGAGGTCGGTGGATTTGTCGCCCGCGCCGGAGATAATCAGCGGGGTACGCGCTTCATCAATCAGGATGGAGTCCACTTCGTCGACGATGGCGAAGTTGTGGCCGCGCTGCACCAGCTCGCTTTGGCGGATGACCATGTTGTCGCGCAGGTAGTCGAAGCCCATCTCGTTGTTCGTGCCGTAGGTGATGTCGCAGGCGTAAGCAGCGCGGCGTTCGGCACTGTCCAGATCGTGGACAATCAGGCCGACGCTCAGCCCCATGAAGCGGTGGACTTTGCCCATCCACTCGCTGTCGCGGCGCGCCAGATAGTCGTTGACGGTCACGACGTGAACGCCCTTGCCGGACAGTGCGTTCAGGTACGCGGGCAGGGTGGACACCAGCGTTTTGCCCTCGCCGGTCTTCATCTCGGCGATGCGCCCCTGATGCAGCACCAGGCCGCCCATCACCTGCACGCGGTACGGGCGCATCCCCAGCACACGGGCGTCGGCTTCGCGGATGGCGGCGAACGCTTCGGGCAGAATGTCATCTTCGGTTTCGCCATTTTGCAAGCGCGCGCGGAATTCATCCGTCTTGGCACGCAGCTGCTCGTCCGTCAGCGCCTTGTATTCATCTTCGAGGGCTTCCACGGCGTTGACCGTCTTTTGCAGCTTTTTGACCTCCGCGTCATTGCTGCTGCCCAGCAGTTTTTTGACCCAATCGAACATAAAGTTCTCCTTTCAATATAGAAACAATTTCTGATAATATTTGGAAAATCACAATCATATGAGCGCACCTATTCCCGAATAGACACACTACTCTTTCATTATAACATGAAAGCCCCCGAACATGCAAGTGCTCAGGGGCAATAATCTGCCTTTACGCTCGTGCAAACTGCTGTTACTGCTCCGCCAATTCAGGGTGGGGAATCAGCAGCAAAACGCGATGCGCCTTGTCGGACAGGATGCGGCATGGGTCGTAGAAGGGAATTTCCGCCCCGGCTGCTTCGGCGCAAAAGGTGACAATATCGGACGGCTTGTCCTTCATAGCCGCTGTATACCGTGCGTACAGGTCGGGCGAAAGCTGAATCTCCACGGTTTCACCGTCCACAAGACGCATCAGCTGGGTCAGCAGTTCCTGCTCGGTAGAGACGTACAGCCCGTGCGCCTGATAGTAGTTCGGAACGCCGCTCAGGTCGGGGAAAGTGTACCCGCGATTGGGCGTGTGGTCGATGGACATATCCGCTTCACCCATGGCGTAGTTGCTGTGGAACACATGCCCGTCGAAAGCGGCCCCCCATGTTGCGTCAAGAAAGCCGAAATTGGTCACATTCCATGCATGCAAACCGGTTTCGCCGCTTGTGTCTGACGCTTCGCCGATGATGGTTGCGCATGGAATGCCCGCAAGCCGATAGAGCAGTGAAATCGCCTGCGCATATCCTGCGCAGGTGGCTTCGCCATACAGCAAAGCGCCCACGGCCGCGTGCTGCCACATGCTGTCGGGTGAATAGGTTGTATTCTGTACAAGCCGCTCGTACAGCGCCAGCGGGTCGGGATTTTCGTCCACCCATGACTGAGCTGTTTCCAGCAGCTGTTTGCGCAAGGCTGATGCTTCTTCGGCGGAACAAAGGTAGCGCGGTGAAATGCTTTGGGCGACATCCGGCTGATTGCGCTGATAATGGACACGGTAGGATTCGATGTGAAACAGCTCCGGATAGTCGTTGCGCATGTTATCCAAGGTCTGTACCAGCAAATTGTAGGACGTTCCGGCGGGAAGTTGAATGCTGCCTTCCTGCGCCATGAGCTTTGGATACAGGAAATTGCGCAGGCTACGTTCGCCGGGCGGCATCATGCGGACAGAGAGCATGGTTTCCGCCGGATAGGGCGTATCCGGTTCCTGCTGGGCGAGCAGGGTCGGGGCGGTGAAGAGCATCAGCAGAACGCACAGCAGGGGGAGAAAGCGGATTTTCTGCACAGAAATCCCTCCTTTCGGTGGAAGACGGGGAAAAGCTGTGGATAAGAGAACAGTCCAGCCGTGCAAACGCGCCAAGCTGGACTGTATTCTTAGAAATAAACACGCGGACACTGTATGAAAGTGTGCTCAACTCAATCGCGAGAAGGGTGTCGAGAGGGTCGAAGACCAGAGGGTCGAAGACCCTTCGCGGAGTCCAGAGGCAGAGCCTATGGTGGGGTTTAAGGGGCAAAGCCCCTTGCGTCTCCCCTTAGTATGCCGCACGGGGATTGCTGCCGTAGAGCACCGCGAGGGTCTCCTGACCTGCGGAGCCGTCCACGGAAAGCCCGTTGCGGGACTGGAAGGAGCGAACCGCCGCGACGGTCGCATCATCGTAATAGCCCGTGACGGCTGCCAGATAGCCAAGCTGCTGCAAGCTGTCCTGCATCTGCACCACTTCGTCGCCGCGGTCGCCCTTGCGGAGCGTTTTGTACTCCGTCGTTTTCGCCGCCGCCGCAACCGCTGTGCCGCTGTACAACTTTGTCAGCGTCTTGTTGCCCGCGATGCCGTCCACCGGCGTCACCTTGTTGCGAATCTGGAATGCGCGGACAGCATCCTGCGTCGTTGCGCCGTACACGCCGTCGCGCGAGCCGTCGTAGTAGCCCAGTTCGTACAGCGTCGCCTGCATGGTGCGCACTGCCGCGCCCGTGTCGCCGGGGCGCAGTGTTGCGTATTCGTCGCTGTCCACCGCGTCAGAGGAGTACAGCAGCGTCAGCGTCTTGTCGCCCGCAATGCCATCCACCGGCGTGATGTTCATCTTCTTCTGGAACGCCTTGACCGCCGCCGTTGTGCCGGAGCCGTAATCGCCGTCAATCGTGCCGGTATAATAGCCCTTCTGCTTCAGCGTCGTCTGCAGCTGGCGAATCGCCGCGCCACTGTCACCCGGCCGGAGCGTGGTGTACTTGGATGTATCCGTGCTGCTGGAGGTGGTGAACAGCGCACGCTGGGTCGCGGGACCTGCCTTGCCGTCCACACGCAAGCCCTGCGCCGACTGGAACGCGACGACTGCTGCCGTCGTTGCCGCGCCGTATTTGCCGTCCACGCTGCCGGAATAGTAACCCTTGTTTTTCAGCGCCTTCTGGAGATTGCGAACCGCCGTGCCGGTGTCGCCCTCGGAGAGCGTCGTGTAGCCGTCCACGGAGGTGGAAGCGGTCGCCGTCGGCATGGAGCTGGCAGCAATCGCCGCATCGGAATAGAGGCGGTTCAGGGTGGATGTGCCTGCTTTGCCGTCCGCCTTCAGGCCGTTCGCCGTCTGGAAGGCGATCACTGCCGCCTTTGTCGCGTCGCCGAAAGAGCCGTCCGCCGTGCCGGTCAGGTAGCCCAAGGATTTCAGGCGCCTCTGCATCGCCTTGACGGCGCCGCTGTTCTTCATGCCGGACTCCAGCGTCGTGCCGATGGAGGAAACGGGCGTGGAGGATTTCGCCGCGGAGGAAGAATACAGCGTTTGCAGCGTCGAAGGGCCGGCAACACCGTCCGTATACAGGCTCTTGTACTTTTTCTGGAACGCCTTGACGGCGTATTCTGTCGCACCCTCATAGTTGCCGTCCGGCGAACCCGCCATCCAGCCCAGTTCAATCAGGCGCGCCTGCAGCGTGCGGACGCGTGTGCCGGACGAACCGCTCTGGAGATAATACTCAGTGGAGAGGTTTGGGGTCGCGGTGGTTTTCGGCTTGGGGGTTGCGGTCTTGCGCGGAGTAGCGGTTGCGGCGGCTGCCTTGACAGCGTTGGAGCTGTTCAGCTTTGCCATCGTCGATTTGCCCGCGATGCCGTCCACCAGCAGATTGTTGCGGTCTTGGAACGCGCGCAGCGCCTTCTCCGTCGCGTCGCCGAAATCGCCGTCAACGCTGCCGGTGTAGTAGCCAAGCTGCTTCAAGCGGCGCTGGAGTGTTTTGACGTCAGCGCCGGACGAGCCTTTTTTGAGAACGGCAGCCGCAGTTGGCGTGGGCGTTGCGGTCGGCCGCGCAGTGGTGGCGACGCTGCCGGGCGGCGTGGTCACCACGGTGACAATGCCGTTGGACGTAATCACGCCCGGCTGTGTCGTCGGCATGACGGTGTTCGTGCCGAAATTGAAAACGGATTCAACCGTCGGCGTGGGCGAAGGAGTGGGCGTGGCGGTGCGCTGGGGCGCTGTGACAGCAACCGTATTGTAAACAACACCCTGATTGGACAGGTCGCCTGACAGGTCGTCCGGCGGCACAAAGCAGCCCGTCAGCGTCATGGACAGCGCCAAAACACCGCACAGGGCAGCGCCCTTGAGAATGCGGTTGCGAGCAGTTGCAGCGGCATGATTCTTCATGATGATAATTCCCTTCCTTCACACTCAGGGCGAGCGGAGCAAGCGTTATCCTCCTGCCGGATTTGCCGGAAAGAGGCGTATGGGCAATCGCCCATCTATATTATACACATTTATCGGGCAGTGTGCAAGGGCTAAATTGCACTTCCCCTGCCGGAAAGTGGCGAAAAGCCCACGCCTTCCAATGATATAACGAAACAAGCGGCGCTTTTCCTCCCTTTCCGCTGGATTAGACGGAGAAAAACGCGGATTTGTTCCGCTGAATCAATTATTATTCGACATGTGCGCCTGATTTTCCTGCTGCGAAAACCGTTTCGATACGAAAAACCCCGCCGGACGATTCCGACGGGATTCGATTATTCATGCTTGCGAACCTTGCATTTCAGCACGGCATCGACTGCTTTGCCCATTTCCGGCAGCTGAATATCCATCAAGCGGCCTTCGTCGCACTTCTTGGCAAGTTCGGGCTGAATCGGCAATTGCGCCAGCATCGGCAGTCCATACTGCTTTGCGACATCCGCCGTGCGTCCTTCGCCGAAGGGATACAGGCGCTTGCCGCAGTCCGGGCAGGTCATGTACGCCATGTTTTCCACCAAGCCCAGCACCGGGATGTTCATCATCTGCGCCATTTTGACGGCTTTTTCCACAATCATGCCGACCAGCTCCTGCGGGCTTAAGACAATCACGATGCCATCCACCGGCAGCGATTGGAACACCGTCAGCGGCACGTCGCCCGTTCCCGGCGGCATGTCCACATACAGGCAGTCCACATCCCCCCAGCACACATCCGTCCAGAACTGCTTCACCGTGCCCGCAATCAGGCTGCCGCGCCAGATAACGGGGTCGGTGTCGTGCTCCAGCAGGAGGTTGATGGACATAACCTTCACGCCGTTTTCAGCTTCCTGCGGCAGGATGCCCAGATCATTGCCGACCGCCTTGTCGCGGATGCCCAGAATGCGCGGCATACTCGGCCCGGTGATGTCCGCATCCAGCACCCCGGCGATTTTCCCGCGCCGCGCCGTTTCGCACGCGAGCAGACCCGTCACCAGTGATTTTCCCACGCCGCCTTTGCCGCTGACAACGCCGATGACCTTCTTTACCCGGCTGCCCGCGTTTGCCGGGGCAAGCAAACTCTGCGGCTTCTGCCGCGATGCGCACGCGCTCCCGCATGAGGAGCAGTCATGCGTACATTCTTCTGCCATCATGTTCACCTCTGCATCAGATTCATGGGGGTATTATAGCATCCGTTTGGGGATGCGTCAAGCAGTCATAATGCCCGAATCGGGAAGTACAGATACTCCTGCTGCGTTTTCGGGTCGGTGAATTCCTGCACCGCGCCGACGAGCTTCACGCCATTTTCGCGGAAGTAATCGACCATGCGGCTGAACGTGTCCGCGCGGCGATTCTCTATGGCAAGGTACTCATACCCCGGCACGACCCACTTCGTCCATCCGTCCGGCACTTCCGCGTCGATGGGACATTCCACGCCCGCAAGGTACAACCCGTGCGAGAAGCCGTCTGTCCATGGCAGGAACGAACGAGTTTCGTCGCTCATCGCGCCCCAAATGCCGAGCAGCGCGCCGTTTTCGTCGCGGCTGGCGACGGGGGAGACTTTGTCGAAGTGGGCGTTCGCGTCCGACCAGAGCATGGGGATGAAGCCTTCGCCGTCGTCTGTCGAGCCTTCGATGCCGATAACGGCAAAGGAGGGCTTGACGATTTTTTGAATGTTGAGGGATGATTCCATGCTGATACCTCCGATGCTATCCTATTCCCGATTCCGCCACAAGTCATTCTTCCGAATTTTTACCCGCGGAATGCTTGTCGTCAAGTCCACTTCATATATGTCTTCCTCCGTCGGATGCAGAATCACATGCACCTTCTGCCCCAGCGCCGGTTCAATGGTGGACGTATGAAACAAAATCAGCGCATTCCCCGTGCTCGGATGCGTACATTGCAGCTCAATAAAGAAGCGATTGTGTTTGACAGGTGCAGTGTAGCTGACGGTCGCTGCCGTGTGCAGCCCGATTCGCCGCAGCTCCCAGCGCGGCTTCAGGCGCTGGAAGAAATCGACGATGGCGGCAGGGGAGAAGGATTGCAGCGTTGTGCGGCGCAGGAGCAGAGCGCCAGCGAGCATCCACAGCGGCAGCGGCGCCGATGCAAGCAGCGCAATGGGATAGCCCAGCGCAGCGCCCGCAATGCCAAGGACGCACAGCACTTCCAGCGCGACGAACGTCCACCGGGAGAAGAAGCAGTGCCGGTGCAGCGCGTTCGCCGCTGCCCATCCCAGCACGATGCCCCACGCCAGCGGCGCGAGCAGCAGCACGAATCCGGCGAACAATGCGCCCGTTGACCCGCGCGACATCAGATGAACACCGCTGAATGCCAGCCCCCCAAGCAGCAGATAGAACCCCGCCCAGCTGTACGGGCGGAGCAGAAACGCCTGCCAGAGCGGCGTTGCACCCTCCACGGCATAGCGGACGGATGCGCGCAGGTAACGGCAGGCATACAGCGTCAAATGTGCTGTCAGTTTTGGCAGCCACAGCAGAGCATCCAGCAGCATGTTCAGCAAGTCGTCGACCCCATGCGGACGGCGGAAGGGGAAATCCGGGCGCGCAGAACGGAGCAATTGCATCGTCCTGCGCAGCGATTCGCCCAGCGGCGGCAGACGGAATTTCCGTTTCGGGGGCGCGGACGGCGTGTCCGGAGGCACATCGAACGGGATGTCTGGCGGCATGGTGTCGAACGAATCCTCCGCAGGGTACGGGATGAACTCCTCAGGCGAATAATACTCGCGCGTTCGGCGTCGGCGCGGGGGTTCGTCCGCATTCATGCGGCGGCGGCAGGGCGCGGCTTCGTTTTCCTCCGGCGTATACACCCGGTCAGCCCGGCGTCGGCGCGGCGTCTGCTCACTCATGGGGCTGCCTCCCTTTCGTATGCGTCGCACAGGGACTTTGCGTCGCCCTGCGCGCGGATTCTGCCATGCTCCAGCCAAATCACGCGGTCGCAGAGTTCGCGAATCTGGCTTAAATTATGGCTGACGAACAGCACTGTCGCGCCGCCGGACATGAGCTCAAGCATCCGCGCGCGGCTCTTGCGCTGGAAACGCTCGTCGCCGACGGCAAGAATTTCGTCCACAATCAGAATATCAGGCTGAACGACGGTGGCGATGGAGAAAGCCAGACGCGCGAGCATTCCGGACGAGTACGTTTTCAGCGGACGGTCGATGAAACGATCGAGTTCGCTGTACGCAATGATTTCCGGCGCTTTGTCGTGCAGAAAATCCTTCGGGTAGCCAAGAATTGCGCCGTTAAGGAAGATGTTCTCCCGCCCGGTGAGTTCCGCGTCGAAGCCGCTGCCGAGTTCGAGCATGGGCACAAGCGTGCCCTGCAGGGCGACGCTGCCGCTGGTGGGCGGGTAAATGCCGCTGATGATTTTGAGCAGGGTGGATTTTCCCGCGCCGTTATGGCCAATCAGCCCGGTGACACTGCCCTTTTCGGCGATGAAGGATACATCATCGAGGGCGCGGAAGGTGGTGGTATGCGTCTGGCGGCGGAGGGTGTCGACGACAAACTCCTTGAGGTTGGTGGTGCGGTTCTGGTCGATGCGGAAATCCATCGTGATGTGCCGGGCTTCTACCAAGGGGATTCACCTCCTTGCAATCTTCTTTCCTTTTATTTTATTTGCGGGGAGCAAAGTTGACTTCTTTATCAATACTGGTCTTTATTGCGGCAACCAGAGGGCAATGAGAACAGACGAAGTCTGCGGTCGCCCTCTGGATTCCTTCGCCCGTCGCCAACTTCCTACTAAATTTTTGCCGAAAGTTTTTTAGTTGGTGTGCCTTCGGTTCCTTTTATAAGCATAACCACACCGTTACATGGAAGGGCACCGAAGGGGTGGAGGGGGCGATCGGAAAGCCCCCTCCTCGCGCCCGCAGGCGCGAAATCCTGCGAATATAATTCTCCATCAGCCAAGAAAAATCCTCTTGCCAAATGCAAAACTGACAGAAATTCCTTTCTGCTTCCGCCCCTTGACGGGAG
>OJLA01000428.1_pt1 | contig 36254 bp, 32 predicted proteins | sample 1596611 | NCBI WGS metagenome assembly OJLA01 (sample SAMEA4350168, study PRJEB24818) | metagenome | biome: human; feature: gut; material: faeces | place: Denmark | collected 2013-09
AAATTATATACTGAATACACATAATATACAAAAAATAATGGTAAAAGAATAAATACTAACCTATTGTAATAAAATGCCTTTTTAAAATCAAATTCTAATATTGAAAATAAACATCTAGTTATTCCACAACCTGGACACAAATAAGATGTAAAATGATTGATGGGACACTCGATAGAAAAACCAAATTCTTTATTTAAAAAATAATATCCAATTAATAAGATAAAGAGTAATATATCTGTATATATTACTCTTAATAATTTTTTCTTGTTTAACATTATTGATTTGTTGCAAATTTGTTAATATCTGATTGAGCTAAACAATAAACAACAATTCCTAAACCAAAAAATGATAAAACTAAATATAAAACTGAATTATCACCTACAGAAACATTATTTCTTTGTCCAGCCTCATTCATCTTTTTACCTAATTTATAAGCCCAATAGAAATTATAAATTCCACAAGTTAATATTATATATAAAAATGATAAACCACCAGAAGCTGTCTTTTCACTATATGCTAAATTATTAGAATCATCAGTTAGATTAATAAACCAAATAATACCATAGATTCCACAAGTTAGAATACTAAGAATTACTGTCATAGCAACATCACATTTCTTAATGAAAGGTCTATTTCCATTAGGCGCATATCCCATATTTGGTTGTTGATATCCATTGTTAGGTTGTTGATATCCCATATTTGGCTGTTGATAATTTTGGTTATTTCCTCCCATATTATTATTTAATTGAGTCCCACAATTTGGACAATTGTTCATCCCTGGTTGAACTTGAGTCCCACAATTTGGACAATTATACATATAAACTCACTCCTCTACTATATGTCAATTATAGATTAATTAATTCGAAATTACAATATTTAGAACACATTTTTTTAATTAATTCTACCCCATATTGTTATTACGTTGACATTTATAATTGATTGCAATATTAAGTTATATATTTTATTTGTTAAAGCACAGAACCCTATAATCAAGTGGTCGGCTTAATAACTGATGATAAGTTTAGACTTAATAACTAATAAATGCTAAAATAGTAAATAAGAAAAAACACTTACATATCTTTCAAGAAGAAAAAAGCGTAATCATTGCGAAAATAATATAATACAAAGTTTTAAATTATGTAAAAAAGGTGTTATCAATAATAAAAGGAGATTATAATGAAAAAACTAAGCGATTTTAAAGATTTTCAATCATTATGTAGAGAACGTATTATATTACAAAGGAATAATATTAATAGTACTCGTGAATATGAATTAAACAATTTAATAAATTATATTTTTTCTCAAAAAGAAACAAATGAATATTGGATACATCACATAATAGAGTATTTAAATTTCAATGAAAAAAATTATAACATTAAAGAACCAATATTAATAAATAAAGGAATAAAGGAAAATACATCTTCCTTATTAATACTCTCAAATGATTTAGAAGTACCTACATTAACATCCGAAGATATTTTAAATATGAGGTTAGGTTTTTCTATACCAAATTACATTATATACGATTATGAAATTGATCCTAATGAAGATTTACAAGATTATTATAATAAGTTAAGAACACTAAGAGAAGTTCTTCAATCAATTGGATTACCATGTTCAGCTAAATTCTTTTTGAGTGAAGAGATAATGTCAAAATTAAAAATGAAAGAGCAAAAAAGTGATAAAAGAAAAAAACTTAAATTGATTAAGAAAAATAGTGAAGCATAGTAATTGTAGATTAATTTAAAAAAGAACTGTCAATGCATTTTATATTAAGATACCTTCTAAGAAAAATTTTATGTTACAATAATATAGTAAGAGGTTAGTATGATATTAGCAACAAATAATAAGGGAAAATTAAAAGAACTTAAGTCTATTTTTGGTAATGTATTTGAAGAAATAAAAAGCTTAAGTGAATCAGGAGTTAACATTGTATTTGATGAAAGTGAAAGCACATTCTATGGAAATGCTCTTAAAAAAGCTAAAGAAATATATAATATTGTAAAAGAGCCTGTTATAGCAGATGACTCAGGATTATGTATAAATAAATTAGATGGTTTTCCTGGAGTATTAACCCATAGGTTCTTAGGAGAAAATGCAAAAGACGAAGAAATAAATAATGCTTTAATTGATAAAGTAAAAAACTTAAAAGATAAATCAGCTAAAGTAGTTTGTACTCTTGTATACTATGATGGAAATAATACAGTTGTAGGAAATGGTATTATTAATGGAAAAATAACAACAAGTCCTCGGGGTACAAACGGATTTGGATTTGATCCCATTTTTGAGTTAGAAAATAATAAAACATTAGCAGAACTTGAAAGCAACGAAAAAAATAAAATAAGTGCAAGATACTTAGCAAGTAAAGATTTAGCAAATAAATTGAAGGAGATTCTATGATATACCCAAATTTTTTAAAAGAAAAAGACACAATTGGAGTCCCAGCACCATCTAAAGGAGCAAATGATGAATTAAAAATAAATAGAATAAAAAACGCAGTAAAAAGAGTTAAGTCTTTAGGATACAATGTAGAATTATCTAAAAATGCATTTAAAAATAACATCGGAAGAAGTGCCACGAAAGAAGAAAGAGCTAAAGAATTTAATGAAATGCTAAAAGATAAAAACATTAATATGATTATTGCATTAAATGGTGGTGAGTTCCTAGTAGAAATGTTACCATATGTTAATTTTGATTTTGTTAAAGAAAGTCCTAAATATGTGTGTGGTTTTTCAGATCCAACAGGACTATTATTTCCAATAACTACAAAATACGATGTTGCAACGATTTATGGCTCAAACTTTAGCTCTTTAGGAGCAGAAAAACTATTACAAAGTGATAAAGATTTCCTTGATATTATAAAAGGAAATTTAGTAACTGAAAATAGTAGTGAATTATATGAAGAAGTTCCAATAGAAAGAGTAACTGGACTTGAATGCAGCAATCTTACAGAAAAAGTATATTGGAAAACATTAGATAATAAAGAGGTAAACATAAAAGGAAGAATAATAGGGGGATGCTTTGATATTATTTCAGAACTAGCAGGGACAAAATACGATGGAACTAAAGATTTTAATGAAAAATATAAAGATGACGGGATAATCTGGTACTTTGATAACTGTGAGTTAAGTATGGAAGAAACAATAAGAACATTGTGGAAATTAAATGAGCTAGAATATTTTAAATACACAAAATGTATAATCTTTGGAAGATTTGGATCAACTAAGACATATTTCGATTACGATGTAAAATCTTGTTTAGAAGATAGTGTAATAAGTAACTTAGGAATCAAAATTATATACGATGCTGATATTTCACATAAAGCACCATGCTTAACAATAATTAATGGTGCATTTGCAACAATTAAAGTAAAAAATGGAAAGGGTTCAATTTGTTTTGAATTGAAGTAATTGGTAAAATGAGAACAGTAGTAATTACAGGTAGTGCAAGAGGTTTTGGTTATGAAATGTTAAAACTTTTCTATAAGAAAAATTACAATGTAGTAATGTGTGATGTAAATAGCGAAGCTTTAGAAATTGCTAAAGAAAATCTATCTAAGGAAAAAGGAAATGGAAAAATCTTATCTTATGTATGTGATATTACAAATGAAGAAAGTGTAAAAAAATTAATTGAAAGCACAATTAAGGAGTTCAAAACAATCGATATATGGATTAATAATGCAGGAGTTAATCAACCTATGAAAGCAATATGGGAACTAGAAACAAAGGATATCGAAAGACTTATTGATATCGATTTGAAAGGAACTATAATCTGTTCAAAAAATATTATGAAGGTTATGATTAAACAGCATTGTGGACAAATATATAATGTTGAAGGGTATGGTTCAGATAATGCAACAATGCTAGGACTTTCAATATATGGGACAAGCAAAAGAGCAGTGACATATTTTACAGAGGCACTCGCTAAAGAAACTAAAGAAGCAAAAACAAATGTATTTGTTGGTAAAATTACTCCTGGAATTATGATCACTAATTTTGTTAATACATCACTAGGGGATGGGGAAAAAATAAATTTAAGTGAAAAAACAAAAAATGTCTATAATATTTTAGGTGATAGACCAGAAACAATTGCCAAATTTATGGTAGATAAAATTGATAAAAATAAAAAAAATAATGTTAAGTTCGTGTGGTTAACCAAAAGAAGAGCTTGTGGAAGATTTATTAAGGCAATGTTTGGAAAAAAGAATAATTACTTTGAAAATAAATAATTAACATTATAAAAAAATACAATAAGATACGAGGTATATATGAAGCTAAGTATTATAACACCTTATTACAATACATATGAGTATACAAAGCGTCTTGCAGAGCATTTAACACCACAATTAACAGATGAAGTAGAGTGGATCATTATTGATGACGGATGTAATGAAAGAAGACTAGATGATATAAACGCAAAAGTAATTCATTTAAGTAACAATAGTGGAAATGCTAGCACCCCAAGAAATTTAGGGCTTTTCTATGCTAAAGGGGAATATATAGCATTTATAGACTCAGATGATGATATTACTGATATATATGTTGATAAAATTTTAGACAAAATAAAAGAAGAATTTGATTACTGTTATATTTCATGGAAGTGTAGTAATGGCTATACTTGCATTATCAATGATAAACCACCAGATTGGAATACGGTAGTATGGAATTGTGTGTTTAATAGAAAAGTAATTGGAAATGAAAAATTTAATCCTACAATTAATTATGGAGAAGATAAAGATTTTCTAATGAGATTAAAAGATGGAGTAAAAACAAATATACCAGATATTTTATATATTTATAATATTAGAAGCGATAGCATTACAAAACGATTTGGTGGACAGGAAATAAAAAGGAAAAGACCTGTTGAAAAGCTTTTAATAGAGAAGAAGTTAGAGGAAGAAGTGTATCTATGAAATTAAGTATTATAACACCATATTACAAGTCTTATGAATTAACAAAACGCCTTGCAGAACATTTAGAGCCACAATTGACGGATGATATTGAATGGATAATTGTAGATGATGGGTGTAATGAAAGAAGACTAGACGATATAAAAGCTAAAGTAGTTCATTTGTCTTACAATAGTGGAAATGCAAGTGTTCCAAGAAATTTAGGCCTTTTCTATGCCAAGGGTGATTACATAACATTTATAGACTCAGATGATGATGTTTTGGAAAATTACATAAAAAGAATAATGGAGAAAATAGAAGAGGGATTCGATTATTGCTATCTTTCTTGGAAATACAGTAACGGTGAAATAAAAATAAATAGTAAAGAAACATTTTGGAACTATACAGTATGGGCTGTTGTCTACCGAAAAGAAATGATAGAAGGTATGAAGTTTGATGAGGCAATAAATTATAGTGAAGATGTAATCTTTAATAAAAAATTGAAACCTGGAAAAGAAACATTTATCGATGAACCAATTTATGTTTATAACTTTAAAGCATTAGATCATTGTCTAAGTAATAGATTCGGCCCAAAGAAAGAAAAACACACTAAAAGAATAATACGTTCAAATATTATTGTAAAAAGGGATCAAAATGACTAATATAATTGTAGCAATCGGTGGAAAAAACCACACTAAATTACAAAATTATGAAGATATATTAAAACTTAAACCAGATTCTATTGATAAAGAAATAGTAAGGCTAACAGAAAAAAATAGTCCTAATTTTTTGTTTTTAGGTCATGCAAATCCTAGTGAAGAACAAAGAAATTTTGAAATTGTAAAATCCGTTTATTCAAAGTTAAACTGCAATTGTAAAATTTTAAAAACAAATGAATTAAGAGATGAGGATAAAGTAAATAACTTAATTGGATTATCGGACATAATTTACGTTGGTGGAGGAAACACCATCAATATGATAAGGTTGTGGAAAAAAACTAAATTTGATGAAGTATTAAAGAAATCTTGGCAAAGCGGGAAAGTAATGTGTGGTGTATCAGCTGGTGCTGGATGTTGGTTTAAAGAATGCACTAGTGACTCTTTAAAAATATTATATGGTAGTGATCAACCATATATAGGAGTAAGATGTTTAGGTATAATGAATTATTTATTTACCCCGCACTGTAATGAAAAAGAAAGGCTAGATGAAGTAAAGAATATCTTAAAAGATAATAACTTAATTGGAATTGCAGTATCTAATGAAGCAGCAATAGAAATAATTGATGATAAACTAAAATTAATTCAAAATGAAAATAGCGAAAAAAATGAAAAGCCTTTCTCTTTAATTTCGTATTGGAAAGACAACAGTTATTTTGAAAGGTATTTAGAAAAAGATAAAGTAGAATATCTAAATGAAATAAATAAGTAAATTATCATAATTTAACCATAATTTCGTAGTAAAGTTATTTGAAGTAAAGGAGGATAATATGGAGTTATTAATATATGGATTAGCTATTCTTTCTTTGTTAATTACTTTAGGAGCACAAGCTTTTATTTCTTCGAGTTATAGCAAATATTCTAAAGTAAAAAGTCAAAAAGGATATACAGGGAAAGAAGTAGCAAGAATAATACTTGATAAACATGGGTTAACTGATATCAAAGTAGAAGAAACTGGAGGGTATTTATCAGATCACTACGATCCAACTAAAAGAGTTATAAGACTTTCAAAAAATATATATAATGATGCTTCAGTAGCTTCAGTAGCAGTTGCTTGCCATGAATGTGGACATGCAATTCAAGATAAGGAAGGATATTCATTTTTAAGAATAAGGAGTATGCTAGTACCAGTTGTAAATTTATGTTCATATGCTGGTTATTTTGCAATATTACTAGGAAGCATAATGAGTATGCTTGGGTTAATATGGATAGGTATAATAGCAGAAATGGTAATATTACTTTTTCAATTAATAACATTGCCAGTTGAATTTAATGCCTCAAGAAGAGGACTAAACGAAGTGAAAAAGGAAATGTTTTTAACAAATGATGAATATCAAGGTGGAAAAGTTATGCTAACATCAGCTGCCCTAACTTATGTAGCAAGCCTTGCAACAACAATAATACAAGTTTTAAGATTAATATTAATATTTGGAAGAAGTGATGATTAAAATGGACTTAAATGAAAGAAATCAAAATATGAGAAATTTTTTTAATAACAAGATAGATACATACGATGATGTTCACGAACAATTTTTAAGAACGAAAAATGCTCTTGCAGACTCATTAAGAGAAAGTGATATGGAAATACTAGATTTAGGTGCAGGTACTGGACTTGAATTAATTCACTTGTTTGAAATTAAGCCAAACGCACACATAACAGCAATAGATATTTCTGAAAAAATGCTAGAAAAGTTAAAGGAAAGACCATTTAAAGATAGAGTGCAAATTATTTCTGGAGATTTTTTTGAAGTAGACTTTGGAAATAATTATGATGCCGTTATATCTACATCTGCATTACATCACTTTAATAGAGAAGATAAAATAAAGTTATATAAGAAAATATATGATTCTTTAAAAGAAGATGGTATATTTATAAATTCTGATAAGATAGCAAGCTCAACAGAAGAAGAACAAAAATTACTAGAAGAGTATTACAAATTTAAAGATGTCCGACCACATTGTGATACTCCTCTTTCTCTTGATTCAGAGGAGCATATATTAAGAGAAGCTAATTATAAAGAGATAGAAGTTAAACCTGTAGATAAAGATAATTATCGACTAATAATAGCAAGAAAGTGATTTACACACTTTCTTGTTTCTTTAATTGACATAGATAATTTAGTAGGCTAAAATATAATTAAAGATATCATAGGAGAGATGGTTATGTACGATAACGAAGAGGAAATAAAAAGGAAAAGAAGAAATCTATTAATTATAATCGGTGTAGTAGTCCTTTTAATTATATTGTTACTTATATTTTTGTTTACACGAGGATCCGGAAAGAAGAAAACACCAGAACCAGCCAAGAAAAATCTTGAATGTAAGCTTGAAGTAAAAAATGGCATAAAACCTAATGCTAATGGGGTATATTCAGAAAAAGTAGAAGTAGGGTTTGCTTCAGTACAAAAAGTATCTGATAAAGCAGAACATGAAGTTAGCTTTGAGCGTATAGGAAAAACAGAAAATGATGCTTACAAAAAAGCAAAAAAGAATCAAACATATAAAATTCAAGCATCTGGAGAATTCCATTTAACAGGTTACGTTGAAGATAAATCAGGTAATAGTGGAACATGTGAAATAGTAGTTAAAGTAAATATTTCTAATCCTGAATGTGAATTGGAAGTAATAAGTGGAAAACTAGGAAATAATGATTTTTATACATCTAATGTAGATGTTGGATTTAAATCAATGAGTTCAAATAGTGATACAACAAGTATTGTTAAATATTATATAGAAAAAGAAGCAATAGACCTAGAAACTAATAAAGTTCTAAGAGCTGACCCTCCTAAGGATAATATAGAAAAATACACAGTAACAGAAAACCAAACAACTAGTTTGATAGGATATGTTATTGATTCAAATGGAAACGAAGGAAGCTGTAGTATCACAGTAAAGAAGGATTCAGAAAAACCAAGCTGTAAATTAAAGGTAGTTAGTGGAACATTATCTAATGGTGTGTATAAAGATGAACCAACAGTAGGATTTGAAGAAACAACAGATAGTGTATCAGATGTTGCTGCTAAAGGAGTTGGAATAAGTAAAAATTACTCACAAGAAACATTTACAGTAACTGCAAACGGAACAACAAAAGTATATGGATATGTTAAAGATAATGCTGGAAATGAAAATGTCTGTGCAATTGATATAAAAAGACCAACGCCATCAACACCAAAGCCACCAACACCACCAAGTCCATCAAAAACATCTAGACCAACATGTACTATAAAGCTTGCTGGAACAAGTACAGGAGGAAATACTTATATTGGACAAGTTCAAGCAATATTAAGTAGTTCAACAACAAACGGAGCTTCAGTAACTCAATATGGAATAGCTGAATCTCAAACATTAAATGGACAAGCAAAAATAAACATAACAAATGCCGGAAGTCATACAGTATATGGAATGACAAAAGACTCATATGGAAATGTTGGATATTGTAGTTTATCATTTACAATAAAAAATGGAAGATTACTTTCTTCAGTTGCTAAACCAGGTCAATATGTTAACTATGATGCTGGAGTTTGGACAACGACAAGTACAACTGAAAAAAAACAAGATGGATTTACTTGGGGATATACAAGTGGTCAATCAAAAAATAATTCAGGATCTAAGTGCTTTGATCAAGATTACGTAAATGGCATTCAACCACAAAATGGATGGATTGTATTATCTGTAAATAATGGAAAAGTAGTATTAGTACACGCTGGAGTACCAGAATGTATGTATCATGATAAATCATCAGCAAGTGCATTTATCAGTAAACTAAATACACGAGCAAATGAATATTTAAATCGTAATTATGCCGAAAGTGCTTCAGTACTATCTTGTAATAGCCCAGGAATGAATGGATGTCAAGGTACATCAGTTGATAAAACAAATTACAAATTCCATGCAACTGGAAGACATTATTACTTAGCAACTGCTAAACAAGATGGAATGACTATGTGGGGAGTAAGAGCATCTGGAACATTAGCAGGAACTACACTTCGTTCTTATGGAGTAAGACCTGTAGTTGTATTAAAATCAACAGTACTTACTACTAGTGGAAATGGTACTCAAAGTAGTCCATGGGTAATTAGTAACAATTAAAAGAGCTATAGTGCTCTTTTTTTCTTGAATAAATTATGTTACAATAAAATAGATTTAAAAAGAAGGTGAAATTGTGGAGATTTATAACACATTGACAAAGAAAACTGAGACATTTACTCCTAATGAAGGAAATACAGTAAGAATGTATACTTGTGGACCTACAGTATATCATTATGCCCATATTGGAAATCTACGTACTTATGTATTCGAAGATATTTTAGAAAAAGGACTTGAGTATCTAGGATATAATGTTTTAAGAGTTATGAATGTCACTGATGTTGGTCATCTTGAAAATGACTCTGACACTGGTGAAGATAAAATGCAAAAAGGAGCTGAAAGAGAACATAAAACTGTTCAAGAAATTTCAGAGTTTTATGAAAGAGCATTTTTTGAAGATTGCGCTAAATTAAATATTAGAAAGCCAAGAGTAGTAGAGCGTGCTACTAAACATATAGATACATATATAAAAATGATACAAGTATTACTCGATAGAGGTTATGCTTACCAAGCAAATGGAAACGTATACTTTGATGTTACTAAGGCAAATGATTATTACAAGCTATCAGGAAAAAATCCTGATGAATTATACGTTGGGGTAAGAGATACTGTAGAAGAAGATAAAAGTAAAAGAAATCCAGCCGACTTTGGACTATGGTTTACTGTTTCAAAGTTTTCAAATCAAGAAATGAAATGGGATTCACCATGGGGAGTAGGTTACCCAGGATGGCATATTGAGTGTTCAGGAATTTCCTATAAATTCTTAGGAGAATACCTTGATATTCATTGTGGAGGAGTAGACAATATATTTCCTCATCACACTAACGAAATAGCTCAATCTGAGGCTTTTTTGGGGCACAAATGGTGTAATTATTGGGTTCACGGAGAACATTTAAACGACAAAACAGGTAAAATGAGTAAATCTAAAGGAGAGTTTTTAACAGTAAGTTTACTAGAATCTAAAGGTTATAATCCTCTTGCGTATAGATTTTTCTGTTTAGAAAGTCATTATAGAAACCAATTACTATTTAGCTACGATGCACTAGATAAAGCACAAGCAACATATGATAAATTAAAAAACAAAATAAAAAGACTTGATAGAACACCAGACTTACATGAAAATAAAATAGATTATTATCAAAATAGATTTAAAGATGCGATAGGAAATGATTTAAATACGTCATCAATGCTAACTGTTTTATATGATGTGTTAAAAGATAATGAACTAACAGATTTCACAAAATTATATTTGATAGAAGATTTCGATAAAGTACTTTCTCTAGGATTAATAGAGGAGCCTAAAGATCAAATTATTAATGAGGAAACTGAAGCAATGATTTTAAAGAAAATCGAAGAAAGAAATGAAGCAAAGAAGAATAAAGACTTTAAAACAGCAGATAAAATAAGAGATGAGCTATTTGATCGTGGAATTAAATTAATTGATTCAAGAGAAGGAACAACATACGAAATAATATAGGAGAAGTATGGATATAGTATTATTTGTATTATTATTAGCGATAACTTTAGGTATCTACATCTTTATGAATGTTAAAATTAAAAAGTATAAAAACGAAGATATTAAAGCCCTTATGTCAGGATTTGAAGTATCAAGGAAAATAATAGATGGATACGATTTAAATAATATTTATATTACTGAGTCAAGAGATGCCTTATTTAGTCATTATGACCCAGAAAGAAAAGTTATCAGATTATTAAAAGGAGTATTTAATGATACTTCAATTTCAAGTTGCGCAATAGCTTCTTTAACAGCAGCAAACACGATACAAGATAAAAAGAAAGACAGTTTATATTTATTTAGAAAAAAGATGATACCATTTCTTAATATATTGTTATATTTTAGTTACATTGTTATTGCTTGTGGAACACTTTTTGGAAGAATCGACATCATTTTAATAGGTATTATCATCGATTATTTAATCATATTTTTCCATATGGCAACTTATAAAATAGAATTAGAGGCTGTGGAAATTGCTAAGCAAGAATTAGAAAGAAATAAAATAGTAACCAAAAAGGAAGCCCAAAAAGTATACGAGGTATTACGTGCTATATCTCTTACCTATATAGCTAGTATAATGTTTCCAATAGCAAAATTAGTAAAATTAATAATAGATTATGGTAACAGCAATAAAAACTAGGAGGTAATATGAATAAACTATCAAAAAAATATGGCACTTTTCTACAATTGTTTACTCTTATATTATCTTTAATATGTTTATTTGATTTTACTAATACATTTGCGACATCAATTGTAAACACAATGACACTAATTTTCATTATGTTTACAATTTTTTTATCATTAAATAACAACAACTTAAAAAAAGTGAAATGGTATCACATTATAATGCCTATATGTTCTATATTATTAGTGGCATTATACTGTATAATACAAGAAAGTATGAATTTTGGAATTATTCTATCATTAATATCTTTAATAGTTATTCCTATTAATTTATTAATTATGGATAATGTAAGAGTAAGTGATAGGTTTTTAGGACTAATAACAATTGCTGTAGGAATATTTTCTATTTTTAAAATTGGCAACATAGAATACGTCTCAAGTATTTCTTTAGTTCTTCTTCCTTTATCACTAATTCTAATATTAAGAGAAAAAAATCATATTTTAAATATTTTGTATTTAATTTCATCTCTTTCTTTTTTATCTTTTCATATAAGTGAAGAATATATATTAGTATTATTTACAGTACTAGGACTTCTTCTTTCTTTTATGAAATGTGATAATAAGAGAAATTATTCTAATTACTTATTCATAATAGTATATTTATTTGGGATTAGTTTAATCGTGTTTCACTATATCGATTTATCAATTTATTTTTCTCTTTTATTATCTCTAATTGCAATTAAAGGATATAAAAATAAAAAATTAAATCTGTTATTCACTTCTTATGACTTATCTATTGGAGGAATTGAAACATCTTTGGTAAATTTATTGAATGCTATAGATAAGAATAAATATTCTATAACTTTGTTATTAGAAAAGAAAAAAGGAATATTATTAAATAAAATAGATAAAGAAGTAGAAGTAGAATGCTACAAAGTGTATGAGATAAGTCCTAGAATAATAAGTAAGGTTATAAACTTAATAAAAAGATTCATATTTTCAATATTTAACTTCAATACTTATGATTTTAGTTGTTGTTATGCAACTTATTCTTACTCTGGAAACAAAATTGCCAAAATTACTTCAAAAAATTCATCAATATGGGTACATAGTAACTATAGACAAGCTTATTATAATATAAATGATACATTAGAATTCTTTAATTCTAGAAAAATGAATGATTTTAGAAGAATTATATTTGTCTCTAAAGAATCAAAAAAAGATTACCTTGAGTTATATCCAAAAGATAAGGGAAAAACTCTTGTGTTTAATAATTTAATTGATATAAAAAGTATTTTAAATAAAAAAGATGAAAATGTAAGTGTAGAAAAACCTAAAAACAAAAAGTTATTGGTTTTTGTAGGAAGATTAGATGAAAAATCAAAAAGAATAACTAGAATAATAGATATTGCTAAAAACATTAATGATATTGCTATATGGATTATTGGCGATGGAAAAGATAAAGAAATGTATGAAAAATTAATTAATGATAATAAATTGGAAAAAAAGGTATCAATGCTAGGAAGTATAAAAGAACCTTATAATTATATGAATTTAGCAGATTATATTATATTAACATCAGAGTATGAAGGTTTTCCTGTCATTTATTTAGAAGCTTTAGCATTAGATAAAGAAATAATAACAACTATTCCTGTAAGTGATGATAGTCTAGATTTTTCTAAAATAGCACATATTATTAGCAAAGATAATTATGTTGAAGATATCAAAGAGATATTAAATAACAACAAAAATAAAAATAGAAACAGAAAAGTTGATATAAATAAAGTTCAGTCAAAAAGACTAATGGAATTAGATAAATTATTTAAAGGGGTGATATAATGCCTAAATTTAGTATAATTATACCTGTTTATAATGTTGAAAAATATATTAAAAAATGCCTAGATAGTGTTTTTTCACAAACCTACAAAGATTTTGAAGTAATTGTTGTTAATGATGGAACAAAAGATAAAAGTATGGATATTGTAAAAAAATATAAGGTAAAAATAATCAATCAGGAAAATCAAGGATTAAGTGAAGCAAGAAATAATGGCGTAAAAGAGGCCAAAGGCGACTATATTTTATTTTTAGATAGCGATGACTACATAAACAAGGATTTATTGAAAGAATTAAGTAAAAACGTAGAAAATGACCCTGATTTAATCAGGTTTCAAGTTTGTGATGTGATTGATGATAAAATAATTAATTATAGTGAAAAAGAATTTTACAATAAAAATGGTATAGAGTCATTCGAATTAATAAGTAAATATCATTATGTTGAACCAGCTTGGTTATATGCTATAAAAAGAAAATATTATATTGATAATAAATTTAAATTTAAAAAAGGGGCTTATCACGAAGATTTTGGTTTAATCCCTCTTATTATATATAAGAGTAAAATAGTTAACTCAATTAATTATTGTGGATATAATTATGTAAAAAGAGGAGGAAGTATTATAACAGATCCTTCTTATGAAAAGAAGTTAAAGAAAGTTAATGATATGTTAGATCATTTTGTCTACTTAAAACAAGAAATACAAAAAGTAAATTCCAATAGCTCGTATATTATGAGTTTTATAGCAAATAGTGTAATAATGTCTATAACTGAGCTAAAAAATAAAGATTATAAAGAATATAAAAAGAAATTAAAAGATGAAAAAGTATTTAATTATGTATTAAACGATACACTTGGAAGAAAAGTAAAAAAGAAATTTGTAAAAATATCTCCAAAGATTTATTATAAGATTAAAGGAAATAACTAGTTATGAGTAATAATAAAGTAGATATAAGTATTATTGTTCCTGTATATAATACAGAAAAATATTTAAAAAAATGCATTGATTCTTTAGTAAATCAAACGAAAGAAAATATAGAAATTATACTAATTAATGATGGATCAACTGATGAATCAGAAAAAATAATAAAAAGTTATAAAGATAAAAGGATAAAATATTTTAAAAATCAAAATAGTGGAATAGGCAAAACTAGAAATTTTGGAATAGAAAAGTCAAGTGGAAAGTATTTAATGTTTATAGATAGTGATGATTATATATCTAATAATTGTTGCGAAAAATTATATGAAAAAATAGAAAGAGAAAAAGCAGATATAGTGGTTACAGATTATTATAAAGATATAAATGGCAAAATAGAATATTTCAAATTAGAAGATTTTAAATCATCTTCAATCGAGGAAAATACTTGCTTATTGTATTTAATCAATACTGGACCATGTAATAAACTATATAAAAGATCACTTGTAATAGATTGTGGTGCTAAATTTAATGAACAATATAAATATGAAGACACAACATTTGTAATGAAATGTATTAAATATGCAAAGAAAATTTGTAAAATAAATGAGGCATATAGTTATTATTGTATTCATGGCAAGAGTGAAACAACAACAAGAGATGAAAAAGTATTTGATATATTAGAAATATTAAAAATTGTAAGAGGATACTATAGTGATGATACAAAATATAAAAAAGCTATAGATATATTTACAATGGATATAATAACAAACTACACAATTCAACAAAGATATCAAAAAAATAAAAAAATAAGAAACAAATTTATTGATGACTGTTTTGATTTTATGAAAAAAAATATAAAAGATTATAAGAGTAAAATTTATTATCGAAACAAAGGATTTTTAAGAAGAAAGATAGAGAGCAATAGAGTGTTAACTAAATTGTATTGCAATATAGCAAGTAAAAAATATTAATAGGAGGATGAATGGAAAAGCTAAAAATAGGATGGAAGTACCAAATCCATAGTTATAAACACGATGGAAGTATACATAGATCGTGGGACGAAGCAGTACTTTTGGAGATAAATGATGAATATTTGGTATTTGGAAACAACAGAACATTAGTACAAGAATCAGATGGAAGGACTTGGAAAACGAAAGAACCAGCAGTTTTATTTTTTTATAAAGATAGATGGTTTAATGTAATAGGTCAAAAGAAAACAGATGGAATATATTATTATTGTAATATAGCATCACCATATATAATTGAAGATAATACAATCAAATATATAGATTATGATTTGGATTTAAGAGTATTTAAAGATGGAACATATAAAGTATTAGACAAGAGCGAATATAAATTTCATAAAGAAAAAATGAATTATTCAGATGAAATAGACAGAATTATAAAATCAGAGTTAAACGAGCTTATAATAATGGTTAAGGATAAAAAAGGAGCATTTAACAGGGAAAAAATAGTAAAATATTACGAAAAATACGAAAAAACAAGAAAAAGTGTTGACAAAAGTTAATCAATTTGATAATTTATAAAACGTTGACAGCGAAATATGAAAAAAACAAATAAAAAAAGTAAAAAAAGATGTTGACAATATGTATAGAATTTGATATTCTATAGAACGTTGACAGCGAAATGTGCAAAAAACAAAATGAAAATAAAAAACAAAAAAGTTGTTGACAACGTAAGAAAGATGTGATAATCTATAAAACGTTGACAGCGAAAAAGCACAAATAAAAAAAATAAAAAAAGTTGTTGACAAAGTTTAAAAGATTTGATAATCTATTAAACGTTGACAGCGAAAAGCTGTTGAGAAAGTAATAAAATCAAATAATAAATAATATTTGAATATTTCAAAAAAGAAATAAAAAAAATATTAAAAAAGTGTTGACTTTTAAATAAAAATTTGATATATTACTTATGCACTGCAAAAGTGTGAAATGATCTTTGAAAACTAAGCAAAACGTCAAAACATTTAAGTCAGGAAATGAAATAATAAATAATCAAACTTAATAAATTTTTTTAGAGAGTTTGATCCTGGCTCAGGATGAACGCTGGCGGCATGCCTAAGACATGCAAGTCGTACGAGGTGGCCCCTTGAGTTCTGTACTTGTACAAAACGATTGGGATTCCCACCTAGTGGCGAAAGGGTGAGTAACACGTGGGTTATCTACCTCAGAGACTGGGATAACTATTGGAAACGATAGCTAATACCGGATGATATATAAAATGATTCGTTATTTTATAGTAAAAGGAGCCTTTAAAGCTTTACTTTGAGATGAGCCTGCGACGTATTAGCTAGTTGGTAAGGTAATGGCTTACCAAGGCGACGATGCGTAGCCGACCTGAGAGGGTGATCGGCCACATTGGGACTGAGACACGGCCCAAACTCCTACGGGAGACAGCAGTTAGGGATATTCGTCAATGGAGGAAACTCTGAACGAGCAATGCCGCGTGAGTGATGACAGTTCTTTGGATTGTAAAACTCTGTTGTTAGGGAAGAACGACTCGTATAGGAAATGATACGGGAGTGACAGTACCTTTCAAGAAAGCTCCGGCTAACTACGTGCCAGCAGCCGCGGTAATACGTAGGGAGCGAGCGTTATCCGGATTTATTGGGTGTAAAGGGTGCGTAGGCGGTTTATTAAGTCTAAGGTCTAAGTCCGAAGCTTAACTTCGGTTCGCCTTAGAAACTGATTTTCTAGAGTATGGTAGAGGCAAGTGGAATTTCTAGTGTAGCGGTAAAATGCGTAGATATTAGAAGGAACACCAGTGGCGAAGGCGGCTTGCTGGGCCATTACTGACGCTGAAGCACGAAAGCGTGGGGAGCAAATAGGATTAGATACCCTAGTAGTCCACGCCGTAAACGATGGATACTAAGTGTCGGGCAACCGGTGCTGAAGTTAACACATTAAGTATCCCACCTGAGTAGTACGGCCGCAAGGCTGAAACTTAAAGGAATTGACGGGCACCCGCACAAGCGGTGGAGCATGCTGTTTAATTCGACGCTACGCGAAAAACCTTACCTAGATTTGACATCCCGTTGACCGTTCTAGAAATAGAACTTTCCCTTCGGGGACAGCGGTGACAGGTGGTGCATGGTTGTCGTCAGCTCGTGTCGTGAGATGTTCGGTTAAGTCCGATAACGAGCGCAACCCTTATCCTTAATTGCTAACATTAAGTTGAGAACCTTAAGGAGACTATCGGTGATAAACCGGAGGAAGGTGGGGATGACGTCAAATCATCATGCCCCTTACATCTAGGGCTACAGGCGTGCTACAATGGCCAGTATAATGAGAAGCAATACCGTGAGGTGGAGCAAATCTTCAAAACTGGTCCCAGTTCGGACTGGAGTCTGCAACTCGACTCCATGAAGTTGGAATCGCTAGTAATCCCGAATCAGAATGTCGGGGTGAATACGTTCCCGGGTGTTGTACACACCGCCCGTCACGCCATGGGAGTTAGTAATACCCGAAGCTGGTAGCCTAACCAAGATTTATTTTGGAGGGGGCCATCGAAGGTAGGATTAGCGACTGGGGTGAAGTCGTAACAAGGTATCCCTACGGGAACGTGGGGATGGATCACCTCCTTTCTAAGGAGTAAAATTCCTGAATCTGACTGAATGATATGTTTTGCTTGGTTTTGAGAGATCATTTGATTTCTCAGAAATAGTTCTTTGAAAACTAGATAATGTGTGTTGTATTTTTCCAAACGAGCGGAAGATACAACGATGTAATTTAGTTATTATTTTCTAAATAACTAAATATTAAGATCTCATCAAATAGGATATAATATATCTTAACAAATGGTGGTTAAATTGCTAAGGGCGCATGGTGAATGCCTTGGCACTAGAAGCTGATGAAGGACGTGACGAACAACGATATGCTTCGGGGAGCTGTAAGTAGCTTTGATCCGGAGATCTCCGAATGGGGGAACCTGTTACTAGTTATGTGGTAACGACATATAATGAATACATAGTTATATGATCAGCAACTCTGGGAACTGAAACATCTTAGTACCAGAAGGAAAAGAAAGAAATCTCGATTCTCCTAGTAGTGGCGAGCGAAAAGAGAATAGCCCAAACCAGATTTATCTGGGGTTGTAGGATCTTTATATAAGAGTTACAAAATTTAATTATAGTCGAATTAGTTGGGAAGCTAAATCATAGAAGGTGACAATCCTGTAGACGAAATAGTTAAATCTCTTTAAGAATTCCTGAGTAGGACGGGACACGTGTAATCTTGTCTGAATCTACGGAGCCCATTCCGTAAGGCTAAATACTCTCTAGTGACCGATAGTGAACAAGTACCGTGAGGGAAAGGTGAAAAGAACCCCGGAAGGGGAGTGAAATAGAATACTGAAACCATGTGCTTACAAAAAGTCAAAGCCCGTTAATGGGTAATGGCGTGCCTTTTGCAGAATGAACCGGCGAGTTATTGTTGCATGCAAGGTTAAGTAGAAGATACGGAGCCGAAGTGAAAGCGAGCCTTAATAGGGCGATTAAGTATGCAGTAATAGACCCGAAACTGAGTGATCTAGCCTTGAGCAGGTTGAAATTTAGGTAAAACTGAATGGAGGACCGAACCGATATACCCGGAAACGTGTACGGATGACTTGAGGCTAGCGGTGAAATTCCAATCGAACTCAGATATAGCTGGTTCTCCTCGAAATAGGTTTAGGCCTAGCCTTGTGGTTAGCGCTATAGAGGTAGAGCACTGAATATGTGAGGGCCCCATCTAGGGGTACCAAATGTAATCAAACTCCGAATGCTATAGTTGTATACACAGGAGTCAGTGTATGGGTGATAACGTCCATACGCGAAAGGAAAAGAATCCAGACCGCCAACTAAGGTCCCAAAATTTATGCTAAGTGGGAAAGGATGTGGAGTTGTCAAAACAGCTAGGAGGTTGGCTCAGAAGCAGCCATCCTTTAAAGAGTGCGTAATAGCTCACTAGTCGAGTGACACTGCGCCGAAGATGTACCGGGGCTAAGCATAATACCGAAGTTGCGGATTATAGTTTTACTATAATGGTAGAGGAGCGTTCTAATTGCGGTGAAGTCAGATCGAAAGGACTGGTGGAGCGATTAGAAGTGAGAATGCCGGTGTGAGTAGCGCAAGATGTGTGAGAATCACATCCACCGTTTGCCTAAGGGTTCCTGGGCCAGGTTCGTCCTCCCAGGGTTAGTCAGGACCTAAGATAAGGCCGAGAGGCGTAGTCGATGGACAACAGGTTGATATTCCTGTACTACTTATATAACTGATGGAATGACGGAGAAGGATAGCAGAAGCCAGTTATTGGATTCTGGTTTAAGTACAAAGGCTTATGAATTGGAAAATCCGTTTATAATTAAGCTGAAGTATGATGACGTGTTATCGAAGGATAATTGAAGTTCTGTGACTCCATGCTTCCAAGAAAAGTTTCTAAAGATATTATATAAGTACCTGTACCGAGAACCGACACAGGTGGGCAAGGAGAGTATCCTAAGGTGAGCGAGAGAATTATGGTTAAGGAACTCGGCAAAATGACCCCGTAACTTCGGGAGAAGGGGTGGTCTAGCGATAGACCCGCAGTAAATAGGCCCAGGCGACTGTTTACCAAAAACACAGCTCTCTGCTAAGTCGTAAGACGATGTATAGGGGGTGACACCTGCCCAGTGCTGGAAGGTTAATAGGATGGCTCAGATATGACGCAAGTCGATAATATCAAAGGTCAGAATTGAAGCCCCAGTGAACGGCGGCCGTAACTATAACGGTCCTAAGGTAGCGAAATTCCTTGTCAGGTAAGTTCTGACCCGCACGAAAGGTGTAACGATCTGGGTACTGTCTCAACCATAAGCTCGGTGAAATCTTAATACCTGTGAAAATGCAGGTTACCCGCAACAGGACGGAAAGACCCCATGGAGCTTTACTGTAGCTTGATATTGAGATTCGGAATGTTATGTAGAGGATAGGTGGGAGACTATGAGACTAGGGCGTCAGTTCTAGTGGAGTCAACCTTGGAATACCACCCTTAATATTTTGAATTTCTAACTTGATTCCGTAATCCGGAATGAGGACAGTGTCTGGTGGGCAGTTTGACTGGGGCGGTCGCCTCCCAAAAAGTAACGGAGGCGCCCAATGGTTCCCTCAGAATGGTTGGAAATCATTCATAGAGCGTAAAGGTATAAGGGAGCTTGACTGCGAGACATACAAGTCGAGCAGATACGAAAGTAGGGCTTAGTGATCAGGCGATTCAGAATGGAATGGTCGTCGCTTAACGGATAAAAGTTACCCTGGGGATAACAGGCTGATACCACCCAATAGTTCACATAGACGGTGGTGTTTGGCACCTCGATGTCGGCTCGTCACATCCTGGAGGTGAAGTCGCTTCCAAGGGTTGGGCTGTTCGCCCATTAAAGTGGCACGCGAGCTGGGTTCAGAACGTCGTGAGACAGTTCGGTCCCTATCCGTTGTGGGCGTAGGAAAATTGAGGAGAGCTATCCTTAGTACGAGAGGACCGGGATGGAACTACCTCTGGTGTATCTGTTGTAACGCCAGTTGCAGTGCAGAGTAGCTATGTAGTAAAGGATAACCGCTGAAAGCATCTAAGCGGGAAGCCAACTTCAAGATGAGTTTTCCCATTTTTTATAAAGTAAGATCCCTGATAGACTATCAGGTTGATAGGTTGGAGATGGAAGCATAGTAATATGTTGAGTTGACCAATACTAATAGATCGAGGATTTAATCATATTTGTTATTATTTGATTAGATCTAAATAACACATTATCTAAGTTTTCAGAGAATTATTTCTCTAATATTTATTGGTAACGATAGCTAAGAGGATACACCTGTTCCCATACCGAACACAGAAGTTAAGCTCTTAAACGCCGACGATAGTGAATGCTAAAATAGGAAGTTGCCAATATTTTTTTTTGTTTAAATATCCACATTTTGTGGATTTTTTTTATTGTATAAAATTGATTAAAATTTGACATATTTAGCACTCAAGATATTGAATAATATAATTTATATTTGCTATAATAGTTTTGGTGATTAGAATGGAATATAAAATAACAACAAGAGATGAAAGAGACACAATAAATTTAGCTCAAAATCTCGAATCTGAAAAATTTGAAAATATGATTATATGCTTAGAAGGAGATCTTGGAAGTGGGAAAACCATTTTTACTAAAGGTTTTGCTCAAGCATTAAGTATAGATGAAAATATTACTTCTCCAACATTTAACATTATAAAAGAATACTTAAGTGGAGAAATGCCTTTATACCATATGGATGTTTATCGTCTTGATGGAAAATCTGATGAAATAGGATTAGAAGATTATTTTACTAAAGGAGGAATAGTTGTAATTGAATGGGCTGATCTTATAAAGAGTTATTTGCCTGAAGAACGTCTTGATATAAAGTTTAAAATTGTTGATGAAGAGACAAGAGTTTTAACCTTCATACCACACGGACAACAATACGAAGAAATATGTGAGGCAATACTATGAAGATTTTGTATTTAGATACAACTTCTAGTTATTTATATACTGCGATTTTAGAAGATAACAATATTATTGCTGAAATAAAAGAGGAGCTTGGTAATAATTTATCTTCATATACTCTTCCTAGAATTCAAGAAATGATGTATGTGAAAGGTATATCTGTTGATGATTTAAAAAAGATTATTTGTGTTAATGGACCTGGATCGTTTACAGGAATAAGAATAGGTTTAACGATTGCTAAAGTATTGGCGTGGGCTAAAAATATACCAATAATACCTATATCAAGTTTAGAAGCTATGGCTTTATCTGCAGATGGAAATTATGACTTTATTGTTCCTGCAATTGATGCAAGAAGAAATTATCTATATGCATCAATTTATGATACTAAAAATAAAAATTTTGTTATGCATGAAAAACACGTATTATCTGATACTCTTAACATTGCTCTTGATAGTCTAGTTGGATCTATTTGTTATATTACAAACAATCAAATAAATGCAAACCATGACGTTCAACCATACGAACCCAAAATTGATAAAATTGTTAATGAAGTAAAAGATAGAGAGTCAGTTAATCCACATTCAATTGATGCAAATTATCTAAAATTAACAGAAGCTGATGAAAATAAATTAAATGAGGAAAATTAATGTTTAAAGATATTAATGCAAGTGACAATTTATTAATTCAGTTATTAGAGTCTACTTTTTGTGAAAAATTTAAACAAAACAAAATCAAAAACGATTTTGAGCAAAATATTTTTTCAAAATACTTTATTTATATGGAAAAAAGTAATATAATAGGCTTCATAAATTATTATGACATGTATGAAAGATTTGAATTGTCATATATCGAAGTAAAAGAAGAATATCGAAATCAAAAAATTGGATCTAAATTAATAGAACATTTAATAGAAATAGCTCAAAGTAAAGATGTTGATAATATTACTTTAGAGGTAAATATTAACAATATATATGCAATAAAACTATATGAAAAATATGGTTTTAAGAAAGTAGCAATCAGAAAAGGTTACTATGACGGAATTAATGGTTACTTAATGGAAAGAAAGATGATGTAAATGAAGGATACATATATACTTTCAATTGAAAGTAGTTGTGATGAGACAAGTTGCTCAATTATAAAAAATGGTTGTGTTGATATAGCAACAGTTATATTGTCACAAATTGATATTCATACAAATTTTGGAGGAGTTGTTCCTGAAATTGCAAGTCGTCATCATTTGAAAAACATTACTATGGTAATAGAAGAATGTCTTACTAAAGCTAAAATGAAAGTTGAGGATGTAGACGCTATTGCAGTGACATATGGACCAGGTTTAATTGGATCATTACTAGTTGGTGTGGAAGCAGCTAAGGCTTTAGCATTCATTTATAATAAACCTCTAGTTCCTGTTAATCATATGGCAGGGCATATATACGCAAATAACCTTAATAAGAAGATGGAATATCCATTAATCGCACTTGTAATTAGTGGTGGACATACAGAATTGATCTATATGAAAGATGAGTATGAATTTGAAAAATTAGGTGGTACTCTTGATGATGCTATTGGTGAAAGCTATGATAAAGTTGCAAGAGTATTGGGAATAGGATATCCAGGTGGTCCAGCAATAGATAGATTAGCTCAGAAAGGAAAACATAGTTATGAACTTCCAGTTCCACTAAATGATTCAAGTTATAATTTTAGTTTTAGTGGATTAAAAAGCGCAGTAATAAACCTTGCTCATAACTTTGAGCAAAGAGGAATAGAATTAAACAAGGAAGATTTAGCTACAACATTTCAGGATGTAGTAGTTGAAACAGTGTGTAAAAAAACCCTAAAGGCTTTAAAAGATAAAAATGTTAAAAGATTAATAATTGCTGGAGGAGTAGCAGCTAACAGTTCCTTAAGAGAAGCATTAAAAAAAGAATGTGAAAAAAACGGAATAGATTGTAGTTATCCAGAATTAAGATATTGCACTGATAATGCTGCAATGATTGGTGCTGCAGGTTATTTTGCATATAAAAGAGGAATAAGAGCAGACTTAAATTTAAACGCAAAATCAAGTATTGATTTAGCATAGGAGGTATGGTTATGGATGAGAGTAAAGTAACTACTAAAAAATCAAATAATTTAAAGAATAAAAAAGCAGTCGCTAAAGCTTTATCCAAAACTAGTACACCAAAATCTAAAGTTTCTGCTGCTAAAAAGAAAAAAACAGTTACAAAGAAGAAAGAAAATAGTGTTAAAGCATCCTTAGAAGAAAGAAAAGTATTAGAAACACCAGAAAGAAAAGAAACAGAGAAAAAAGAATTAAAATCAAACAAACAACTTTTAAATAAAAAAGTAAAAAATGAAAATAATAAGTTAAAAGAAACTACTAATAAAAAATTAGAGTCAAAATCAAAAAAAGAAGTAAAACTTAAAGAAAAGAAGAATAGTAAAAAGAAAGAAGAACCTAAAACAAAACTTGTTCTACCAAAGGAATGGCAAGCACTAAACGAAAAAAAAGAAAAAGAAAATGAAGTAAATTCTTCTTATACGCTAACTGGTAAACTTAAAAAATCTATTTTTGAAGAAGTTGATGAAGAAACATATAGTCTTCAAAAGAAGAAAGAGAAAGAAAGTTTTAAAAAGTTTTTACTTGTTGGCTTAATAGTAATAATAATAATATTGTTAGCATTTTATTTACTATTTAAATATAACGAAAATGTAAGAAATCAGGTAAGTTCATATGGAAACTATTTGATTGGAGATAAAGTAAAACTAAAAGACGGATCTATTTGGTATGTTATAGAAGATTCAAAAGATCACGACCCAAAAATAAAGTTATTAAAAGAAAATAATATCGATATTAACTCTGATTCTAAGTATACAGTTGAAGATAAAAGAAAATACAATGGAGAAAATAAGTCTGAGTATAACCCATCAGATGCTCAAGGTGTGGCGAAATATCTTGATGGATATAAAGTTGAGTTAGAAAAGAAAATTGGACCAATAGAAGAGGTAAGTCTTTTGACTTCTAAAGAGTTTGTTAAAATAAGAGAAAGAATGGGATTTGGACAACAATGGAGCACTGCAAACTGGCTTGCTAATAGCAAAATAGGAAATTGGTGGGTAATTTCTTCACCTAAAAACGACAGTGTTTACGTTGTAACAAGTACAGGAGCTTATAGAATAACAAAGGCAAATACAATGAATTTTGTAAGACCAACAATTGTAATTTCTAAGGAAAACGTTGAAAAAGTTGACGTTGCTGTACCAAAAGATCAAGAAAAAAAGTAAAAAAGGGCTAGACAAATCTAGTCTTTTATTGTATATTCCTAAGTGACGTTTTAAATTTGCTTATATTTTAATTTTGCGAACCAAATAATAAAGTTCGCCTTTTTGTGTGTTATAAAGGAGGTTACAATGAATTTACCAGAAAAAGAAATCGAACATGAGAAAGAATATCTTAACCATTGCATCACGATAATAAGAAAAAAAATATCAGATTTAGGACAAGTGCTATACGATAGAGAAGAAAAGGTCCTAGAATTTAAGAAATTTATATGGGATACAAGACATGATATGGATCCTACTGAAATGAAGACGATGATCAACGCCAGTGATCTGGAAGTTACCTTAATGGGATATAAGGGTAATTACTTACAGAAATTATATCGTATTCAAAATAATCCTTATTTTGGGTCAATTACATTTAAAGACTCAACAGGTACTAACAAAATCTACATTGGTATTACTCACTTAGATGATGAAGAAAATGATGAGTACTTAATCCATGATTGGCGTGCTCCAATCTGTTCAATGTTTTATGACTATGAAATAGGAAAAGCTGAGTATATGGCTCCTGAAGGTAAAATAAAAGGAGAAATAACTAATAAAAGACAATTTACAATAAAGAATGCAGTATTAGAAAGAGTATTTGATAATGATATAAATATTGATGATGAATTATTACAAGAAGTACTAGTTCAAGAATCAAATGATAAAATGAAAAACATAGTTAACACAATTCAACAAGAACAAAATACAATTATAAGAAATGTACAAGATCCTAATCTTATAGTTCAAGGAATTGCTGGAAGTGGAAAAACAAGTGTTGCCCTACATAGAATTGCTTTTCTACTTTACAAAATCAATGATTTAACATCAAATAATGTTTTAATCTTTTCTCCAAACCAAATTTTTACAGAATACATTTCAAACGTATTACCAGAGCTTGGAGAGTCAAATACATTACAAACAACATTTAAAAGTTTTTTAGAAACAAACCTAAGTGAATTTAATGAAGTAGAATCATTCACAGAATTTGTGGAAAGATATTATAAATATCAAGAAAGAAATATAGAATTAGTAAAATATAAACAGAGTAATGAAATAATAAAAGCTCTTGATAACTATGTTGAAAAATTTATAAATGAACTATCATTTAAAGAAGATTTAGTTACAAAAGACTATGAATTAAAAAGAGGAGAGTTAAACTATTTATTTAAAGATAGATACTCAAAATTACTAATTCCAGAAAGACTAACACATATTGCAGAAAAAATATGCAATGTCTATTACAAAGGTCGAGTAGGACATAAAAAAGAAATTATTTCTAAGCTTAAAAAGAATTTAAATAACAATCTAAACTATAAAGATATATTTAAAAACTTTTTTAGAAGTGAAGAGTTCCTAAATTCATATAAAGGTGAGATAACAGAATTAGAAATAACTAAATCAGTAAGTTCTAAGAGCATAAAATATGAAGATGCTTGTATTTTTGTATATATTAAAGGACTTCTTGAAGGATTTAACTACAAAGGAGAGATAAAAGAAATCGTAATTGATGAAGCTCAAGACTATAATATTCTTCAGTATAAACTTATAAGAAGTATTTTTAAGAAGAGTAATTTTACGATACTAGGTGATATAAACCAAACAGTAAACCCGTATTATAAATATAACTCATTAGAAGAACTAAAAGATATTTTCGAAGGAAGTATCTACCTAGAGCTAAACAAAACATATCGTTCTTCACCTGAAATAATTGATTACACAAATAAAATACTAGGACTATCACATGTCTCTGCAATAAGAAGAAATAATAATAGGGAAGTATTATTTAGAGAAGAACAAAATAACTTAAAAGAACTTTTATTAAAAGATATAAATGAAGCTAAAGAAAATAACTTCTCAGTAGCACTAATTACTAAAACTGATGAAGAAGCTGAAAAAATATATAATCTTCTTAAAGATGATGATAAAGAGATTAATCTACTTCTTTCTACAACAAAAGAATTTAACAAGAAAAAGGTAATAATCCCATCATACATGGCCAAAGGACTAGAGTTTGATGAAACAATAATATATACAACTAAAGAAAACAAATACACTAAAGATGAAAAATATTTATACTATGTAGCATGTACAAGAAGTCAACACCAATTAATTATATATAACCAATAATAGAGAATTATAATAAAACAAAATTTTTTATGACTAAATAAAGAAATATGTTATAATTATAATGGTGATACTATGAGGGATAAGCAGTTTAAGAATCTCGATGAACAAATAGAGATTTTTAAGTACAAGGGGTTAGTAATAAAAAATGAACAATATGCAAAAGATGTCCTACTAAGAGAAAACTATTTCTTTTTAACTGGTTATAGACATCTATTTATGCAGAAAGATAATACTAAAGTCTATAAAAAAGGATCAACATTTGAAGAACTTTATAGCTTGTTTCTATTTGATAGACAACTTAGAAATCTTTTATTTAAAAATTTGTTGATTGTTGAAAATAATGCAAAGTCAATCTTTTCTTATCAATTATCTAAAAAATATGGATATAAAGAAAATGATTATCTAAGACCTGCAAATTTTGATATGTCACCAGAAAAAAGTAGACAAGTAAATGATCTTATAAGAAAAATGAAAAGACAAATAAGGGTTAATGGATCTCAACATAGTGCTACTATGCACTACTTAAATAATTATGGTTATATTCCATTGTGGGTCCTTGTTAAAGTATTGTCTTTTGGAATAATAAGTGAATTTTACTCAATACTTAAAAAAGAAGATAAGATTGCAATTTCTAGAGTATATAACATAGAAGTAGATGACTTAATCAATTATTTGTCTATACTTGCAAATTATCGAAATGTATGTGCTCATGAAGATATTTTATATGAAAATAAAACACAAAGAGTAATAAATAATACGGTCTATCATATTCTTTTAGGTATAGAGAAGAAAGATGGGGAATATGTTAAAGGGAAAAACGATTTATTTGCATTGATAATAATTTTAAGGCAGATATTATCTAATGATGATGTAAAAAATCTAATTAGTGAGTTAGATAGAATAATAGACAATTTAAGAATAAATCTTCATACGATATCTATTGATAAAGTTTTAGATAGAATGGGATTCCCAGAAAATTGGAAAGAGATTGCAAACATAGAAAAGAGGTCATATAGTGAAGAATAAAGTTCTAACAATAGTTGCAATACTTTTAGCATTCTTAGCAGGTGGAGAGTTTGTTTATATTATAACAACTAATTCTAATGATAAAGTTATTAATAATGGTGAAGAAGATTCAATGGTATACAATAGTTGTTCAAATTGTATGAGTGGAACAATGATTGTTGAAAACGGTGGAATATCACAAACTGTTAGTAAGACAATAGATTCAGTTGTTATGGTTAAGAGTTATAATGGAAATAGATTAATCGGATCAGGTAGTGGTTTTGTTTATAAGAAAGATAGTAAATATGGTTATATAATGACTAATCAACACGTAATTGATGATGCCAAAAAAGTCACTGTAGTATTTACAAGTGGAAAAGAAGTAACTGCTGAGGTACTAGGTGGAGATAAATATATTGATATAGCTGTAATGAAAGTTCCAGTAAATGATGTTATTTCAGTAGCTAAAATTGGAAAAAGTAATGATGTAAAATTAGGAGATACAGTTGTAGCAATTGGTACACCAGTAGGTGAAACTTACTATAATACAGTAACTGGTGGATATATATCAGGACTTGATAGAAAAGTAACAGTAAGTGTTGAAGCAACTAACGATTGGGTTCAAGATGTAATTCAAATTGATGCCTCAATAAATCCAGGAAATAGTGGTGGAACTCTTGTAAATATTAATGGAGAAGTAATTGGTGTAACATCATTAAAACTAGTAGACTCTAACATAGAAGGAATGGGGTTTGCTATAAAAATAGACGATGCTATGAAACATGTTGATATACTTGAAAAAGGCGAAAAAATAGAAAGACCATTATTAGGTATAAGTCATACAAGTGTTACAGAAACAGCTTTAATATCAAAATATGGAATCACTTTAGATGAAAGTATAACAGAAGGAATTGTAATACTTTCAGTTGAAGAAGGATCAAGTGCTGATAAGGCAGGATTAAAATCTGGTGATGTTGTAATAAAACTAGATAATGATAAAGTTACAAGTACAGCATACTTGAAATATCTACTTTATAAACATAATATAGGTGACAAAATTAAACTAACTTATATTAGAGGAAAAAGTGAAAAAACAGCAGAAGTAACATTAACAGATGCTGTTAATTAGAAGCAAGGAATTATTATAGTAATTCCTTTTTTGTGCTTTAATTATTATATGAATAAAGCTATATCCTAAAAGTATATTTGTATGTATTCAAGAGTTCACACTTTAAACTATACTTACTTCAATTAGGAAAATAAAAAAAATAAAACGAATTTAATTTCGTTTTATTTTATCCAACTAACCATTTATGTTTTTTTACACTATATAGTGGAATTAATGGAATAAGTATTGGAGTTGTTTTTACATATTTTTGATAATCTTTATCATTTCCATAAGTTCTATCTTGTCTTAGTTCAAGTCTTCTTGCGCCACTAAACATTATGTAGACTATTCCAATATATCCAATTACTGCTATAATCCATTGACCAATTCCGCATAAAGTAGTAAATCCAGATATTAATATACCAGTCCAAATAACTAATTCACCTAGATAATTAGGGCATCTTACAATTTTATATAATCCAGAATCACAGAATCTATTTGGATTTTTTTTCTTTGATTTACTTTTTTGTAAGTCTGCTACTCCTTCAAGAATTATTCCAATTATTGATATTACAATACCAATAATAAAGCATAAATCTCCTTTGTCATTATTAACAAATCGATAAATAATTGGGGATGCCATTAACAAATAAAGCAAAGCACAAGATATCCATAACATAACTTTTAAGAAAAATGACATATGACTACCATCTGATATCTCGTTTTTCATCTTTTTATTATAAGCAGAACTTTTAAGCTCTCTAAGTGCTAAGAATCCTCCTAGCCTTAATCCATATAAAATTAAGACAACTGCACCAATTATTTTGTATACATCTAACTGATTACTAAATAATATTAAAAGCATAATTCCAATTGCAGATATAGAAAATCCATATCCTAAAGAAATAAACCAAACATATTTTTTAAAACCAATTAAGCATACAACTAAAATAGCAATAAAAATAAATAATATTTCATTTGTATAAATCATCTCTATCCTCCACGATAATTATAACACATTAATAAGTATTTAATAACAAACAAAAACAATCATTTAAGATTGTTATTTTGTTGCTTTCTTTTTCTTTTAGCTCTTTTTCTACGAATTTTAATTAAAATATTGAACATTTTATATGTAACCTTTTTAAATACATAATCAAATTCTCCAATGAATTCCGTATATTCTCCACCAAGTCTTTTCTTAAATAACCAAATTCCATATTCAGGATCATCTTGACTAGGATTATAAGATGTACCAAAGAAATCTATTGTTTTATATCCACTTGAACAAGCATCTTTGATTATTTCATAGTAAATTAAATAGTTTGAATTCATACTTCTTAAAAGTGTGCTGTTACCACCATGAATAGTCCATACCTTATCACCATACTTTGCAGTAATAATTGATGAAAGTGGAATTTTATCTTCCTTAACTTCATTTATCTCATCAAGTAGTTTCATTATTTTATTTCTTTGGTTTTCTAATTCTTTTTTCTTATTTTCATTAGTTAGATTTTCAATACTTTTATTTAAATCAGAAAGATTCTTTTCTAATAAAAGAGAAGTCTTCTTTTTATTTAAGTAAACAATATAAATATCACTATAATCATCTTTATGTAAATCTTTATAAAAGTTTAAGTAATATTTTTTTGAATATATACATATATTTTCCCTAGAAGCAGTCTCTTGCATTGTCTTGTAAAAATCATCAATATACTTTTCATCATTTTTATATACTTCTAATGAATAAGGATTACCTTTATTTATTACTTTCTTAGTAGTAGAGTGAAAATTATTTGTAACACTTTCTATTCCGTCTTTTAAATCAAGTCTAAAAGTATATCTAGGTTGATTATGTTCAAAAGCTTTATTAAACCCCAAATGTTTATAACCAAGCTTTTTTAAATAATCTACAAGTTTGAAGTTATCTTCTCCTTCAATCTTATTTCCATCTAAATCTAATTTTTGAAGTTTAATATCAGGATCAATCTTCAAAAATATTGCTTTCTTTTTTTTACCAAATTCCTTAATTTTTTCAGTAAATTCTTCAATAACCTTATAGTTACTATAATCACAGACAAATCCACGAGGAGAGTAGAAGCAGGAATATCCAAGTGGCATCTTTCTTTGTAAAAGAAGAGCAGTAGCAATAAGATTTTTATTCTCATCTAAAAGACCAACATAATATGGAGTTACCATTTTATTTTCTTTAGAAAATTCACCCCAAGAGTAGCTTTGTAAAAAATGAGATTTCGTTTTGTGATTTTTTACAAACTCTTCATATCTTTCTTTATCAACATTTTCAATGAACAACATAATTATCACCTTTAATAATAAAAGTATAATACTTATAGACTAAAAAGACAAAACTATATTATCTATGAAAATTAAAAAAATTATATAAAAAGTTTTATAAAGTGATCTGAAAATACAATTATCTTATCCTAAAGCAATATCTAGTATCATCATAACAGTAAATCCTAGTAAAGAGAAAAGTGCCATCAAGTCTTTCTTTTCATTTGATTGACTAGCAGGAATTAGCTCTTGAACAACAACATATATCATAGCACCAGCTGCAAATGACAACAAAAAAGGTAAAATAAGTCTCACTTTTAATACAAGAAGTGCTCCTAAAACTCCTGCAATGGGTTCGACAAATCCACTTAATTGTCCAAAGAAAAATGCTTTCTTTTTAGAATATCCTTCTCTTAATAGTGGAACACTAACAGCAGTACCTTCTGGGAAATTTTGAAGACCAATTCCAAGAGCTAATATACAAGCACTACCTAATGATGCTCCTGGAAGATTATACATAATTGATCCAAAAGCAACTCCTACTGCTAAACCTTCTGGAATATTGTGTAAACTAATTGAAACGATAAGCATTAATGCTCTTTTTTTACTTACACTTTTTTCATCTGACTCGTAAAAGTGTTCAAAGACTTTATCGCCAATAAAAAGTAAAACTCCACCCAAAAGGAATCCAATTGAAGCAACAACCCATGCATTCATACTAAGATCATCCATCATTGAAATAGCAGGGGATAAAAGTGAAAAGAAAGAAGCAGCTATCATAATACCAGCAGCAAACCCTAACATTCCATCCATTAAGTTTTTATTAACACCTTTAAAAAAGAATACTAATAAAGCCCCTAAAAGTGTAACAAACCAAGTAAATAATGTTGCAAGTAATGCTTGAATCACTGGATTTAAACCAACAAAAAAATTAATCATATAACACCTTCTTATTAATATATGAAAAAAAACAAAGAAGGTTCTAATTATACAAAGAATAAATTAATTTACCAAAATAACACCGCGAATAAATTAATTTACCAAAATAACACCGCATTTATTTATAAAGAAAAAAGTGTTATAATTATCTAAAATATTGAGATGTAAAAGTTATTTTAAATAGTAGAATGTAAGTAAAAAATGATAATGATACAGTTTATAAACTAGTTGAAACATATATTATATAAATGTGTAATAAAAAAAGTGAGTGTGATTTTATGACCTGCCCAAAATGTGAATCTAAGCTTCCAAATAGTGTTAAGTATTGCCCAAGATGTGGATATTTATTTACTTCAAACGATGTTAATACATTTTCTGAAATATTTAATGTTAAACTTCTAGAAATATATTACCCAAATAAGAGCAAAAGAATTAATACAAAGTTTTCTCTTCCTTATCTTTTGTTTAGCTATTTTTATGCCGTATATATGAAAATGTATAAGTGTGCATTTCTTTCTTTTTTTTCTTTATTACTTATTCCCTTTATATTGCTTATGATTGAGCGATGGACCTTTTTAAGTTTGGGGTCTATATTTTATCCTGTTTTATTCCTTTTATGTGGATGCGTACTAGTTTATTTATATTACGTAATTAATTTTGATAGATTATTATTAGAAAACAGAAAAAATAGAATTAATTCCATAATAAGATTAAATCGTGATAAGTCATTTGAAGAAATTAAAGAAATTGTAATAAAAGATAATCAAAAAAATATAAAAGGACTATTATTATCAATTGTTTTCACCATTATTTTTTTATTTTTTGTTATTTAAAGAAGATTTTTGTTAAGAAGCAAGATTTAATATCTTGTTTTTTTCATATATATTTCAAAATATGTTAAATTATTTATATATAAATGAAACTTTTTATTTAATAATGTGGATTAATATATTGTAGGTGATGATATGGCTAGTCAAGAAAACCTAAATAAATTTAATAAAATATATGATAAAACTTATAATGATGTATTAAAGTATATCATAGTCAAATGTCACGATGTTAATGATGCAAATGATATACTGCAAGAAACTTATTATGAATTCTGGAAAATACTAAATAGCAAAGAGCTAGATGAAACTCACATTAAATCTTTTATAATTTCTATTGCGAATAATAAAATAAAAAAACATTACACATTCATAAATAAATTAAAAACTATTTCATTGTTTTCAAAAGTAAATGACGATATCGAACTAATCGACACAGTTGGTGACTCACTTGATATAGAAAAACTATTTATAAAACAAAGTGATTGGAACTTTATTTGGAAATATTTGAAAGAAAAGAAAAATCAAGATATTCCAAAAGTATTTTATTTATATTACAAATATGAAATGACTATTAAAGATATAGCAAAAGAGCTTAATGTTAAGGAATCATATATTAAAAATTTAATTTTTAGAACACTAAAAGAATTAAAACATAATTTTGAAAAGGAGAATAAATAAAATGACTAATAAAAGTAAATTAGTTAAAGCTATAAATAAAGACTTCGATAAGAACAATAATTACTGTTCGATACTTGAAAAAATAGACGATACTAGTAGGCATCATTTTAGACTTAAGTATGCACTTCCTATAGCATCTGTAATCATTCTATTGTTAGTTATCACTTCTTCTAAAAGCACTAACAATTTTAATACTACGAAATATAACAAAGATAATTATGTCACAATAAATAAAGATATTATTGTATTAAATCCTTCAGTAAACAAGGATACAACATATAGTGATAAACATATAAACTCCAATAAAAACAATGGACAATATATTCCTTATTTTAATTTTGAAGATAATTTAAAATTACCAGAAGATATAGATAATAAAAACTATAAGGAAGTGTTATCAAAGGGAAGCACGCTACAGGATAACACAAAAGAAAATAATGACAAATTTTATAGATTTCATTACTTTAACACAAAAAATAAAAGACACATTGTAATAGCTTTCCATAAAAATAATGAAAATATGGATGCTACACCTTCGTCAAATAAAGATGATAAAATATCAAGGATTAATGGAGTTGATATGTATATTTATAATTATGAGAATAAATATATAGCAAGATTTGAATACGATGAATTATCTTTTAATGTAACATCAACTGATTTGAATGAAAAAGAATTTATTGATTTACTAAAATCGATTGTACGATAGGAGATAGCTAAAATGTATAAAAAAATACTATTTATATTTGCAGCTTTATTATTATTTAATGGATGTGGATCAAATAACATAAAAGAAGAAAAACCAAAAGAAATGAAACAAGATGATTATAAATTATATACAATGGATGACGAGAGAACAATCTTCTTTTTATATGATGTTCCTGATTACTCGAATGAAGGCATCATTTCTAAAGTAAGAGTAGAAATGAATAGCAAAAAAATAAGATTTACTGATTTTATTAATAATTTAGAGTATAATAGCACCCAAAAAGATGGAACTTCTAAAATATTCAAATATGAAAAGTCAAAAGAGCTATATGGTGATATAGATTTCTATGTTCTAGTGTGTGATACAAAAGATGGCATTGATGATGTTTATATTACAAATGAAAAAGAATCACTAACAGGAAAATGTAAAAAAAGAGAGCCAGTTAGAATGGAACTTGAAAAAATTAAAGATAATATAATAGATAAAATGATTAAATTAAATTATAATAATTGGTCTACTATTGATGTTAATGAAGATAATATGATTGTAGTAGGGCTTGTTGATAACAGTGAAAAAGAACAGCTTTGGTTTAAAGAAAATGTCTATAATTCTAAATATCTAATTTTAGAACAGAGGGAAAGAATCAAACTATATCCATCTAAATCTGAATATGAAAATATAGAAAAATTGCCACACGATTATAGTATTGAAGATGCAGTTAAAAATAATAATGTCGTAATAACAAATGACAGAATTATGAATCCAGATACACTTGATGAATTCACAACAAAACTTCATAAACACGAACCATCAAACTTAAGACTAGTAACAGTTACAATTGAAGGAAACTTGATAATTACTGATATAAAATCAGATGGATATGGTGCAGAAATTGTCATAGATAACACAAGAGATTCCTTTGAAAAAGGGAAAATTACACAAAAGAAATACAAGCATATTGAAGATACACTTGATTTATCCCATGATCCTGCTATAAATAGATTAATCGTTTATAATGACAATATAAATGCTGGTTCTGTGTTATATGAGCGCGAAAGAATAATTAACTAAGACAAGAAATTATTAGAGATTTTTGTCAAACAAGAAAAATTATAAAAAGAACTTATAAAATATTTTTAAAAGAATCCACTACCATTAATGC
>OJLA01000431.1_pt1 | contig 36114 bp, 29 predicted proteins | sample 1596611 | NCBI WGS metagenome assembly OJLA01 (sample SAMEA4350168, study PRJEB24818) | metagenome | biome: human; feature: gut; material: faeces | place: Denmark | collected 2013-09
ATAAAAGAGTATCAAAATAGAATATGATTTTAGATATAATATAAAAATTTTTGGAATTTAGTAAAGAAATTTAAATATTATGAAGGACAGGCTTTTAAAGTACAATGAAAAAATGTACATGAAATGTTATAAAATAATAACCAAGATTACATATATGTTGATAACCAAACGTAGGAGTAGGAAATGCCCACGTTTGACAATAAAAGAGAAAAAAGAAATAAAAAAATATTGGAAAAATCATTATGGAAAATTACCGAATTATAACGAATATAGATGGTTTAAAAAGAAAAATGGATACGTTAATCCAAAAGTTATACCGGACTTAATATGGCATACAAAAATTGAAACAGAATTTAATAATATGCTTTTTACAAAGGCATTTCAAGATAAAAATTATTTTGAAATGTTCTTAGGAAAAGAAAACGTTCCTAAAACTATAGTAAGATGTATAAATTATCAATTGTTAGATGAGGATTATTTTGAAATTAAAATTAATAAAATCTTAAAAAAACTTAAACAATATGATGAAGTGATTTGTAAACCTTCTTTGGATTCCGGTGGAGGAAAGGGAATAACTTTTTTTAAAAAACAAGAATTTAACGAAAAATTAATAGATAAATTAATTAAAGATTATGATGGGAATTTTATAATACAAGAAATTATAGAACAAAGTGAGTTTTTAAATAATCTGAATAAAAATTCTGTAAATTCTTTTAGGATTACATCATTTTTATATAATGGTAATTTTAAAATATTATCATCTTTTATTAGAATCGGAAATGGTGATAGTAGAATAGATAATATATCATCAGGCGGATATTTTATAAAGATATATAATGGAAAACTTGATAAGTATTATATAAAAGAAAACATGAAGACTAAAGATTTGATAAAATATAAAAATTCGGGAAAATTTATTGGGGAAATTGAAGTTCCTTATTGGAATGATATTATAAAGAAAATTAAAATTAGTCATTATAGAATACCACATTTTGGAATAGTAAATTGGGATGTTACATTAAATAAAGAAAATAGACCAATAATAATAGAGTATAATTTATTGGATTCTGGAGTATATTTCCATCAAATTAATAATGAACCAATTTTTGAAGAATTAACAGATGAAATATTAAGAAAAATATAAAGGTCTATAAAGAATATAATTAGATCTGTATTTTTTGAAAGGAATGAAAAATGAAAAATAAAAAAATAGTTATATTAGCTAATAAATATCCTAATGTAATTGAACCAACAACAAATATGTTTATACAACAATTAGCGTGGGCGTTTGCAGATATGAAATATGATTGTATAGTGATTTGCCCAATGCCAATTAATTTTAATATAAAATATACAAATATTCCATTTAAAAGATTTGAAACAAATGAACATGGAAACAAGATATTGGTATATTCACCTAAATACATTAGTTTGGGACAAAGCGGAAAGTTTTTTCAAAAAATGAGAGTAAAATTAACAACTTTTTTATATGAGAAAGGTGTTGAAAAGATTATAGTAAAATTTAAGGACAAAATCGAGTTTATATATGCATATTTCTTGTGCCCAACAGGAGTTGTAGCAGCCAAGTTAGGAAAAAAATATAAAATACCAGCCTATATGGAGCATGGAGAAGCTATATATTCGGGAAATGAAAAATATGGAAATACATATTTGAAGGCAATTTTAAAAGGATTAAATGGTGTAATAGCGGTATCTAATCAAAATAAAGATTATTTATTGAATGCAAAAATTATAAATAATGAAAGAATATGCGTAGAACCAAATTGCTATAGAGAAGAAAGATTTTATCATATAAATAAATCTGAAGCGAGAAAACATTTTGGTTGGAATGAGGATAAATTCATAGTAGGATATGCAGGAAGTATAGATAATAGAAAAGGGGCAAAAAGGATAGAAAAAGCGATTGAAAATTTGGATAGTGTTTATTTGGCTGTTGCTGGTATCGGAGATTCAATACAGGAAAATGAAAAATGTATATTAGCAAGGCCTATAATGCATGATGAATTAGTATATTTTTATAATGCGTTAGACGTTTTTGTATTGCCAACGCTTGCAGAAGGGAGTTGTACTGCAACAGCAGAAGCAATTGGATGTGGATGTCCTATAATATCAAGTAACAGAAAATTTAATGAAAATCTTTGTGATGAAAACAATTCTATATTAATAGATCCTGAAAATATAAAAGAAATAAGAAATGCAATTCGAACTCTAATGAATAATGATGAAAAATTAAAAAATATGAGTAAAGCAAGTTTGGAAAAAGCAAAAATGCTGAAACAAAGTGAAAGAATGAAAAGAGTAGAGAAATTTATAAATAGTACAATGAGTAAGAATATATAATATGTAAGAAAGGAAACGTAATGGAACAAATACCAAAAACAATTCATTATATATGGTTTGGAAAAAATGAAAAAAGCAAACTTATAAAAAAATGTATAGAATCTTGGAAAAAATATTTGCCAGGTTATGAAATTATAGAATGGAATGAGGACAACTATGATATAAATAAGAGCAAATATATCAAAGAAGCGTATGAAAATAAAAAATATGCATTTGCAGCAGATTTTGCAAGATTTGATATTATTTATAATTATGGTGGAATATATTTTGATACAGATGTTGAATTATTAAAACCAATTCCAGAGGAATTTTTAAAATATCAAGGTTTTATGGGAATGGAAGGAAATAAAAAAGCGGCTCCTGGATTAATATTGGCATCAAAACCAAGGGAAATGCTAATGCGTGAAATATTAGATAAATATAAGAATATGGAATATAAAAATAACGGTGAAAATGAAACAGTTGTTGATATTACCACAAATATATTAAAAGAACATGGATTTGTGGAAAATGGGGAGAAACAACAAATAGCAAATTTTGTTATTTTTCCGTCTGAGTATTTTTGTGCATATGATTTTGATACTAGAGAATTTGAGATTACTTCAAATACAATTTCAATACATCATTATGCCTTTACGTGGGGAAGTAAAAAAGATAAGATAATAAGAAAAATGAAAACGATAGTAAGAAAAATTATTGGAAGAAAAATGTATAAAAATATTTTAAATGTTAAACGAAAAATATTTGGAATAAGGAATTAGATGATGAATAAAAAATTTAAGTATGATTTTTATAGAAATACTGGAGATAAATATACACTAATAAAATTTATTTGTTGGTTTATATATGATTATAGAATTAGGTATATGTTTTTTTACAGATTAAAAAAAAGAAATATTTTACGAAGATTAATAATGCATAAAATGGCAAGAAAATATGGATTAGAAATTTATAATGAATCAGATGAAGGGTTATATTTAGGCCATGCACATAACATAAATGTAAATCCTGATGCAATAATAGGAAAAAGATGTAATATACATAAGGGTGTTACAATAGGTCAAGAGTCAAGAGGAAAAAGAAAAGGTGCACCTACAATTGGAAATAATGTTTGGATAGGTGTTAATTCAACTGTTGTAGGAAAAATTAAAATTGGTGATGATGTTATGATAGCACCAAATTCATATGTGAATTGTGATGTTCCATCACATTCGATAGTGATAGGAAATCCGTGTATTATCAAACATAGAGATAATGCAACTGATAAATATATAATAAATATCTAGAAAAACAGGAGAAAAAAATGAAATTAACCAAAAAAGAATTAGTTTTTTTTATAGGCACAATTTTACTAATGTTAAAAACATGGGGAGCAATATCTAACTATATTAATTTTTCAATTTATATAGATAAAGTATTATTATTTTCTTCATATATTTGCTATATTGGAAGTATGTTTTTTGATAAAAAATACACTTTAGGTGAATTAGTAAAGAATGCAATATTTTTAGGGGTAGGAATAATTACATATTATTATTCAAAATATACTGATTTTATGACAATAATAGTTATTTATATATCATCTAAAAATGTGAACATGAAAAAATTAATAAAAATAATGTTTATAATAAATATTTTATTGATTTTTTTACACATGGCAGTGTATATTGTTTTAATAATATTTAATAATGATATGATAATACTTTCTAGATATATAAATGGAAAAGCTATATATAGATATTCATTTGGATTTGCACATCCAAACACATTTGGAACTGTATTTTTTTGGACAATAGCTATGTATTATTATTTGAATTATGAGTTAATTGGAACTAAAGATTATATAATTACATTTATTTTGGCAATATTTATTTATAAAGTGCCAAATTCTAGAACTAGTGCAATGGCTTTAATAGGCATGGTTATATTAATGATTCTAACTAAAAAAAATATATTAAAATATAGGATAGTTAATATATTATATTTAGGTGTATTACTTATTTGTATATTAAGCATTTTTAATATAGATAATAAAATAATATCATTTATAGATAAGTCTATAAATAATAGGTTTACATTAGCTTATATAATATATAAAGAAAATTCAATACCATTATTAGGACAAAACATTTCAGGTGGAATTTCAACATACATGAATGGAAATTACTATAACAATATTAATATTATAGACAATTCATATTTAGCATTATTATTAAATTATGGAATAATAGCGTTTATTATTTTTAATATCTTCATGGAAAAATTGCTAAGACATGCAAAAAATAAAAAAGAAATAGTTTTTTTAGTAATTTGGACTTTTTTTGCAATATCAGAAACAGTTTGTTTAATGCCAATGATTGCTTTTCCATTATTATGGTTAAATAATAATGAAGTATTAGAAAAAAATTCAATTATTAACTAACAATTAAAATGTGATTTTGTGGTTTGATTTTCCTTTGACTAGTAAATAATATTGTTGTAAAAATATAGATACCCATAGTTATAATATATTAAAAATTTAAAGAAAGGGAGTAATCAATTAATTGATTATATGGAATAAATATGGAAGAAAAAGTATTAATTAGTGTAATAATACCAATGTATAACAATGAAAAATTTATAAATCGATGCTTGGATTCTATAGTAAATCAAACATTAAAGAATATAGAAATTATTTGTGTAAATGATGGCTCTACGGATAATACTTTAAAAATATTAAGAGAGTATCAATTAAATGATAACAGAATAAAAATTATAGATAAATCAAATGGAGGAGTATCTGAGGCAAGAAATATAGGAATGAGAAGAGCACAAGGAGATTATATTACTTTTGTTGATGCAGATGATTGGTTAGAATTAAATGCATTTGAAAAAATGTATAAATTTGCTACTAAAAATAATTCCGATATTATAAGGAGCCTATACTTTAATAATAATAGTAAAAATGATAAAATTAATTTTTACAGCAGTAATATGAAGAAATTTGAAAAAGATTTAATATTAGGAAGGATATCAGGTTATGTTTGGGTATTGCTAATTAAGAAAGATATATTTAAAGAAAATATTGATTTTGACAATGATATAGCTTTCAAAGAAGATACAATATTTTATCTAAAATTATTAAAGCATGGTTATAAGATAGATATGCTAAATGAATATACATATCATTATTATGAAAACTTTGATAGCGCAAGTAGAAATAGAAATGATTATATTAAATTTTTAAAAAATATAATAGACTCTCATATAAAGATATATAAGATCGAAGAAGGAAATGTAAAATATCAGAAATATGAGAAAGATACATTTTATACTTTGCTATCAACAATGTTATATAGGTGCTATAGATATAATGTGGTACAATTAAGAGATTTATTTGATTTTATCAAAGAGGAACAACTAATTAATCAAAAGATATCAAAAAAAATAAATATTAAAGATTATTTGACACTTAAAGAAATGAAAAAAAAAGATTTTAGTGGATTATTAAAAGTATTAAAGATTAGACTTTTCTTAAAAAATTGTAAAAATATAAAAACAATATGCATAAATTTTGATTGGTTAATTAATAGCATAAAGTATAAAATTGGCATGAGATTATTTAAAAAATTATATAAAATTAATCAAAAAAAATTTAAATACAAATATTATTCTGATGAAGAAGTTGTTGAAAATATATTGAAAAAACAAATGAGCCTTGCTAGGTTTGGTGATGGTGAATTAAAATGGATGCTAGGTATAAAACAACAGAGTTTTCAAGATGAAAATAAAGAACTTGCAAGTAAATTAAAGGAGTGTATTAATTCAGATGTGAATAACTTAATGATTGGACTTCCAAGGGCATTAATTGATATGGAAGAATATACAGAGCAAGCACAAAATGAATGGAAAAAGTTTATATATTTTTATGGTAAATTAGTTAATAAAAATGTAAAAAATACAAGAAAATTTGCAAATACTAATATTACAAGATTTTATATAGATTATAAAAATAAAGATAATTGCTATAAAAGGATTGAATTATTAAAGAAAATCTGGGAAGAAAAAGAATTATTAATTATAGAGGGCGAAAAAACCAAATTAGGAGTTGGAAATGATTTGTTTGATAATGCAAAAAGCAAAATTAGAATTATTGCGCCTGCAAAAAATGCATATGATAAAATAGAGGATATAAAAATAAAAGCAGAAAAATATGGCAAAGACAAAATGATTTTATTAGCATTAGGGCCTACAGCAACTGTATTAGCCTATGAATTAGCAGAAGAAGGATATCAAGCTATAGATATAGGACATATAGATATTGAATATGAGTGGATGAAACAAAAAGCTAAGCAAAAAATACCAATAAAGGGAAAATTTGTTAATGAGGCTATTGGAAAAAAGGATTTATCAAGAGAACAATTATCAAATATTGAAGATTATAAAAGAGAGATTATAGAAAAAATATTGTAGAAAGAGAGAAAAAAATGAATAATAGAACAACTAGTTCGGTAAAAAATGTAATTACAGCAATGGTAGTAAATGTAATTAATATAGGTATAAACTTTTTTTCGCAAAAAGTTTTTATTAATTTAATGGGAATAGAATATCTAGGATTAAATGGCTTATTTAGTAATATTCTTACACTACTAAACATTGCTGAACTAGGAATAGGCGAAGCAATTGTTTTTCATTTATATAGACCAATTGCAAAAAATGATAAGGAAAAGATAAAGGCATTAATGTCTTTTTATAAAAAAGCATATAATTATATAGCAATAATAGTATTTGGTTTTGGTTTAATTTTATTACCATTTATAGAAAGATTTGTTGGTGATATAACTATAAAAAATGTGAATTTAAAGATTGTTTACCTATTATTTTTATTGCAGACAGTTAGTTCATATGTATTAACATATAAAAGATCCATTTTATATGCAAGCCAAAAAAATTATATAATAAACAGTATTCATTTATGTTATATTTTATTATATAATTTTTTACAATTATTTGTATTATTTGTATATAAAAATTATTATTTATACTTAACAGCAAAAATAATTTCTCAAATAATCGAAAACAGTATAATAAATATATATGTAAATAAAAAATACGAATTTTTAAAAAATACCCAAAATGCTAAAATTGATAAAGAGGTAGAAAAGGATATATTTAATAGATTAAAAGCAACTTTTTTGCACAAAATTGGTGCATTTTTAGTTAATGGAACGGATAATATATTAATTTCAAAAATGGATTCTGTAGCAACTGTTGGGCTATATTCTAATTATTACATGATTATTAATGCAGTTACAAATTTGTTTTCTCAAGTTATTTATTCTACTACGGCAAGTATTGGGAATTTGTTAACAGAAAAAAATGATAAAAAAAATTTTGAGGTATTCAATAAAATTAGATTTTTGAATTTTTATATCGCAACATTTACAGCGACATGTATATTGGTAATAATTCAAAATTTTATTAAAGTATGGATAGGTGAAAATTATATATTTAATATTCAAGTAGTAGTAATGTTAGTAATAAACTATTATCAATTAATGATGAGAAAGACATATGATGCATTTTTAAATGCTGCAGGTATTTGCGTAGAGAATAGATTTGTACCTATAGCAGAGTCAGTGCTAAATATTGTTTTCAGTATTATATTTTATAAAGTTTTTGGATTAGTTGGGATTTTTATGGGAACATTTTTTAGTGGATTTGCTTTATGGGCATATTCATACCCGAAATTTGTATATAAAAAAGTATTAAAGAAAAGGTATATAAATTATGTAAAAGAAACATTAACGTATTTTTGCTTATTTATTTGTATTTCGGGTCTTACATTTTTATTATCTAAATTTGTTCAAATAGATAGTAGTATTGCAAATATTATTATTAGCGCAATTATTGCCGTGATTATTCCAAATGTTATAATTTATATAATTTATCATAATAGTGTAAATTATAAATATTTTATTACATTAATAAAAAAAATAAAAATATTTAATAAAAGAGGAGATAATAATGATAAAAAGCAAACTATTTAAATTATTGATTAGCGTAATATCAATGATATTAATTATAACAATAATAAGTAGATTTGTAATTTCAAAAAAAGAAAAAACTAAAATAATCTATATGGCTGAGGGAAATATAAAACATTATTTAACAGATAAAGAAATTGAAGGCGAACTTAATGTGGAAGATATAGATATAAAATACAATAATATTTATTTAAAAATGGATAATGTATTTTCTAAAATATTTGGTTCATATGATTGTAATATTGATATACAAACATTAACGTACTATAATTATGATTTTAATATTAATAAAATAAAAAACAATATAAGGATAGTGGATAATGAACAAAGTAATAAGGACAATTACATAGATGTGGAAATAGAAAATATAAATGGATGTAAGTATGTTCCAATATATTTAATTGCAAATATACCAAATTATGTAGTTAAAGTAGATGATAAAGTTGTGTATGATCCTGATAAATATATTACAGGTGTTGATGCACTTAGCAATAAAGAAAATCACATAATATCTATATTATATGCTGACAAAAATAAAAAAAACATAGAACACAATTCATATTTTGGACAAAATGAAGGAGCACTTTGGAGAGAAGAAGCATATAAAAGGATAGAAAAATATCGTAAAAATAATATAAAGATTATTGTCAAAAGTATATATGGAAATTATATAAAAGATTTTGATATGAAAGTTAAAATGAAAGATAATAGTTTTCATTTTACAAATAGTGTAACAAGAAACCAATTAGATATGTCTATTTTTAATTCTATAGGAAGTGAAAATTTCTTCAAATGGAAATGGATTGAAAACCGTGGTAAGGATGAGGCAAAATCTTTAGAAAATTATGCAAAATCAAATAACTTATATTTAAAGGGGCATTGCTTATGGTGGGATTATTTATGTAGTGATGAATTAAAAAAATGGGTCTTAAAAGATGAAGAGGACAACACAAATGTAACTATGTATGATTTATATACTAAATACAAAAATGGATTGATTTCAAAAGAACAAGCTATTGAAGATACAAACCAGATAATAGAAAATTTTGAAAAAATAGTATTGAATCATATAGAAAAAGAGGTTAAAGAGTTTGATTATGTAAAAGAGTGGGATGTTACGAATGAACTTTTAGCAACGAGATATTTTAGATATTATTTATTTGATAAAAATTATTTGGAAGACGATAAGTTTATTAATACAACAGGAGGAGTAACTTATGATTATAAATATATCAAAAACGAAGTATATAATAAATTTATTGCAAATTGTTTTGAAATAGCAAAGCAATCAAATCCCAATGTTATGTTGATATATAATGAAAATATGGTAAGAGAGGATAAAGAAAATGTAATAGCATTGATAAATGACATAAAAAAGTATACAAATAAAATTGACATGTTGGGAGTACAAAGCCATATATTTAATAATTATAAGGATAGTCCTCAAAGTTTAAATAATAAAATTAATTATATTCTTGAGCAAACAAATATTAAATATGCACAGATTACCGAATATAGTAATTATATAAAAAGCAAAAAGAATAATTATACAAAAGCAGAAAAGGAAACAAAAGCAAAACATTTACAGGATTCTATAATAGCGGCATATAGCAATATTAATATTAACGGATTTAATTTGTGGGGATATGATACGGATAATTTCTGTGATGAAGAACGTCAGGCATATAAAGAATTAGTATATCCATGGTTAAATTACACAGAAGAAGGGACAACAGGAGAAGACGGATATACTACAAGACTATATAAAGGAACATATACAGCAACAGTAACCCTACCAAATGGAAAAACAAAAGACATTGAATTTACTGTATCAGACGACACATCAGACACAGTAGAAGTAATAATAAACAGTGAAATTACAGATGTAAAAATAAAACAACAACCATCAAAACTAAAATATTACAGAAATGATAATATAGATTTAACAGATGGCATTTTAGAAATATCATATGATGACGGAACAGCAAAAGAAATACAAATGAATGATTCAAATATTAATGCATCAGGATTTGACAGTAGTAGTTTAGGAAAACAAACAATAAGATTAAACTATGAGGGACATGAAGTTCATTTTGATGTTAATATAGAGGAGAAAAAGGAAACATTAATAAAAAATAGTATTATAAATATAGAAAATTGCAATAAAAATATAAAAGAAAATTATAATTATATTGCAAACAATAATAATATTTTGAGCCAATATAATGATATGATTTCAAAATTAGAAGAATTGAAAAATAATATAAATGATATTGACAATTCAAAAATAAATAACGCATATAAATCAGAATATGATTTAATACTAGAAATTATTAAAGAATATTCTCAAAATGCAATAAGTCTAAAAGAAGAAAAATTAAAAAATGTAGTAAATAGCATCATAGAATCAACAAATAATTATATGGAATTATATAAATATTATTTTGACAATGATACAATAAATAATGATGAAATTGCTAATAGTTTAAATGAAATTATTGATAAATATAATGAAAATAATGATATAAATGTATCATTTGAAGAATATTATATTAATCAAATAAAAGAATTATATAATAATGACATAACAGGAAATAATAATTATGCTAATTATTTAAACAAAAAGAGGATTTTAAATACAATAGATATTATTAGCTATACATTAGAAAACAAAATAAAAGAAACTGCTCAAAAAGAGTCACAAACAATAGGTATAACATATAACACAAATTTAAATACACTAACAAACAAAGACGTAATAGCACAAATAAAATTACCAAATAGTAAAAGCAGTATAGAAAGCAACCCAAACAATGAAAAATACACCTTTACAGAAAACGGAACTAAAAATATAACAATAAACATTAGAGGATACAAATACAATTATAATATTAAAGTAACCAACATAGACAAAACACCACCACAAATAACCGGAATAGAACAAGACGGAAAATATAAAGAAAGTATAACACCACAAATAACAGACGAAAACCTATCAGAGGTAAAACTAATAAAAGATGGACAAGAAGTAGAAAATTACAAACAAAACACCGCAATAACACAAGAAGGAATATATCAACTAAAAGCAACAGACAAAGCGGGAAACGAAACAAGCATCAATTTTGTAATAGCATATCCTGAAGATGAAAAATACAAAATAGAAAGCAACACAATAAAAAACATAAAAGGTGAAACATCAGTAGAAACATTAAAAGGAAAATTGCAAGTAGACGAAAAATATACAATAAAGAGAAAAAATACAGAAATACAAAATAGCGAGAACATTGCAACAGGAGATATATTAGAAACAGAAAGTGGAAACAAATATACATTAATTGTACGTGGTGACCTAAACAAAGACGGCAAAGTGGATATAAAAGACCTAGTAAAAATGAGAAAATTCTTACTATTAGGTAATAATTTAGACGAAAGCGAAGAAATGGCAGCAGACACAAACATAGATGGAAAAGAAATAAGCATAAAAGATTTGGTAAAAATGAGAATTATTTTACTAACTCAGTAACAAAATTGTAATAAAACTGTAACATAAACTTAATATAAAGAACATTTACAAAGAAAAACGAAAATGGTACAATATTAATATAAAAAGCAGAAATGTGTAAAAAATTAGTATTGGAGAGATGAAAATTGAGAAAAAATATTATATTAAGTATATTTATGATAATAACACTATTGGTAGCAAACATATCATTTGCAGCAGGAACACCAACTGCGGAATTAACAATAACTGCAAACAAAACCACAGTTACAAGCACTGACAAAACAATAGAAGTAACAATTACATTAGGAAATATAAGTAATCTAGTTTCAACAGGAAGTAATGTTGTTTTAGCATACGAAGGAACATTAGAATATGATTCAAATATGTTCGAAAAAGTAGAAGTAAAAGGTCAAAACGACTGGACAGCATCATATGAGTCAACTACTAAAAAAATATTAGGAGATACAACAAGTGCTAAAGCAAATACAGTAATTGCAAAATTAACATTTACTTTAAAAGATAGCATAGCAAAAGATGCAACAGGAACTATTAAATTAAACAATATCAAATTAACAGATGAAACAAACGATTTTACTTTTAATAAAACTATTACTGTAACAAATAAAACCCAAAGTGAAGAACCAAAACAAGATAAAGCAGAAAGTGACGAAAACAAAATACCTGATAACAACACAATAGATGATCAAAATTCAATAGATAAGGTTTCAAGCAAAGATAATAACACTGTAGATCCTAGCAAAGCAAAAGGTAGTCTTCCTAAAGCCGGTCTTAAAAATGTTATGATTTTGGCAGCGTTAATTATTGTGATTTCTGGTGTATTTAGTTTTGCTAGATATAAAATGATTAAATTGAAATAATTTTTAAAACAACTCAGAATTTAATTTTGAGTTGTTTTTTATGAAAGAGGGTATGAATTTAGGTACAAAGAAATAGTACTAAAAATATATAGGTATACTATTAATGCAACAAAATTCAAAAAAGTTGCAATTGCAACAGAAAAATATATAAAAAGTTTTATAATTAAAAATAAGAGTAATTAATAATTTTTAGAGGAAGGAGGAAAAAGTAAAATGGAAAATAAAATAGGAAGAAATAGACAATCTCCTAAAAATGAAGAGGATTTTATATCAGCATATATAGATAAAAATCCAAAAGCAAAGAAACATGACGGAATGGACATTGCAGCAGTAATTTTAAAAGATGGAACAAAAGGACATGGATTATTACCAGCAAACATTAATAGAGGTCATGATAAAGATTATCACATAGTAAAGGACTTTATTCCAGATAGTGAATTGAAAAAATAGTTTTTATAACCACCTTTTTTGGTGGTTATAATTTTATTAAAATTTTCTGAAATTTGACAAATTTCCAATAAGGGTATATTATAACTATAACAAAAATAAAAAGGGGAAATAAAATGAATAAAAAAGGGAGCAAAATAGCAATATGGGGAATTGGCATAATACTATTAATAGCAATTGTAAATGCACTAACATCAAATAAAAGTAGTAAAAACAATACAGTAGAAGCAAACACAACAATAAATGAAACAAGAAATAGTGTATACAACTCAAGTATAACTAACACAACAAATTCAAAAAATGAAGTAAACACAAACAATACAACAAATACTGAAAACAACGTAAGTCAAAGTACAACACAAGAAGAAAATAATAATCAAAATCAGACTGCTACTCAAGGGACAAATAAAAGTCAACAGACACAGACTGTTACAAACAGTAAAAGTACAAATCCACAAAGTAGTAGCACTGGAACAACTACAACAAAAAGCAGTACATCTACATCAAAAAGTAGTACTTCGACAGCAACAACAAAGAAAAAAGTTAATACATCAACTGCAACAACATCAAATGATAATAGTAGAACTGTATATGTAACACCAACAGGAAAAAGATATCACTATATATCAACTTGTGGTGGGAAAAATTCGACAGCCTCAACTTTAAATAAAGCAAAAGCAAGAGGATTAACTCCTTGTCAGAAATGTGCACAATAGAATAAAGTATTTTAGCTTAAAGGAAAGAGAAAAAGTGAAATGGAAAATAAAACATTGGATAATATAGAGGAAATAGCTCTGGATGGAATAGAATCTTTAACAGAAATAATATTTAATAATGGAATAGTAGAAAAAATCCCCATAGCTAATATGGCATCAGCTATAATAAAAACAGGAGAAAAAATTTATAATAAGAATTTAGAAAAACAAACAATAAAATTTATTGAAAGTTTAAATAAACAAGAGATTAGTGAAGAAAATATAAAAAAATATAAAGAAAAAGTTTTTAAAAATGACAAGAAAACAAAAGAAGAAATAGAAAGAGTTTTATTATATTTGAATAAAAATATTGATATAGAAAAATCGGAACTTTTGGCTAAATTTTATGCTTCATATGTTAACCAAAAAATAAATTGGAATAAATTTTGTGAATATGCAACAATTATAAATCAAATTTTTATATATGATTTACAAACTATTTATGATATATATAACAATGATAATGCAAGAGAGCATATTTATGAAAATTATAAAATAAGTAGATTATTGTCAACAGGGCTATTAAGTAATTATAGTGGAGCTATATCGGTAAAAGAATTATCAAGTGGACAAAGTGGAGTTAGAAATATCTATGAAAAAAATGAATTGGGAGAATTATTTGTTAAAATTGCTACACAAAGAGAAACAAAAATGTTAAACAAATAATATATCATATAAAAAATAATATATAATATTAAAAGCGTACCATAGTTATTAATAAAAACATTAGCTATGGTATTATTTTTATTACAAAGATTATATTATATCATTCAAAAACTTGACAACTATCAATTGATAGTATATAATATAAGAAATACATTAAAAATATTTAAAATAAAGAGGTTTTCGAAATGTCAAATGGTTATATATTAAGTAAAGGAGCGGTTGAAACATTTTTAAAAGAAGTAAAACAAATACTAGAACATAAAAATAGTGAATTAAGAATTATTGAAAGAAACGACAAACCAAAAGGATATAATACAAGTGATTGCAGAACAATATTAGGTATAAATAATGAAGATATAAAAAAATACATACAAAATTTAACTGTAAAGGACTATGTTGAATCTTGTGATAATGAAAGAAATTTAAAATCAAACTCTTATTATGTTTTTTGTATAGTTATACAACAAAAACAAATATATATAAAAATTCGAATACAAAGTTATGATAAGAAAATAATATTGTGTATGTCATTTCATTTTGCAGAATATAAGATAACGAAATTTCCATATAAATAAAGGAGGGGACTTAAATGGAAAATAAAGTTAAAATATTAGGGGTTGTAAAAATGTTTTGCTCAATATGTGAAGAAGAACATAATGTGGAATTAATAGAAGTAGAAAGAGAAATAGAAATAAAAGGAAAAAAAGTAAAACATAAAGAAAAAATGTATAGATGCAATAAATATACTGAAGAAAATACCTTTGAAAACGGAGAAATATGGAATGAAAATTTGATTAATAGTTATGATGCGTATAGATTTCAAAACAATCTATTAACCTCAAAAGAAATAAAGCAAATAAGAAATAAATACAAAATAACACAACTAGAAATGGCTAAACTTCTTGGAGTAGGAGATGTAACAGTAACAAGATACGAAACAAAGCAAATACAAGACGAAGCACACGACAAAATAATGAGATTAATAGATGAGAATGCACTAATAGCATTAGAATATTTAGAAAACAACAAAGAAAAATTCCAAAAAGAAGAAAGATACGAAACAATAGAAAACAATATAAAAACTGTAATAGTTAAAGAAACACTTAACTACTTAAACGAGCAAGAAATAGAGGCTAAATATGTGAACTTTTTAGAAAAAAATACTGAAAATGGAAACACATCATTAGAAATAAATAAAACAGAAGCAATAATAAATTATATTTCACAATATTATCCTCATTTATATAAAGTAAAATTAATGAAATTATTATGGTATATAGATTCAATTGCATACAAAGAAAAGAAAAAAAGTCTAACTGGATTAGTATATACACACCAAAAGATGGGAGCATTACCAATTGCATATGATGAACTTTTGAAATTACCATCAATAAAAGTAGAAGAAGAGATAATAGATAAAGAAAATTATTCTGTTTGTTATCATATATTACCAAATGAAAATTACAAATTAAAAGTAAAACTAACAGAAAGCGAAAAAAGGATCTGCGATAGGGTAATAAACAAATTTAAGAATTTTACAACTAAGGAACTTGTTGATTATATGCATAATGAAAAAGCATATACAGATACTAAACCAAACGAAGTTATAGATTTCAGTTATGCAAAATTTGTGGATATATAATTGCAGTACAAAAAATAAAAGCAAAAACTAATTATAAAAAATCTATAATTAGTTTTTTTCTATAATTAAAAACAAAAAAACAAAAAAGTTAAAAAATCATAAAAAAACAAAATATCACAAAAACTCTTTACATTTTGCCAAAAAAAATATAAGATATATAGGTAAAAAATAAAAAAGAGGAGACCAAAATGGAAGAAGAAAAAGAAATAAAACAAAGCCAAAATGGAAAACACTCAGAAAACAAAAAAGAAAACAAAAAACAAAAAAGCAAAAAAGGAAAAATAATCAAAATAATACTATTAACCATATTAGTAATAATTATAATAGCAGCAATAGTAGCAGGAACATTTATACACGGAAAACTATCAAAGATAAACTTTCAAGAAATAGACGAAAACAATATAGGAATAAACGAAAACATGTATAGCGAAACAGAAGGGCTAACACAAAAAGAATACGACCAAGTAATAAACATCATGTTATTAGGATCAGACTCAAAAAATATGGACAATACATATGCAGGAAATAGTGATGCAATGATAATAATATCTATTAACCCAAAATACAAAAGCATAAAATTAATAAGCATCCCAAGAGACACTGCTGCAAATATAGAAGGTATGGACCATAGGTATAAAATAAATAATGCATTTGCAACAGGAAAAGAAGAATTAGCATTAAAAACAGTAAATACAACATTTGGACTAAATCTAAAAGAATACGTAACAATAAATATATCTTCAATGTATGATATAATAAACGAATTAGGCGGAGTTGAAGTAAATGTTACACAAGATGAAATGAAATGGGTAAATGAGTATGTAGATATGTTCTATAAATTTTCAGGAAAGCCAACGCAAAAACTTACAACATATGGAAAAGTAACACTTACAGGAGAACAAGCAGCATCTTATGTAAAAGAAAGAATGTCAGGAACAAATAAAAAAGACGGTGAACATGGAGACTATGGAAGAACAAGAAGACAAAGAGATGTCTTTATATCTATGATGAACAAAATAGCAAGCAAAGACCCAAAAGAAATTTCAAGAATTGTGGACCTAATATTAAGCCAAGTAACAACAAATATTGATGTTTCAAAATATACAACAATGTTACCAAACTTTATATCAAATAAAGATGAATACTTAAATAACATTACATCAGTAATGCTACCTGCATTAGACTACAGTAATGAAATATTTGAAAACGGTGCATATTTATATGTCACAGATACTGAAAAAGCAAAACAAGACTTTATAAAATACATGTATCAAATGTAACAATATATTTTTTTTAAGAACAAATAAAATCAAAAAAATCACAATAAAAAAACATAAATTTTTATAAACACTTGATACAAAAATTCAGGTATGATAAAATAAGAGATATCAAAAAATAAAAGGAGAAAAACATGGGAGAAGAAATTGATTTAAAAGAATTACTAACATTATTTTGGAACAAAAAAACACAGATAATATTAATAGTATTAATATTTATACTACTTGGAGTTATTTACACAACAGGGTTTGTAAAACCTAAATACACGTCATCAACAACACTTTTATTAGCAACAGGAAACACATCAAGCAAAACTAATACAATAACAACAACAGATGTAACATTAAACTCAAAATTAGTATCAACATATAGTGCACTTGTACAAAGCAAAAGCATTATAAGAGAAGTTATTTCTAATGTTGGAATAAACATAAGTGAAGAAGAATTAAAAAACAACATAACAGTAACACAAGAAAAAGATACAGAAATAATAAAAATATCTGTATCAAACGAAAATGCAACATCTGCAGCAAAATTAGCAAATGAAACAGCAAAAGTGTTTATGAAAAAAATAACAGAATTATATAACATAAACAATATCCAAATAGTTGATGAAGCAGAAGTTACATCTGCTCCATCAAATATCAATCATCCAAAAGATGTAATGATATTTGCATTTATAGGAATTGTAGTTGCAGTTGGTTATGTATTAGTTGCAAATATGTTAGATACAACAATAAAAACAGCAGAAGAAGTTGAAAAACAATTTAAAGTGCCAGTTATTGCAAGCATACCATTATATAATTTTGAACCTGCTAAAAGCAAAGGAGGAAAGAAAAAATAATGAAATTTAAAAAAGAATTAATAACACAAAGAGATCCAAAATCACCTGTATCAGAAGTATTTAGAACATTAAGAACAAACATACAATTTATGAGCACAAACAAAAAATTAAAAACTCTTTTGATAACATCAACATTTCCAAGTGAAGGAAAAAGTTGGGTAGCATCAAATTTAGCAGTAACTTTTGCACAAGCAGGAAACAAAGTAATATTAATAGATGCAGACATGAGAAAAGGAAGACAATACACAATATTTGGAGCATCACCACGCCCAGGACTTTCTAATTATTTATCAGGTATGGACGTAAAAGAAGGACAAGAACCAGATGTAATTAATTATTTACAAAAAACTGAAATTGAAAATTTATTATTAATGTCAGCAGGAAATGTACCACCAAATCCATCAGAACTATTAGTTTCGCCACAAATGAATAAATTACTAGAAGACCTAAAACAGGCTTGCGACGTAATAGTAATAGATGGAACACCTTGCGAATTAGTTACAGACTCAGTTATTTTGTCAAGAATAGTTGATTCAACAGTTATAGTAACAGCACATAAAGAAACAAAAAAAGATAACTTAGAAAGAGTAATAAAAAATATTCAAAATGTTGGAGGACATTTAGCAGGAGTAGTAATAAATAAAATGCCTGTATCAATAAAAAAATACAACGAAAATTACTATTATGCATCAACATCAGGATCTACTTTACCATCAGAAAGCAGAAGAGAAATAAAAGATAAAACATATAATGTTTTAAAACAAAATAATGAAAATTATAAAAATGAAATATTTAAACAAAATCAAAATAATATAGACAATATGGATGAAAATAGAAGTAATATAGAAGAAAGCATGGAAAAACCAAGTTTCTTAAATAATAATTCAAATGATAATGTGAATAAATCACAAGAAATATTACAACAGATAAATTCATATTTGGACAATGAGAAGAAAAATTTAAACTAGGAAGAAGAGGGAGAACAACAAATGATAGACTTTCATTCACATATAATACCAAACATAGATGATGGATCTAGAAGCATAGAAGAAACATTTAATCTATTAAAAGAAGCAAAAGAAGCAGGATTTGAGGGGATAGTATTAACATCACATTATATAGAAGATTATTATCAAACTGATGTACCAGAAAGAGATATGTGGGTAAAGGCAATTAGTGAAAACTTAGGAGCCAAAGGAATAGATATAGATTTATATTTAGGAAACGAAGTGTATATGACAGATAATATGATGCAATTACTTATAGATGGAAAAGCATCAACTATTAATAATAGTTGTTATGTTTTATTTGAAATGCCATTAAATGCTGAACCAATGAATATGTATGATGTTATATATTCTTTGCAAGAAAATAAACTAATACCAGTATTAGCACATCCAGAAAGATATTCTTTTATCCAGAAAGAACCAGAACTTGTATATGACCTAATTCAAAAGGGAGTATTAATGCAAGCAAATTATGGAAGCATTTTAGGACAATATGGAAAAAATGCACAATTTATAGTAAGAAAATTCTTAGAAAATAATATGATTCACTTTTTGGGAAGTGATGTACATAGACAAAATACTGTATATAAAGTGATTCCACAGGCATTAAAAGAAATAGAAGAAATAGTGGGAGCAAGCAAACTTGAGGAACTTACAACAAAAAATCCAAAACTTGCATTACAAAACAAAAGGATAGATATAGCAGAGCCTGAAGAATTTAAATTGACATTAAAAGAAAGAATTAAATTATTAATAAGCGAGTATTTTAAAAAATAAAATATATTGGAGCCACTTATAATCAAATTTACTAAAGATTAAATACAAGAATTTGATTAAAGTGGTATAAAAATTATAATATATTGAAGGGAGATTTTTAACATGAGAAAATATTTTGGAACAGATGGTATAAGAAGAATTGCAAACACAGAACTTACACCGGAATTAGTATATAAAGTAGCAAAAGCAGGAGCATATGTGTTATCAAAACATACAGATCATACACCTACAATTTTAATAGGAAGAGATACAAGAATTTCAGGAACACTTATAGAAAGTGCTATGGTTGCAGGATTTTTAAGTTATGGAGCAAATGTAAAATTATTAGGAGTTATCCCAACACCAGCAGTTGCATACCTAACAAGAAAATTGCAAGCAGATGCAAGTGTTGTTATATCAGCTTCTCACAACACATTTGAATTTAATGGAATAAAATACTTTAGTAACAAAGGTATGAAAATACCAGACAGTCTTGAAGAAGAAATAGAAGAAGTAATGGACTCTGGGAAAATTGACGAACTTACTGCAGTAAGTAGCAAAATAGGCGTTTCTGAGTATAGACAAGATTTATTAGATGAATATGTTTACTTTTTTAGAAAAAATTTTGATGATAATTTTGATAAATTAAATAGAAATGACTTTGTTGTTGGTATAGATACTGCAAATGGTGCAACATCAGTAGTTGCAGAAAAAGTATTTAAAGCATTAGGAATTAAATATAAAATAATACATAATCATCCAGACGGAATCAACATAAATGATAATTGTGGTTCAACACATTTAGACTCTTTGAAAAAATTTGTTGTAGAAAACAAATTAAGTCTAGGTGTAGCATATGATGGTGATGGAGACAGATGCTTAGCAGTTGACGAAAAAGGTAACGAAATAGATGGTGACATGATAATGGCCATTGTTTCAAATTATCTAAGAAAAAAAGGAAAACTTGCTAAAGATACAGTTGTAGCAACAGTTATGAGTAACCTTGGGTTACATAAATATGCAAGAGATAATGGATTAGAACTTGTTCAAACAAAAGTTGGAGACAGATATGTATTAGAAGAAATGCTTAAAGATGGATATAACCTAGGTGGGGAACAATCTGGACACGTAATTTTATTAGATTACAACCCAACAGGTGATGGAATTTTAACATCATTAATGTTAATCCAAGCAATATTGGAAGAAAATGAAACTGCTTCAAAAATGGCAGAAATTATTAAATTGTATCCACAAGTTTTAATAAATGCAAAAGTAAATTCAGATAAGAAATATGATTATGATAAAGATGATGAAATTAAATCTGCAATAGAAAAACTTGAAAAAGAATTTGCTGGAAATGGTAGAGTTTTAATTAGACCTTCTGGAACAGAACCTTTAGTTAGAGTTATGATAGAAGGAGAAGACCAAGAATATATAACTAAAAAGGCAAAAGAAATTGCTAATTTGATTGAAGAAAAATTGAAATAGTAAAAATTTATGCAAACTACTTGAATTATGAAAAAAATGTGATATAATAATATACAAATTAAAGCAAAGCAACTTTGCTAAAAAAATAAAATAAAAAAAACAAAAGTAAGGACAATACAAATTATACAATATCTTTTAGAGAACCAATGGTTGGTGAAAATTGGTAAGTAAAAATAATTTGTTATCACCTAACTGTTTTTGAACTGAACAAATTAATGGTGTTGTAAAAAATATGACACAGCAAAAAAAGTAAGTTTAAACGTAAATCTGCGTTAAAGATAAATAAGAGAATAATGTAAAACAAATTAGAAAATATAAATAAAAGTGGAACATTATTAAGATAGGTGGTACCGCGGAAAAGGCTATTTCGTCCTAGTAAAAACTAGGATAGAAGTAGCCTTTTAAAATGTCCAAAAAAAGATAAAATAAAAAAGGAGGAATTTTTATGTACAAAAAAGTAGAATTAAAAGACGGCTTTGTAGGAATGGAAAGAGAAGTCGCAGAAAACTGGAAGAAAAAAGACATAATCAAGAAAAACTTTGACATGAACAAAGGAAAAAGATATTTCACATTTTATGATGGACCACCAACAGCAAACGGAAAACCACACGTTGGACACATCGAAACAAGAGTTATGAAAGACATAATACCAAGATATAAAGTTATGAAAGGATATCAAGTTATAAGAAAAGCTGGATGGGATACACATGGGCTACCAGTTGAACTTGAAATTGAGAAAAAACTTGGAATTTCTGGAAAACAACAAATTGAAGAATATGGTGTAGAAAAATTCGTTAAAGAATGTAAAGAAAGTGTTTTCACATATGTTCATATGTGGGAAGAAATGACAAATAAAGTTGGATATTGGGTAGATATGGAACATCCATATGTAACATACCATAATGACTATATCGAATCAGTTTGGTGGGCATTAAGCCAATTATGGAAAAAAGGTCTTTTATATGAAGGACACAAAGTTATGCCATATTGCCCAAGATGTGGAACAGCGTTATCTTCACATGAAGTTGCACAAGGTTATAAAGATGTTAAAGATTTAACATGTGTTGCTAAATTCAAAGTTCTAGATGGTCAAAATATAGAAAATGAAGCAATTGAGCCAAACACATACATTCTTGCTTGGACAACAACTCCTTGGACATTACCATCAAACCTAGCATTATGTGTAAATAAATCATACACATATGCAGAAATAAAAGCAAATATTGGAACAGACGAAGAACCAGTATATGAAAACTACATCTTAGCAAAAGATTTAATTGAATCAGTATTAAAAGAAACTCCATATGAAATAATTAAAGAATTCAAAGGTGAAGAATTATTAGGAGTAAAATATGAACAATTAATGCCATTTGCTAAAGTCGATGGAAAAGCATTTGAAGTAATCCATGGTGATTATGTAACATTAACAGATGGTACTGGAATCGTTCATATTGCACCAGCATATGGTGAAGACGATAGCTTAGTGGCAAAACAAAATGGAATAACATTTATAAACTTAGTAGATAAATCAGGAAAATTCGTACCAGAAGTTGAACCTTGGGCAGGTAGATTTGTTAGAGACTGTAACGAGGATATTTGCAAATGGTTAGCAGACGAAAACAAGTTATTCAGCAAAGAAAAACATATGCACTCATATCCACATTGTTGGAGATGTGACACACCATTACTTTACTATCCAAAAGAAAGTTGGTTTGTTGCAATGAGTAAACTAAGAGACGAATTAGTTGCAAATAACAACAAAGTAAACTGGTATCCAGACACAATTAGAACAGGAAGATTTGGAAAATTCCTAGAAAATGTAATTGACTGGGGAATTTCAAGAGACAGATATTGGGGAACACCACTTCCAATTTGGACATGTGAAGACGAAAACTGTGGACATCAAGAATGTATTGGAAGTATTGCAGAATTAAAAGAAAAAGCAATAGATTGCCCAGAAGATATAGAATTACACAAACCATATATTGATAATGTACATTTAAAATGTCCAAAATGTGGTAAAGAAATGAAAAGAGCAAAAGAAGTTATAGACTGTTGGTTTGACTCAGGTTCAATGCCTTTTGCACAATGGCATTACCCATTCGAAAATAAAGAAATGTTTGACAACAACTTCCCAGCAGGATTTATTTCAGAAGCAATTGACCAAACTAGAGGATGGTTCTATACACTAACAGCATTAGGAACAGCATTATTTGGAAGAACACCATTTGAAAATTGTATAGTTTTAGGACATGTTCTAGACGAGCACGGACAAAAAATGTCAAAATCAAAGAAAAACGGTGTAGACCCAATGGTATTATTAGACTCTGTTGGAGCAGATGCAACAAGATGGCACTTCTATACATGTAGTGCACCATGGCTACCAACAAGACTTAGTCTAAACAATGTACAAGAAACACAAAGAGGATTTTTAAGTACATTATGGAATGTATACTCATTCTACGTTCTATATGCAGAAATAGACCAATTCAACCCATTAAAATACAGTGACTTCAAAGTTACAAACATAATGGATAAATGGATAATTTCAAAATTAAACACATTAGTAAAAGAAGTAGACGAAAAATTATCACAATATGATATAACAAGTGCAGCACTTCAAATTGAAAGCTTTACAGACGAACTTTCAAACTGGTATGTACGTAGAAACAGAGAAAGATTCTGGAGTCAAGAATTAACAGAAGACAAAATCGGAGCATATGTAACACTATACAAAGTACTAGTAACACTATGCAAAGTAGCAGCACCATTTGTACCATTTATGACAGATGAAATTTATCAAAACTTAGTTGTAGGATTAGACGAAAAAGCACCAGAAAGCATCCACTTATGCTTATGGCCAGAATATGACGAAACAGCAGTTGATTCTAACCTAGAAAGAGAAATGGACTTAGCATACACAATAGTAAAACTAGGAAGAAGTGCAAGAAACTCTGTAAATATCAAAAACAGACAACCATTATCAGAAATGCTAATATCTGTAAACACATTACCTGAATACTATTCAGACATAGTAAAAGAAGAGTTAAATGTTAAAAAAGTAGAACTAGGAGCAGAGATGTCAGACTACGTAAACTTTGAAATTAAGCCTAATCTACCAGTTTTAGGAAAAGAATATGGAAGATTAATTCCTAGAATAAAACAAGAAATTGCTAAGAAAAATCAAATGGACTTAGCAAACACAGTAAAAAACGGTGGAGTAGAATACATCGAAATAGATGATACACAAATTGCATTAAATTCAGAAAACCTACTAATCACAATGAATGGTAAAGACGGATTTGCATTTGCAGGTGAAGGTGAAATCGGTGTTGTATTAGACACACATATCACACAAGAATTAAAAGAAGAAGGATATGTAAGAGAGGTATTATCAAAAGTTCAAAACATGAGAAAAGACAAAGGTTTTGAAGTTTTAGATAAAATAAATCTTTATGTATCTGGAAATGAAATGCTTGAAAATGTTATCAAACAAAATGCTGAATTGATTAAACATGATACTTTGGCATTGGATATTGTTTATGATGCTGAAAGAGCTGATTATACAGAAACTAATATTAATGGTGAAAACTTGAAATTAGATGTTGAAGTTGTAAAATAAAAATTCGGGATTGGGGGACGGGTCTTCAATCCCGAATTTTTATAAATTTTCATGCACGAACAAATCTGAAAAATCTTTGATTTTTTGGATTTGTTCTATTTCTTTATATTAAATCATTGCAATATTTGTTTTTTTATAGTATTATAAACAAAAATAACAAAGAAATATAGGGGGATATATATGGAAAAAGAAAAAAACATTGAAACAAAACAATTAACAGAAAAACAAAAACTATTATCATATTTTTTTACATACTCGTTTTTGGGATGGATATTAGAAACAGTATTTTGTGTACTAACATTGGGAGTATTTAACAAAAGAGGATTTTTATATGGACCAGTTTGTCCAATATACGGATTTGGAGCAATAATTTTAATAGAAAGTTTGAAAAAAATAAAAACAAATACAGTAGGAAAATTTTTTATTTCTATGATAGCATTTACCATATTTGAATATGTAGTATCTGTTGTATTAGAGAGTTTATTTGGTTTAAGATGGTGGGACTACACAGGCGAACCATTTAATTTTCAAGGGAGAATAAGCCTTGCATATTCAATTGCTTGGGGGATAATAGGAACTATTTTTGTTGAAAAAATTCATCCTTTTGTAAAGAAACAACTTGAAAAGATTACAACAAAAATTCCTCATAAAGTTCAAATTTGTTTATTAATTTTATTTTTAGCAATTATTATAATTGACTTTATGATGTCTATAACTAGGTATTCAATTGCTCTGTATTAATATATAAAAAAGTCAGATATAAAATTTTAAAATTTATATCTGACTTTTCCATTTTTAATCGTCTGAATCAGAGATATCCTCTTCTTTTTCATCAAGTGAATCAAGATAAATTAACGTTACAGTTCACGGACCGTGAACTGTAACAAAAAATAAATAAAAAACCTATTGCATAAATTAACTTTTTATGTTAATATAATTACATTATATTTCAAACAAAATTTTATTAATTCAAATTAAGGCAAATCTGCCAAAGTTTCAAAAAAAATAAATAAAGAAAGAAGGAATGCAACATAGTAAAATTATTAAACCCCAAAAATGACTATGTATTCAAAAGAATATTTGGGCAAATAGGAAACGAGGATATAACTGCTTCATTAATAAGCTCAATAGTTGGAAAAGAAATAACAAATGTAGAATTAGATAATAATACGATACTTGAAAAAGATTTATTCGACGATAAAGTAGGAATTTTAGATATCAAAGCAAAAATAGACAGTAATATTAATTGTGATATAGAGATGCAAGTAGTAGATAAAAACGACATAGAAAGAAGATTATTATTTTACTGGAGTAGATTATTTAGTAAAAGTATAAAAGCAGGAAAAGATTATTCAAAATTAGAAAAAACAATAGCAATACTAATAACAGATTATGAATTAGAATCATTAAAACAAATCCCAAAATATCAAACAAAATGGCAAATAAGAGAGGAAGAATACCGCCAAGTTATATTGACAGATGTCATGGAATTGTATATAATTGAGTTACCAAAGTTCATAAAATACAAAGAAAATAAAAAGAAACAAGTGGACTCATGGTTAAAATTTATAGAAAATCCAGAGGTGGTAAATATGGATGAAAATGCAGCAATAAAAAAAGCACAAAAAGAATTAAAAAAAATAAGTAGTGATGAGCATGAAAGATATTTAGCAGAATTAAGAGAAAAATATATAATGGACCAGAAAGCAACAGAAGATGCAGGGTATTATAAAGGAATTAAAGAAGGAGAGATTAAACGGAAAAAAAGAAGAAAAAGAAAATGTAGCGAAAAAATTATTACAGCAAAAAATAGATATTAATGTGATAATTCATGCAACAGGGCTAACGAAAGAAGAAATAGAGAAGTTATAAAAATATAAAATTGTTTGAAATATAAAAAATATTATATATCTGAAAAAATATAAATTTTCTAATATATAATATTTTTATTTTTTGAATTTAAAAAAATAATAAATAATTAATTTATTTATCTTAAAAAAACATTACTTCAAGTTAATCAAAAAAATAAAAAAATAATGCAACCAAATAAAAAAATGTGCTAATATACAAATGAAAGATATCTTTGAAAAGGAGTTTAGATCTAAATTGAAAGTTGAAAACGAAAAAATATACACTTATATCGAAAATAACAAATTACAGATGGAAAAAATAATGGAAACATACAACAATTATATTAGTACAATCATAAGAAATTCACATATAAACTTATCAAACGAAGACATTGAAGAAGTAATATTAGATGTATTTTTAACATTATGGAAAAATCAAAACAAATTAGATATTAACAAAAGCATGTCTGCATATATAAGTGGAATAACAAAAAATTTAATTAAATATAAATATAGACAATGTAAAATAAACCAAAATATTGAAGAATATGAAGAAAAATTAGTAGACAATTCAAACATAGAAATAACACTATTACAAAATGAAAAACAAAAAATCATATCAGAAGAATTAGAAAAAATAAAACAAGAAGATAAAGAAATATTTATAGAATATTACTATGATGACAAAAAAATAAAAGAAATTTCGAAGAAATTTAACATGACTGAATCAAAAGTTAAATCAAAACTATTCAGAGTAAGAAAAAGACTAAATAAAATTTTAAAGAAAAGGGGGTATAGTTCCAATGAACAATAAAGAATTATTTAACGAATTTAAAAAGCAAGTTGCAATATACAATTTTGAACAAGAAGAACAAAGAACAGATATATATCCTCTAGAAAAAAACACGAAAGAATGGGGAAAATATATTATGAAAAAAAGAATATTACAGACACTTGCAATGTTAGTTATTATTTGTACATTTGGAATGACTGTATATGCACAAGTTACAGGAAACTTAAACTTCAAAAATATGGGATTATTAAAAGCAAGTGAAAATTTTGAAAACAAAAAAATTGATGTAAACAAAACAATTGAAAACGATTACGTAAAAATTTCAATAGATGATATTGCAAGAGATAGTGCATATTTAATTATAGAATATAGAATGGTTCTAAAAGAAAAAGCAATTAAAGAAATGGAAAATGTAGAATATAACAAAATGAGGGGATATAATATAGGAATTTCAAGTAGAGTATGGATAAATGAAAAAAAATCAGAAAGGTCAAATTCTACTGTTGAAAAAATCTCAGATAAAGAATATAAATGTTCTGATGTAATTAATTTAATGAATTTTGATGAAGATACAATACACTTAAAATTATGGCTTAATGAATTTTATATTGGAAATAAAAGTGCGGTAAAAATTAATAAAATGTTAGAGATGGATATAACAATGAATAAGAATGAAAATCAACAAACAATTACACAAGAACAAAAGATAGATAATAATACAAAAATTGTATTAGACAAAATAGAAAATTCAAGTTTTGAAACATATATCAGATTAAAAAGAATAACAGAAAACATAACATGGAAAGAATACAATGAAAATATTGAATATTATAGATTTAAAGTAGCAAGCGATGATAATGATACTTTGACAAGCAAATGCTACGATATAAGCAAAAAAATTTATAAAGACAATAATCTAATTGAAGATTATTCAAAACTTAAAAATAGTGATATTATTAAAGCAGAAGAGGTATATGCAGTTACTTTAGGAAAACAAACAGACTTAAGAAAGTTAAAAGTAATGCAAACAAAAAGTACATTCTTTAGTGATAGAACAAATGAAGAAAAAGAGGCGTATTATAAGGCCAAATGGTATCCATTAAAAGAGAGCGAAGAACAATATGTTGCAACGAATAATAATGGAGGAACATTTACAATTAATAAAATAACTATTGATGATAAAAATATAGTTTTCTACTTTGATAAAAAAGGAATATTTGGAGAAACATCATATATTGATTTAAGAGTTAATAATAGTACAATGAATTATATTTGTCCAACAAAAATTGAAGAAAAAAGTTTGACAAGTGATGAAAATAAAATTATATTCAGTAGAGATTCATTTGGTGCAGGATTAAATATAAGAGATGGAATGCTTGATGATTTAAGCAAAGTAGAATTTACAATGCTATATGGAGATGTTGATAAAATAATAGGAGACCCTTTAATAATAGATATTCCAGAACAATCGAATGAAAAAGTAAAAATTCAAAACATAAAAATAAATGATACTATTTCTGAAGAATATGTTTATAATTATGAAGTAATTAACCCTGTATATGATGAAAATTTAAAAGAAACTGATGATGTTGAATATCAGAAGAAGGAAGGGTATTGTGAAATTGATTCTTATGAAGATAAAGTGTTGAATAAGAATAACAATTTATTTATAAATGGAAATAGTTATTATTTGAAATCTAGTGAAAACGTAAATGATATAAAACAGGAAATAGAAAGTTACTTCATGAAAGAGAATGTAAAATATGAATTAAAAAAATTACAAAGTGGTGAATTAAAAATAAAATAAAATTATAATATCAAAAGTATTAAAAACAGATAATTGCAATTGATAATTATCTGTTTTTATGATATAAAGAATATAAGATTAATGGATTTGTGAAGATATGATTGAAATGAAATATTTAGACGAAGTCACAAAACTAGAATATGAAGAATGGACAGACAATAAAGAAGAAAACAAAAAATAAAGAATTGAAAGAAAATAGGGGAAATTAAAAGATGAAAAAGAAATTGATAATAACTTTAACTATAATTATTATAATCTTAATAATTATAATGTGTATAATAATTAATAATAAAAAATCTAATGAAAATAATGAAAAAACTGATAGCACTGTAATATATGATAAAGATGGAAAAATTATATACGATATTTCAAGAAAAAATGAAATCACAGATGTTATTAAAGATACAGTTATTCAAGGGATAGTGGAACTAAATCATAATGGATATATTTATATATTTAATGGACAACATTTTGGAGAATTTGGATTAGAAATGGAAGAATATACAAGAGCAATTTTTAAAGATAATAATCAGACCTGTATAGATTATTTGACATTACAAAAATACGATACAAATTATATACAAGAAGGAGACATACTAATTTGTAGTGGAGATTTAAGTAAAAAAGGTTATAGTATGGGAGACAATGATTTTGATACTAAAGATAATGCTATTATTGTTTTAAAATCAAATGTCTATAATCAAATGAAAAAAGATGCGTTAATTGGAAAAAGAACATATTCTTCAATTGTAACTGTTGGTGATGAGTATGTTGAGTCAGGATATGTGTATTTAAAATATAGTTTAGAAGATGATACTCATTCAGATACTGGTTATAATTTTCCATTTGCAGTAAAAGCGTATATTGAAGATGACACTAAAGTTATTGGAGATTTGAAAAAAGGTAAAAGAGTAAAAGTTACATATAAAGATGAAAATGCTGATTTTGATAACATGAAATTGCAATCAATAGAAGTTATAGAAAATTAATATTTATTTGTCAATAAGTAATAAGTTTTGGAGGAAAAATAATGGAAAAAATAAAAAAATATATTCCCAAAATTATATTGTTAGATACTATACTTTATATGCTAATAATTGTTACATTATATTTTATTTTATCTTCATTTAAATTAATGTTTAGAGAATGGATATATATAGTATCTGCTATAATAATTATAGGTGGTTTTGTTGCTGGTATAATACAATTACTCTTAAAAATAAAGAAAAAAATTTTAAGGAATGTTTTAATAGGAATAGTTATTATTTTATTATTACTATCAACTCCAGCAATTTTCTTTTTAGGAGCATTTAGTTATATGCCTGAACATATTGTCAGAAAAGATGGAAAGAATTATGTAGCATATGTAAATGGATTTTTAAGAACATATGTGTATTATTATGATTATAAAAACATATTTGTAGTTGGAAATCAAAAAAGAATAGAAGAAGACTATGGTAAAGGTGGATTTGATCCAATAGAAAATAAATTTGGAAACAAATATGATGTTGAAACTACCACATACTATGATGAAAATGGAAATGTTGTTAGTAGAGAAAATACAAAATCAGATGATCAAATACAAGGAACAACAGAAATTAATAATATTCCTGAAAATATTACTAATAACATAGAAGAAAAAAATTATAATGGAATTATAACTAATATAGATTCTAATAGGATTGTTTTTGAAAATAAGTCAAGAAATAAAAAATATTCTATTGATGTAAATAGTTCTTTGAATTTTATAAATGGAAGAACAAATGAAAAAGTATATTATGATGAGATGAAAATTGGATATTACATAGATACATATACATATAAAAAATCAAAGGCAATTAGCATATTAAGTAACATAAAGGGAGAAGAGTTAAGAAAAGAATTGATTAAAAACTTAACATTAGAAGATTCGCCTTATTTAACAGTTTCTCCAATAGGTACGAATATAGAAATAATAAATAGTAATAAAGCAATATTAACTATAACTTTTGAAGATTTAATACCTGATTATAATGTAGATGGTGGAAAATTTGAAATGAAAGTAGAAATAAATTCTAATACAGTAATAGAGCGTAAAGGTGGAAGGAATAAGATAGAACAATTAAAAGATGCAGATTTATGTATTATAAAAATAAGACTAGACAAAAATACTATTAATAATGAAATTCCTATTGCTACATATTTTATGTCTAGTGATGGAAATTAAATATATAAATTATAGAAGAATATAATTTAAAATATTGTAAAAATTGGGGGACAGAGAGTTGGTTGATAATTATCTGCTTTTATGATATAAAAAAACAAATAGTAATTTGTTATTAAATTTGAGAGGAGATTATAAAAATGAATTTAATATATAAAAAAGCAAATATAAATGATATAGATAATTTAGTGGATTTAAAAATAAAGCAAATGTTATTTTTTTATAATAGAGATGGCGTAATAATGAAAAATGAAAACGAAAAAAGAGAAAACATAAAAAATGTATTAGAGCAAGAACTAAATAAAACAATGCATTTTTTTATAGCAATAGATAAAGATAATAATAAAACTGTTGCTTGTAACGGTGTGATTATTCATCAAATGCTACCTGATACAAAAGCATATATAACAAGTGTATATACTGATGAAGATTATAGACAAAATGGAATTCAAAATGAATTAATGAAAATGATTTTAGCATTTATTAAGGAGATTAACTGCAAAAAAATAGAACTTGATGCTTCTAACCCTCCAGCAATAAAATTATATGAGAAATTTGGTTTTATAAAAAATGATATAAAGTATATTTTAATGATTTAACAAACAAATTACAATTTAGTAATTAGTTAGAAAAATAGTAATTTTTGAGGGAGAATGATTATGGAAAATAAATATGAATTTTTTATAGCAGGAAGAGCTAGAAATAAAGAAAATATATTAAAAATATGTGATTTATTTGATAAATACAAAATTTCTTATTATTGCTTTTTAAAAAATGAAGATAATTGGGGATATGGAAATAAAAATCAAACTTCAGAAGAAAAGCAAAAGGAATTTGAATCACTGGATTTAAAGAGTGAAATAGTTTTGAGCTTATTTAATAATGATTTAGAAGGAGAAAAAAATTCTAAAAATTTGTTATTAGTTTTACCAGCTGGAAAAGCAGCTCACATTGAATCAGGTATCGCTTATGGCTTGGGAAAGAAATGTTATGCAATAGGTGAGTATGATGCTACTGATACATTGTATAATATCTTTGAAACAATTTTTAACAGCGAAACAGAATTAGAAGAATTTTTAAAGAAATATTCCAAAAGATAAATTACAATTTTGATAATAAAGAAAAAGGAGATTATGTATTATGAGAAGAGAAAGATATTCAATAATTTATAGTAGTAAAACAGGAAATACAAAAAAACTTGCAGAGGCAATCTATAATACTTTACCTCAAAATAAGTGTGATTATTATGGTACAGTGGACAAAATTGATGATATATTAAGTAATGTGATTTATATTGGCTTTTGGACAGAAAAAGGAAATGCTGATCATCTAACAATAGATTTTTTAAATAAATTAAGAAACAAAAAAATATTTTTATTTGGGACAGCAGGATATGGCGAAAGTGAAAAATATTTTGAGAGTATTATTAATAATGTAAAAAAGAATATTGATAGTAGCAATACAATAATAGGTACTTTTATGTGTCAAGGTAAAATGCCATTATCAGTTAGAGAAAGATATGAAAAAATGAGAGAACAAAATAATATTTCACTTAACATTGATAAATTAATTGCTAACTTTGATAAAGCATTATCACATCCAAATAAAGATGATTTAAAAACATTAGAACAAATTGTAATATTATACGAGGAGGAATAAAAATGTCAGATATTAGTGTATTTGGAGATTCTGTTTTAAAAGGAGTTATATACGAAAATAATATTTATAAAGTATCTCAAAATAGATTTTCTAATATATGTGAGGATATATTAGGAGTGTCAATAGAAAACAAAGCAAAATTTGGGAGTACAATAAATATTGGAAAAAATATAATATTCAAAAATATCGAATTGATTAAGGAAACAAAAAGTAAATATGTCGTAATGGAATTTGGAGGAAATGACTGTGATTATAATTGGAGAGAAATATCAGAAAATCCAGACAAAGAACATTATTCTAAAAGTTCAATAACACAGTTCATTGAAATATATTCGTATCTTATAGATGAATTAAAAAAAATTGGAAAAGAACCTGTGTTATTATCATTACCACCAGTAGATTCAGCTAAATATTTTGATTATATAAGCAAGAAATTAAATGCAGATAATATATTAAAGTGGATGGAAGGAAATAAACAATTTCTTACTAATTGGCATGAAAGATATAATATAGAGGTTTTTAAATTGGCAATAAATAACGATATTCCAATAATAGATATAACCTCAAAATTTTTAGAAATAAAAAATTACTCAAATCTGCTATGTGATGATGGAATACACCCAAATGAAAAAGGACACAAAATTATTGCAGAAGCTATAAAGGAACATATAGAAAAAAGAAAAATTAAATTAATAGGTTAACTACAAATTACAATTTATAGCGTATTAGAAAAGTATTCTAACAAACTTAATTGAACATATTATACTACCATAAAAATGTACATTAGGTATTAAAAGAAAAATATATTTTTTATTACATACACATATTGGATTAACCATATGTGTATTTTTTTGCCTATATATAGGCATGTTGACAAATACGATTTATTATAAATGTCATATTGAACCATTTCCTTTAATATTCTGTAGTATGAGAGGATTTGAATAAATATGAAAAAAGATAAAAATGACATCAAAGATAATAAGTTAGAGTTTAATACATATTGCATTTTTTCAGAAGATAAACAGGATATTACTGAAACAATAGGATTAGTTTTTAAAGATTACTTAGAAAATACAAAAGTAAAAAATGAGTAATTAGATATTTGCAAAATTTTAAAGATCACATTACAATTTATTTGTAGATGATTACGGATAGGAGAAGAAATGCTAAACATAGAAAGTCAAAATTTTAAAGTACGGGATGTATATACGATTATCAAGAGAAGATGGTGATAAGCAAGAAAGTGAAAGTATCAGTAATCAAAGAAATATTTTGCGAAGATATGTAAAAGAGAACAACTTAAATTTTATAAAAGAGTATGTTGATGATGGAGTAAGTGGTACAACTTTTGACAGACCTGGTTTTTGTGAAATGCTACAAGATATAAAAAATCAGAATATTAATATGGTTATAACAAAAGATTTATCAAGACTTGGAAGAGATTATATTAAAACTGGTTTTTATATAGAGGACTATTTTCCTAAAAATAATGTTAGATATGTTGCAATAACAGATGGAATAGATACATATATAGATAGTACAAATAATGATATAACCCCATTTAAAGCAATTATGAATGATATGTATGCTAAAGATATCTCAAAGAAGATTAGAAGCGTATATAAGGAAAAGCAAAAAAGTGGAGAATATTTATGTAGTATTCCAGCTTATGGTTATAAAAAACATCCTACAATTAAAAATAAATTAATTATAGATGATCACGTAAGAGATATTGTAGAAAAAATTTTTGATATGTATGCAAATGGTCACGGTAGTGTAGAAATAGTTACTTACTTAAATAGTTACTATTTCTTATCCCCTACTGGTTATAGAAAAACCGGAATTGTCCAAGATGAAAACAAGACTAGATATAATTGGAATGAAGTAACACTATGTAATATGCTTAAAAATGAAGTATATATTGGAAATACAATACAAAATAAAAAGTCGGTTATATCATACAAAGTTAAGAAAATAAAAACAGTAGAAAAGAAAAATCAAATAAGAGTTAATAATACACACGAACCTATTATTGATAAAGATGTATTTGAAAAAGTACAATGTATTCTTGAAAGAAGAGGAACTAATACAAAACTTAAATATGATTATTTATTAAGAGGATTGCTTTACTGCTACCATTGTAAAAGAAAACTTCAAATAGTTCTTAAAAAAAGTTCTAAAATAAACACAAAATCACATCCATATATAACTTGTAGTAATGCAAAAAAACATGGATGCTATCCACTAAATATGAATTATGAGAAATTGGAACAGCATATTATTTATATTATAAAAAAGATATGTCAAATATATGCTAACAAAGAGATTTTATATTTAATCTATGAAAAATATCAAAATAAAACTATTGATATTAGAGAAGAATATAAGAAAAAAATTGAACAAATTGATAGAACTATGTTTGATATAAATAACAATTTAGACAAAATGTATATTGATAAATTCAAAGGTATTTTACAAGAAGAAAATTATATTAGGGTTTCACAAAAATTTAATTTTGAAAAAGAAA
>OJLA01000445.1_pt1 | contig 35473 bp, 25 predicted proteins | sample 1596611 | NCBI WGS metagenome assembly OJLA01 (sample SAMEA4350168, study PRJEB24818) | metagenome | biome: human; feature: gut; material: faeces | place: Denmark | collected 2013-09
TATATGATTTGAAACGTTTTCTCGGCTCAATACGCAACATAAGAATTTCTAAAATAAATTTATGGCACCCTTCCGCTTAGTCCTCACTGCGTTCGACGCGAACTCTTTCCATAAATTTATTTAAGAATTTTTAGTATTGCTCCAATCACATTCGAAAAGTTTAAAATCATATACATATATGTCCAAGGGGGACGGGAAACACACAAACAATAATTTTATGGAATATGTGTAGTAACAATAAATGTGAAACCGAACTTCAACTAATAAGTAATAAACAGAAAAAAAACTAATAAAATTATATAGGTGATTTGAATGTTAAATATATTATGGCCATCATTTTTAATAATATCAATAATATATGCAATTTTATCAGGAAATTTAAAAAATATAAATAATTCAATATTTGAAAGTGCAAATTCAGCGGTGAATTTATGTATTACTTTACTTGGAACAATGTGTCTATGGAATGGAATAATGCAGATAGCCAGTAAAACAACAGCAATGAAAAAAATCACAAAGTTTCTAAAACCAATAATAAAAATTTTATTTCCCAAAATAGAAAAAAATACTGACACATACGAAAAAATATCTATGAACATGGTAGCAAACATATTAGGATTAGGAAATGCTGCAACACCACTAGGCATTAAGGCAATGCAAACAATGCAAGAAAAAAATAACAATAAAAAAGTATTAACAAATGATATGGCAATGTTTATTGTATTAAACACGGCTTCGATTCAACTTATACCAACTACAGTAATAGCCATACGAAACTCACTAGGGTCAAATAATCCAACAGCAATTATTGTTCCGGTGTGGATTGCAACAATATGTGCAGCAATTGCGGGAATTACTGCTACAAAAATTTTTATAAAATTAGGTAAATAAAATTTATGAGAAAAATATAAAATTAAAATTATATAATATATTTTTTGCAAAAAAGAGGTGATTTCACATTGAAATTTATAGAATATTTTTCTAATTTAGCAATGCCATTAATGATAATAATTATAATATTATATGGAATATTAGAAAGAAAAAAAGTATTTGATATTTTTTTAGAAGGAGCAAAAGATGGAATAAAAATTATTTTCAACATTTTTCCCACATTAGTTGGATTATTTGTTGCAATTGGAGCACTAAGAAGTTCAGGGATAATTGATGTTGTTGTGAAATTTTTAAATCCACTTTTAAACATTGTTAATTTTCCTACAGAAATTTTGCCACTTGCATTGATAAGACCAATTTCGGGTAGTGCTTCTGTTGCTGTAGCAACTGATATAATGAAAAATTTTGGTGTTGATTCAAATATTGGATTAATTGCATCTGTAATAATGGGTTCAACAGAAACCACAGTTTATACGATTGCTGTTTATACAAGTAGTGTTGGAATAAAAAAGACGAGATTTGTTTTATGGGCTGCTTTGATAGCAGATTTTGTTGGTATTGTAACAAGTATTATTGTATGCAAAATACTATTTTAATAACAATAATTTTATGAGCCATAAGCTGTAATCTTTTTTTATGTCGATTTTTGTCGAAATCTTTTTGTTGACTTTTTATGAAAACTGATATATAATATGTCCATAAAAAGTTTAAAATAAAAATCTTAAAGGCTAATAAAATTTAAAGAAATAAAGAAACAAACATACAGGAGGTCTTATGATTTTTAAAATCATATTATTTATAATCAATTTTTTAATAATCAAAAAAATGATCACTAAAATACTAGCAATCATAATCTTAAAAAAAATCAATAAAAAAATTTAATAATGTTTTTAATTTTGTAGGGAAGATAGGTCTATCATAATATCCCCCAATATTTTGATATTTTATTTTTAATTATTTTTGTGTCCCACTTTTTACACAATCTATAAAAGTTATTTTCCCTACAATTATATAAATTATCTATGGTAAGTCTCACCATTAGAAATTTTAAAAGCTCTGAAAATTTGCTCTAGTAAAAAAACACGAATTAATTGATGTGGAAAAGTCATTTTTGAAAAACATATTTTTTGGTTAGATAAACCTAAAAGTTTTTCAGTTAGACCCAAAGAACCACCAATTATAAAAGTGATTTGACTAGACTGCATAGATATATTTTCAATGTTTTTAGAGAATTCTTCAGAAGAAAGTTCCTTGCCCTTTAAATCCAAACAAACAACATAAGAATCTTTTTTTATGTGATTAATGATATTATTGCATTCTTTTGTTTTAATTTCATTTTCAATATTTAAATTAGTCTTGTCTGGAATTTTTTCATCTGGAAGTTCTAAAATATTTAATTTGCAATATTTTGAAAGTCTTTTTGAATATTCATCAATTGCATCTCTAAAAAATTTTTCTTTTACTTTTCCAATACATATTACATTTATAGTTAGCATTTTTAATCCTCAAATTAAATATTTAGGTTTTTAAATGGAATACCTATAACCAAATATCACTTTTGGAACTTGTGACCACAAAAGAACATTAAAAAGAAAAACGTGTCCCAGGAACATCACGGCTTGCAACATTTAATTTTAACGAATTTTCATTATAATTGCTATTAGAAATAATCTCATCAATAACTGTTTTATATGCCAATTCCGGAAAATTACTTTCTTTACTTAAATGTCCAAGAGTTGCTTGTTTAAGACCAGATTGTAATAAATGTGCAATTGTTTTTCCCGCTGTTTCGTTAGGCAAATGACCATTTGGACCTGCAATTCGTGATTTTAATATGTAAGGGTATCTAGAAAATTTAAGTACTTCGGGATCATAATTTGATTCTAATAAAACAAAAATACTATCTTCCAAATTTTTTAAAATACCATTTGTCATATGGCCAATATCTGTTGCAATACTTATTTTTTGGTCTCCCTTAAAGATATTAAAACCGCAGGGATTTGCTGCATCATGTGGAATTGCAAAAGGCTTTATTTGTAAATCACCAATTTCGAATTTTTCTTCTATTTTAATATTATTTATATTTTCTTCTTTTATCTTATCTCTCTGTTTAGGCATTGCATCTAAAGTTTTTTGATTTACATATATAGGTAAATTAAATTTTTTTGCAAATGTTCCTAAACCTTGAACATGGTCTGAATGTTCATGTGTTATTAATATACCATTTATAGAAGCAGGGTCAACATCAAGGTTTGTTAAAGCAGATTCAATTTTTTTACTACTAACTCCTGCATCTATTAATAGTCTAGTATTTTCTGTTTCAACATATAAACTGTTTCCACTGCTTCCACTATATAAACTACAAAAATTAAACATAATGTGTACTTCTTTCTATTTCTTTTACTATAGTTAGAAATAAAATGGACACTATAAAACTATATATCCACTTTATTTTATCAAAAATTATTCATTTACTCTTTTTATATTTGCTCCAATTTTTCTAAACTTCTCTTCAATGTTTTCATAACCTCTATCTATGTGACCAAGGTTGTAAACTTCTGTTACACCATTTGCAGATACACCTGCAACAATTAAAGCAGCGCCTGCACGTAAATCTGTAGAATAAACTGGTGCTCCAAATAATTCGTCTACACCTTCAAATATGGCAGTTTTTCCTTGTGCTGTAATATTTGCACCCATCTTATTTAATTCGGCAGTATATTGGAATCTTGATTCCCAAATACTTTCGTTTATGATGCTTGTACCATTTGCAGTTGCTAAAACAACACCCATTTGAGGTTGCAAATCTGTTGGAAAACCTGGATAAGGTAATGTTTTAATATTTGCTTTATTAGGACGTTTGCTATACCAAACTCTAATACTATCACCATTATCTTCAACATTTCCACCAATTTCCACAATTTTTGCAGTTAAAGGTTCCAAATGTTTTGTAATACAATTTTTTATAAGTAAATCACCTTTAGATGCAATGGCAGCAAGCATAAATGTACCTGCTTCTATTTGATCTGGAACAACAGAATATGTAGCATTTCCATGTAATTTTTCAACACCATTTATTTTTATAACATCTGTTCCAGCACCTCTAATATCTGCACCCATTGTATTTAAAAAGTTAGCAACATCAACAATATGAGGCTCTTTGGCAGCATTGTCAATTGTAGTTGTACCTTTTGCCAAAACACTAGCAAGTATAATGTTTATTGTCGCTCCAACTGAAACAACATCCATATATATGTGTGCACCTTTTAGACAAGACGCTTTCGCACTAATTGTCCCTTTGCCAACTTCAACATTTGCTCCTAATAATTCAAAACCTTTAATATGTTGATCAATTGGTCTTGCACCTAAGTTACATCCTCCTGGCATACCAACTTTAATTTCTCCAGTTCTACCAAGCATTGCTCCAATAAGATAATAAGACGCTCTAAATTTACTTGTTAAATCAAGAGGTGCCTGTGTTGTAGTTATATTTGTTGTATCAATTTTTAATTCATTTTTTCCAGTCCAATCAATTTTTGCACCCATTTCTCCTAAAATTTTGCATAAAATTTGGACATCACTTATATTTGGCACATTTGTTATTGTGCAAACACCATCTATTAATAATGTGGCTGGTAATAGTGCTACTGCCGCATTTTTTGCTCCGCTTATTTCTACTTCACCTTTTAAAGGTGTTGGTCCTGTTATTACTAATTTTTCCAAAATGATTCCCCCTGATAGAATATAATTTCATATGCATAAAATATACCATAAAGAGTGACGTATTGCAAGTATAATTAGAAATTTTTAGCAGTAAGAAGGCCATTATTTGCAAACAATTCTAATAATTTAAATTTAAACTTTATACTAGAATTTGAACTGTCAGAAATTAATGAATATTCCTCATCAGATAAAACTTTTTGTAACTCCTCTTTTGATTCTTCTGGAACAAAGCCTGACGAAACATCAATAAAACATAAAGAAGGGAACATCACACACCACCAATTACGACCTTTTGCTTCACCAATTTCAACTCTTAGAGCATCATAATAACCTGCAGGGAGCGAAATATCACCATATTGTTTTGTTGGAAATTCAAAATTTCCAATATTTATTTTTACATTATATGAATATCCTTCGTTGTGAATGGTATCTAAAGCAACTTGTTTAAATTCATCTTGATGCTCTGTTACAATTTTTATTGCTTCATCTTTAGAAGTACAATTTGAGCAAAGACCATTCATATATTTAAGTAAATTATCTCTTACCTTGTATTTTAAGGCTTGATCCTCATCACTGTTGCTATTTGCCAAAACGTGCAATCTAAAAACACTGTCACTTATATCTGTTGATACTGCTTGAACATAAGAAAAAGCACAGATTATTGTATATATAATTAATAATAAAATTAAAGTTAGGATAATTCCTAATTTGGAATTTTTTTTGTTGTTTAATAATTTTTTCATAAGTTACCTCCAATAAACTTTTTTTCTAAAAAATTCTTTAATTTAATTATTTACAATTTAGATAAAATTATACAAATAAAAAAATAAAGGTGATTTTTAATTATAGGGCAATTTTTGAAATATAATTGAAATATTTCTGAAATAAATTTGAAATATTTTCCAATTTTTTCTTGACACACAAAAAAATAAATGGTAAAATTTACCAGTAATCAAAAACAAGGTTACACTAAAGAAAAAAACTTTGTAAAGTGAAAGGGTTGATATTCTTATGATGAAAAAAAACGAAAGAAAAGAAAAAATATGCTTGTTTTTTGCAAGTGATTATCATTTTGAAATGATGAGTTTACCTTATATTAATGAAAATTTAAAAAAGAATAAAAATGTAATAATAATGACAGAAAATAATTTAGATAATACAGTAAATAAAGTTTTAGAAAATGTAAATTTGGCAAAAGAAGACAAAGAAAGAATAACAAAAATAGACTGGAAAAACAATGATTTGGATAAATTTAAAGAAGTAAAAAATGCAAATAAGGAAGGAAAAGAAACATTAATCTTTATAAAAGGAAAAGAAAATTATATAGAAAATATGAATAGAAATATAGAAAATTGGATAAACAATAGTGATGTAAAAGTTGTAGATTGTTATGATATAAACGAAATCAAAGAAGATGCAAGCAATATAGAAAAAAATTATACCAAAATTTTATCAACATCAGGTGTGGTTACAGTTCATAGCCTATAAAATTATTGTTTGCGTGTTTCCCGTTCACCTTGGACATATATGTATATGATTTGAAACGTTTTCTCGGCTCAATACGCAACATAAGAATTTCTAAAATAAATTTATGGCACCCTTCCGCTTAGTCCTTACTGCGTTCGACGCGAACTCTTTCCATAAATTTATTTAAGAATTTCTAATATTGCTCCAATCACATTCGAAAAGTTTAAAATCGTATACATATATGTCCAAGGTGAACGGGAAACACGCAAACAATAATTTTACGGACTGTGAATTGTAACCAGGTGTAGAAAAAATATTATAAAATTTTAAAAAATACTTGATAAATTTCAATAAATAGTATAAAGTATAAAGTACATAAAAAAATGAAGCAGTCAAAGTGCAAACGAAAGGAAGAATAAATATGGACAATACATTAGAAGAAGCAAAAGTAATATTAAAAAAATACAACCAAGAACACTTATTAAATGGTTATGAAAATTTAGATGAAAAAAAGCAAAAGCAATTATTAGACCAAATAATGAACATAGACTTCGAATTAATAAAAAGCCTTTATGCCAATACAACAAAAGAAGAATCAGAAAACGAAGATGTAATTGAACCAATGGAATATCTAGACAAAAACAAATTATATGATAATTATAAATACTATGAAAATATAGGAAAACATGCTATACAAGAAGGAAAACTTGCTGCAGTTACAATGGCAGGAGGACAAGGAACAAGACTTGGACATAGTGGACCAAAAGGAACCTATGATATAGGCTTAGACTCACACAAATCATTATTTGAATTATTAAGTGATGGGTTAAAAGAAGCAGGAAAAAAATATGATGTTACTATACCATGGTTTATAATGACAAGTAGAGAAAACAATGAAGAAACAGTAAACTTCTTTGAAAAAAATAGATACTTTGGATATCAAAAAGACAAAAACATCTTCTTCTTTATCCAAGGTGAATTACCAATGGTAGACACAGAAGGAAAAATATTAATAGGTGAAGATGGTTTAATAAAACAAGCCGCTGATGGACATGGAGGAATTTATGAATCATTAGTAAAAAGTGGTATGACTGAAAAAATGAGACAACTTGGAGTAGAATGGGTATTTATAGGTGGAGTTGACAACTGCCTTGTAAAAATGGTAGACCCAGTACTTATGGGAGTAGCAATAGATAAAGGTGTCACAGTTGCATGTAAATCAATTGTAAAAGCAAATCCACACGAAAAAGTAGGAGTTTTCTGTAAAAGAAATGGAAAACCAGGTGTTATAGAATACTCAGAAATTACTGATGAAATGGCAGAGGCAACAGATGAAAATGGTGAACTTTTATATGGTGAATCACATATACTTTGCAATTTGTTTAGCATTGATGCAGTAGAAAGAATGGGTCAAACACCATTACCATACCATAGTGCTTTTAAAAAAGCTAAATATATTGATAAAGATGGAAACTTAGTAGTTCCAGATTCTCCAAATGCATATAAATTTGAGGCTTTCTTGTTTGATGCTTTTGGTGAGGTTGATGATATGGCAATTCTTAGAGTTAAGAGAGAAGAAGAATTTGCACCTGTTAAGAATGCTGATAGTGCTGGAGTTGATTGTCCAAGTACTGCTAGAAAATTATATGAGGAATTCCATCATTTAAAATAAAATAAAAGAGTAGGTTAGCAAAATGACCTGCTTTATTTTTTGCATAAAAAAAGTATGTGCATTCACAGGTACACATACGATTAATTTTGAACAACAGAGACCTCACTGTTCATTTATTCTGTACCTAAATAATATCACAATATCTCAAACTTGTCAAATAATTTTCCAAAAACTCTTTATTTATTTTTCAAATAATGATATTATAATCATATCAAAAATTATTGTCAAAAACGCAAGTCTAATGACATAATAAAAATTGTCAAAAAAGAGTGTACCTAATGACAGAAAAGAAAGGATTGATAAAATGAAAAATTATTTAGAAGAATACAAAAAATGGTGTGAAAGTCCAGACTTTGACGAAGAAACAAAAAAAGAATTGTCAGAAATAAAAGACAATGAAAAAGAAATAGAAGATAGATTTTACAAAGAACTAGAATTTGGAACAGCCGGATTAAGAGGAGTAATAGGGGCCGGAACAAACAGAATGAACAAATATACAGTAGGAAAAGCAACACAAGGGTTAGCAAATTACATAAAAGAACAAGGAACACAAGATAAAGGCGTAGCAATAAGTTATGACTCAAGAAGAATGTCAAAAGAATTCAGTTTACAAACTGCTTTAATATTAAATGCAAATGGAATAAAAACATACTTATTCGAAAACTTAAGACCAGTACCAGAACTATCATTTGCAGTTAGAGAATTAAAATGCACAGCAGGTGTTATGATTACAGCAAGTCATAATCCACCAAAATACAATGGATACAAAGTTTACTGGGACGACGGAGCACAAATAGTAGCGCCAAGAGACAAAGACATAATAGCAAAAGTAAGAGCAGTTGCAGAATATAGTGAAATTAAAGAAATCTCAAAAGAAGAAGCAATTGAAAAAGGATTATTTAATATTGTTGGAACAGAAATGGATGACAAATATATTAATACTTTAAAATCTTTAATATTAAATCCTGAAATTGTAAAAGAACAAGGAAAAAACTTAAAAGTTGTCTATACACCATTACATGGAACAGGTAACACAGTTGCAGAAAGACTTTTAAAAGAAATAGGAATCCAAAATTTATATGTTGTTCCAGAACAAAAAGAACCAGATGGAAACTTCCCAACAGTTGATTACCCAAACCCAGAAGATAAAAAAGCATTCAAATTAGCACTTGAATTGGCTAAAAAAGTAGATGCAGACGTAGTTTTAGCAACAGACCCTGATGCGGATAGACTAGGAATTTATGCCAAAGATACAAAAACAGGGGAATACATGACATATACAGGAAATATGTCTGCGTTATTAATTGCCGAATATAGAATCTCTCAAATGAAAGAAAAAGGAATTTTACCTGAAAAAGGAATGTTTATTACAACAATAGTTTCTTCAGACTTAGCAAAAGCAATTGCTTCAAACTACGGATTAGAATGTTTTGAAGTTTTAACAGGATTTAAAAACATTGGAGCGATCATGAAAAGAGAAGAAGAAAAAACAGATGGAGATAAATACGTATTTGGGTTCGAAGAAAGTTATGGATGCTTAATAGGCAACTATGCAAGAGACAAAGATGGTATTGCCGCAGTAATGGCACTATGTGAAGCCGCATGTTACTACAGAGCAAACAACGAAACATTATGGGATCAAATGAACAACATTTATAAAAAATATGGCTTCTATAAAGAAGATCAAGTTTCAATTGTTTTAGAAGGTGCAGAAGGTGCAGAAAAAATAAAAGAAATGATGACAGAAATGAGAAATAAAGATGTAGAAAATATTGGAGACTATAAAGTTTTAACATTTAAAGATGTTGACAATGATTATGTTAAAGATATGGCTACAGGAGCAGAAAGTAAAACAGGATTACCAAAATCAAATGTTTTATATTATCAATTGGAAAATAATGCATGGTGTTGTGTTCGCCCATCTGGAACAGAGCCAAAAATTAAATTGTATTTTGGTGTTAAAGGGAAAGATGAAGAAGATGCAACAAATAGTTTGGAAACATTAAAAGATGCAATGGTAAAATTAGTTAGAGGAAATTAAAAAGTAAAGAAATAAAGAAATAAAGAATCGGGATTTAGTGGCACCCACAAAAAATCCCGATTTTAAAAGTTTACATATTTAGGAGGAAAACAATGCAAAGAATATTAAGCCATATGAGAAAAGCAATAGAAGACTACAAAATGATAGAAGAAAACGACAAAATAGCAATATGTTTATCAGGAGGAAAAGACTCAATAACCATGTTACACGCCTTCAAGGCAGTACAAAGATTCTATCCAAAAAAATTCGACATAATAGCAATAAGTATAAATCCAGGATTTGAACACTTCGACACAAACTTATTACAAGAAATGTGTGACAAACTAGAAATACCATTATTTATAGAAAACAGTCACGCACAAGAAATAGTATTTGACATCAGAAAAGAAAAAAATCCATGCTCATTATGTGCAAATTTACGCAGAGGAGTAATAAATTCAATAGCAGTACGTGAAGGATGTAATAAGATTGCATTAGGACATAACGAAGATGACGTATTAGAGACATTTTTACTAAATTTATTTTACACAGGAAGTATAGGAACGTTTTCGCCAGTTAGTTATATGGATAGAACAGGAATAACTTTGATAAGGCCATTAATATATACGCCTGAAAAAGAAACAAGAAGATTTGTGAAAAAAAATAATTTGAATGTTATGTCTAAAGTATGTCCAATGGATGGGACTTCTAAAAGAGAGGATATGAAACAAATGATTTTTTCTCTTCAAAAAGATATTCCTATGATAAGAGCAAATTTATTTGGAGCAATAAGGAGAAATTTACCAGATTGGAAATAATTTCTTTTTGACAAAAATTGTCGATTTTTGTGCAATGTACTGTACAGAATTGATAAAAAATACAATTTTGTACAATATACTGTACAAAATTAATAAAAATAACTTATGTAACAAAAATGTAATATAAATTTAAAAAAACTAAATAAAAAAATAAAAAATGTGCTTCCCTAGTAAGGTAGAAGCACATTTTTGTAATATAAACCCATTCCAAAAAAACACCTATTGAATAACAAAAAAAAATTAATTACAATTATAATAAGGTAAAATGTCGAAAAACTAAAAAAGCCTTAGGAGGGGAATGAGATTTATGAAAAATCAAGTAACAAATCTAATTACAAAAATAATTTCAATTCTAGTCATAATGCTAATGATAGTAAACAGTTCACTAATGCTAGTAATATCAGTAGCAGCAGACGCAGTACAAAAAATAATAGACGAAACAAAAACAAATGCAATTTATGAACTGAATATAGAAAAATACGTAAATTACAAGATAGGAGACAAGCAAGGAACCCTTGTGCAAACTAACCTAAAAACAGGAATTGAATATCAAGAAGGGCAAGAATACGCCCCAATACAAGAAACAAATGTAACTATAAACACTCCTAAGATAAACGATAAATATCCAGAAAACGTAGAAATAATTACAAAATCTACAAAAGCAACAAACGGTGATGGAAACGGAAAAGATGTTAATTATACTTACAACAAAGAAAATGGACAACTACAAATAATTGCAGAAAACAAGGCAGATGACAAAGGAAACATCTATACAGAAAACGTTGCTGGTGCAAGAGACGAATATCAAATAGATTTTTATTATGATGCAGATTGCTATAATGGTGAAAATCAAAAAAGAGTGCTAAATTTTACAGGAAAAGAAAATTTGAAGGTTAAAAATAATGAAAATGAGGCACAAATAAGCAAAGATATTAAATCAGATTTTGAAGTAGCAGAAAATATATCTGGATTAATTTCAACAAATGCTACAACAAGTGATATTTATAATGGATATATCAATGCAAATGTAAAAAATGGAACTGCAAATGATACAGAATACACAGAAAATATGAATATTCAAGTAGGATACAAAGAAATAGCAAACGAAATGTATGTTACTTTAACAAATACATTGAAAAATAAAAATGACAAAGAAACAGAAACTACAGATGTGGTTTATAAAGGTTTAAAATTAAACAAACAAAATATTTTAGACATCTTAGGGGAAGACGGAAACCTACAAGTATTAGACAATAAAGGAAACAAATTAGCAGAAGTAAATAAAGATACAAATGCAAATGATAATGGAACAATTGAAGTAAACTATGAAAATGAGCAAAATTCAATAATAGTAAAAACAACAAAACCTGTAAAAATTGGAGATATAAAAATTGAAAACAAAAAATTTATAAAGGCTTCAATGACAGATTTAAATAACAATAAAATAATATCAAAAAGCACAGTAAAATGTATAAATAGAGTACAAAAAGAAATAGAGCAAACACAAGAAAATAAAGAAACACAAGAAGTAATAGAAGAAAAATATAATTTTGAAAACACAAACGAAGAACAAATAAAAGAAGCAAAAACAAGAATTGATATTAATTTTAACAAAACAGAATGGACAAATAGTGCACAAAATGACACAACAATAACTGCAACACTTGTAACAAATAGTCCAGAATATAACCTATTTAAAAATCCTGTAATTGAAATTCAATTACCACAAGAAGTAGAAAAAGTAGTATTAGGTGAAACACAATTACTATATAATGACAATTTAAGTATTAAAAAAGCAGAAGTAATAGATAGAAATAACCAAAAGGTTATAAGAATAGAATTAAACGGAACTCAAAATGCATATACAACAAATTCAATTGTAAATGGCGTAAATGTTGTTATACCAGCAACAATAATTGTAAAAAAAGACATTGAATCCACTCAAACAAATGCTTATTATGCATATTTAAACGAAACTGCAACAGGAATTGATTATGAGTTAGAAGGTAAAAACTGCAAAAATATTGGTATTAATATAACAGTACCACAACAAGAAGAAAATGCCGAACCACAAGAAACACAACAAGAAGAACAAGAAGTTGTTTCTGCAAATTTAGATGCAGAAATAACAGCAAAGGTTGGAAATGATGTTATAGAAGATAAAGGAATGGTTCACCAAGGTGAAGTTATAACTTATACCTATAAAATAACAAACAATACAGGAAAAACTGTAAATGGAATAAAAGCAGTAGCAACAGTTCCAGAAGATACAGTATATGTAACAAAAGATGGATCATACATAATAGAAGAAGGAGACAACGAATCAGGAGGAAGAAATCCACTATTTGTTGAAAATCAAGATATAAAAAATCTTACAAAAGATATAGGAAAATTAGAAAATGGTAAAACTCAAGAATTTTCTTTTCAAGTAAGAGTAAAAAATGAAGGAACATTTTCAACACAATTAACAATATCAAGTGAAAACAAAGAAAATGTTGTGTTGAACAAAACTGCAACTGCAAAAAGTGCACCAATATCTGTTGAAGTTTTCTCTGCAGAAGATGTAATATCATCAGATACAAATAATAAAGTCGCTTTTTGTGTAAGCGTTGTAAATAATTCTGCAACAGAAACAATTTCTAATGCAAAAGTTAAAATTCAATTAGCAGACGAATGGGTATTTTATGATATAAAAGAAATGCCACCATATACATATGACGAAAAAACAAAAACTATTGAATTTAACACAGGAGAAATTGTACCAAAACAAGACCAAGGTGAAACAAAGCAAACAGGAGAACAATCATATTATATAGAAGTTGCAGCAGATAATATAAAAGAAGGGGTATATGAAAAAGATATACCATTTACTGCAACTGCGAAAATTGAAAACAGTGATGAAGAATATAGAGGAAATGTAGAACAATATAAAGCGCAATATGCAAATATTACAGTAAATCAATCAAGTAAAACAGAAGGAGAAGATTTACAAAATGACCAAGAAATAGAATATAATATCGAGGTTAAAAACACAGGAAAAAAAGAAGCTTTAATAAATATTATTAATAATTTACCAGAAGAACTAATACCAGAAGAAGTAACATATGAGTCATATGTTTTAAATGATGAAACAGATCAATATGAAAAAATACAAAAAACATACAATATGGAACAAAAAATGGGTGATTATAATTTTTATGTTCAAACATATATATATCCAGATGATACATTAAAAGCAACAATAAAAGCAAAGGTTGACCGTACAGATAAATTTAAAAACATTGAAAACATAGTAACTGTAACAGGTCAATATATGCAAAGCAAAATATCAAACGGAATAAAAAATAGAATAGTTCCATATGGATATGTAAAACCAGATCCAGAAAATCCAGATCCAGAAAAACCAGATCCAGACAATCCAAATCCGGATAAACCAGATCCAGAAAATCCGGATCCAGATAATCCAACACCAGACAATCCAAGCGATAATAAAAGCACATATTCTATAAAAGGTGTTGCATGGATTGATTCAGATAAGAACGGCCAAAGAGATGATGGCGAAACATTATTAGAAGGAATTACAGTAAAATTATTTAATGCAGAAACAAACTCAATAGTAACAGATTCAAATAATAATACATTTAAAACAACAACAAATAGTAATGGAGAATATACATTTAGTAATGTAGCAAATGGAAAATATTTAGTATTATTTGAATATGATACAGACAAATATGAATTAACATCATATCAAAAAGACGGAATTAGCAACAACTTAAATTCAGATGCTATATTAAAAGAAGTTAATATAGATGGACAAGTTAAAAACGTTGGTGTAACAGATATTGTAGAAATAAACAATGCAAATATTTCTAATATAGATATAGGATTATTAGAAAAAGGAAACTTTGACCTAAGTGTTGAAAAATATATAACAAAAGTAACTGTAGAAACAAATGGAAGCACAAAAGAATACAATTATAATAATTCTAAATTGGCAAAAGTTGAAATTGCATCTAAAAAAATGTCAACATCAAACATAAAAGTTGAATATAAAATTATTGTAAAAAATAATGGAAATGTTGAAGCATATGGAACAGAGATTGCAGATTCAATGCCACAAGGTTTTGAATTTGATGGAAATGCAAATGATGACTGGACATTGGAAAGTAAAAAAGCAGTTAACAAAAGTTTAGCTTCAATAAAATTAAAACCAGGCGAAAGCAAAGAGCTTACAATTGTTTTAACTAAAGATTTAAGTGATGGCTCAATAGGAACTGAAACAAATATTGCACAAGTTTCAAAAACATATAATACTGCAAATGAAAAAGATAGCAACACAGACAATGATAGTTCACAGGCACAATTAATTATTTCTGTAAAAACAGGTTTAGCAATTAAAATAGGAATTGTTTTAGGAATAATCTTAATTTTAGTTGCAGTTGCAATGTTAATTAAAAATAAAAAAATTAGCAAAAATGCTTTAATGATGTTATGTACTATAATGATATTAGGCGGAATGATATTAAGTAATACAAATTCAATTGCAGATGATCTTACGTATAATAATCTTGGAGGACATAAAGACGCATCTACAGGGGTTTGGAGTGTAGTCAACTCTGGTGAATCATATTGGTGTATAACACCAGGAGGACATTTAGGAAGTCATGTTACAGGAGAATGGAAACCAGAGGGAATGACTGTACATGGTCAATGTAGTGTTAGACATACATATACAAAAACAAAAACTGTAGGGACATATACTACATTTGATTCATTTATAAGTTATCTTAAAAGTACTGCATCACAAGCAAAAGTATTTAAAAATTGGTTTGGGTCAACTGGCCCTGCAAGTGCATCTGGAAGTAAGGCAGCAAGCCCTACAAACAATAATTATGAAATAAAAGATGGTCAATTATTAGTAGGACCATTTAGATATACACATTCATTAACTAATGCTGAAGTAACAGGAAAATCAATGAGTGTAAAAAATGGTGGGACAGATATATCATATACAATATATAATTCAAGTAAAGATGGTGTAATTAGTTTAAATGATATAACATCAGGAACAACATTCTATTTGCTTGTATCAACAGATGTGTCAGATTTAAATGTAAAAATAACTGAAGATATTAAGAAAACTGAAGTTTATAAAAGTGTTACTGTAGAAGAATATAAGTTAACAGGACTTAGTGGAGATGGAATTTGTAAAAATACAAAAGGAGAAGTAATTGGTCATAAATATGGTGAAAGTATATCTTTACCTAAAAATGCTCAAAATCTAATAAAAATTGAAAAACATAATAAAACAACGACAAAAGATGACAGTTTACCATACAGTTGGAACTGGAAAGTTGACAAAGGAAACATCAAAGTAAACAAAAAAGACGCTGACTCTGGAGCAGGACTAGAAGGAGCAACAATGCAACTAACAGGAGGACCATCAAATTATTATAGTAATACAGTAAAAATGACATCATCAGCATACACATTTGAAAACCTACTACCAGGAAATTACACATTAACAGAAACAGGAACACCAAATGGATACAAACTAGAATTACAAACAGACAAAACAAAGAACATATCAGTAACAGCAAATAACACATCATCAATATCAGTAAGTAACAAACAATACGGAAATTTAAAAGTACAAAAAACGGATCAAGACACAGGAAAACCATTAAAAGCAGCAGGATTCAAATTTAAAATATACACATCAAAAGGATATATAACAAAATATGTAAAAGGAAGTCCATCAACAGTACAATTTGGAAACGAAAATAACGCACAAGTATTTATCACAGATTCAAATGGACAATTTGAATTAGATAATATACCAATAAATCCAAACACATACTATGTAAAAGAAATAGAAGTAGCAGATAGTATGAAAAACTATTACGAAGTCAAATCAACAGTTGATGCATATGTAGTAAATAACAATGCAACATCTGGAACAACATCAAAAGACTTGTCTAACAAACAAATCTGGGTAGATGTGCAAGGATATGTATGGGAAGATATTGCAAATTCAAATAAACAAACAAAACGAAATGATGTATTTGACAAAGATAATGACAAATTAGCAGATGGAGTAATAGTAAGACTAAAACATAAGAATGGAACAGTAATTGATACAAAAGTAACAGGAAAAGATGGAGCATACAAATTTATAAAAGTAAAAATCACTGAACTTGGAAATTACTATGTTGAATTTGAGTACAATGGACTAAAATATCAATGTGTAAACAAAAACTTAAATTTAGCAAATGGTTCTAAAGCATTAGAAACAGAAAAAGACAGAACAAAATTTAATGCTTCATATTCAAGCATAACAGGTGGAAATGAAAAAGGAAACACTACTACAGGATATTCAAAATCAGAAAATGGAACAACAACAAATAACTTGACATACAAAAATGGAACATATAGTTCATCATTAGTTGATAATACAACATATGCAACATCAAGTGCAAATGGATATGTAAAATCACAAAATGGTTCAACAGGAGTTGTTATAAAAGCAGATACAAATACTGCAGGATACACATTAAAATGGTCACCAGGTGTATATACAATTTCAAATGTAAATTTGGGAATGTATTTAAGAGACCAACCAGATATGGCAATAGCAACAGACTTAAATAATATTGAACTGGACTTAAATGGATATACTCATTCATATAAATACAACAAAAGAATAGCTGCAACAGGAATTGATATATTCTCTGAGATGCAAAAATGGAAAGAAAATGCAGATACAGAAAATTATCCTAGAACATATACAAGAAGTATTTATAACAACTATGCATATGCTTCAGGAGTAAAAGGAGATGGAGAACTTGAAGAAAATAATAAATTACAAGTATATTTAATTTATAAAATTGTAATAAAAAATGAATCAAGTTCAGTATATATGGCACCAAATGAAATAGCAAATTATTATGATTCAACATTAAACTATGTTTCATCATATTATACAGATGGAAATAACAACAAAGTTAATGTTCAGTGGGATACAAAAGAAGATAAAGACGGATATAAACAAATAAGAACTACAGGATTAAAAAACTTAAGAATTAACCCAGGACAAAGTGTAACAGTTTATGTAAGAATGGAAAAAAATACTACAGCAGATTGGGCATTTAAAGATACAATAGAAGAATATGCAAAATCAGTTTCTGAAATAACATCATATTCTTCATATACAAAGAGTGGAAATAACTATGCACATTATGCAGGTATAGATAAAGACTCTGCACCAGATAATATTAAACTTGGTGATATAAATACATACGAGGATGACACAGACTCTGCACCAATAGTTAAAGTTACATTTGACGAACCAAGAACAATAACAGGAAACGTTTTTGAAGATTACACAAGCGAAACTACAAATGCGAACTCAGAGAGAAAAGGAACAGGACAATATGATTCAAGCAAAGACGGAACTGTTCAAAATGTTAAAGTAGAGTTGATTAATATGAGTACAAATAGTACAGCATATATTTATCCAAATGCAATAAAGGAGGATAATTTGAATGCTAAAGAAGCAGAAATGATAACAGAAAAAGATGGTAAATATCAATTTGTTGGAATTATACCAGGAAAATATTATATTAAATATACATATGGAGATGGAAGCGTAATTTATAGACCTGCAGTAGATGGTGAATATGCAAAAGTAACAACACAAAATTATAAGTCAACAATTGTTACAAATAATATTATTAAAGGTGCATTCGGAAATAATAAATTTATTACAAATGGAAACACAGTATGGTATCAAAAAGAGATAAAAGGATATTCATCTGCAGTTGATGATTATACAACAAGAAAGAACATAAATAATGAATTATCGACAATAACATATTCAGTAAAAAATGGATATGAAACAAAACAAGGTGATTATGCTGAATTACAAACAATGACTGCTAGAACTCCAGATATGGATATAGCAATTGAAAATACTAATAATGAAGAGACACAAGAAGATCAAAATAGAACAACAATATATGACAATATTGATTTTGGTATAGTTGAAAGACCTAGAAAGAACATAGAACTTACAAAAGAAATAAAATATGTAAGACTAAAACTTGCAAACGGTCAAACTTTAATTGAAGGTGACCCACGAAATAATAATGAAATTAGATATTTAACATATCCAGAAGGTGGATTGTTAAAAATCGAATTAGACTCTGAAATGATTGAGGGTGCTACAATAGAAATTCAATATGCAATTAAGTTGACAAATAATTCTGAATTGGATTATGATACACAAGCATATTACAAATATGGTGATAAAACTGAAGCAACTCCGGTAAAAATCAAGATTAATCAAGTTGTAGATTATTTGGATGAAAACTTGAGATATGTTGAAACTGATGCAAAAACTGGTGAGAAAGGCGAGCATTGGGAACAAGTTGAAGCAAAAACATTATTTAATCAAGGTATGCTTTCAAGTGAGGCATATAATAATGGTATAAAATCATTGAAAAATATATTTGTAAGAACTTGCGATATTGAACTTGATCCAACAAAAGGTCATAATACTGCAGAGATTACAATGAATGCAAGCAAACTACTTTCAGGTTCTAAAGATATGACTTATCAAAACTACGCAGAGGTTCTAAAGGTTTCTAATAGTGTTGGTAGATTCTATGGACAAATTGATACAGGTAATAATACACAATGGAAGAATATTACACCGGGTAACTTTAATCCTAAAAATCCAGAAGGTACTACAGAGACTGATGATAACCAAGGACATAATCCTAGAAGAGCAGAGGTTGTTCTTACACCGCCTACTGGTGAGAATAAAAACGAGATTGTAGTTTATATTATTACTGGTATTGGTTGCTTGGTAGTTTTGGCAGCGGGTGTGGTTCTTATCAAAAAGAAAGTTTTGGATAAATAAAATATAAAAAATAAGAAAGGCTTTAATAACCTTTCTTATTTTTGTCAAAGAAAGTTTAGGTGGGGTGGTACTCCCACATCTCCTACATCTTTTGATGGGCTACGGCTACCAGTTCCGTCCTCAGAAACTTTCTTTATTATTATATGCTAAACTTATTTTAACATACATTTTTTTTTTTTTCAAGTTAAAATAAATAAATGTGTGTTAATATAGATAAAAATATTTATGCTTGAAATATTTTTCTACTTTTTCATCAGCCATTACATACATTGTTCTTGCAAAATGAACATTTTTACTACTTACTCTTACTGCAACTAATACATATTCATTATTTATTTTGTATTTCTTTATAAATTCTATTGATTTTTTCTTTTCATTTCTTGCTAAGTATGTTGGGTTACTTATTATATTTTCTATATCTTTACCATATTTTTCGAAGTCTAATGGGTGTTCTTCTTGCATGTGTTTTATATTTGCATCTCCAATAAAAATAGGTTCTTCTTTTGCATAGTCTAATCCTAATATTTTAATGATTTTTTTATTTACTATTCCTATCTGTTTATTCATTTTTCTTCCTTTCTTTGACAAAAAATATTGTAACATCTTTTATCTTAAAAAGCAACTGATTTTTAGTAAAATTTAATAAAAACGTATAAAAATGGTTACAATTCACAACCAATAATTTTATAGGTTGTGAATTGTAACTAAAAAATACTCATGATAAAACTTTTTTAATCATATATATGTACATTTTTTTTGCAAACGTGCTTTTATTTTTACGATATATTTTTTGGAAGCATTGTAACAAAAATGTAATATAAATTTAAAATTAGAAAACGAAAACCCTGAAAATGACCTTCCCTAGTAAGGAAGAAGCACTTTTTTGTAATATAAAAATATTTCAAAAAAGCACCTATTGAATAAGCAAAAAAAATTATTTACAATTATAATAAGGTAAAATGTCGAAAAACTAAAAAAGCCTTAGGAGGGAATGAGATTTATGAAAAATCAAATAACAAATCTAATTACAAAAACAATTTCAATTCTAGTCATAATGCTAATGATGGTAAACAGTTCACTAATGCTAGTAATATCAGTAGCAGTAGACGCAGTGCAAAAAATAATAGACGAAACAAAAATAAATGCGGTATACGAATTGAATATGGAAAAGTATGTAAATTATAAAATGGGAGACAAGCAAGGAACCCTTGTACAAACATACTTAAAAACAGGAATTGAATATCAAGAAGGGCAAGAATATGTGCCTATAGACACATCAAATGTAATTATAAACACTCCTAAAATAAATGACAAATATCCAGAAAGTGTAGAAGTTGTGACAAAATCAACAAAAGCAACAAATGGAGACGGAAGTGGAAAAGATGTAAATTATGCTTATAACAAAGAAAATGGACAGTTACAAATAATCACAGAAAACAAAGCAGATGACAAAGGAAACATCTATACCGAAAATGTTGCTGGAGCAAGAGACGAATATCAATTAGAATTTTACTATGACGCAAATTGCTACAATGACAAAAACGAAAAAAGGTCATTAGAGTTTAAAGGAAATGTTGAATTAAAACTAAAAGATGACAGAGACATTAGAAAAAATCAAGAAATTTCACAAAACTTCGAAGTAGCAGAAAATGTATCTGGTTTAGTTTCTACAGACGTAACAACAAGTGACATTTACAATGGGTATATTAATGCAAATATTCAAAATAATTCTGCATATAGTACGGGATATGCTGAAAGAATAAAAATACAAACAAGTTATAAAGAAATTGCAGATGAAATTACAGTAAATACAAAAAATTTACTTGTAAATAACAAAGATAAAGAAAATGAAACACAAGAGATAATTTATAAAAATACAAAAGTAAATAAAAACGAAATACTTGATAAATTAGGACAAGATGGATATTTCCAAATTATAGATAAAGATGGAAATGTTTTAGCAACAATTAACAAAGATACAGAAGCAGATGAAAATGGAAATGTTCAAATTGGATATGATGGAGAAAAAACAGAACTTAATTTTAAATTTAGCAAACCTTTAAAATTAGGTGATATAAATATTTTAAATACTAAAGAAATTAAAGATACAATGAAAGATGCAAATGTTACAAAGGTTGAAACAAGAAATACTGTTTCTTGTGTTAACAATGTAACAGAAAAAACAAAAGTTATTGATGAGGAAACTAAGGAAGAAAAAGAAGTTGAGAATACAAAACAAGTAGAAATTTATAATTATGTTGGTACAAGTGTAGCAGAAATAAAGGAAGCAAAGACTGATGTTAAGGTTACTGCAAATAATACAAATTGGACTAATAATGTTCAAAATGATGTTACTTTTACTGCAACTTTGGTAACTAGCGGACCTGAATATAATTTGTTTAAAAATCCGGTTATAGATATTAAATTGCCAGATGAAGTTGAGAAAGTTGTACTAGGAGAATCATCTATCTTGTATGACAATGGATTACAACTAAGCAGTGTACAAGTCGTAGATGATAATGGTTCTAAAGTTATTAGAGTTAAAGTTAATGGAACTCAAACTTCATATGTTCAAAACGAAGTTGTAAATGGAACAAATATTGTGATTCCTGCAAGTATTATTTTGAAAAAGGATATTGTTTCATCTCAGGAAAATATCGCTGTTTCTTTTGCAAATTATATAAATGCAAAGTCTCCTGAAACAGGTAATTTAGATATTCCGGTAAATGTAACTTCAATTATTAATAATACTGCTAGTGCTGATGAGCAAAGTTCTAATAATGGTGCAAGTGCAAATGGTGTGGCTACAAGTTTTGCAGCGGTTTCTGCACAGGCTACGTTGACTACAGCGAATAATAATGTAGTTGAGGCTAAGCCTATTGATTTGGATAAGATTTCTGTTGAGTATAAGGCTTTCCTTGGAGATAAGGAACTTGCTAATGGTGATTCTGTTCATGAGAATGAGTATATTAAGTATGTTGCTAAGGTTAGAAATAATACTGGTGAGGATGTTAATGGCTTGAATGTTGTTGCTAGTGTACCAGAAGGGACTACTTATGTTAATATTGAAACAAAAGATTTAACTGAAGAAGAACAGGAATCAGAAAAATATGATGAGTGTAATATTATACCAGATTCAAATAAAAAAGATGTAACTGTTGCTATAGACATGAAGAAAGAAGAAGAAAAAAGTATATTCTTTTATGTTAAAGTAAATGAATTATCAAAAAGTGTAACAAAAGGAAATATAACTTCAAATATAAAAATAAAAGATAGCAAAAATGAAAAACAAATATCAATATTAAATAATAATGTTTCTAAAGCAGTTTTGTCAGTACAATTAAGTGGTTGGGAAACAATGAGAGATGTTAATATTTGGAGATTTGTTATTGACGTTACAAATAATGGAACAGAGACGCTAAATGATGTAGACATTAATTTATATAAAAATAGTAAATTTGATTTTTCTGAAAAAGAAACAGTCGAGAATTTTTCTGATAAAGGAAAATATTGGGGATTAGTAATTGATGGTTTGGAACCAGGAAAAACAGATGAAAGAGTCATATATTTAAGAGCAAAAACATCTGCGGAAGAAAATGATCAAACGGATATGTTAGCAAGTGCTATTGTAAATGGAGAAGAATATTATTCAAATCCAAGTATTCAATTAATAAAAAATCCAAATTTTAAAATAACTCAAACTTCAGATAGAGAGGGAGAAAAAATAAAATATGGAGAAACAGTTGAATATGTATATATAATAGAAAATAAAACTTTTTTACCTTTTGCATGTCCAATAACATTAAGAGATTATTTGGATAGTAATATGGAAGGATTGTCTGCAGAATATGAATCTTTTAAAGAAGATCAAGGAAAATACATAAAAGAAACCCATAATTTAGATATGCATATTCATTCTTCTGGTGAAGAAGATACTGTAAGTGCTAAATTGGAATTGTATGTACCAGCGGGTGAAAAAATAACAATAAAAATAAAAGCAACACCTAGAATTGTTTTTGAAGAGGAAGAGACAACTAATTATGGTGTATTAAGTTATGAATATAATGATACTAAATTATCAAAGCAAACGAATACTATTAAAAATATTATATTGCCATATAATTATGTTGAACCAGACCCGGATAATCCAAATCCTGATAAACCAGACCCTGATAATCCAGATCCAGATAATCCAAATCCTGATAATCCGGATCCAGATAATCCAAATCCAGACAATCCAAGTGAAAATAAATATAATATATCTGGACTTGTATGGAAGGATGAAAATAAAAATGGAATTAGAGAAAGTTCTGAAATGTTATTATCAGGAATAACTGTAAAGCTATTTAATATAGATACTAATGAAATTGTGGTAATAGACGACAATAAACAGATTACTACAACAAACCAAAGTGGAGAATATAGATTCTCTGGTGTTGGTAAAGGAAATTATATTGTATTATTTGAATATGATACAAGCAAATATAAATTGACAACATATAAAAGTAATACAGCATCTGATGATACAAACTCTGATGTAATAAATAAGAGTGTAAGCATTGATGGAAATGAAAAAGAAGTTGGTGTTACAGATACAATAAACATATCAAATCAAAACAAAACTCATATTGATATGGGACTTATTGAAAATGGAACTTATGATTTAAGTTTGAATAAATATATTACTAATGTAGAATTAACTTATGGTTCTCAAAAACAAACATATTCTTATGACAATTCAAAACTTGCTAAAGTTGAGATACCTGCAAAAAAAGTTGATAATGCCAAAGTAACTATTGAATATAAAATTGAAGTGAAAAATGAAGGAAATGTAGATGCTAACATTGAATCAATAGTGGATTATAAGCCAGATGGATTAGACTTTGATAAAAGTTTGAATTCTGGATGGAACATTGACAAGGACAATAATTTAATTAATACAACATTATTAGGAAGTAAGTTAACACCTGGAGAAACCAAAAATGTTACTATATATTTGACAAAAACACTTACAAAAGATTCAATGGGTACATTTACAAATTCAGCTGAAATATTAAAAAGTACAAATTTATTGAATTTAAAAGATGTTGACTCTACTGAAGGAAATAAAAACAAAGCAGAAGATGATTATTCTGAAGCACAAGTTATCTTATCTGTAAAAACAGGTATTGTTTTGTATACAATTATTGTTTTAGGAGTATTGTTATTATTAGTAGGAATTACTATTTTAATAAAAACTAAAAAAATAAAGATTAATAAAATTAGAGGAATTGCATTTAGTTTTATATTTATATTTGCTACAACAATAATATTATCTAGTAATGAGGTATTTGCACAACAATGTTGGTTTAAACATAGAGAAAGTGGAGACTCTGGTAAGTGGTCATCATTTACTGATAACGGATATACTTTTGATACATATAATTATTATCATCATGGTAATAAAGGTAATTCTGAATTAGAAGGTCAAATTAATTTATATTGTTCTGAAGGTGGACATATGGCTAGAAGTGATGATGATAAATATTGTTATGTATATACAGTAAATAGTAATGGTGAATATATAAAAGACAAGCATGGAAATTATGTTACAGAAAAATGTTCAACAGCACATACTTCTTGGAAATATGAGTTAAATGCAAAACTTGATACATGGGAGAAAAGAGTGTTTGAAAGTTCAGATACAACAGGTAGTGAAGCAAGTATGGCTGTAAGCAACCCAGGTAATAATGAAGTTATTTTGGGAGCTGATTATGTTCTTGTGGGACCATTTAAAACAACTTATGTTGGAGGACTTATTACATATAATGAAAAAACAAGGCATGGATGTGCTGTATGGGGAGAGGATACATCAGGAAATGGTAAAAGAATAACAAGTGCTACATTTGCAGATAGAAATGGTAAAAATATAACACCAGCTAGTGGATCATCTTTTTATGTAAAAATTCCTAACAGCGAAAATATAAAAAAACTTACAGGTGTACAATTAGGAAGTTTGTCAAGTATTAAAACAGCAACAAAATATTATAAAAAGAAACATGAATCTTGGTTAGAACAAGGAAGACATGTTGACGCACAAATATTAAAAAATAATATCATATATCATGCTGGCAACGCAAATGCACCAAGTGATTGTTATGAAGAAACTACGGATTATTATAATGCGGATGAGACAATAACTCCAGATATTTATATTATGGGTGATTTAAAAATTACAAAAACAGATGCAGATAATACATCACTAAAATTATCTGGAGCAAAATTTAGAATAACAGGGCCAAACAATTATGATACAACAGTAACAACAGATTCAAATGGTTCTGCTACAGTAAAAAATTTATATATTGGAAAATATACAATAACAGAGATAGGAGCACCAACAGATTATAGATTAAATTTACAAGAAAACACAACAACAACAGTAAATGTAACAGGTGGTGGTACAGCAACAGCAGCATTTAAAAACAAACAATATGGAGACCTAACGGTAATCAAAAAAGACCAAGACACAGGAAGCACATCATTAGGAGGAGAACCACTGAATGACATAGGATTCAAAATATACATACAAAAAAATGGAAAAAAATATTATCTAAGAAATGCAGAAATAAGCAAATATAGTTACAATGACTTTAATGTTGAAGAATGGAACAAAGGCTCAGCAAAAGAATTCAAAACATCTGGTAATGCACAATTTAAAATAAACAATTTACCAGTATGGAATGGATCAGAACAATTAACATATTATGTTGAAGAATCATCATTACCTGAAAAATGGCAAGAATACTACAAATTAAAAACAACTCCGGATTCAACTCAAATTACAAATGGTAAAAACACAGACCTAATTGTATTAAATAAACAAATATATATTCAGGTATCTGGATATGTATGGGAAGATACGCCAGCAACAGATGGTAAAGAAGACTCAAGAAATGATTTATATGATGCAGATAGAAATGAACCATTAATAGAAGGAATAACTGTAAGACTAAATAGTGTAACAAACTTAGTTTATCCATATGGAACAGGCGATGTAAACAATGATGGAGTAATAAATAAAACAGATGCAGAAATTGTTGCAGCACATGTGTCAGGAAGAGAAGAACTAAGTGGAGAAAAATTTGCTAAAGCAGACATAAATGGTGATGGAGTAGTTGATCTTAAAGATGCAAGTTTAATGGTTAAAATTTTACAGTATGGAGATGTAAGAGCAAAAAATTCTGGCATAATCCAAACAACAAAAACAGACAAAAATGGAAATTACAAATTCAAGAAAGTTGAAATAGATAAATTAGCAGACACATACATCGAATTCGAATACAACGGACTAAAATATCAAAGTGTAGCATATCATAACCAAGACAATGGATCAAAAGCAATAGAAGGAGACACAACAAGAGACACCTTCAACAACCAATATGCAAGCATAACAGGAGGAAACGTAAAAGGAACAACAACAACAGGATACTCAAAAAATGCATCAGGAACAGTAATGAATAACTTAACATACACAAACGGAACATACGCATCAGAATTAGTAGGCAACACAGGATACACAGTAGAAAGTGCAGAAAAATCAGTAGAAGCACAAAACGGCTCAACAGGAGCATCAATAAAAGCAACAACAAGTGCAGCAAATCACTCATTAGCAACATGGTCTGCAGGAGTAACTGAAATTGGAAAAATCAATTTAGGTATTTACAAAAGACAACAATCTGACATGAAAATTGCAACAGACTTAAAAGATATAGGTCTAACATTTAATGGATATAATCACACATATACTTACAATAAGAGAACTGCAGAACAAGGAATAGATATATTCTCAGAATTACAAAAATGGAATAAAACAGGCGAGCAAAAAGAAAATGAAAGTGACCAATATCCAAGAAAATACGAAACAAGTATTTATAAAAACTATGCATATGCATCAGCAGTTGACGGAAATGGAAAAATTAATGATGAATATAAATTGAAAATGTATTTAAATTATAAAATAGAAATCAAAAACAGTTCATCTGTATATATGTCAGCAAATGAGATTGCACGTTATTATAATGATACATTAGCATATAGTTCATCATATTACATTGACAAAAATGGAAATAAACATGATATTACATGGAATGAAAAAGCAGACGCAAATGATTACAAACAAATTAGAACAACAGGATTAAGTAATGTTAAAATAGAACCAGGAAGCTCATTAACAGTATACTTAACACTACAAATTAAAGATGATATTATCAAAGAATTTGGACTTGGTTCAAGAATTGATGCAATAGGTCAAGGTGTAACAGAAATAACATCATACTCAAATTACACAAGTGATGGCAAATATTATGCAGCAATTGATAAAAATTCTGCACCAGACAATATTAAACCTGGAGACATTAATACATATGAGGACGATACAGACTCTGCGCCAGAATTGAAAATTACAATAAAAGAGCCAAAGACAATTTCAGGTTATGTATTTGAGGATAAAACCTCAGATGGTTTATTAACAAATCAAGAAAGAAAAGGTAACGGAAAATTTGATAATGGTGAGAATACTGTTGGAAAAGTTAAAGTTGAATTAATAGATCAGACAACTGGAGAAGCGGCATATATTTATCCACAAGCAGTTTCAGAATCGAACTTCAATGCAGTATCTGCATCAAAAGAAACAGATACTGAGGGACATTACGAATTTGTAGGTGTTATTCCAGGCAAATATTATATTAAATATACATACTCAAATGGAAGTGTGGTTTATAAAGGAACTAATAAAGTGGCAAATGTTTCAACACAAGATTATAAATCAACAATTATAAGTTCAGATACAAAAGCTAAAACACTTAGAGACGCATATGGTGATACAGAAGATGACGATATAGGCAGTGTAAAAAATAATGATAGATGGTATCAAGACACTAATATTGAAACATATTCAACAGCAGTAGATGATTATGCAACAAGAAAGAGCATCAATAATGCATATTCAACAATAAAGGCAAGTAATAAAGTTGATTACGATAATGGTGGAGGACAACAAGAAATGACTGCAAGAACATTAAATATGAATATGGCAATAGAGAACTATAATAATGAAGTTACAAATATGAATGAAAATCGTACATCACTATACAAAAACTTAGATTTTGGTATTGTAATAAGACCAAGACAAAGTTTGAAATTAGACAAAAAAGTAACATATGTTAAACTAACATTATCTGGAGGAGATACAGTTGCAGAAGGTAACCCATCAAATGAGAACGAGTTAAAAACAATGAACTATGTAACATATCCAAAAGGTGGAAAGTTAAAGATAGAGGCAGACGATGAGATTATTCAAGGTGCAACTTTGGAAATAAAATATACTATTTATGTAACAAACAATTCTGAAAAAGACTACAACAATGTTTCATACTATAGATATGGAACTAAAAAAGACAATCCGGTTAAATTATCAATTAATACAATAGTTGATTATATAGACCAAAAAGTTCCAACAGAATATACAAATGTTGCAAAATCAAGTGGTGGTTGGTATGTATCAACAGACCAACAAATCAAAGATTTAACAACAGAAAAAGCTTATAATGATGTAAAATCTAGAAAAAATATTCTATTAAGTGATTGCAACAAGACAATTTCTATAGGAGAAACAATGGCAACAGAACCAGTTGAGGTTAGCAAGGTTATGGCATCATCAGAAGATGTAGATATTAAAAACTATGCAGAGACTGTTAAAGTATCAAATTCAGTTGGTAGATTCTATGGTGGAATTGTAAACAGTAAATGGGTTAATATGACACCAGGTAATTTACAAGTTTCAAGTGATACTGTAATTAATAAGTATCATGAGTTGGACGACGATGGTGTTGAAGTTGTAGTTGTTCCTTCAACAGGTGATAATACTATAATTTATTATATTTTAGGAATTACATGTTTAGGAATAATTGTATGCGGAATAGTTTTAATAAAAAAATTAGTTCTATAATAAAAAAAAATCGGGATTTCGGGGACAGGACTCTGAATCCCGATTTAAAAAAATGAAGATTTATAATAACAATGGTAGTATAAGATTATAAAAAATAATAAAATGAGGTGAAAAAATGAATAATACAGAAACAATTAGAGAAGAATTAACACAGTTTTTTTCTAATGACCCTATAATATGGGGAAAATGGATATTAGTTTTGGCTGCATTTGTACTTACATATGTGATAAGAATTAAATTTAATATTGATGACAAAGTTGACCCATCTAAAAGGTTGGACAAAAAGGTCCAAAAAGCAATTGATAACAAGCATATAATTAATGCTACATTGATAAGTAGTCATGTTAATAGAGATAGAGACACTTGTTATGGCAAGTATGAATATGAAATCAATGGCGTAAAACATAAATATAGAGCAAGGTTTAAAGGAACATATCCTAGAAGAATTTTACATTTATATTATGAGGATAATACTAGAAAAGTATTTACAAATGAAGAAGAACATTATTATGGCTTAATATTATTGCCTTTGGTTATTGTAAATTGTTCCCCTTTTATAATCGGATGTTTTTTGGTAAAATTATTAGGATTAGTTAATTAGTAAAATGAAAAGGTAAAGGAATAAAATGAACAAAATAAAAACAAAAAAAGTAAAGAGTAAAAAAGAAAAAAAGTGGATAATATGTGATGTAATTTTTTTTATAATATGCTTTATAATAACAATGCATAATTCCTCAAATAAAGACATCGAATTAGTAATAGAGGCCTTAAAAGGAAACAATATATTTGTTGTATTATATATTATTTATTTATTTATAATGTCATTTATATTTGAAGTATTCTTTAAATGCTTTTGGCTAATAGTCATATATTTAGCGGTAAGAATATCACGAATGAAAGTCATAAAAGAAAACAACAAATATGAAGTAATTGATAATATTGAATATTATAGGGACAGATTTAAAGGAATAACACCAGCAGAAATAAGTATGATAGCCGATTTAGAAATAGAAACAAAAAAAGATATTTCAGCAACAATTTTGGACATGTATCAAAGACAAATTTTGGATTTTGAAGAAAATAATATAATAATAAAAGATGAAACAAAAGCAAATAGGGATAGTGAAAAAGAACTATTAGAAATGATTAAAGAAAACAACTTTACAATGTCAAGTACAGAACATTGGAAAAAAACTTGCATAGAGGAAGCAAAAAAAGATGGATACATTTTAGAAAAGAAGAAAGACGGCAAAGGTCCTAATTTTTCAAAAAACAATAAAATAGTAAATATTGCTGCAAAAATTTTTATTATTTCTTTGTTAATTGGGGTAGTTTATGTTATGTTACCACAATCACAAAGCACATTGAACGCATTGGATAATATGGGTTCAACAGATGTAAGTAATGATATTATTATTAAAAATCTAATTGATGCATCACCTTTAATAATTACAGAAAGTTTTACAATATATTCTTTATTAATTTTAATATTAACACCTTTTTACAGATGGGTAAGAAAGATTTTCTATAAAACAATTGAGGTTGATGATAGATATGAAAGGACAAAAGAAGGAAATAGACTTGCTGAACAAATTATTGGAATAAAAAATTATTTGCATGATTTTAGCAATCTTAAAGAAAAGGAAAAAGAGAGTATTGTTTTATGGGAAGATTTTTTGATATATGCGGTTGTATTGGAAGAAAATGAACTTGTAAGAAAAAACATTTATCAATATAAAAATGTAAATATTAATGTAATTGAGTATATAAGAAAAACATATGATATAAATATGGATTGATTTATAAAATATTATAAATAAAGAAAATCTTTAAAAATGAAATCAAGAAGTAAGTGAATTGTAGCATTACGATTACAATCTACTTACTTCTGTTTTTTAATGTTCACTTGATATTTTTGAAAAAATCTGTTATAGTATATATGGTTTTATAAACGTGCTTATAGCTCAGCAGGATAGAGCAGTCGCCTCCTAAGCGACCGATGGGGGTTCGAGTCCCTCTAGGCACACCAAGTTCAAGAGGTTATACAAATAATTAGGCGAAAATTAAGCGAAAAGCAAGTTAAAAAATAAAACTTACTTAAAGAAGTTATTTATTTTTTTACTTGCCTTTTTATCGCTTTTTTCTAATGCATGTACATATATATTAGTAGTAGATATATCAGAATGTCCTAATCTATTTCTTACAGTTTCTATGTCAGCTCCATTTGCTAATAAAAATGTAGCGTGTGAATGTCTTAATTTGTGATAAGTTAGTTTTCTTAGATTATTATCTTTTATGATTTTTTCTAATTTATCATCTATATTATCTTCTGTAATATTTTCAAATAAATAATCTGTTTTGCACTTTTCCATACAGTTTTTCAACAATTCATGCAAAATTTGTGGATAATATATACTACGTATAGAACTTTTTGTTTTTAAATCAGTATATATTTTTTTTCCTTTTACATATTCACAAGAAGTTGTTAAATTTATTTTCTGATTTTTTAAATCAATATCTTTTTTTGATAGTCCTAATGTTTCTGCTTTTCTTAAACCACACATTACTGGTAAATAGAATATTAATCTATAAGCATCATCTTTTTCGTTATCTACGGCTTTAATAAATTTCTTTAATTCAGCGGGCTCGTAGAATTGCCTTTTTTTTATTTCATGTTTTTTAGTTTTTGGCTTTGGAACATTTTCGTTTGGATTATTTTTTAATACGTTCATATTTACTGCATATTTGAATATGCCATTTATTAAATTATAGTATTTATTTAAAGACTCTTGACCTAAACAAAATACTTCTTTTTTTTCTCCATTTTCATCTTCTATTTCTTTAGTAGAATTTACTAGTGTATTATAAAATTTATTTAAAATAAGTGGAGAAATTTTGGAAAGTTTATATTTTCCTATTTCATCTAAAATTCTACCATTCAACATCTTTAAATAACCTTCAACAGTTATAGGCTGACAATTTTGTCTAGCATAATCATTAATAAATGTTTGTGCAAAGTCAGCAAATATAACATTTACACTTCCTTGATATACTCCATTATCAATTTCTGATACAAATTGAATTAATAATTTATCAGCTTGTCTTGAGCTGTTTGCTTTTACATTTTTTGAATATTTTTGTCCATCTAGCATATATTCTAATCTATAACGATTTTCTCCGACTTTCCTTAAATGCCCTGCCATCAAATCACCTCTCCATATTTAGTAATATAAAATTGTATGCAATTTTGCATATATTCTTCTGTAACCTCAAAATAATCTGCTAAGCTATAAAGTGTATTAATTCCGGTTTAAGATTGCTGATTTTAGATTTTCATAAGGAATTAACACATAATAACTCCACTTTTTAGCACGATATTCTTGTTTTTCAATTAAGATTTTATCAGTTGTAGAAGCGGGATAAGTTGCATCCATATAATAATGTCCGTAGTTCTTCTGATAAAGTGCATTTTTCATCTATATAAGTTCCTAATCTATCATAGTTAAGTGCAATAGCGTTAATATTTTGATAGTTAAGATACATTCCATTAACATCCTCTATTTGCCAGTCATATATTTTTATATTTTCTTTTTCAGCAATATCATATAAAGAAGTTAAATTCATTATTTTTTATCTCCTTCAACTTGATTTTTAACGAATATAGCAAAATCACGGATTTGTTTTTTTTGCGTTTCCGTTAATTTTTCATAATCTGCCTTTGACATACCTATCATTGCTTCATTTAATACATCATCTATTTGTTGGCCTGAATTTCGTATATCAGTTTTGCAAAGTAGATAATCTATACTACAATTAAAAATTTCAGATAATTTAACTAATATTTCTAAACTAGGTTTTCTGGTTTCGTTTTCATACATAGCTATGGTACTTTTGGCACCATTTAACTTATCAGCTAATTCTTGTTGTGTATATCCAAAATCTTCTCTTAATGTTTTTATTCGATTCATATTTTCACTCCCTTATATTTTATATTATAGCATACTTAAAGTATACTTTTCAATATTTTAATGTAAAAAAGTTTTCTTAGAGCGAGAATAGTTACAAGTTAAAAACGAAAATATTAAAAAATTTTTTAAAAAAAGTATTGACAGTTCGCTTAAAGTATAATATACTAAGAGCGAACAAAGGAAGGAGGATAAAAATGAAAAGGATAGAATTGCAAAATTTTAGAATAAAAAACAAATTAACTCAAGAGCAAATGGCAAATAAACTAGATATAACATTTGCGCACTATAAAGCAATAGAATATTGTCAAAGAAATCCAAGTTTTGAATTACTAAAAAGATTTAAAATTGAATTTCCTAGAGCTAATGTTGATAAAATTTTTTTATCTTGAAAGTTCACTTTAAGTATATTTATGTATGTAAATGTATTTATATGTATTTAAGATTATATAACATAAAAGGAGGCGAAATAAAATGGAAAAATTACTTACAACAAAACAAGTAGCAGAAATATTTGGAGTAGATGTAAGAACAGTTTTGTATAATTTTATTCCTAAGGGACTCAAATATATAAGAGTTTGTAGGAAATATAGATTTACAAATGCAGATATTGAAGAATTTATAAACAGACAGAAACAACAAAAAGAACAATTCGAATTTGTAGATACAAGAACAGATTATCAAAAACGAATGAATAAAAAATTAAGAGTAGTTTAGAAGGTAGGTGAAAACAAATGAAAAGAAAACTAGATACAAATAAAATATACAACTTTATTGGACGAGCAGTAGTATATAGCAGTCTATATATAGCAACAGTAGGATTTACAGTATGGGGATTTTTACAAGGAATGACTTATTAGGAGGGAAAGAAAATTGAAAAATAAAAATAAAGAACTATCAAAAGATAATCCTTTTAAATATTTTTGGAAATTAACATTAATTGCATTATTCTTTATTGGAATTAGTATTGTTTTTCTTACATATATCATCAGAGTAATTTTTTAGATTTGATATTTTAGTAAAAACAAAATGTATATAAAGAACAAGGGTAATAATACCGAATGCAAATGCAAATAAAAACAATAAAGTCATAAAAGCATCAAACCAAGAAAAATTCATAATAATAACCTCACTTTCGAGGATATTATACATTATTTTTTAAAATAAAACAAGAAAGGAGTTGAAAGATATGTTTAGAAAAAAAGAAAAACAAAGTTTAATTGATGCTAGTAGAAAAGCTTTAAAAGATGCAGAAAGAAAAATAGAGGACAGAAATATATTAATTGCAGATTTACGAACAGAAAATGAAAATTTAACAAAAGAAAATTTAGCAGTACATGAAGAAAACAAGGATTTAAGATTTGAAAATGATGAGCAAAAAGAATTGATAGACAGAATAACAAAAATAGCAACAGCAAATTCATACAACAATGAAAAAGCTATTTTATGCAAAATAAAAGAACTAATTTCAGACTACCAATCACAAAATTAGTTCGAGTATAAATACATATAAAAGCTACTCTACTATTAGTATAACACTAATTTGTAGAGTTGTCAAAGGAGAATGAAAAATGTTAGAAAACAGAATGGTCGAAGATGACTATATAGAAACAAACAATGATTATGACAAATATTTAGAACATTTACTAGAAAAAGATGATGAATATTATGAAGATGAAATTTATGAAAGGTTGAGTGAAGAATAATGCAAGATTTAAGTTTATATCAAATAACAAATGCATTTCCAATGCTAATGTCACAAAAGGAAATGTCAGAAGAAGACAAAAAGAAAGTAGAAAAGGAATTAACAGAATTATTACAACAAAAAAGTCAAAATTTAATTGGCTATACAAGAAATATAGAATTAACTATTGAGGCAATGAAAAACGAAGAAAAACGAATTTCAGAGCAAAGAAAGACATTAGAAAATAGACTTACAAAATTTAAAGAATATGTAAAAGAATGTATGGAACAAGGTGGATTCACAAAACTAGAAACACCAT
>OJLA01000457.1_pt1 | contig 34834 bp, 38 predicted proteins | sample 1596611 | NCBI WGS metagenome assembly OJLA01 (sample SAMEA4350168, study PRJEB24818) | metagenome | biome: human; feature: gut; material: faeces | place: Denmark | collected 2013-09
AAAAAGTACATTAGGAAAAAACACTAAAATTATAAGAATTTATAATCCAATAGATATAAATAAAAATATTAAGAAAATAGATCCAACAACCAATAAATATTATTTATATGTAGGAAGAATAGTAAAAGAAAAAGGAGTGGATTTGTTTTGTAAAGCTATTACAGACTTAAAATATAAAGGTGTTTTAGTAGGTGATGGAACAGAAAAGGAAGAATTAGAAAGAGGCTATCCTAACATAGAATTTACTGGATGGAAAAATACAAATGAAGTTGAAGAATATATGAAAGGTGCAAAAGCTTTAATTTTTCCAAGTAAATGGTATGAAACAGCAGGATTGACAGTATTAGAAGCACAAGTATTGGGAGTGCCAAGTATAGTTAATAAAAACTGTGCAGCAAGTGAATTTATTAATGAAGGGTTAAATGGCTTTTTATTTGATGATATAAATGCTTTAAAAGAAAAAATAATTAAAATAGAAAATGAAAAGATAAAAGTTCAAAAAAATAATGAATTTATTTTTGGAATAGAAAAGTATGCAAATGAACTCATGGAAGCATATAGAAAAATAATGAAATAATCAGGAGATAAAAATGATAAGGTTTGTATTTGTAATTTTACATTATCAAAATATAGATGATACCATAAATTGTATAGACAGTATAAAAAAATTAAATGGATTAAATGATGAGAATTATAAAGTAGTATTAGTTGATAATAAGTCGCCTAATAATACTGGAATAGAATTGAAAAATAGATTTGGTGATGAAGAAAAAGTTGATGTAATATTACTAGATAAAAATTATGGTTTTTCAAAGGCAAATAATATAGCATTTAAAAAAGCTCAAGAATATAATCCAAGTTATATTTTAGTATTAAATAATGATATATTATTTGAGGATGAAGATTTTATAGTAAAGTTAAACAAGGTTCAAAATGAGGCAGAAAGTTATGATATAATATGCCCTGACATAATTAATTTAAAGGGTGAACATCAAAATCCTTTACGAGTGGATGAGATGCCGTTAAAAAAAGCTTATAAAAACATGATATATGAAACAATATTTACAATTTCTATGAATTTTCCTGGAATAAGGAAAATTATTCTTGAAAAAAGAACAAAAAGAGAAAATGCATGGTTTGAAAAATATTATACAGAAAATAAAAAAGTTGATTCAAAAACATTTGTGCCATTTGGAGCATTTATAATATATATGAATGATTGGCTAAAAAATGAAAATGTAGCATTTGTAAGTGATACATTCATGTATATGGAAGAAGATATGCTAAATGTATATATAAAAGCAAAAGGATATAATATGCTATTTGATGAAGAATTAAAAGTTAGGCATTTAGAAGGACGAAGTACAAAAAAAGTTAGTAAAAATGAATATAAAATAGTTAAATTTAGAAGTGAAAATAGAGCGAAAGCTTTATGTAAATATATAAAGTTTTATAAAAAAATTAGAAGGAAAGATAAGAAATAATGCAAGAGATAATAATGAGGATAATCTTAGTTTTAATAATAGGTGTTGGTTGTTATTGGATATATAAACAAAAAGATAAATATAAACTAATTTCAGACAATAGATTTTGGATATGTATTTCATGGGGATTTGCGTTTATATTATATTTTTTCTTGGGTATAGAGTATACGAAAAAATTAAATATATATAGTTTTGGATATATTATTTTATATTGGATCTTATTTCTAGCTGGGCAATATGTGTTTAAAAAATATTCAAAAAATAAGGATGTAAGTAAAGAAGAAAAAGTAGTTGATTTATCAGGAAAAATAAATTTTCTTCCATTATTTATAGTTTCTTTAGTATGTGTTGTTATTTATGCAATATATATTTTTTCTATGAATGATATAAATATAGGAACAACAAGGAATATAAAAACAAATGGATTTGCAACATTACTTTTAATTTTTTCTAATTCATCTTTGATTATTTGGTTATATGAATTAGCTTATGCTATAGTGAATGAAAGAAAAATAACAATATATGGTGTTTTATCAGCAATAATATATAATGTACCAGGTGTAATAATATCTGGAAGAGATGCATTAATGATATTTTTAGTTTCAACAGTTATTGTATTTATATACTGTGGAAATTATGCTAAAAAAGTTTTGAACAAAGAGTGTAAAACATATAAAACAATATTAAAGTGCTTAATAGCTGCATTTGCAGTTATAATGATATATTTGATATTTTTATCAAATAATAGGTATGGAACGGATAAAAGTTCTGTAATAAATATGTTTATATGGAGCTCAAAGTGTCAATTTCCACCATATCTTGAATGGATTTATTACAATTTGGGAGGGTTAGGAAAGCTTATACTAAATGTAGTTTTTTATTATTCTTCTCAATTGAGTAAATTTGCACTTATTTTTGAAAAGTATGATGGTCCATATATGCTTGGAATGTATCAATTACATTATGTTTCTAGACTTTTGCCTAAATCTTGGAATATGAATTTTTCGATTGTATCAAATGAGCTTCAGAGGTTAACTGCAAACGAGGGAGTACCTGGACTTAAGGTGTTTTGGGAAACTGCAATAGGATATTCTATTTATGATTTTGGAAGGATAGGAACATTAATTATGGCATTTACAAGTGGAATTTTTATAGAACTTATAAATTTTTGTGGAAAAAAAGTAAAAGGAATATTTCAAATACTTATTCAAACATTTATATGTACAGCAATGTTTTTAACAATTGAAATGTCACCTGTATTTGATTATTATTATATATTTCCAGTATTCTGGTTAGTTTGCATTATATTTTTTAAGAAAATACAAAAGTCTAAAATAAAAAATTAGAAGGAGTATAACAATATGAAATTAGGAGTAGTAATTGTAACTTACAACAGATTAAATTTATTACAAGAATGTGTTGAAGCATGTATAAATCAAGAAGAAAAATTTGATAAAATATTAATAATAAATAATGCTAGTACAGATGGGACAACAGAATATTTAGAAAATTTGAAATATGAAAATGTTATAGTTATAAATTCAACAGAAAATTTAGGTGGAGCAGGAGGATTTTATAAAGGAATAGAGCAAGCTCAAAAATATGATTTAGATTACCTATTGCTAATTGATGATGATGCTATATTAGATTCAAATTATAATAAAGAAATAGTAAAACATATTCAAGAAGATAATGGAAAAATTAAAGCATACTCAGGAAGTGTAAAAACTGGTGGAAAAATTCAAAAAGAACATAGAAAACATTTAAAACCAAATTTTAAATGTGTAGAAAGTGAAGATGAAGAATATCAAAAAGAATATTTTGATTATGAATTATCAACATTTTGCGGTTTATATGTATCTATGCAAGTAATAAAAGAGATTGGTTTACCAAAAAAAGAGTTTTTTATTTGGTTTGATGATACAGAATATTCTCTAAGAATTTTAAAATATAGTAAAATAAGAAATATAAACAGTACATCTTTAAATCATAAAACAAAAATAGCAAATTCTTCAGGCTTTTCTTGGAAATCTTATTATGGTTTAAGAAATCAGATTATAATAATAAAAAAATATTTTTCAAAATGGACTCTTTTTAGATATTTGACACAAATGAGAAAAATGATTATTTTAGGGAAGATTATGGCTATTTTAAAAAGAGATGAATATTATAATAGAATATCTCAAATGTATAATGATGCACTAAATGATGGATTAAAATGTAATTTAGGAAAAAATGATAAATATGTACCAGGAGTAGAATTTAAAAAGGCGGAAATTAAACAGTAAATATGGAGGAGAAAAAGTGAAAAAAACAAGTATAAAAAGAAATATTTTATATAATACATTTTATCAAGTATTAACATTAATCCTTCCATTTATAACAGCACCATACATATCAAGGGTTATAGGGGCTGCAGGAATAGGTACATATAGTTATACTTTGTCAATACAGACGTATTTCTCAATGTTTGCAGCATTAGGAACAGCAAGTTATGGAATAAGAGAAATTGCTCGAAATCGAGATAACGAATATAAAAGAAGCAAAATATTTTGTGAGATAGAATTATTAACAGTAATTACAACTACTATTTGTTTAATTGGATGGATGGTAGTTATTGGAATAAGCAATGAATATAAAATATTCTTTGTAATATTAACAATGAATTTAATAAATACAATGTTTGATATATCTTGGTTTTTTGCTGGAATGGAACAATTTAAGTATACAATAATACAAAATACTATCTTTAAAATTTTAGGTGTTGTTGCTCTATTTATATTTGTAAAAAGACCAGAAGATGTTACTTTATATGTATTAATAATGTCATTATCAACATTATTAGGTACTATATCAATGTGGTTATATTTACCTAAATTTATAAAAAAGGTTAAATTTAAAGAATTAAAAGTCTTTCCACATTTTAAGGAAACATTAATATATTTTATACCAACAATTGCAACATCAGTATATACAGTTTTAGATAAGACACTTATAGGGGTTATTACAAAGGAGCCAAAAGAAAATGGATATTATGAACAAGCAATAAAAATTATTAATATGGCAAGTGCAGTAACATTTGCTTCATTGAATACAGTTTTGAGCTCAAGAAATTCATATTTATTTATAGAAAAGAAAGAAGACGAGATAAAGAAAAAAATAAATTTATCTATAAACTATATTTTGTTTTTGGGAATAGGAATGGTCTTAGGATTAATGGCGGTAACTGATAAATTTGTTCCAATTTTCTATGGAAAAGGATATGATGAAGTAATTACTTTGATAAAAATATTGAGTCCATTAATAATTATTATAGGAATTAGTAATTGTTTAGGATCACAATATTATAATCCAGCTGGATTAAGAAATAGAAGTGCAAAATTTATTATTGCAGGGGCTTGTACTAACTTAATATTAAACTTGATACTTATTCCAAATTTTGGAGCTAGAGGAGCAGCTGTTGCTACAATTATTGCAGAGTTAACAATTACAATGTTATATTTAAAAAGATGCGATGGATTTTATTCTTTTAGATTATTATTAAAGTCTGCATGGAAGAAGATAATTGCAGGAGTTGGAATGATTATTATTATTTCATTATTGAATTTATTAAATATAGGCGATTTAGAAATGCTTATTTTACAAGTGAGTGTTGGAGTGCTTGTGTATATGACAATTTTATTTATGATAAAAGATGAATTTGTAGTTGAAACATTTAAGCAATTAAGAAAAAAAATAAAAGGCGGAGGAAAATAAAATGAATTTAGAAGCAGAAGTTATATGCGACTATTTTGTTTCTTCTAAAATGAAACAAGTATGGAACATAGAATTAGAAATGCTAGAAAAAGTTGATAAAATTTGTAAAGAAAATGGTATTACATATTCATTAGCTGGGGGATCATTATTAGGTGCAATTAGACATAAAGGATATATTCCTTGGGATGATGATGTAGACATTATTATGCCTAGAAAAGATTATGAAAATTTTTTGCAACTTGCACAAGAGCAATTTGAATTTCCATTTTTTGTTCAATATTATAAAACAGAAAATTATTATCCAAGAGGACATGCACAAATAAGAAACTCCAATACAACAGCTATTATACAAGGTGATGAATATAACAATTTTAATAAAGGAATTTTTATAGATATATTTCCATTAGATAATATACCAGATAATGAAAATGAAAGAAAAAAGTTCTTGAAAAAGTTATTAAAATTAAAAAAGAAATTAGGATTATTTTATGGTATTGAAAGCACATCAAAAATCAAATATTATGTAAAAAAAGTCATACGTAAGATAAAATACACTTTTATTGATTATAACAAAGAAATTGAAAAATTCGAAAAAGCGTTGAAAACATATAATAATATCGAAACAAGACAATGTGGAGCATTGGGATTTAGACCAGATGAATTCAAATATGAAACGCAATGGTTTAAAAATACGATAGAAGTACCTTTTGAAGATATAAAAGTAAAAATTATTAGTAATTATGATGAGGCTTTAAAAAGACAATATAATGATTATATGAAAATACCAGAAAATAAAAATGGATCAGTTCATGGCGAGATAATATTTGATACAAAAGAATCGTATAAAAATTATAATAAGGGGGAAAAAATATAATGAATATTGCATTATTGACCGCTGGAGGAAGTGGAACAAGGATGGGAAATAGTATTCCAAAACAGTTTTTAACTGTATATGATAAACCAATAATTGTATATACAATGGAGGTATTTCAAAATCATCCAGCTATTGACAAAATAATTGTTGCTTGTAAAAAAGGATGGGAAAACATACTTGAATCCTATTCTAAACAATATAATATTACAAAATTAGCAAGTATTGTTGAACGGAGGAGAGTGTGGACAAGAGTCTATAAAAAATATGCTGGATGAGGCAAAAAAAATGTTTGATGATACAGATATTGTTTTAGTTCATGATGGAAATAGACCATTGGTATCAGCAGATATTATTTCTAATTCAATTAGCATTTGCAAACAGAAAGGATGTGCAATAGCAGCTATACCATGTAATGATGCATTATTATATAGTGAAGATAAAATTGAATCTTGTAAACAGATTTCAAGAGATTTAGTTGTTAGAACTCAAACTCCTCATACATTTTTCTTGAAAGATTTGTATGATATGCACACTGAGGCTAAAGAAAAGGGAATAACAAATTCTGTTGCTTCTTGTACATTGGCAATAGAATTAGGAAAAAAAGTTTATTTTTCACAAGGCTCAGAAATAAACTTAAAAATTACTGTTCAGGATGATTTGAAATTGTTTAAAGAATTATTAAAAAAAGGAGACAAAAATGTTTGATAACAAATTATATCTTGAGGATATAGAAAATATTATACAAAGTATAGATGATTGGAATTTTATAAAAAATAAATCAGTATTTATTTCTGGAGCATCTGGAATGATAGGCAGTTTAATTGTTGATGTATTAATGGATGTAAATTATAAATTTAATTGTAATTGTACCATAATAGCAAATGGAAGAAATGAAGAATTAATGAAAAGTAAATTTGAAAGATATTTAAATGATGCTAATTTTAAACTTTACATACAAGATATAAATAATCCTTTAAATATAGATGAAGATATTAACTTTATAATTCATGCTGCAAGTAATACACATCCAATGGCATATTCTCAAGATCCTATTGGAACAATAACAACCAATATAATAGGGACAAACAATTTACTAAATTGTGCAGTAAATAAAAAAACAGAAAAAATAATATTCTTATCTTCAGTAGAAATTTATGGAGAAAATAAAGGAGATATAGATAAATTCGAAGAGAATTATTTAGGATATATAAATTGTAATACATTAAGAGCAGGTTATCCAGAAAGCAAAAGAGCTGGAGAAGCATTATGCCAAGCTTATATAGAAAAATATAATATGAATATTTCTATTGCAAGATTAGCAAGAATATATGGACCAACAATGTTATTATCAGATACGAAAGCAGTTTCTCAATTTATTAAAAAGGCTATCAATAATGAAGATATTGTTTTAAAAAGTGATGGAAGCCAGCAATATTCTTATTTATATGTTGCAGATGCTGTTTCTGGAATATTAAAAATATTAAAAGACGGAAAAAATGGAGAAGCCTATAATTTAGGTGATAGTGAATCTGATATTACACTAAGACAATTAGCACAACTTGTTGCAAATACCAAAAAAAGGAAAGTTGTATTTGATTTACCAAGTGAAGAAGAAAAGAAAGGATATTCTACAGCAACAAAAGCAATGTTAAATTGTAGAAAAATAAATACAGAATTAGGTTGGAAAGCAAAATATAATATTAAAAGTGGAATTGAAAGAACTATAAGTATACTAGAAAAACAGAGTTTATAAAGGATGTATAAAAGGAGAAAGAATTATTATGAAATATGATTATTTAATAGTTGGTTCAGGACTATTTGGAGCAATATTTGCAAATGAAGCAAAAAAAAGAGGAAAAAAATGTTTAGTAATAGATAAGCGTTCACATATAGGTGGAAATATTTATACAGAAAACATGTATGGAATAAATGTGCACAAATATGGTGCACACATATTTCATACAAGTAACAAGGAAATATGGCAATACATAAATCAATTTGCAGAATTTAATAGATACACAAATTCACCAGTAGCAAGATATAAAGACGAATTATATAATATGCCATTTAATATGAATACATTTAATAAACTTTGGGGAGTAGTAACACCAGAACAAGCAAAAGCCAAAATAGAAGAAGAGAAAAAAGAAGCTGGAATAAAAGAACCACAAAACTTAGAAGAGCAAGCAATAAGTTTAGTAGGAAAAACAATATATGAAAAATTGGTAAAAGGATATACAGAAAAACAATGGGGAAAAAGAGCAACAGAATTACCAAGTTTTATAATAAAAAGACTACCAGTAAGATTCATATATGACAACAACTACTTTAATGATATCTACCAAGGAATTCCAATGGGAGGATACACACAAATAATAGAAAAATTGTTAGATGGAATAGAAGTAAGACTAAACTGTGATTTTTTTGATAATAGAGAAGAATTAGAAAATATAGCAAAAAAGATAATTTTTACTGGCCCAATAGACAAATATTACAATTATCAATTTGGAGAACTTGAATATAGAAGTTTAAGATTTGAAACAGAAGAACTAGAAGAAGAAAATTATCAAGGAAATGCAGTAGTAAATTATACAGAATACGAAGTTCCATATACTAGGATAATAGAACATAAACACTTTGAATATGGACCAAGTCTTGGAAAAATAGCAGAAGGAAAAACAGCACAAAAAACAATAATAACAAGAGAATATCCAGATAAATGGGTACAAGGAAAAGAACCATATTACACAATGAATGACGAGAAAAATACTAAATTATATGCACAATATAAGGAATTGGCAGATAAAGATAATAAAGTTATATTTGGAGGAAGACTAGGACAATATAAATATTTTGATATGGACAAAGTAATAGTAGAGGCTCTTAAAATATCAAAAGAAGAATTAAACTAATCCAAAAGAAAAGAGGTAAAAAAATGGGAAAACATAGTGAAGAAAAGCCAAAAACAAAGTCAAAAGCTTTAAAAATATTTTTAAGAATAATATTAGTTATATTAATTATAATTGTCATATTAGCAGGAATTGCAGCTGGTCTTGTTGCAGATAAGCTTGGAAAAATAAATGTAGAAGAAATAGACAAAACTGCAATAGGAATAAGTGAAGAAACCAAAGAAGAATTGTCTGGATATAGAAATATAGCTTTATTAGGAATAGACAGTAGAGCAGATGATTATGGACTTGGAAATAGAAGTGACTGCATTATAATAGCAAGTATGGATCAAAAAACAAAGAATATAAAGCTTTTGTCAGTATACAGAGATACTTATATGCAAGTAGAAGAACATGGAAAACAAGTATTAGATAAAGTTACACATGCATATTCTTATGGTGGAGCCCAAAATACATTAAAATCTTTGAATACAAATTTAGATATGAATATATCAGAATATGTAACAGTAAACTTTGATGCAGTTATAGCAGCAGTTGATGCAATGGATGGAGTAACAATTGACATAGACAGTTCAGAATTAAAATATATAAATGATTATATAAATGCAACCTCACAGAGTTCAGGAGTAAAATCTTCAAGTATAACAAAAGCTGGAAAGCAAAAGCTAGATGGTGTACAAGCTGTAGCATATTCTAGAATTAGATATACAGCAGGTGGAGATTATAAGAGAACAGAAAGAATGAGAACAGTAATAGAAGCAATGCTAACAAAAGCAAAATCATTGAGTGTTGGACAATTAAACAAATTAGTAGATACAATCTTACCAAGAGTAAGTACAAATATATCAGCTACTGAAATATTAGGATTAATACCAAGTATAGCATCATTCAACATTACAGATAGTTTAGGATGGCCATATGAAACAAAAGGAATAACACTAGACAGATGGTACGGAGTTCCTGTAACATTAGAAAGTAATGTAGAGCAATTACACAAAGAAGTCTTCGGACAAGCGGATTACGAGGTAAATGACACAATAAAAAATATAAGTGATCAAATAATAAAAAAGACAAATTATAAATAATTTTTTAAAACTATTGCACAATAAAAATTATAATGTTATAATCAAATTGTTAGAAGAAAAAGGAGGAGATTTTGATATGAAAAAAACACTAATAATATCAATTTTGATATCTATAATTTTAATGCTTGGAGGTTCAGTTGTAAATGCTACAACATCAGCAACACTAGCAGACGACTTATATGCAAAAGGAGAAAAATACGGAATGACTACTGCTGATAAAGTAAAAATCGAAAGATATTTATCAGAAAACACAGTAACAGATGAACAAGCAAACAAAATAATGGCAAAAGCTGATGAAGCAGTAGCTGTTATGGAAAAAGCTGGAGTTACAAGATATAATAAACTAACAAATGCACAAGCATCAGAATTAAAAACAATTGCAAAAGAAGCAGCTGATGTAATAGATGCAAAATTAGTATTCAAATCTGGTTCAGTAGAGATTTACGATGCTAACGGAAAACTAATTGAAACAGTTGCACAAAATAATGGCAAATTAGCATATACAGGAAATAATAGTGTTAACGTTGTTTTAACAGTATCTGTAATAGCAATGATTGCCCTTGCTATCACTGTTGGAGGAAAAAAATTGCAAACGCAAAATAAATTAATGCAATCAGTAAAAGCAACTATTAGTAGTATAATAGTTGCTTTATTAATTACTGGACTCTTATTATTTGGAGTAAAGCTATTTTTAGGGCGAGAAATAGAAACGATTTTTACATTAGCAAATAAAGTATCAATTTCAACAAACTTCAATAAAAATACAGAGCAACCAACAATAGTAAAAAAAGAAGAAAAATACACATTAAAAAATTATCCTGAATATGGCACACAATATGCCACAATTGAAATAGATAAAATAGATGTAAATCTACCAGTATATTTCGGAGATACACTAGATGTATTAAAAAAAGGAGTTGGACATTCTACTGGAAGTTATTTTCCTGGAGAAGGTGGTTCAATTGTTTATATGGGGCATAATTCCAAAAAAGTATTTAGAAGATTTTCAGAATTACAGATAGGCGATGAAATTAAAATTACTACATCATATGGCGAATATACATACAAAATTTATGACATGGAATTAATAAATGAGACAGATGTAGATAAATTGCCAATTCAAAGAGACAAGGAAATATTGATGATATATACTTGTTATCCATTCAACAATATCGGATATGCAACACAAAGATATGTTGTATATGCAGAACTTGAAAAATAGGAAAGGAAAGTCAAAATGAAAGTATTAACAAATCTTCTAAAATTCATACTTATAGTGGTGCTTGCTGTGTGTAGCATAGCAATAGGGATAATTCAAATAGTAACACAAACAGTTTTAAATAAAAATTATATAATTCAAAAAATGGAAGAAACTAATTTTTATAGTGAAACATATAAATTAGTTCAATCAAATTTTGAAAAATACATTGAACAATCAGGCTTTGAAGAAAATATATTAGAAAATATATGCACAGAAGAAAAAGTAAAACAAGATATAAATTTAATGATTTCAAATATATATGAAGGTGCAAATAAAACCATTGATATAACAGAAATATCAGACAATTTGAATGCTAATATAGATAAACTTAATATTAGAGATAGTAAAAACCAAAAAGCAATTGAACAATTTGTTGAACATATATGTCAAGAGTATACAGATACATTAGTTCATACAAAATATGAAAATGATATAAATAAATTTTATAAAGAAATTGTTATAAAAAAAGATAAAATCGAAAAAATAGTAATAATAGCAATGGTAATAGATGTAATTGTTATTTTGATTGTAAATAATAAAAATATCGAAAAAGATTTTCAAAGTATTGGAACTGCGATATTTTCAAGTTCAGCTTTTGAACTTATAGCTTGTCAGATAATCAATTTAAGAGTTAGCATTAAAGGAATAAAGATTTTTAATGATGCATTTTCAGATATGATTGTGGCAATTATTCAAAATGTAATTTCAAAAGTGGTTTCATTTGGAATTGCAACACTGATGATAGCGATTATATTGATTATTATAAATGCAATAATAATATTTTTTAGTATACGTAAAGATGAAAGGAAAAGAGAATGGAAGAACTAGATTTAAAAGAATTATTTCAAATATTTTGGGAAAAGAAAGTACAAATAGCTCTAATAGTTGCAATTTTTGCAATTATAGGAGTAATTTATAGTGTAGGTTTTGTAAAGCCTAAATATAAAGCAAAGACAAGTTTGATATTAGCAACAAACTCTTCATCACAAACAAATGCAGGTTCTATTACAACAACAGATGTTACATTAAATTCTAAGTTGGTTTCAACATATATTAAACTTGTAAAAAGTGACAAAGTTGTAAGAAATGTAATTTCAAATTTAGCTTTAGATATGGATGAGGAGGAATTGAAAAATAGTGTTAGTGTAACAACTACAAATGACACAGAATTTATTGAGATTTCGGTAGAAAATGCTGATCCGGTTTTAGCAACTAAAATTGCAAACGAAGTGTCAAAAGTTCTTATAGAAAATGTTAAAGAATTTTATAAAGCAGAGAATGTTCATGTTGTAGATTTGGCAGAAATTCCACAAGCACCATATAATGTAAATCATGTTAAAGATGCTGTTATATTTGCATTTATCGGAATAGTTGTTGCAGTATTATATGTTTTAGTTTTAAATATGTTAGATACATCAGTAAAATCAGAAGACGATATTGAAAAGATTACAGGGCTTAGAGTGTTGGTTTCTTTACCATTATACGAAACTAATACACCAAGAAACAAAAGAGGAGGAAGAAGATAATGAAAAGAGAATTGATAGCACACGAAGATCCAAAATCTCATGTATCTGAACTTTTTAGAACATTGAGAACTAATATACAATTTATGAATTCAAGTAGACATTTAAAGTCTTTATTAGTAACATCAACATTACCAGGAGAAGGAAAGACATGGGTGTCTTCTAATTTAGCAATTGCTTTTGCTCAAACAGATAAAAGAGTTGTTTTAATTGATGCAGATATGAGAAAATGTTGCTTACATGACATTTTTAATGTAAAAGCATGTCCGGGATTATCTAATTATTTAGCAGGAATGGGAGCAGAAAATCCTCAAAGTGATGATATAAGTGCTTATTTAAGAGAAACAGAAATACCAAATTTGTATTTATTGCCAGCTGGAAATGTGCCACCAAATCCATCTGAGTTATTGTCAAGTCCTCAAATGTCACATCTTTTACACAAACTAAAAGGAATGTTTGATTTAATTGTTATAGATGCAACTCCATCAAAATTAGTAACAGATGCAGTCGTATTGTCAAGAATAGTAGATTCAACAATTGTAGTTGTTGGACATAATATGACTAAAAAAGATGATTTAACAAAAGTTGTTAAAGATATTAAGAATGTTGGTGGAAATATAGCAGGAGTTGTTTATAATCAAAAACCATCTACAAATAAAAAGAGCAATGAAACTTATTATTATGCTTCAGTACCTTCTGCAAAAAGAAAAGAAATAGAGTATCAAAAACAAAAAGAAGCACAAGTAAATAGAACTACAGATATGTTAAATAGAGATAGAAATCCAGAAGAATTTCAGAAAAAGGCTTTGGAAGAGCAGGAACAAGCTAATCAGATACGTGACGAAGAAGGAAAAACTCCAGAAGAAAGAGCTACAGAAATGTTAAAACGTTTTAATGATTATTTGATACAAGAAAAAGAAAAAGTAGATAACAGAAATAATGAGAGCTATGATAACAATAATGACAGGAGTTAATAATTAGATATGATAGATTTTCATTCACATATTTTACCAGGAATTGATGATGGAGCAACTAGTGGTGAAGATACAATAAAAATGATTGAAGAGGCTAAATCTGCTGGGTTTACAGCAATAATTTCTACATCACATTATATCGAAGGATATTATGAATGTGATGTAGAAACAAGAAAAAAATTACTAGATGGTGTACAAAATAATAGCGCTATAAATTTATATTTGGGTAGTGAAATTTATGCTTCTACTGAAATGATAAATTTTATAGCAAATCAAAAGGCATCTACGATAAATAATTCACATTACATATTATTTGAATTTCCTCTAAATACTAAGCCTTTATATGCTAAAGAATTAGTATATGAGTTAATAGCAAATGGGTATAAACCTATAATTGCACATCCGGAAAGATATAGCTATGTAAAAGAGAATATTGGCTTTATTCAAGAGTTAGTAGAAATGGGGGCATTGCTTCAATCTAATTACGGAAGTATTGATGGAATGTATGGTTTTGAAGCTAAGAAAACTGTAAAAAAATTGTTAAAGTCAGGATTAGTAACATTCATGGGATCTGACGTTCATAGACCGAATCAAATTTATCCTAAAATTTCTAAAATTTTGAAAAAAATTGCAAAAATAATTCCGGAGCAAGAATTGATAGAAATTACAACATTAAATGCACAAAAAGTATTGAATGATGAAGAAATTTAATAAAAGGCAGGAGCACATCTCCTGCCTTTATGTATGCTTAAACTAAAAACATATATAAAACCAAGAAAAATACTTCTGCCATATTGTGCTTTGAAAAGCACAAACTAAATATTATTAGAAACTAACTATAGTAAAAACTACTTATTAGCCATATTGTTTTCAACTTGTTGAATCATTTTTCTAACCATATTTCCACCGATTTTACCAGCATCTTTTGCTGATATATCTCCGTTGTATCCGTCTTTTAAAGTTACACCAACTTCTGAAGCAACTTCATATTTAAATTTATCTAAAGCGCTCATAGCTTCTGGAACTAATTTTTTGTTACTGTTGTTTGAGTTTGCCATGTTATTCACCTCCTGCTATATATAACATTTTGTAGAAAAAACTATTGCTTTTTCTAACATTATGATGTACAATTTTCGAGTAAAATAAACAGGAAATTTTTTGAAAATTGTCAAAAAAATCTCCGACCCCAAATTAACAAGGAGGAAAAAATGTATAAGTTAGTAGCGATAGATTTAGATGGAACGATGTTAAACCAATATGGAGTTGTAACACAACCTACGAAAGAAGCAATACTAAGAGCACAAGAAAAAGGAATTGAAGTAATGATTGCATCAGGTAGGCCAATAGACTCAGTAAAAACAATTGCTAAAGATATTAAAAGTGAAAAATATTTTGTTTCTGGCAATGGAGCAATAATATATGATATACAAAATAATGAAATTATTTATGAAAATACTTTGTCAAAAGCAAAAGCATTAGAGATTATTAAAATTTGTGAAGAAAATAGTATTTATTATAATGTATATACAGAAAAGGAAATTATTGCTAAAAATTTGCAATATAATGTGCTATATTATCATAAGGAAAATTTGACAAAAGCAGAAGAAGATAAAACACATATAAATATTGTTGATAGTATATACGATTATGTAGCAAATATAGATGGAAAAATTTTAAAAATAATGATATGTGATGGACATCAAACAATTTTTAATGCAATAATGAGAAAGTTGAAAGAAGTAGATGACGTAGAAGTTCTTGAAGTAGCTCATATGTCTAGAAAAATTATAAGACAGGGAACAGAAGAAATTCCAATTGAATACTTTTATACTGAGATTTCTGCGAAAAATGTAGATAAATGGACAGCTTTGGAAGTTCTTAAAGAAAAAATGCAAATAAGCACAGAAGAGATTGTAACTATTGGAGATAATATAAATGATAAAAAAATGATTGAAAATGCAGGCATGGGAATTGCAATGGGACAGAGTACTCCAAGAGTAAAAGAAGTGGCAAAATATGTAACTGGCTCTAATAATGAAGATGGGGTTGCAAAGGCTCTAGACATGATAACTAAAGCCTAATGAAATAAAGGGTTGCAAAAAATATTACAAAAATATTACAAGAATATTAATTTTGTGTTACAAGCCAAAAACTATGTTGATTTTAATCTAAAAAAGAGGTAAAATATAAAAAGATAGCATATAAATGCAAATATAATAAGGAGGAATAAAAAATGGCATCAAATCCAATGCAAAGAAAATCAAGAAATTCGTTTTTAATAGGAGTAGTAATAACACTGATAATTGCTACAGTACCAATATTTTTCTTATTTAGACAATTACAGTCTAAAACAGACGAATTAAATACAGAGCTAAATGCAAAACAGAATGTTTATGTATTAAATCAGGATGTAAAATCAGGACAAATTTTAACAGAGGATATGTTTTCAACTAAAAGAATACATAAAGACTCAATACCAAGTAATGCAACATCAGTAGCATCAGTAATAGATTCATGGTTCTTACAAACAAAAGAAGGAGAAGAAATTCATACTGATAAAGAAGGATTATATTTACAAAGAGATGAAAGCACAGCAGATACTATAGTTGAAATTTGGCAAAATGATGGTTCAAACTATGACACAAAATTAAAAGATAGTGATGGAAACAGAATTGAAAAAGGTGAGAAATTCACATGTATTGATGGAACAATAGAAAAATATATATCATCAAACAGTAGCAGAGAAGTACAAGATGATTATGGAGCTTATTACATAAGCAAAACAGATACACAAACAAGAGTATTCCAAGAGGATGCTACAGAAAAATTCTATATTTTTGAGATAGATAATTCAACAATGAATACATCAACAAAAAGAGTGAAAAAATATATTGATATTAACAATGTTCCAGTTTTAGCTAAAGTTTCAATGAATAAAAATACAGTTATTACACCAAATCTTATTGTACAATCAGATGAAAATATAACAGATGATGTAAGACAAGAAGATTACAATATGATAGTATTACCAGCAGATTTGATGACAGATGATTATGTAGATATAAGATTAATGACACCAACAGGACAAAACTTTATAGTTATTTCTAAAGCTAAAGTTACAATTCCAACAAACAATGATGGAACATACATAACAGATACAGTAAGAATGAACTTAAGCGAAGACGAAATATTAACAATATCAAGTGCAATAGTTGAAGCTTCAGGATTATCTGGTTCAAAACTATATGCAACAAAATATGTAGAAGCAGGAATGCAAAATGCAGCAACACCAACATATATACCAAATGCAGCTGTAACAGCACAAATATCTGCTGACCCTAATATAGTATCTACTGCAATGGAAACATTAAGAGCTAGATATACAGATACAGCTAAAGCTATAAGAAATAATTATTTACAATCACTAATAGATAGTAGTGATGATTATGAAAATAAAGTTAAATCAAAACAAGATGAAAATACAGCAAATCAAATTACAGCAAGACAAAAATATTTGGAATCATTAAATCAATAAAAATAATTACAGATAAGGGCAGAAAATGCCCTTACTGTAGATTTTACGAAAAGCAAAGAAAGGAAGATCCAGACATATGATAAAAATAGGTTTTATAGGTGCGTATGATAAAACAGATATTATATTGAATATAGCAAAAGTTCTTACACTTACAGGAACAGGAAAAAACGTACTTGTAATTGATAATACAATAACTCAAAAATGCAAATACATAGTTCCAGTCATAAATCCTACAAAAACATATGTAACAACATATGAAAATATAGATGTTGCAGTCGGATTTTCAAGTTTGGAAAATTTAAAGCAGTATTTAGGCTTAGAAGAAAATGAACAATTAAATTATGATTATATAATTATAGATACAGACAGTTTTGAAGGGGTTGCAAAGTTTGAACTTCAAGGAGCAGATAAAGATTATTTTGTAACTGGTTTTGATGCATATTCTGTAAAAAAAGGAATCGAAATATTAAGCCAATTAGGAGTACCAACACATATGACAAGAATTTTCTTCTCAAAAGATATGTTAAGAGAAGAAGAAGAATATTTTGATTATTTAGCATTAGGAATAAAAGCTATATGGAATGATGAAAAATTATACTTTTTATTAGAAAATGGCGATTTGCCAGCAATAATCGAAAACCAAAGACTTTCAAAATTAAAATTAAGAAACATGAGCAATACATATAGAGAAAATATAGCATTTTTAGTAAATGACATAGACAAAGATATAGGAGAAAAGAAAATTAAAAGCATAATTAAAGAACTATAGAAGGAGTTAGAAGATGTCAATTATAACATTTTGGAATGATGATAGAGAACAATCTGGAAAAACTTTGACTTCTGTTGCGGTGGCAACAAGGATGGCAATTGATCGTAACTTTAAAGTATTACTTATGTCGACGAGTTTTAGGGATTCTACAATGAAAAATTGTTTCTTCGGAGATGAAGTCCAAAGAAATTTAAAAATTTTTGGAGGAAAAAGCAACAATATAGCTGTTGAAAATGGAATAGAAGGTTTATCAAAATTAGTTACTAGTAAAAAAATAACTCCAGAAGTCATAACAGACTATACGAAAGTTGTATTTAAAGGAAGACTTGAAGTATTATGTGGATATGTTGGAGCTGGAGATAAGACAGTAGATGAAAACTATTCAGAATACGAAAGACTAGAGGAATCTTACATAGACCTTATAAGAAATGCTAATTTATATTATGATATGGTTGTAGTAGACTTAGATAAAAACTTAAAAAAAGAAGTAAAAGACGAAATAAAGAGAATATCAAATTTAAATATATTTGTATTTTCTCAAAGATTAGCAAGTGTAAATAGATACATCAAATTAAAAGAGGAAAATGAAGAATATTATGAGCCAAAATTTTTACCTGTTATTGGCAAATATGATAATAGGTCAAATACATACAATATAAAAAATATTACTAAGTATTTAGGAGAAAAGAAAGAGATCAATGTAATACCATATAATATATTGTATTTTGAAGCAGCAGAAGAAAATAAGGTTGCAGATTTGTTTTTAAGATTAAAGAAAAATTTAATAAAAGAAGATAGATTAGATGATAATTACTTGTTTATGCAGGCTGTTGAAGATCTCGTAAACAAAATTTTAAGAAAATTGCAAGAGTTGCAAAAGAAGATGAGGTGAAAAAATGTCAATAACTAATATTTTATTATCAGTAGTTGTTTTGATAGGAGCAGGAGCAGCAGTAGCCTACTTTATAAAGAAAAATAAAAATGCTGAGGTTGAAACAGAGATTGAAAAAGATGATAAGACATATACACTTGACCAAATGAAAAACTATGTTAAGAAAAGATTAGACGAAATAACAAAGATAAACTTATATGATATAGGTCTTTCAGAAGAAGAGTTAAAACGTAGAAAAAACAAAAAATATGCATTAAAAAAGGCTTTAAAAGGCTGTACATATGGAGATGTTAATGATAAGAGATATGTAAAAGAGCTTATTGCAGACTTGTTGGCAAAAGAATATGGTGTAGATGAAACAAACATATCAAGTGCAATACCTTTTGATATACCATCATTATTAACATCACAAGACAAGTTTGACATTTTAATATATGCTTATAAAAAAGAATTTGGATATGAAGCATTAACTCAATTAATAAAGAGATATAATCTTGCTACATTAAAGTATATAGAAGGAGAAACAAAACCTTGTTATGTAATAACAGGTGAAGAAATAGATGAAATCTTTGAAAAAGAGAAGATAGTATTATCATTCCAAGACAAACTTGAAGTAGTAGTACAAAGAATATATCAACATTACAAAGGATATAGTTCAATAGATGAAATAAGAGATATGAACATAGATGGTGTATCTGGTGGTGTATCTGGTTTACCAGAAAGTTTCTTAAGCCAAGTAGCACAGACAGATGGAGACTATTTAGACCAAGTTGCTGAACACAAAGTACCACGTGCTTGTGATAGTATTTGGATATTCTTCCAAGGTAAATCAATTCGTTTAGCATTCTTATCATTTGGAACTGAACCAGAATTAAAGAGAGTATGTCAAAATATTTACAAATATAATAACCCAGGACAGTTGTCAGATACAAATGGTTATAAAATCAACGAAATGAAAGATGGTTCTCGTGTCGTTGTAGTAAGACCATCAATGTCAGAAACATGGGCATTCTTCGTAAGAAAGTTCGACGTAAAAAGAGCAACAGTTGAACAATGGACAGGAAATATGCCAGGAAATGAAAAAGTAATAGAATTATTGAAATACTTAGTAAAAGGAGCAAGAATTACTTCAATCACTGGTGAGCAGGGTTGTGGTAAAACAACATTGTTGATGGGTATGATTGAAAACATATATGAAACCATGAACTTGCGTATCACAGAAACTGCATTCGAGTTGCACTTAAGAAAAGTTTATCCAACAAGAAACATCTTATCAATGCGTGAAACAGATACAATCGCTGGTCAAGAGTGTTTGGACGTACAGAAAAAAACTGATGGTTCTGTAAACATCATAGGTGAGGTTGCAACAGACCCCGTAGCATCTTGGATGATTCAATCTGCACAGGTTGCATCTAAATTTACATTGTTTACTCACCACGCTAAAACATTCCCAGACTTGGTAACAGCTCTACGTAACTCAATGTTAAGAGCTGGAGTATTCAAAAATGAAAAAACAGCAGAAGAGCAGGTAGTACAAGTATTAAACTTTGATATACATTTACAGAAAGACTTTAGAGGAAGAAGATACATAGAAAGAGTTACAGAATGTATTCCAATTGTTGACCAACAAACATACGATAAAGACTATAAGAGCGAGAAGACAATGGATGGAAAAGTTCAAAAATTCTTTGAAAACGCAACAACATATTTTTCAAAAGTAACAGAACAAAACTTATATAGATATCAAAATATTCTTGAATATGTAGACGGTGAATATCAAATCACAAACAAGATAACAGACAAGAACCTTCAAGAAATGAGAGCAAACATGGATGATTCAGACTTAGAAAATTTTGATGCATTTGTTGAAAAATATTGGGGAGATCAAATTAGAAAAGAAAAAAAGGCTAAGGCCGTTAAGTAATAATTTAGGAGGTGTTTTTAGAGCATGAGCATCCAAATGCTAAAATATGTAATTTATGGAATTGTAGGATTAATTGCTGCTGTAGGAATTGCATATTTTGTATTAATGAAAAAGATGGGTAAATCTGAATATAGACAGATGAAAAAATTGCAAGAGGGTACAAAAGCAGATTCATTCTCATTAGATATATTATTTCAAAAACTTTATATAGCTTACATAAGAACACCTTTACTTAAACGATATTTGTTTAAGTTAAGAAGAAGACTTGAAATTATAAACATAGATGACGAATATAACACAAGAAAAGATGCGGCAGTAATATTATCAAAAGCATTACTAATATTCACAGCTATTGCAATATTAACAATAATAATAACACATGATAACTGGTTATTAATGTCAATATTATTAATTTTTGAGTTGTTCATTGTAGATACAATGGTTGATGGCATGGTAGATAAAATCGATAACAACTTGCTTAGAGAGCAAATAGATTTCTTTGCAGAGATACGACATGCATATCACGAATACAACATGGTTGAAGAAGCGATATATCAAGTATCACTTGATGATGAAAAAAATGTTTCAAAACAAGGTGAAAAAATATATGAAATATTAAGTTCAGATGATCCTGAGACTGAACTAGAAAAATATTATGATGTAGCACCAAATAGTTATTTAAAGGAGTTTGCTGGTATATCATATTTAACCCAGGAATTTGGAGATAGAGAGGAAGATGGTTCTTCTTTATATCTAAAAAATATAACAAATATTACACAAGAAATGCAAATTGAAATATTAAAAAGAGATAAATTAAATTATGTATTTCAGAGTTTAACATTTATCTCAATAGCTCCAGTTTTGCTATTGGAGCCATTAAAGAGTTGGGCAACTTCAAACTTTGCATTTACTAGAGAATTCTATTTTGGAAAAGTAGGATTAGTTGCTCAGATACTAGTTGTTTTGTTGACAGTAGTTTCTTATATAATGACTAGAAAATTGAAGGACAATGGTGGTGTACAAGTTGACATTGCACATAATGACCATCCTTGGCAAGAAAAATTATATAAAATTCCAGTATTAAAGCAAATAATAAATTGCTTTATACCAAAAAGAGGAACGAAAGAATATAGAAAGATGCAGAAGCTGATGAAAGATTCGGCATCTAAAGCAAAAATGGAATGGATTTACATTAATAGGTTAGTTTTAGCAGTATTAACAGCAGTTATCTCTGTAATATTCTTTATATTTTTACATAGAATTGCGATAAATTATGTTTATACAGAGCCGACAACTAGACAGCAGGTAATAGGAAGTTTGTCAGAGTCAAAACAAAAATCAGCTATGGAATTGACAGAACAAGATAATTATTTTATTAATAAATTAAAAGGAAAGCTAAATATAACAGAAGAAGAAATTCAGAAGGAAATGTTAAAAAGTAAGTATTACGAAGAAGATGATAAATATTTAGAAGATGATTCTGCTAGAATTAAGAACAAGTTAAATGTTGTAAATTCAGAGTCAATGCAATGGTTTGAGTTATTATTATCATTCGGATTTGCTTTAATAGCATACATGTTCCCAGTGTGGATGATGTTTTTCCAGAAGAAAATGAGACAGATGGAAATGGAAAACGAAGTAATGCAATTCCAAACAATTATAGTAATGCTTATGAAAATCGAAAGAGTAAATGTAGAAATGATTTTGGAATGGCTAGAGCGTTATTCTAATATTTTTAAAGAACCAATTGCAAGATGTGTAAATGACTACGAAGCTGGTGCATGGGAAGCATTAGAAGAATTAAAAAATTCAGTAACACATCAAGATATGATAAGAATTGTAGAAAGCTTACAGGCTGCAGTAGAAAAAATTCCAATAAGAGAGGCTTTTGATGAGTTAGATGCAGATAGAGATTATCACCAAGAAAAGAGAAAACAAGCAAATGATATGTTAATATCAAGAAAAGGTTTAATTGGTAAGGCTGTAGGATTTGCTCCGCTAATTTGTTTATTTGTTGGATATTTGATTATACCATTAGTAGTAATCGGTATTACAACAATGAGTAGCACATTCTCACAATTAACATAGAACTGGAGGAAAAGATGGAAAATTCAGCAAAGGCAATAATAATTGCTGGTGGAATGTTTATATTAATAATGGTAATAACACTTTTAGTAATATTTGGTCGAAGCCTTAGTTCATATATGCAAGACCAACATGATAAAGAAATGGTAAAACAAATAACAGAATTTAATAACAAATTTGCCAATTACCAAGGCACAGAGCTTAGAGGAAATGAATTGATTTCTGTATTAAATAGAGTTATAGATTATAATGCACTAGAGGCTGGAGAGTATGGTTACGATCCAGTCCTTGTAGAAATAGATCTTGTTGATAGGAACGCGTTAGATAGTGTAATAAAATTTAATTCTACAGATGAAAACTTTTTGTTTAAGAAGAATGTAAGTAAAATAAAAAATAGTAAAGATAGTGATGATGAGCTAAAAACAATATCACAAAAGGGTACAACAATTTTGAGTAAGTATTCCGATAAGGAAAAATATCCAGATAATTATATACCGAGATTAACAGATACAAAACTTCAAAAACTTTCTGCTGAAATATCTAATATAGCACAAGAAAAAGATAATTCATCTTGGCTAAATAAATATGACGAAGAGAATAGAAAAACAGTTTATAATAGCACTAGAGCAAAAAAATTGACTAACATATTAGGATACACAGTATCAGCTGTTGGTACAGAAATATGTAAGATAAATGTTGATGGAATAGAAAAGGATATAATACCAGCAGTAAAAAATGCAACATGCGAGTATTATCAATACACTCAATTTAAAAGAATAATGTTCAAATGTACATTAATAGAATATAGTCAAGATACTGGACGAATAAATAAGATGAGTTTTGAAGTAAAAACTACAACAGATGGAAAAATTGTAACTAATTAAAGAAAGGAACCATATATGGAAAATGCAGTTAAAGCTATGTATATAGCCGCTGGAGTATTAATAGGAATATTAATTTTAACATTAGGTGTTACATTATTTGCCAGTTTGCAATCATATGTTGAATCTTCTCAAGATCAGATAAGATTTAATGATATAAATAGCTTTAATGCAAAGTTTACTGGTTATATAAATTCAGATGATGGTCATAGTACTACATTTGACTTAGTAATTCAAGATGTAATTTCAGCTGCGAATTTAGCATATGAAAATAATGTACAACTTAATTATGATGCATATAGTGATGAAAATGACAAGGCTCAACCTAAACCAGGAAATTTATATGTAGCAGTATATTTGGATAACAATAGGGTCGATGGAACAGATACAAAAGAAGTGTTATCTGCTAATACCGGAACCACTAGATACATTTGCTCAAGCACAGATATTCAATATAATGAAAATTCAGGAAGAGTATGTACAGTAAAATTTAGGACGCTTTAAAAAATTGGAATAAAACAAAAAAAATAGTTGCAAAAAATGTTGAAAAATTGTATAATGGAGTTGTATAATGAAAAAGATATTTATAATTATAGCAGTAATAGTTGTAATTATTGTGGGCCTAGGATTTTGGTACTTATCTTCAAAGACAAATTATAGTGTAATACAGGAAGAAAACAAAGAATATGAAGCATATAAAGACCAGAATGTTTATGGCTTGGATGTTGCAACAGTAATAAATAAAGCTGTAGATAGAAACACGAAAAATAAAATTGAAAAAGATGACAAAGGATATTTTATACAAAATGATAAAAATAGTATTGAAGTAGAAATACATATGATAGACAATGAGGAAACATACAAAATGGAAACAATCTTCAATGCTGGCACTGAGCAATTTGTTCAGTATTATGGAAGTGAAAATTTTAAGTGTTCAAAAATAGAATATCACAAAAAAACAGGCAGAATAAAATATATTCTATTTGAACAACAATAAACAAGTTAATAGTGTTCGGCAAAGAATAATTAATATGTCGATATTTTAAATAAACAAAAGTAGAAAAGGGGGGAGATACTATGGAAAACGCAACAAAGGCTTTATTAATTGCAGCAGCAGTATTAGTAGCTATCTTAATCATTTCTTTAGGATTAGTAATTTTCAATATTGCATCAGAAACAGTTAATAACAATTCAAGCTTATCTGCACAAGAAATTCAGGCATTTAATGATCAATTTACTCAATATGAAGGAGAAAACGTAAGAGGAACAAGAGTTAATTCATTATTAAAAACAGCATTAAACAATAATATTACTCAACAACAAGAAGGCAATGAGGGTAAAATTGTAACCATTACAGCTTCAAGTGGTTGTACTGTTTCAATTGATTTAAGTAATAAAACAATGGTAAAAGCAGACAGTTCTAAGATGTATAAAGTTGTAGTAAAATTAGATGGACCTGGTGGTTTAGTACATACTATTGAAATATCACAAAATTCATAATAATTATTTATTAGAAAGGAGATATACTTATGGAGAACGCAGCAGACGCATTAAAAATCGCATTCGCGGTAATGGTATTTGTATTAGCGCTTTCTTTAAGTATATCTTGCTTATCTGAAGCGAATAGTGCAGTTCAAGCAGTTGCATTTATGCGTGACAGAGAAACAAATTATACTTATGTTACGCCATCTTCTGATTTAACAAGAATAGTAGGAGTAGAAACAGTAGTTACATCTATGTATAAAGCATATGAAGAAAATTTCCAAATTCGTTTTTATGACTCTAATAATAATCCACTTGTTTTGTATTATAGAACTGATAATAATGGAAATAGAATAAAAAAAGATAATGCAGATATACCAGTAACATATATTGATTTAAAAGACGAAAATTATGCTAATGCTGAAGAAGCAATTACACATTTAAATTTTTTATTGGGAAATTATAGGAATTATAATGATACTTATTATAATAAGAATGTTAATTTAAAAAAGTATAGTAATCAGATAATAAAAAATGATTATCCTGATGGACTTTACAACTTTTTTGCAGGAAAAAAATTTAAAGAAAATTTAGGAGAGTATTATCAAGGTACAGACTCTACTAAAATTAAAAAAAGAGTTATAACATATACTATATTTAAGGATAATTAAGGAGGGAATATGGACGATACACCAGTCGATGTAATAGGAATAATACTTGCGGCTATAATAATGTTTATAGTTCCTTTAATATTAATATCAGAAAGAAATGATGATCTATCTCAAATGATTGCAAGTAGTGCAACAGCAGATTTCGTAAATAATGTTGTAAAAACAGGAAAAATTACAACAGATAATTATCAAAACTTAGTATTAAGTTTACAATCATCTGGAAATTCTTATGATATAGACCTAGAAGTAAAAATCTTAGATGAAAATGCATCAAAAGTTGTAACAGATGCAGATGTTAAAAGCGTAGGAAATAATGCATATTATTCTATTTATACTACTCAAATTGAAGATAGACTTCAAAGATCATCAGCTAATTCAGATTTGAATTACAATGGAAAATTAATTTTAAAACAAGGTGATGTAATTGCAGTTACAGTAAAAAATAGTAATGCGACATTTTCACAAGCATTAAAAAGCTTTTATTATAGAGCTACAGGAAGTGATATACATATTATTGTAGCAACATCATCAGGAACAGTTGCGATAAATGGTGCAACATAAAGATAAGTTGATTATTAATATCAATTTATTTTTTTTAGGAGATTTTATATATGAATATATTTTATATTGTTACGGCATTGTTAGTTTTAATAATGCAGATTTTAATAAAAAAGAATGATGAAAAAGAAAGTCTTATAAAATGGATAACATTTAGTATGCTAATTTTTATGGCATATAATATTGTAATTGTTGTTGTAATGTCATTTTTTAATATCAAATCAACATTAATCAATTTAAGTATAATTAATATAATCACAAGTGTAATATTAGGCTTTAAAATTTATAGTGATAAAAAAATACAGAAATATGATTTTGAAAAAAGAGAAATTTTGGCAATAATGCTTTTGGCTATATTTGCAATTTTAATAGGAATAAAAATATATGGAATACCATTTGAAATAAAATATACAGTCACTGATGCATCAACACATTGTTTAGCAGCCAGACTATTTTCAGAAAATATGCAATTATTATTCAAACTTAATGTAGATGGAATATATATGTTAGGTCTACAGTTTTTAGCACCTGGAGCATATATAAACAATGGAATATTAATGAATATTTTTAGTGGAATAACAAGTAATACTTATTTATATATTTACTATATTATATTTGATTTATTTAATTTGTATTTATCTGGAATGTTAATGTATAATTTATTAAATAGAAACAAAAATGTTAATCCAATAATACCATATGTATTTTCAATAATTTATATGATAAGTTATCCATTAAGTAGTATAATATCAGGATTTGCATATTTAACATTAGGATTAAATTTTATTATAGGTATATTAATAGTATTCAAGGAAAAAATAAATGAGTATTATAAAATGCTATTATTGTTTTTGTTAGATTTTGCAATAATTTTTACCTATTACTACTTTGCACCAATTATATATTTAGCGGTATTTGTACAAATAATAGTAGAAATAATAAATAAAAAAGAAAAATTATTTTGTAGTAAGAATATTTTAAAGGTTTTAACAACATTAATATTACCAGGGATATTTGCAGTAGTATATTATTTTATACTACAATACTTTCAAAACAAAAATAACATATTTTCAATGTATTCTAGTGTAATTTCTACACCAGGACCAATCTATAAAAATATAATTACAAATATTATTCCATTTTTGATATTTTGCATAATTTATATTATAAATAGCTTTAAAGAACGAAAAATAGTTTTAGAAAATATAATGAGCCTAATTACAGCTATAGTAATTGTAGGATTATTCATAGGAAATCATTTCGGAGTAGTTTCAGAGTACTATAATTATAAAGTATATTATTTACTATGGATATGCATTATATGTATGGCATATAATGGTTTTACACTAATTTTATCTAAAAACAAAATATGGAAGAATATTTTATATGCATTATTGCGGAATATATTGTCTAGGAGTTGTAATTTCTTCTATTTGGAATAAAAATCTATTTGTTTTTGATATATTTAGAAAAAATTATGAAGATATTCAAAGTATACTGTTAGTTTTATTAAATAAAGGAGAAATAGAATTATTAGATTTCTACAATGAAAATATTAATAAAAATGTTAAAATTGCTAGTAATACTACGATGCAACCATCTAATAGAGGAAAAGCAGGATGGGTAATGACACTTACTGAAAATCCAATAATTGGAATAGATGTAATGTATGGAGAAATAATGGAAAATTTGCAGAAATTTGCCGAAAATGAAGCCAAATACATGGTTTTGTTCAAAAGGGATTACTATGGAGACTATGAAAAAATAGAAGATGAAATATTAAAATATAATTTAAAGGTTTTAACACGAAATGAAGAAGGCATGATATTGGAAAAAAATTAAATTGAATAAAAATCAAAATTAAAACAAATAATAAATTTTGAAGGAGTGAAAAATATGAAAGCACTCAAAAAAATAAGTTTAATATTTGTTTTATTTTTTTTATATACATTTGTTTTATCACGCAATTATTTGCCAGAAACAATAGCTGTAAAAGGTGAAGAAATAAGGATATCAGATATTGAGGTAATACCAGTAGGAGAAGTTATAGGAATTAAATTATATACAAGTGGAGTATTAGTTGTAGGAACAGCGAAAATAGATGGAGCAGATGGAAATTCTTATAAACCATATGAAAATACAGACATAAAAGAGGGAGATTCAATAATTAAAGTTGCAGGAGAATATGTTAATAGTACTGAAGAATTAATCAATATAGTAAATAGAAATGGAGAAAATCCAATATCTATAAATTATATTAGAAATAATAATGAAAATGTTGCAGAAATAACCCCAGTAAAAGATCAACAAGGTTATTATAAATTAGGGTTATGGGTTAGAGATAGTGCAGCTGGAGTCGGAACAATGACATTTTACAATGAACAAACACAAACCTTTGCTGCATTAGGACATCCTATAACAGATATAGATACAGGTGATATCATTCAAACTTCTTCTGGAGAAATTGATGATGTAAATATTATTTCCATTATAAAAGGAAAAGAAGAAGAGCCAGGAAAGCTACAAGGAGTAATACAACAAGACAGTATAATAGGAAGTATTTATAAAAATACAGCATATGGAATTTATGGAATTGTAAAAAATCAAGCTAATGTAAATATAGATTATAATAGAAGAATGAATGTTGCTATGAGACAAGAAATAAACTTGGGTGAAGCCACAATCTTGTCAGATATTAGTGGTGAGTTAAAAGAATATAAGATAGAAATTCAGAAAACATATTTGAACAATAATTATGATAATAAAAGTATGGTAATAAAAGTTACAGATGAGGAATTGCTAAATAGGACAGGAGGGATTATACAAGGAATGAGTGGTTCACCAGTAATTCAAAATGGAAAGTTTTGTGGTGCAATAACACATGTTTTTGTAAAAAATCCAACAATAGGATACGCTGTTTTTGCAGATAGAATGATAAGTGAATTAGCTGAAAATTAATCTATAATTGATCTAAAAAATCAATTATAGATTTTTTAAAATTTATTAAAAAATCTCTTCCTATTTTCTACATTTTATGATAGAATGCACATAGATTGATAAAGAAAGGAATGTGGGTATCATGGAATTAAATAAATGTAGCCGTTGTGGAGCTTTTCACACAAATCCAGGAGATGTTTGCCCAAAATGTGCAAACAAGGATTCATTAGAATTATCAAAATTCAATTCATACATAGAAGAAAACGGTTTTTCATCAATTGATAATGTTGCAAATCAAACAGGAATTACTCAAAAGAATGTTGCAAGATTTGCTAGTTATGAAGGAATAGAAATACCAGAAGCACAAGGAAAAGAAGTTGTAAGTACAGGAGTAGTATTTAATTAAAATAAGAACAGGAGAATGGTGCCAAGCGGTTTGGTGCTAGGCACTTTCTCCTATACAAAAATATTTTGAAAAAATTTTTAAAAAGTGCTTGACAAAATAATCAGAATACATTATAATTTATAAATGTCAGGGAAATGCAGGTGTAGTTCAATGGTAGAACCTCAGCCTTCCAAGCTGATGACGTGGGTTCGATTCCCACTACCTGCTCCAAACAAAACAAACGAAAAATGCTGAAAAGCAAAATGGAAATCCCTTGCAGTTTATATGCAGGTGTAGTTCAATGGTAGAACCTCAGCCTTCCAAGCTGATGACGTGGGTTCGATTCCCACTACCTGCTCCAATTAAAACAAACGGGAAATCGTTTGTTTTTTATTTTTATAATGCAAATTATAAAAATACCTTACTCATGTAGAACATGAGTTACATATCCAAGAGGAGGTGAAAATAATGAATAAATACGAGAGTGTTATCATTATTAATCCAGAAGTTGATGAAGCTGGTTTAAAAGCTTTAGAAGAAAAATTCACAGGATTAATCAATGAAAATGGTAAAGTAGAAGAAGTTGTAGATTTAGGAAAAAGAAAATTAGCTTATGAAATTCAAAAAAACAAAGAAGCATATTATGTACAATTCAATTTTGAATCTAAACCAGAAGCTATTGCAGAATTAGAAAGAATTTACAGAATAACAGATGAAATATTAAAATTCATCACAATAAAAAAATAACGAATAAGAAAAATTAAATTAGGAAACAGTGGGGCCTGAAATAAAGTAGAAAGGTAAAGTGATAAAATATGAACAAAGTAATTTTAATGGGTAGATTAACAAGAGACCCAGAAGTAAGATATACTCAAACGAGTAATACACTAGTTGCTTCATTTTCACTAGCTGTTAATAGAAGATTTGTAAGACAAGGAGAAGAAAGACAAGCAGACTTTATTAACGTAGTTGCTTGGGGAAAGTTAGGCGAATTTTGTAGTAAATATTATAAAAAAGGACAACAAGTCTCTATAATAGGAAGAATTCAAACTAGAACATGGGATGATGAACAAGGTCAAAAACATTATGTTACAGAAGTTGTAGCAGAAGAAGCATATTTTGCAGAAGGTAAAAGAGATGCAGATGCATCATCAAATTTTGATGCTACATTTGGAGCAATGCCATCTGCTAATAATGGTTCGGATTTTGAAATATCTTCAGGAGACGATTTACCATTTTAGATTAGATAGGGGGGAAAATTATGGCAGACAACAAGAAAAATAAAAGAAATAATAGAAACAATAATCAAGACGACAATTACAATCCAAAATTCAGAAAAATGAGAAAAAAAGTATGCCCATTATGTGCAGACAAGAACTTAGTTTTAGATTATAAAAATGCCGATCAATTAAAGAAATTTATTAATGATAAGGGAAAAATACTTCCAAGAAGAGCAACAGGAGCATGTGCAAAACATCAAAGAGATATTACTATAGCTGTAAAAAGAGCAAGACAAATTGCAATCTTACCATACACAGCAGAATAGTAAAAATATATGGAAAGAGTCAAGTAATGTTAAGGTTATTTGACTCTTTTTTGTTTTAATAAATTCCAACCATATTTTCTTTAAAAAATAAAGTTTATACATGATTAAACAAACACAAACTTGCGAATAATATTCATATATTATTGTAAAAGGAGTGGAATTAAAGTGAAAATTGGTGTTGCATTATCAGGTGGAGGAATACGAGGAATAGCTCATGCTGGAGTATTACAAGCGTTAGAAAACAATGGAATACATATAGATATAATTGGCGGGACCAGTGCAGGTAGTATGATAGCTAGTCTTTATGCAATGGGATATTCTCCTGAAGAAATCTATTTATTGTTTAGAAAAAATGCGAAAAAGATTGTTGGAATGAATGTATTGCCAATTATTTCAGGTTTAAAATCTTTTGTAAATAAAAGTTCACCAATTATGAATGGATTTAGAAACGGAAAAAATATAGAGGAACTATATAACGAAATAGCAAGAGAAAAGGGAATTGAGACATTAACACAAATAAAAATGCCAATAGTAATACCATCTGTAGATATAATGGAATCAAAAGAATATATTTTTACAAATATAGTTCCTGAAAAAGAAGATAAATCACAGTATATTACAGATATAAGTGTTGGAAAAGCCGTTAGAGCTAGTAGTAGTTTTCCGGCTGTTTTCAACGTATGCAATATCCATAAACATGCTTTTATGGATGGTGGAGCACTTGATAATATACCTGTAAATGAAGTAAAAAAACAAGGCGCAGATAAAGTTATAGCTGTAAAATTTGATGCTGATAAAATAGATGAAAAAAGTAATATAATGGATATTGTAATGAAAACAATTGATATAATGGGAAATAAGATTGCAGAAGAAAATTTAGAACAAAGTGATTATGTATTAAATGTATATACTGATAAGGTTGGATTATTAGATATTAATAAACTGGACAAATGCTTTGAGTATGGGTATGAAGCAGTTATTAAGAATTTAGATGCTATTAAGGAGATTTTACAATAAAATATACTTAAACAGCTTGAAAAATGAGGAAAAAAATGGTATCATAGTATATGTAAAATTGGGAGGCATATGCAATGAAAAAATATATTAAATATATTGTAATCATATGTTTGATAATTATAATGTTAGCTGTTATAGGGTTTGCTGTTTCAAACAATAAAAATAATAGGAATCAAAATAAAAGCGAAAGTGGATCATTTAAAATTGTAACTACATTTTATCCACTTTATATTATGGCATCTAATATAACACAAGGTGCAAATAATATTGAATTAGTAAATATGGCAGACGTTAATGTTGGTTGTGTACATGATTATACACTTACTACTACAGATATGAAAAAATTAGAAAATGCAAATATTCTTATTGAAAATGGATTGGGATTAGAAAGCTTTATAGATAAAGTAACTTCATCAAATAAAGAAATACAGATTATTGATTCAAGTGAAAATATTCAAAATTTAATTAAAGAGGACGATGAAGTTAATCCTCATATATGGACAAGCATGTCAAATTATATTTTACAAGTTGAAAACATACAAAAAGGGCTATGTGATAAAAATCCAGAAAATGCAGAAATATATATAAAAAATGCACAAGAATATATAAAGAAAATAGAAAAATTGAAAAATGATTATAATTCTAGATTAAAAAAATTAGAGGGTAAGGGTGCAATTATATTAAATGAATCTTTTGAATATTTAGCAAAAGATTTAGGAATTAATGCAACAGCAATTCATACTTCACATGAAGAAAGTAGTTTATCAGCAGAAAATTTAAAAAATATAATAAATACAGTAAAAAAAGATGATATTAAAATAATAATTGTAGATATTGATGATGATTTAAAAAATGCTCAGACAATTTCAAATGAAACAGGTGCACAAATTTATAAATTAGATTCAGGATTAAAAGGAGATATGGATATAAACTCATATATAAATAGTATGAATAGAAATTTAGAAACTTTAGACATAGAAGAATAAATAGATGATTTTGGAGAGGAATAATATATGGAGAAAGCTTGTGGATTACACTGCATAAAAATAAATAATATTGGAGTTAAATTTGGTAAAGAAATAGCTTTGAAAAATGTAAATATACATATTCATTGTGGAGAATTAACAGTTATAATCGGAAGAAACGGAGCTGGTAAAAGTACACTATTAAAGGCTATTTTAGGAGAAATTGAACATACGGGCAATATTACTTTTATAGATCAAAGAGATAATTTAGCTAAAAAAATAAAAATTGGATATGTCCCACAAAGCATAAATGTAGAAAAACATATGCCAACTACTGTCTATGATATGTTTGCATCATGTATTTGCCATACACCAGTATGTTTTAAGAAAAATAATAAAGTATATAACGAAATAAAAGAACATTTAAAATTATTTGGAGCAGATGGTTTAATAGATAAAAGTATTGGAGATCTATCAGGAGGAGAATTACAAAGAGTATTAATTAGTATTGCAACAAAACCTACTCCAAATTTACTAATACTAGACGAACCAGTATCTGGAATTGATAAAAATGGTATTAGAGATTTCTACCAAATAATAAATCGATTAAAAACGGAATATGATATGGCGATTATTCTAGTATCACATGATTTGGAATTGACAAAAAAATACGCAGATAAAATTGTCTTATTAGATAAAGAAGTAATAAAAGATGGAACACCAGATGAAGTATTTAATAGTCTAGAATTTAGAAATAGATTTGGAATATAATTAATGTAAATATTAAAATAAATGGAGGAAAGATGGAAGCAATATATAGTGTATTAGAAACAATAATACCATTTGAATTTATAAATTATACTTTTATGAAAAATGCATTACTAGCGATAGTACTTGTTACGCCAGTGTTTGCAATATTAGGAACCATGGTTGTTAATAACAAGATGGCATTTTTTTCTGATGCATTAGGTCATTCAGCGTTAACAGGAATTGCTATTGGAATGGTTCTTGGAATTACAAATATAAATATAGGAATGATTTTGTTTGCTATAGTATTTGCATTATTGTTAAATTATGTGAAAAATAAAACATCATATGGAGCGGATACAATTATTAGTGTATTTTCATCAATAGCGATTGCACTGGGCTTAGCAATGTTGGCACAAAGTGGTAACTTTAACAAATATTCGAGCTATTTAGTTGGTGATATTTTAAGTATAACAAATGCAGAGATATTTTATGTATTAATTGCAGCAATTGTGGTATATACTTTTTGGTACTTTACGTTTACTAATTTAATTATACTAATTATTATTAGTAC